>OJSP01001726.1_pt1 | contig 21272 bp, 20 predicted proteins | sample 1599561 | NCBI WGS metagenome assembly OJSP01 (sample SAMN04168659, study PRJEB22393) | human gut metagenome | biome: human gut microbiome; feature: stool | host: Homo sapiens | collected 2014-05-12
TTGGAATGGAAGAAATAGTTTATTTGTCAGTAAGGATCGGCTGTGCCGGCTACTTGTTATACAAGTTATGGAATCAGAAAAAACGGGTCCGTAAAATCTGCGGGCTGCTCTATACCCCCGGGAAAAAAGAGAAGGAGGAAGAGGGAACATCGTGCGGTACAGGACCTGGCGATGTGATGGGAGCTACCCGATTTGTCTATCTGGACGAAAACGCGGGCATGTTTGCGGCTCCCTACATGAGCCAACCGTTGGAAACCGGGAACGATTATCTCGGAGAAGAAGAGGCGGTGCCGGAGAATGAGGTGGAGTGCGGGCTTCCCCTGGAAGAGATGAGACTGTTGAAAGAGGAACAGGAAAGACTGGATGAACAGACTCCCGGCACGGAAGGTATCGCTCCGGTAATCACGTCCGATGACCTGCTCAATGCCGGCGATGTGCTGCTTAATCTGGATGGCGCCCAAATGAACGAGGAGAAAAAACGCCGGGCCGAGAACCGGCGGACGCCGCCGAAGGCGCTGCCCCGGCGGAAGCTGCTGTGGAAGCTGCTGACCACGGCGGCTGTGGCGGCGGCGCTGGTGTCCACGCTGGTTTGGTAATGGCAACGTTCTGCAGCAAAAAGGTGGATTCGGTGTTGGTGGTGTAAAACAGGGATGTGCATGGCCCTAAAACGATGAAGAGGGAACTTTTTAATTGGATTTTTATTCAAATCTTTTTAACAAAAACTTTCTGCCCCAGCCCCCAACCGCTACTTGCAATTTGCCAAACGGTATAGTATAATACTTAAAGCGGACAGGGCTGTATATTGCGCTGTTTTGCATACGGATGTGGGCCCCGTGCGCAGGAGCCCTGTGAACCATGTCAGGCGGGGAACCGAGCAGCATTAAGCGGTGGTCTCCTGGTGCTGCGGTCAGTCCGCATTCGTATGCAAAGCAGCGCAGCCGCGGGGCACACCCCGCGCGGGCCTTGTCCCTTTTTCTATGCCGCAAAATATTTTACAGGGGGTGGTTGCATTGTACCGTGCACTGTACCGCAAGTGGCGTCCGCGCAAGTTTGCGGATGTTGTTGGCCAGGAAGCCATCGTAACGGCCCTGCAAAACCAGATCGCCGCCGGGCGCATTGGCCATGCCTACCTGTTTACCGGCACCCGCGGCACCGGCAAAACCACCTGCGCCAAAATTTTTGCCAAAGCGGTCAACTGCCTGGATACCACCAGCCCGGACCCCTGCGGTGAATGTGCTGTCTGCAAAGGCATTGATGAGGGCACCATTCTGGATGTATCGGAAATTGATGCCGCCTCCAACAACAGCGTGGATGACATCCGTGACCTGCGCGATGAAACCGCCTATCTGCCTGCCGTGTGCAAGTATAAGGTATATATCATCGACGAGGTGCACATGCTGTCTACCTCGGCGTTCAATGCCCTGCTGAAAACCATGGAGGAACCGCCGGAGCATGTGATCTTTATCCTTGCCACAACGGAAGTACAAAAAGTTCCGGCTACTATCCTCAGCCGCTGCCAGCGCTATGACTTCCAGCGCATTACGGCGGATAAAATTGCCGGTCGGCTGGAATATGTGGCCGGGCAGGAAAACATTGAGCTGGACCATAACGCCGCCGAGCTGATCGGCCGCCTGGCCGATGGCGCCATGCGTGATGCACTGTCTATCCTGGATACCTGCGCCGGTGTTTCCAACACTGTGGATGAAGCGCTGGTGCGCCGCATGGCGGGCGTGACGGACCGCAAATATCTGTTTGAGATCAGTGATGCCATTGCCGCGCGGGACGCTGTGAAAGCCTTGCAGGAGATTGCCGCCCTGCGCCAGCAAAGCGTGGATATGCGCCGCCTTTGTATGGAGCTGGCCGGGCATTACCGCAATTTGATGCTCAGCGCCCTGCCCGGCGGCACCGACCTGCTGACGGGAACTTCCCCCGAAGAGGAAGCTGCCTACGCTGCGCGGAAAGATTTCCCCCAGGCGGAAGCGGTACGCGCCGTCAATGCGTTTGGCGCCGCGCTGGAAAAGATGGCCCGCGGTACGGACCAGCGCATTGAGCTGGAACTGGCGGTTTTCTCGCTCACCCAGCCGGAAGCAGTGCCTGTTGCGCTGCCTGCCGCCGTGCCCGCCCGTCCGGTGGTTACAGCAGCCAGTCCGGCCCCCTTTGCCGCCGCCCCGCAGCAGGTGCCCCCGGTGCAAATGGCATCGGCCCCCGTGCCGCCTGTGGCAGCCCAGCCGGTTCCGCCTACCGTGGAACAGCCGCCGTTCAGCGCACCCATAGCAGGGGAGACCCCGCCCTTTGAGCCGGAGCTTGCCCCCGCCGCCCCGGCGGTGCAGCAGCCCACCCCGGCTCAGCAGCCGGTGTACGCGGCGGATGTGCCCATCCCCAAACCGGTGCGCACCGTGGCCAAAGAGCCGCAGCTGTTCCCCCAGTGGCAGGCGGTGCTGGAGCTGATTGCGGAAAACGACCCCATGCTGAACTCTTACCTGCGCGGAACCCAGGCTTATTACGATGGCCGCCGCGTGCTGATCGAGTGCAGTGATGATTTTCGCGATTTTATGCGCCGCAGCAAAGAAACCAGCAAAAACATCAAACAATATATCTACCAGGTCACCCACATCAAATGCGGCATCGGCCCGTATGAAAAAACCGCTGCAGCTGCATCCAACGCCCCCGCGGTCGATGTGGAAGAGACCCTGCGCCAGATGAAAGACCTTGGCGTGGATGTAGTGGTAGAAGATAAATAATGTTGCTGTCAACCGCAGTGTTGCGGTGTGCCGCCCGGCGGCAGCGCCGGGTGATAACAATATGGATAATAAGGAGAATTACCTATGAAAGCAAGACTTCCCAAAGGCTATGGCCGCCCCGACCCGCAGGCAATGATGCGTCAGGTTCAGAAAATGCAGGATGAAATCCGCGCAAAGCAGGACGAGCTGGAAGCCCGTGAATACACCGGCACCGCCAGCGGCGAGATGGTCACTGTTACCATGACCGGCAAGCACGAAGTGACCGCCATCAAGATTAAGCCCGAAGCCGTAGACCCGGATGATCTGGAAATGCTGGAAGACCTGATCGCTGCAGCTGTCAACAGCGCGGTTGCCGCAGTGGATAAGGATTCTGACGAAGAAATGGCTAAAATGACCGGCGGCATGAATATCCCCGGCCTGGGCTGATCGGGGGCCGCTGCATGCAGAACGCCGAACCCCTTGAAAACCTTGCGGACCAGTTCGCCCGGTTCCCCGGCATTGGCCGCAAGGGTGCCGTGCGCATGGCCTATGAGGTAATGTCCATGAGCAATGAGCAGGCCATGGAGCTGGCCAAGGCGATTGAAAACGCCAAGGTCAAGCTGCACCGCTGCCGCCTTTGCCAGGATTATACCGCCAACGAGGTGTGCAGCATCTGCGCTTCCCCCAAACGGGACCGCTCCGTGATCTGCGTGGTGGAATCCCCGCGGGATGTAAAAGCCATTGAGCGCACCCATGAGTTCAACGGCCTGTACCATGTGCTGCATGGCCTGATTTCCCCCATGGACGGCATCGGCGCGGATCAGCTTTGCGTAAAGGAGCTGCTGGCCCGCCTGGACGGCACCGTAAAGGAAGTCATCATGGCCACCAGCCCTACGGTGGAAGGCGAGGCGACCGCCATGTACCTGGCCAAGCTCATCAAGCCCCTGGGCATCAAAACCACCCGCCTTGCCTATGGTTTGCCGGTTGGTTCCAGCCTGGAATACGCTGATGAAACCACTTTGTACCGCGCTATGGAAGGTCGCGGCGAAATGTGACGCCCGATTTGGCTTGACAAAACGATTTTACTGCGTTATACTGTATACCCCTTAGCGGAATGGACTTGCGTGCTGCAGGGGATAACGGCTTTGAAAGGAGGTGCGCTTGATGGCACAGGAAAAGCCCGGCAAAAAGGTGATTGCCCAAAACCGTGAAGCGCGCCACGAGTATTTTGTCATCGAAGCGCTGGAAACTGGCGTTGAACTGGTCGGCACTGAGGTCAAAAGCCTGCGTGCCGGCGGGGTCAACCTGAAGGATTCCTGGGCAGATATTGATGATGGTGAGATCATCCTGAAAGGCATGCACATCAGCCCATATGAGCAGGGGAATATCTTTAATAAAGATCCCCGCCGCCCCCGCCGCCTGCTGGCGCATAAAAGCGAGATTCGCCATTTGCAGCAGCAGATCAAACTGCAGGGGTACACACTGGTGCCGCTCCAACTGTATTTCAAGCAGGGGCGTGTAAAAGTGGAACTGGGCCTGTGCAAAGGCAAAAAGCTGTACGATAAGCGTGCTGATGCCGCCGCACGGGACGCCAAGCGCGATATTGACCGCGCAATCAAAACAAGAAGATAATTTTTTCGCGCACACACTTTTGTTTTCCCACGCTGTGTGGTTCTGCCGCACAGCGTTTATAGGGGGCTGTAATGGTTTCGACGGGGAGAGAGAGGCGTGAGCAGCGGGCCGTGGCGGTGCACCACGATAAAAGCGCCAAACAAAATTAACTGACAACGATTATACTGTTGCCGTCGCTGCCTAATTAGGCACGACCGTCCTGCCTGTTTTAGTACCGCACAGGGTCAGGGCGTCGATTAGGTACTGAACGTGCACGGGCCTAAGCTTTGCCGCCTGTCATGAATTTATGAAGCTACCAATGTGTCAAGCGTGTGCACTCGCTCGCACTGCGGGAATTTTAATAAATGCACTGCGCCCGGAGATACTCTAACCGCTTTCTTTTCGGACACGGGTTCGACTCCCGTCAGCTCCACCAAAATAAAAGCACCCGCCGTACCCCGGCGGGTGTTTTTGTTTTGGTGGAGCTGCTGAGGAGTCGAACAGGGCGGCAGTACCGCAGTACCAGCCCGATGGCCGATGCGGAACGCGGATGCCGTGCGTTCGTCATCCTCGGTGGGATCACTCTCATTATACCAGTGGTTTGCCCGGTGTTTGAATGCCCTGCGAACAGCCCGCCGCCGTAGGGAATATCGCGGGCATCCAGCCCGGCCAGGCGTTCATCCGTGTAATTGCGGACAGATACGCCGGGATAGAACGGGTAAAAGTTGTGGCGGCAGTTCCAGCCGCACAGGCCCGGCCCGGTGCCGTAACCGGTAGCGGCTTCAAAATCCTCGTACCGCTCACCGTCATGCACCACAGCGCCCCCGCGGTGGTAGACCCGGCCCTGCCACACCGCATGGGTGGGGCGGGCACCCTCGCGGGCGGTCACCTCCACAAACTCGCAGTCCATCTCTTCCATGCGGGCCAGTTGCAATATGCGGTCAAAAGCAGGCATAAAAATACCACGGTGCAGAATTTGCATGCGCTGAATACTCTGGGCGGTGACCTCCCTGTATCTCAGGCTGTTTCTTTCGGTGTAGCATTGTTTTTCTCGGATTGCAAGGCACTTGCCGCCGCAGCCGTCCGTTTCCCGTTCCGCCGTTTACAAAAATATTTTTGAAATAGGGCTTGCTTTTTCCATCTTATCCTGCTATAATAATCAAGCGCTGTTAAGGCAGAGGCACAAATGAATATGGGAGCTTTCCCGAGTGGCCAATGGGGACAGACTGTAAATCTGCTGCTTAATGCTTCGGTGGTTCGAATCCACCAGCTCCCACCAAAAAGCTGTGGCAAAAATGTGTCACAGCTTTTTTTGTTGTATCGCTAAAAAATGACGAGCTCATCAGCCCCTTTTTTCAAACGTTTTTTACAGTGTTGTCCAACACATAAAGAGGAAAACCACAAATGTGCACTCAAGAATTAAAAATTGGCACAATTCCGGCTGTACTGTACGGCAAACCGGCCCCCAACATCTGGTTGTTTGTGCATGGCCAGGGCGGTAATAAAACGGAAGCCGCAGCATTTGCGGCGCTTGCCGCCCCAACCGGCTGGCAGGTGCTTGGCATTGACCTGCCGGAACATGGAGACCGCACGGGGGAAACTGACTTTACTCCCTGGCAGGTGGTGCCGGAGCTGCAAACGGTGCTGGCCTATCTGCAGCAGCACTGGCAGGTGGTTCGGCTACGGGCCAACAGCATCGGGGCCTATTTTTCCATGCTAGCTTTTGCCGGGGCAACGATTGAAAAAGCGCTGTTTGTTTCGCCGATTGTGGATATGGAGCGGCTGATCTGTGATATGATGCAGTGGGCAAAAGTAACGCCGGAGCAGCTTTGCGAAAAAGGTGAGATCACCACAGAATTTGGGCAGACCCTTTCGTGGCGGTACCTGTGTTGGGTGCGCCAACACCCGCTGGATGGCTGGCAGATCCCCACAGCAATCCTGTACGCCGGGCAGGACACCATGACAAGCCGGGACACGGTGACGGCGTTCGCCCAAAAACACCATGCGGAACTGACGGTATACGAACCGGGCGAGCATTGGTTCCACACCCCAGCTCAGCTAGATGCCATGCAAACCTGGGAGCAGGCACACCGGTAAGAGCCGCTCAAGGCTTGAACCATGAGAAAGAGAGAGGAAAGACCATGGCCATTACAATGTTGGCGGGGTACCTGGTTATTATCAACGCGGCGGCGCTGCTGATGATGGCGGAGGACAAACGCCGAGCCAAGCGGCACCAGTGGCGCGTGCCGGAAGCCGCACTGTTTGGCGCAGCCCTGCTGGGCGGCAGCGCCGGGGCATGGGCGGGCATGTATCTGTTCCACCACAAAACCAAGCACTGGTATTTTGTGGTGGGTATGCCGCTGATTCTGGCCGCACAGCTGGCCGCTGGGGTGTGGCTGGCAGGGAACAGCGGCCTGGTTTGAACAATCGGAACGCTCTGCCGGAGCAATAACGGTGCCGCAGCACCGGGACCCCGGCAGAGCATTTGACTTTTTGGGTTAGCCATGATAAACTAATGGTGCCTGATCAAAACAAACAAGGCGTTCCCCAGAAAAATCTGCGACGGTTCGGCAACGCACCGCCGTTTTTATGAAGCGAATGTTAGTCAAGTCTAACATTCGCTGACCAAGGAAGTGCAAAAAAGCTCAATGTCAAAACAAACTGATAACAAGCAATTCTGGCAGCGGTGGGCCAGCTGCTATGGCCCGCTGATGCAAAGCAGCGAGCCGCTGTATGCTGCCATTGCGCAGCAGATGCAGCCGTACCTGACGCCGGAAATGAACGTGCTGGAACTGGCCTGCGGGTCCGGCCAGCTCAGCTTCCGGCTTTCCCGCCTGGTGCGGGACTGGGAGGCTACGGATTTTTCGCCCAAAATGATCGCCCAGGCAAAGCTGAAACCCCGCGGGGCGGGGCTGCATTTTTCGGTGCAGGATGCCACCAGCCTGCCCTATGCGGACGAAACCTTTGATGCGGTGCTGATCGCCAACGCCCTGCACATTATGCCCCGGCCGGAAAAGGCTCTGGCAGAAATTTACCGGGTGCTCAAGCCCGGCGGCCAGCTGTTTGCCCCAACCTTTGTGCATGGCGAGGTACCCCGCACCCGGCTGCGCATGCTTGCCATGCGGTGCGCGGGGCTGCAAATCTATAACAGCTGGATGGTGCCGCAATACCTGGCATTTTTGCAGGCGGGCGGCTTTGCCGTGCAGGAACATGCCCTGTTGGGGGATACCCTGGCCCCGCTGTGCTATGCCCGCGCTGTGCCGGACAAAACGCGCGTGGCACAGCGCTGAAGCAATCCACCTCAGAACAGGACGATATAATTAAAGGATGATACCATGATCAACAAAAACCTGCTTTCATTTGACCCCGCCGCCATGCGGTATGTGTGGCGGTGCGTGCTCTGCCAATGGCTCAGCCTGCTGTGCAATGTGGCCTTTGTGTGGGCGCTGGCCGGGATTGTGGGCGGCGCGCTGGGGGCCGGGCTGGCTGCTGGCGCATGGCCCGCGGCGTTTGCCGTCTGCATGATCAGCATTCCGCTGCGCATCGTCTGCACCACGCGGGCTTCCGCGATGAGCGATAAAGCTTCCGCGGGCGTCAAGCGCACACTGCGGGCTAAAATCTACCAGAAAATGCTGGCCCTTGGCACCAACTACAGCGAGACGGTGGCAACCTCCGAAGCCGTTATGCTGGCATCCGAGGGGGTGGAACAGATCGATACCTATTTTGCGCGGTATCTGCCGCAGCTGTTTTACAGCCTGCTGGCCCCGCTGACCCTGTTTGTGCTGCTGGCCCCGGTGCATCTGCGCTCGGCGCTGGTGCTGCTGGTCTGCGTGCCGCTGATCCCCATGTCCATTGTGGCCGTACAGAAGTTTGCCAAAAAGCTGCTGGATAAATATTGGGGCGAGTACACCAGCTTGGGCGATGACTTTTTGGAGAACATCCAGGGCCTGACCACCCTGAAAATTTATGGTGCGGACGGCTGGAAGCACGAACAGATGAATGAGCACGCCGAGCGGTTCCGCAAAATTACCATGCGCGTGCTGACCATGCAGCTGAACTCTGTTACCCTGATGGATCTGCTGGCATACGGCGGTGCGGCGCTGGGCATCATCAGCGCGGTGGCGGCCTTTGCTGCCGGGCAGCTGGGGCTGGCCGGGTGCCTGGCCATTGTGCTGCTGGCGGCAGATTTCTTTTTGCCGCTGCGGTTGCTGGGCTCCTACTTCCATATTGCCATGAACGGCGCGGCATCGGCAGAAAAAATCTTTAAGCTGCTGGCCGCCCCTGAACAGCCGGACGGCACCCAGAACCAGCCCCAGGCTGAGAGCGTTGCCCTGCAGGTGGAGCACCTGAACTTTGCCTACCAGCCGGAGCGCCCGATTTTGCAGGATGTGAACCTGAACTTCCCCGCGGGCAGCTTTACTGCCTTGGTGGGGGAGAGCGGCTGCGGCAAAAGCACTGTGGCGGGCATTCTGGCTGGCAGCCTTACGCCGTGCAGTGGCCGCGTGACGGCCAACGGTATGCCGGTAACGCAGCTGACCCGTGCTGCCCGCATGCAGGCCATGACGCTGGTGCCCCACGATGCCAAGCTGTTTAAGGGCACCGTGGAAACCAACATGCGCATGGCCGCCCCCAACGCCAGCGAGCCCGAACTGTGGGCTGCGCTGGAAGAGGTGAACCTGGCGGCCTTCTGCCGTGAGCAGCAGGGCCTGCAAACCCCGGTGACGGAAAACGGGGCCAACCTTTCCGGCGGGCAGCGCCAGCGCCTGGGCCTGGCCCGCGCGCTGCTGCACAATTCGCCGGTGTACCTGTTTGACGAAGCAACCTCCAACATTGATGCCGAGAGCGAGGACGATATCATGTCCGCCATCCGTGCCATGCGCGGCAAGCGCACTGTGATTCTGATTTCGCACCGCCTGGCCAATGTGATGGACTGTGATACCATTTATACTTTTGCCGCCGGGCATGTGGTGGAGCAGGGCAGCCATGCCCAGCTGCTGGCCGCGGGCGGCGAGTACAGCCGCCTGTACAACGCCCAGCGCGCATTGGAACAGTACGGCCAGAAAGGGGAGTGACCACAATGAATAAAACAACCAAACGCAGCAAGGCGGCCATTGTGGCCAGCCTGATTACCCTGGTGCGGCCCATGCTGCCCATCATGTTCTGCGCTATTTTAATGGGCGTGGCGGGGTATTTCTGCGCCACCTTTATCACCATCTTTGGAGGGTTTGCCATTTTGGGTGCGGCAGGGCTGCCTACCCCCGTTGCCACGGCAGGCACCGCGTTTGCCTGCATGTTGGTGTTTGCCCTGCTGCGCGGTGTGCTGCGCTATGCAGAGCAGGCATCCAACCATTTTATCGCCTTCAAGCTGCTGGCCCTGATCCGGGATAAGGTGTTTGGTGCTCTGCGCCGCCTGACCCCCGCCAAGCTGGAAGGCCGCGACCGTGGTGATCTGATCTCGCTGATTACGGCAGACATTGAACAGCTGGAAGTATTTTATGCCCACACCATTTCCCCCGTGTGTATTGCGGTGCTGTGCAGCGCCGGTATGGTGGGCTTTGTGGCGTGGTACCATCCGCTGCCGGCCCTTGTGCTGCTGGCGGGCTACCTGGCTGTGGGCGTTGGCATCCCTGTTTGGGCGCAGCGCAAGGGCGAAGCCGCGGGCCGCGAATACCGCGCCGCCCTGGCCGATACCAACAGCTATGTGCTGGAAAGCCTGCGCGGCCTGCGGGAGACCATCCAGTATAACGATACCGCCGCCCGCGCCGCCGGGATTGCCGCCCACAGCGAAACCCTGGGCGAAAAGCAGACGGCCATGAAGTGCCGCGAGGGCCTGACCACGGCCGTGACCAACACCGTCATCCTGCTTACCGCCCTGACTGTGCTGGGCACCACGCTTGTGCTGTGCCGGAACGGTGCAGTCGGCGGGGAAGCCGTGCTGATCTGCACGCTGTCGGCGCTGGGGTCCTTTGGCCCGGTGGTGGCGCTGGCCAACCTGGCCGCCAACCTGGTGCAGGTGTTTGCCAGCGCGGACCGCGTGCTGGACCTGCTGGAAGAAACCCCCATTACCCCCGAAGTGACCAACGGCGGCAACACCGCCTTTACCGGCGCCGCTGCTGACCATGTGACCTTTGCCTATGGGCAGGAAACCATCCTGAACGACCTTTCCCTCACGGTGCCCAAGGGGCAGATCGTGGGCATTACCGGCAAAAGCGGCAGCGGAAAATCCACCCTGCTGCGGCTTTTCATGCGCTTTTGGGATGCAGGCAGCGGCAAAATCACCTTTGGCGGAGCAGACATCCGCAGCGTGAACACAGCAGCCCTGCGCAGCCAGGAGAGTTTTGTTACCCAGGATACCGAGCTGTTTGCTGATACGATTGAAAACAACGTGCGCATTGCCAACCGTAATGCCACCCATGAGCAGGTGGTGGAAGCCTGCCAAAAGGCATCGCTGCATGATTTTATTACCAGCCTGCCCCAGGGGTATGGTACCCAGGTGGGGGAACTGGGCGGTGCGCTTTCCGGCGGCGAGCGCCAGCGCATTGGCGTGGCCCGTGCCTTTTTGCACGATGCTCCCTTTGTGCTGATGGACGAACCGACCTCCAACCTGGACAGCCTGAACGAGGGTGTGATCCTGAAGGCCGTAAAAGAAGAATGCAGGGATAAAACCGTGCTGCTGGTCAGCCACCGTGCTTCCACCATGGCGGTGGCCAATACCGTATATTCTGTTGAGAGCGGGAGGGTGAGCTGATGGCAAAACAGACGGTTGCAGAAAAGCGGGACGGCGAAAAGCTGCTGGTCAGCGAGATGATCGCCCTGTACTGCCGCAAAAACCACCATACGGCGAAAGGCAGCCTGTGCCCGCAGTGCCAGGCCCTGCATGATTACGCCTTGCAGCGCATTGAACGCTGCCCCTTTATGGAAACCAAAACCTTTTGCTCCGCCTGCAAAGTACACTGCTACAAGCCCGAAATGCGTGAGCAGATCCGCACCGTTATGCGCTGGAGCGGCCCCCGCATGCTGTTCGTCCACCCTGTGTTGGCCGTCCGGCATATGAAGGAAACGATGAAGGCGAAGAAGAGTTAGGAGTTAGGAGTGTGGGCGCACAATGTGTGCCCCTACGGGTGGGATATGCGTTAAATAATGATTCCCCGCTGTAAAGTATTCGGTAGGGAACGGTCTATCTCCGGTCTAAGAGCCGGGACGTCGAAGACGCCGTCCCCTACAAGTTATGGAAAGAGCATTATGAATTTGTAGAGTGTGGTAAGGTGCAGGTCCGGCGTGGTCGGGTGACCACGCCCTACAGAATGGGGGAGACTAAGGTGAATACCAAAATCCCAAGCCCATCCCCCCGGCGGCCAGAAGGCTGGCCGCCCTACAGCTTGCCTTCACACTAATATCTCCCCGAAACCAAAAGCCCGGTACAAGCCAAAAAACTTGTACCGGACTTTTATCTTATATTATTGATATTATATGATTAAAGTTTCTTCGGTTCCTTCTTTTCAAAGAAGGAATAAAACAACCCCCGTAAAACCAATCAGATGCGCTCCAAAATGGCATCACCCATGGCGGTGCAGCCAACCTTGGTGCAGCCGTCGGCCATCATGTCGGCGGTGCGCAGGCCGGCATCCAGCACGGCGTTCACGGCGCTTTCAATGGCGTCAGCCTCAGCGGCCATGCCAAAGCTGTAGCGCAGCATCATGGCGGCGGAAAGGATGCAGGCAATCGGGTTGACCACATCCTGCCCGGCAATGTCCGGGGCAGAACCATGGATGGGCTCGTACAGACCGCAGGTGGTGGCACCCAGGGAAGAGGACGGCACCATGCCAATGCTGCCGGTGATCTCGCTGGCTTCGTCGCTCAGAATATCGCCAAACATGTTCTCGGTCACAATCACGTCAAACTGGCTGGGGTTCTTGCAGATCTGCATGGCGCAGTTGTCCACGAACATCTCGCTGTACTCCACTTCGGGGTACTCGGCCTGCAGGCGATGCATCACGGCACGCCACAGGCGGCTGGTATCCAGCACGTTGGCTTTATCCACACAGGTCAGCTTTTTGCGGCGCTTCATGGCAGTTTCAAAGCCTATGCGGCCAATGCGCTCGATCTCGTGCTCCGAGTAGGGCATGCTGTCAATCGCAACTTTTTCGCCGTTCTGCTCAATGGTTTTGTGCTCGCCAAAATACACGCCGCCAATCAGCTCACGCACCACAATAAAGTCGATGCCTTTGTCCACGATCTCTTTCTTCAGCGGGGAAGCATCCGCCAGCTGGGGCCAGATCCTGGCCGGGCGGTTGTTGGCGTACAGGCCCATACCGGCGCGCAGGCGCAGCAGGCCTTTTTCCGGGCGCTTGTCACCGGCCATGCCCTCCCACTTGGGGCCGCCGACGGCACCAAGCAGAACGGAATCCGAGGCCAGGCACTTGTCCAGCTCGCTCTGAGGCAGGGGATCGCCAAACTTGTCAATGGCTTCGCCGCCCATGTAAGCGCGGGTGTAGGTAAAGGTGTGGCCAAACTTTTCAGCAACTTTGTCCAGCACGCGCACTGCCTGGGTCACGATCTCCGGGCTGGAGCAGTCGCCATAAATCAGGGCAATGTTTTTCTGCATCTTACTTTCCCTCCTGGATGCTCTTCATCAGGCCGCCGGCCTTGATGATCTTCTGGATAAACGGCGGGAACGGCGCAGCCTGGAAGGTCTGGCCGGTGGTTTCATCAGTGATCACGCCGGTGTCAAAGTTGATGGCAACCACATCGCCCTCGTTGATGGCCTCGCTGGCGGCGGGGCATTCCAGAATGGGCAGGCCGATGTTGATGGCGTTGCGGTAGAAGATACGGGCAAAGCTCTTGGCAATCACGCAGTCAATGCCGGCGGCCTTGATGGCAACGGGGGCATGCTCGCGAGAAGAACCGCAGCCGAAGTTTTCGCCGCCAACCACAATGTCACCGGCCTTTACGCGGGTCACAAAGGTCTTGTCAATGTCCTCCATGCAGTGGGCGGCCAGCTCGGCGGGGCTCTGCGTGTTCAGGTAACGGGCGGGAATGATCACATCGGTGTCAATGTTGTCACCGTACTTAAAAACAGGTCCTTTTGCGTTCATGCTTCTACCTCCCTGGGGTCAGTGATGTGGCCGGTCAGTGCGCTGGCGGCGGCGGTGGCGGGGCTTGCCAGATAAATTTCAGAGGTAACGTGCCCCATGCGGCCGACAAAGTTGCGGTTGGTGGTGGAAACGCAGCGCTCGTACTCGGCCAGAATACCCATGTAGCCGCCCAGGCAGGGGCCGCAGGTGGGGGTGGAAACAATGCAGCCTGCATCAATAAACGCTTCGGTGTAGCCGCGCAGGATGCACTCTTTGTAAACAGCCATCGTGGCGGGAATGATGATGCCGCGCACACCCTTGGCAATGTGCTTGCCTTTGAGCACGTTGTAAGCGGCTTCCATATCCTCAATGCGGCCGTTGGTGCAGGAACCGATCACTACCTGGTCAATCTTGATGTCGGCACCCTCCTTGGCAAGGTGGGTGTTCTCCGGCAGGTGGGGGTAGCTGACGGTAGGCTCCAGGGTATCCAAATCGATCACCACGGTGCGCTCATATTCGGCATCGGGGTCGGCTTCGTATTTGGTCCAGGGACGCTGACTGCGGCCCTTCAGGTATGCTTCGCAGGCTTCATCCACCGGGAAGATGCCGTTTTTGGCACCGGCTTCAATGGCCATGTTGCAGATGCACAGGCGGTCCTCCATGGTCAGGCTCTTAACACCCTCGCCCACAAATTCCAAGCTCTTGTACAGCGCGCCGGAAACGCCGATCTCGCCGATCAGGTGCAGGATCACGTCCTTGCCGCACACAGGGGCGTGGATGGCACCTTTCAGCTCAACCTTGATGGCGGCAGGCACCTTGAACCATGCCATGCCGGTTGCCATACCGGCGGCCATATCGGTGGAGCCAACGCCGGTGGAAAACGCGCCCACCGCACCGTACGTGCAGGTGTGGCTGTCGGCACCAATGATGCAGTCACCGGCGGTCACAATGCCCTTTTCGGGCAGCAGGGCATGTTCAACACCCATCTGGCCGACATCATAAAAGTTGAGGATATCGTATTTGTTGGCAAACTCACGGCACTGCTTGGACTGCTGGGCACTCTTGATATCCTTGTTGGGCACAAAGTGGTCCAGCACAATGTTCACGCGGGTTTTATCAAACACCGAGTTGAACCCGGCTTTCTCGAACTCATTGATGGCAACCGGGGTGGTAATATCGTTGCCAAGCACAATGTCCAACTTGGCATTGATGAGCTGCCCGGCCGTTACCGAAGCTTCGCCGCAATGCGCAGCGAGGATCTTTTGTGTCATGGTCATTCCCATAGATTTCTGCTCCTTTTGCTCTGGCGTATATCTTACGAATTAAAGAATAAGGGCAATACCGCATAATTCTAAGTACCGATACGGCGAGCGAGGTGCGGCAGATGCTAAGCCAAAAGCGCAGATAATACTGGATGTCTTATCGAGCATTTTGGCAACGCAGATGCCGTGCCGCAGCCGCCGGAGCGGTGCTTAAGCCGCAAGGCGGGAATTGTGCGGTGTTGCCTAAGTAATAATGAATAAAGAATAATGGTGGTGGACCGCGGCGCACAAGCGCCGCTCAAAAAATGGGGCAAACAGGAACTCGAAGCCGGGCATTCTATCAGATATCGCACATCATATCCAAACCGTGCCGCAGGCACACCATCATTTGTAATTATTCTTTACTTTTTATCGGTTCACTGGTTATTGATTGCACTGACCAGCGCGCGGATACCGGCAACGATGATGTCGGTGTGGGTGCCGCAGCCCCAGGTCTCCTTGCCGGATGCCCATTTCAGGCCCACATAGCAACAAGCGCGGGAGTCGGTATCGTTGTCCAGTGCGTGCTCGCTGTAATGCACCAGGGTGAAATGCATGCCGGTGGTTTGCTCGATGGCGTTGGCCACAGCATCCAGACGGCCGTTGCCGACAGCATCGCAGGTAACGGGGGCGTTGCTGCCGTTAGCCACGGTAATATGGGCGGTAATGGTAGAATCCGGGTTCTGGGTAAAGTGTGCTTCCGGAACATTCAGCGGGGTCTTGTTGTTCAGGTAAGCGCGCTCGAACACATACAGCACTTCCTGGACGCTCAGCTCTTTGTGCTCGTGATCGGATACATCCTTTACGCGGTAGCCAAGGTCTTCCCGCATGCGCGGCGGGGGATTGTAGCCGTAATTCTGCTGCAGCAGGAAGCCGATACCGCCCTTGCCGCTCTGGCTGTTGATGCGGATGACATCGGCATCGTAAGTGCGGCCAATGTCATGCGGGTCAATAGGGATGTACGGGCAGGTCCACTCGTGCAGGTTATGCTCCTTGCGCCAGGTCATGCCCTTGGCAATGGCGTCCTGGTGGCTGCCGCTGAACGCAGCAAACACCAGGGAACCGGCATACGGGCTGCGCTCGTACACATGCATGCGGGTCACGCGTTCATACGTTTCGCAGATGGCCGGCATGTTGCTGAAGTCGAGGTGCGGGTTCACGCCGTGGCTGTACATATTCATGGCCAGGGTGATGGCATCCACGTTGCCGGTGCGCTCGCCGTTGCCGAACAGGCAGCATTCAATGCGCTGGGCACCGGCCAGAACAGCCAGCTCGGCATCTGCCACGCCGCAGCCGCGGTCGTTGTGGGGGTGGGTGGACAGGATCACGCTGTCGCGGTACTTGAGGTGCTTGGAGCACCATTCGATCTGGTTGGCGTAAATGTGCGGCATGCTCATTTCCACCGTGACCGGCAGATTGATGATCATCGGGCGGTCCGGGGTGGGCTGCATCACATCCAATACGGCGTTGCAAACCTCAACGGCGTATTCCGGCTCGGTGCCGGTAAAGCTTTCGGGGCTGTATTCAAACAGGAAGTTGCCCTCGTATTCTTCGCTCAGCTTTTTAACCAGCTTTGCGCCGTCAACAGCGATTTGCTTGATCTCTTCCTTGTTCTTTTTGAACACCTGCTCGCGCTGGGCAACGCTGGTGGAGTTATAAAAGTGGATGATGGCGCGCGGCGCACCCTTAACGGCCTCAAATGTTTTACGGATGATATGGTCACGGCACTGGGTCAGCACCTGAACGGTGACGTCGTTCGGGATGCGGTTGCCATCGATCAAGGCGCGCAGGAAGTCGTACTCGGTCTCGGACGCTGCCGGGAAGCCGACCTCAATCTCCTTAAAGCCGATCCTGATGAGCATATCATAAAATTCAAGCTTTTCTTCCAGATTCATGGGAACGATCAAGCTCTGGTTGCCATCGCGCAGGTCTACGCTGCACCAGGCGGGAGCCTTTTCGATATGGTCTTTCTGGGGCCATTCATAGACATGGCCGGGCTCAACCGGCGGGGGATAATAACCTACATGATACTTTGTTGCGTCCATCATTTTTTATTGCCTCCATCAAAGTTTGTCTGCCCCTGAAAACCGGACAAAATAAAAATCCCGTCTCTCAAAGGCGTTTTCACCTTTGAGAGACGGGATGTAAATTTTACAAATACCCGCGGTACCACTCTCATTGCCGCCAGGGGGCGGCCGCTCTGCACGATCGGCTGTTTTATAGAAAGCAAACAGTGAATCGCTCCTGCAAGATAACGGTCAGGTTCCGGCTGCACCTAACGCAAAGCGCTCAGCGCAGCTGCTCAGGGGCCAGTGACGCAAAACCTTCCGCACCGCCTTGCACCAACCGGCGGCTCTCTGAAGCTGAAAGGAGATTGCTTTTTCCCCATCATTGCATTTGTGAATTGATAACAATATGGATTCTAGCAGGTTTCACATTCTGTGTCAAGATGGATTTTTGGGGTTTGAACAAAATGACGAGAATGGGGAAAACTTTTTGGGAAAAAGAGAAAAAGAAAAGTTAGGAGTTAGGAGTTGAAGGATGCTATTGGAAATGTGAGATGGAAGATGAAACAACCGGTAGGACGTGGTCACCTGACCACGCCGAAACTTTGGGATATTTGAAAATCTGGAATCTATAATATGCCCTGCCCCACAGTAGGGGACGGCGTCCTCGACGTCCCGCGGGTACCTTGAATCAAACTGTACCTTACCCATCATAAAAACAAAAACGCAGCACACGCTCTCCCCAAATCCCGTGTGCTGCGAAAAAACATATTCTATTTACTGCCGCACCGTGCTTAGATGGGTGGCCACCCACTTGATCAGCATATCCAGTGCCACCATGTTGCGGCCGCCTTCGGGCACGATCAAATCGGCTTTGCGTTTGCTGGGCTCCACAAACTGCTCGTGCATCGGCTTAACGGTGGTCAGGTACTGGTTCACCACGCTGTCCAGCGTGCGGCCGCGCTCCTTAACATCGCGTACAATGCGGCGCAGAATGCGCACATCGGCATCGGTATCCACAAACACTTTCATATCCATCATATCGCACAGCTCCTGGCTGGCAAAAATCAGGATGCCTTCCACAATGATGACCGGGGCCGGGTGTACCGTAATGGTCTTATCGCTGCGGTTGTGGATCGTGTAATCATATACCGGAACCTTCACGCTTTCGCCGCGGCGCAAAGCCTGCAGGTGCTGCACCAGCAGCTCGGTATCAAAGGAATCCGGGTGGTCATAGTTCAGCTTGCAGCGCTTTTCATACGGCAGCTCGTCATGCCGCTTATAGTAGCTGTCGTGGTTGAGCACGCTCACTTCATCCGCGCCAAAATGGTCCCGCAGGCGCTCCGTCAGGGTGGTTTTGCCGCTTCCGGTGCCGCCGGCAATGCCAATGATTATGCTTTTCATGCTTTCCTGCCTCGTTGTTCTTTATACTTCAAAACTGATTTCACGCCCGTGCGGATGGTAAGCACGGTACTTGACCCCCGCCATGTTGAACAGCCGCCGCGAAGCAATGCTGGCGTTGGTATCATGGTATTTATCCGAAAGATAGATGATTTCCCGGATGCCGCTCTGAATGATGGCCTTGGCGCACTCGTTGCAGGGGAACAGCGTCACATACACCCGCGAACCGCGCAGATCGCTGTGAGCACTGTTCAAAATGGCGTTCAGCTCCGCATGGCAGACGTACATGTATTTGGTTTCCAGCTCGTCACCTTCGCGGTCCCAGGGCATATCGTCATCATTGCAGCCGATGGGCATGCCGTTGTAGCCAAGGGAAAGGATCTTGTTTTCCGGGCTGACAATGCAGGCCCCTACCTGGCTGGAATCATCCTTGGAGCGCATGGCGGACAAAATAGCAATACCCATAAAGTATTCGTCCCAGCTGATGTAATCCTTGCGTTTCATGCTGTATACACAACCTTCCGGCAGGCATGGATCCCATGCCCTTATTTTTTGCTTCTATTATACCGTTGCGCGGGCTGTGGTGCAACCCCTAATCCGCATGGTTGTGCTGTGCGTGCAGGTATTTGCAGCGGGTGGCTTCGCCGCCGCGCAGGTGGCGCTGGGCTTTGTTATACAGCAGCACGGCGCGTACCTCCTGCCAAAGGCCGGGGGCCAGGTGCTGCAGGCGGCACTGGTCCTTCCACACGGTACTTTTGCTCACGCCGAACACCTGCGCTGCCGCCCGCACGGTAGCGCCGCTTTGCACCAGATACCGCCCAATCTGCACGGCGCGCTCTTCGGGGTCACCTTTCATAGAACATGCCCTCCCAACCGTTTTTTCAACGGTATGCGGCGCGCCGTCGGTTTATGCGGGCAGTGCTGGCGGGCTGGGCGCCGGCATGGTACAATACGTTCAGAACAAATATTTTTTTCAGATGCTGAAACACTTTGCCCTCCCGGTTCGTTATCCCAGTGTAAGGCCTTGCAAAAACAAACAAAGGAGAATGCCCCATGTGCAGCATCAAAATTATTATCGTGGATAAAAACTGGAGATAAAACCGGGCCGCGCCCCACGGCCTGACCCAAAGGAGAACCCATGCTGGAAGAACTGTTTTGCGCCCACCGCGCGGAGCTGACCGCCTATTGCCGCGGGCTGTGCCGCAGCGATGCGGCCGCGCAGGATATGGTGCAGGAAGTGTTCCTGCGCGCATGGCAGAATATTGGTACATTGCAGGACCTTGGCCCCAGCCAGCGCCGGGCCTGGCTGTACCGCACGGCGCGCAACTTGTTTGTGGATGCCATGCGCCGTACCGCGCGGGAAGCCGCCGCCCTGCCGGAGCTGGAGCCCGAACCGGAAACGCCGGATCCGGATTTTGCCGAAGCGGAAGCCCGCCGCCTGTTGGAATTGCTGCCCCCGGCGGAGCAGAAGCTATTCCGCAAGCGCTACCTGGAAGGCTACACTGCGGCGGAACTGGGAAAAATGTACGGTTTGCCGCCTGCCACCGTGCGCACCCGGCTGGCCAAAGCCCGCCGATACTTAAGCCAATTATTGATGGAGGAATAAACGATGCCGAATAAACTACTGATTAAAGCAAACTTTTGTGACCTGCGTAACGTGAAAGAAGAAACCCTTGCCGCCTATGATGTCATTGAAGTGCGGGCCAATGTGGTGGTGCTGAACGACCGCGCAAGAGAGCTGATTGCTCGTTATCCCGTTACCTTAAAATGTGACCTGGCAACGGACAACCCGAATATTGCCCTGCGCAGTGTGAACGGCGTGGCGGAGGTCACCCCCGGCGATGTACCCGAAGCAGACACAGTGCTGACGGTGAACGGCGAACTGAAAATTGCTTCCGGCTCGGCCGAAGTGCTGGCGCGGTATCTGCAGATTACGGTAAACGGGCAGGTATACTGCCCGCGCAGCCTGAGCGGAAAGCTGGGCAATGTGGCAGTGAACGGGCAGATCATTACCTGGCCGGACGGTGCTGTGCAGCTAAAAAGCACTGCCGTGCTGGACAGCACTTTTGCCCTGCGGGCCAAACCGGCCCTGTACTGGGCGGCCCGCTGTGTTGTGATGCTGGACCCCGCGCTGGATGCAGCTGCCCTGGCAAAGCAGGGCGTGCGGTTCGATACGCCCAGGGCGATTTTGGCCCAAAGCCTTGCCGCACAGGCCGCCCCGCTGTTTGAGGATGATACCGACCTGGAAATTGTGCCGGACGGAACAGCCTATCTCAAGGATGATGCCGAACTGACCGCCGCGCTGATCCGCCGCAAGGGCAACAAACTGTATGTGGACGGCAAGCTGACCCTGACGGCGGAAAGCGCCGCCCTGCTGCCCCAGCTGGAATACTGCAAAGTGACCGGCACCGCCCTGGTGCCCGCCGCACAGGAGAAAGCATTTTCCGCCAGCTGTGTGCAGGCAGAGAAAGTTCAGGCAGTGCGTGGCAGACTGTTGCAGGGCCAGGGCAGGGTACAGGTGGACTATTGGATGCTGGAGGCCCCGGACGGCCTTTGCGTAAAAGGGTGCGGCATGGTGGCGCTGACCCCGGAACTGGAACCGGAGCTGATTGCCGCAAAGCTGATGCTGTTGGAATGCGGCATGGTACAGTGCACCGCCGCACAAAAAGGTGCTGTGCAGCTGGTAGCCAAAGATGTGGGCTTTATCTCCGACGACAGCGGCAAGCCCACTGAGGACACGGATACTCACATGGTAAGGGCAGACCGATATGTGATGTGAGGGAGCTGAACAATAAAAAACAATGAATAAAGAATAATGCTTGTGTGACGCCCACCGCGTCACATTTGAATCAGGCCAGTCACTCCGGCAAAAAGCGTTCCGGCCAGAGCAACCCGCCTATTTTATTTGTGCCGCCCGCAGCGGCGCACGGACATGATTCTTTATTCTCTATTCACTACTGTTTATCACGGGTAAGCACTTTTTTATACGCAAGTAATAACTTTGTTATATCCGGGGGTTTTCAGAACCGGGAAGATGCGGTATACTGGGCACAGAATACAAAACACGCGTGCACTGGGGTGTACCTTAAGGCAGCACCGCATAATTCCCACCTTACGGCTTAAGCACCGCTCCGGCGGCTACGGCACGGCATCTGCGTT
>OJSP01001790.1_pt1 | contig 20680 bp, 15 predicted proteins | sample 1599561 | NCBI WGS metagenome assembly OJSP01 (sample SAMN04168659, study PRJEB22393) | human gut metagenome | biome: human gut microbiome; feature: stool | host: Homo sapiens | collected 2014-05-12
ATGGCACGGTCGGTAAGCGAGCTTATCCACAAACGGCGGAACGGAAGGGAACTACCTATATATTCAAATATATAGCGGAATATGAGTTCTCCTTCACGTCCAGCATCGGTTGCGACAATAACCTCGTCCCCACGACTGAACAATTCTTTGATTACTTTAAGTTGCTTCATCACACCGGGGTCGTTCTTGTACTCCTTGCCCTCTTTCACCTGTCGGGGTAAGAGCTTAAACTCTGCGGGGAGTATCGGCAGATTCTCACGCTTAAAACCTTCGATCCCGTAATGCTCCGGCATAGCAAGCCCCACCAGATGCCCGAAAGCCCATGTAACGGCATATCCGTTACCCTCTATATAGCCCTCTTTTTTATTGTTTGCACCAACTACGGCTGCTATACTTTTAGCCACAGACGGTTTTTCTGCAATTATAATTTTCATTTGAACATTGATTTTTTAGTGGTTTGTGATATGACTTAGCCCATTTTGCGCCCTTTGCCTTTCTTTGGAGCAGCAGGAGATTGTCGCTGCTTTTGCTCTTTCTTCTCCACCAGCTTCTCGGCGGGTTGCGATTGCCCTTTCCTCAATGGCTCGGTGGAATGCTTGGTCGCCTCGTTGGTCTTGCCCTCATTATTGACCGCTACTTGTGTTTGGCTCTCTGCGGCAGGTTTAATGTTTTGCCCGCCTTTCGCAGCCTGTTTTGCCTCAATAGCCCGCACCTGGTCGGGGTGTTTACTGCTATGGCGCACCTTGCCTTTGCTCTCATCGATCCATACCCACGCATTGTACTTCTGCCCTTGCTGGTCAGTCGCTTCGACCTTTTGTGCTCCCGATGCGTCTGCTGCCTGCTGCTTGGGTTTGGCTTGCATCCCCTCCACAAAAACAGGCTCTTTGTTGCAAAGTTTGTTGAAATCCTCGTGGCTTAATTGTACCCCTGCCTGTTTCGAGTAGACCCATATCTCGCCGAGCTTGCGGGCTTTGGGTATCTTCTGCTCATGGGCTTCGCCCTGCTGCTTGTTGCTCCGCTCTTGGTTGAACTGCTGGCGTTGTTCGTCGCTGAATTTAAAATCGAAATTCTTGTTGGCAGCGTTGTACTGCACAAAGCGAGAAATTTTTTCAGGCTGTTCGCCCTGTTTGACCTTCTTATCCATGCCCTCGATCCAAACGGCTTTACCCTCTTTCAATCCCTGCTGTTGTTCAGACGAAAGAGGTGCGTTTTTCAAGGTCTGCGGAATGTAGATGTCCTTAAACGCCATCGCTTCGAAGCGGTTTGTCAGTTTATCGAGTGAGATTAGCGACGGTACTTTCTCGCCTCCGGCAACGGGTTCGAGGTCAAAAATCCGGCCACCGTGCCCCGTCTTTTGGAACTGCTCTTTGTCCTGCTCGGTAAAGAGTACGCCCATAAATGGTTTCTCAAAATCGGGCTGTTCCTGTTTGGGATGGGTAACGATTTTGATGCCGTCTTCCTGTTTCTCCAACGACAAGCGGGCTTGCATGGGAAGCTCCTGTCCGTCAATCACAGGTTTAATTTCAACCAATCCGGGCGACTTATGCCCGTAAACCATTGCTTTGAGGGCATCCTGCAATTTATCGCCGGAAAGACCTAATTTCTCGACTTCTTTCCAATCGAGTTTATTCAGGTCTAAGGGTTGGAACTTGCCTGTAAGTTCTACCTGTATTTTTATCTTCATATCGCCGTCAAATTTGAGACGGTACGGGTCAAGCACTTTGTCGGTGTGGTCGATACGGATAATTTTGTCAAGGAAAGCCGCTATTTTATCTGCTACTGAAAGCCCGACAGCATACACGCCTGTATGTGAGGGATGTTTGAACTGCGCCGCAAACTTCTTAAAGAAGTTCTCCAACGCATTGCCGTTGGTGTCGATCTTCATAAACTGGTCGGCATTCTCTTTCTTGGGATCGACAGTTTTTACCTTGCCGTCCTGTTCCCCTGCGATGACTTTCAACTTGCCATCTTCGCCCTGCGTCAGTAAGACTTTAGGCTCTTCATTTTTCACTTTACTTTCGTCCATAATAAATATGTTTTTATTCTGCATTAACATTAATGCAGAACGAAAGTAAGCCTATCTAATGGATTGAGAGCAAGGTTTTAAGGCGGTGGATGCTTGTGTCCGGGGTTGTCTGGGGTGTTTTTTGAAATCGGGATATTTTCAACTCCTGTTTTTGGTAATTGCCCAGAAAAAGAACCGTATCTTTGTGATGTTTTTTATGCAATACGAACAATGAGCAAAAAGAAGTTGTCGGGACATTACTGTAAAATCTGCGGCGAATATAAGTCAAATGAGAAATTTTCCGGCAAAGGCCATGCCGCCCACATCTGCAAAGCCTGTTCTGCTCTGCCACCGGAAAAGAAAGCTGAGATGCTGGCAATCAACCGGCTGCTGAATCTTCCGTGGCAGCTTTCCAAAGAACAAAAAGGTTGGCTAAAGCGCAGGACGCATGATCGCCGCACCGAGGTCAAAGCACTTGCCCAGCAGCAATATGAAGTGCGTTTTGGGTACACGCACACTTGTGATGTGCTGGATGATGCAGAAGAAATAGAATAGTGCAAAGAGGTCTGCTTCGGCAGGCCGTTTTACTTTTCAAGGAGGTGTTCAACATGGCAACCACGCGCCTGATGCCCCTGCACACCGGCAAAGGCCGCACGGTGGGACAGGCCATCAGCGACATTATCGACTACACCGAAAATCCACAAAAGACGGACGGCGGCAGGTTAATTACGAGCTGGCAATGCGATAGCAGGATCGCCGACGCCGAGTTTCTTTTCACCAAAAATCAGTACATCCAAAAGACCGGCAGAGTGCGCGGCGAGGATGATGTGATCGCCTACCATCTGCGGCAATCCTTTGTTCCCGGAGAGATCACACCGGAGGACGCGAACCGTTTGGGCTGTGAGCTGGCCAAGCGCTTCACCAAGGGCAATCACGCCTATATCGTCTGCACCCATATCGACAAAGTCCATATTCACAATCATGTGATCTGGAACTCCACCGCACTCAGCCAGACCCGGAAATTCAGAAACTTTTGGGGCAGCAGCCGAGCTGTGCGGCGGCTCAACGATACCATCTGCATCGAGAACGGATACTCCATCGTGGAGAATCCGAAGCGCCACGGCAAGAGCTACAACAAGTGGCTGGGCGACAAAAAGAAACCCTCCCACCGGGAGCGAATCTGCGCGGCCATTGACGATGCGCTGACACAAAAGCCCGATAGCTTTGAAACGCTGCTGGAGCTGCTGCGGCAGGCTGGGTATGAGGTCAAGGGCAAGAAAGTCCCGTCCCTGTTGGGCGACGAACAGAAAAAGTCCATTCGCATGGATACCCTCGGTGACGGCTATACTCCCGCAGATCTCCGCGCGGTGATTGCAGGTGAAAAGGCGCATACGCCACGAAAGAACGCCGCCGCACCGGTCAAACCGGAAAAGCGCAGCGGGAATCTGCTGGTGGACATTCAGGCCAAATTACGCGCTGGCAAGGGTGCCGGTTATGCGCGTTGGGCGACGTTGTTCAACCTGAAACAGATGGCACAGACGGTGGCCTATCTGCAAGACCATGAGCTTTTAGATTACGCCGTTCTCTCGGAGAAAGCGGCGGCAGCGTCCGCTCACTTCAACGAGCTTTCCGCAAGGATCAAGGCTTCGGAAACACGCATGGCCGAGATTGCCGTGCTGCGGGAGCATATCGTGGGTTATGCCAAGACCCGCGATACCTACGTTGCCTATCGTAAGGCCGGGTACTCCAAGAAATTTCTTGCAGAGCATGAAAGTGAGGTCACGATCCACAAGGCCGCAAAGAACTATTTTGATGGGCTTGGCCTCAAGAAGCTGCCCACCATCAAGGCGCTGAATACCGAGTACGCCGAGCTGCTGGCGGAAAAGAAAGCCGCCTATGCCGACTACCGAAAAGCCCGTGAGGAAATGAAAGAGCTGCTGACGGCCAAAGCCAATATCGACCGTATTCTGGAGTTGGATAAGGAGCAGGAGGAAGCGAATGAACGACGGGAAAAAGAGGCGGAGCAGCGCTGAGCTGCCCGCCCACAAGCGATTTGAAAAATCGCGCAGCCGATGGATTTATCCATCGTTCCAGAACACAGTTTTTGTGTTCTGCGGGGATTGGGGCAGCGCCCCAACAAGCATGAAACAGGCGGGCTCCGTGTAAACGGAATCCGCCTGTTTTCGCAAAGTGGGTACCGCTTTGCATTGCTTGCCAGTATTATCCCGAATCAGAATAATTTTGGAACAACCACCGTTCTCACTATTCCGCATGATGGAGGCGGCGGGTACCACGGAGGAACTGAAAGCCCGCAACCCCATGCGCTGGGCGGGGCTGATGAACACGCTGAAAGCGCAGGTGGAGGAAGTGCTGTTGCAGGAATTAGTTTATATCTGATTTTGGGCATAGATGAAGCCGGGATTTTGCAAGCCAGCAAGCAATCCCGGCTTTATCTTATATATTTTCCAGTTTTTTTGACCGCCGGTATTCCAATGGCGATAGGCCGAATTGTTTTTTGAAAACTGATGCAAATTTGCTTTGATTCATATAGCCGACCAACTCGGCTATTTCTGCAACGGACAATCTTGTAGAAGTCAGTAACTCTGCAGCTTTTTTCATTCGGACTTCCCGTAGATAGATGGAAATATTTTGACCAAAAACGCCACGAAAATAGTTTTTTAAGCTGGTTTCGCTGACAGAAAACTGAGCTGCCAATTCCCATGCAGGATGATGTTGCCGCAAATCGGAAGTGATAATTTTTTCAACACGTTTTGCTATATCTACCTGTGTTTCAGTAAAAAATGTGCAGGCTTGCGATGGGGGGATATTGTTAAGATTTTGTAGTAATGAAAATAGAGCCAGAACATAGATCTTCATTTGAGAAATCGAAAACGGAGGCGCAATATCAAAAAGTTCCCAGAGCTTAATCAATATTTCTTCAACTTCAGGAGTAACTGCTGAGATATAAGTGTTATCGTTTGGGCAAAAAAGTTCAATGATTTTAGGGATGTCTATGCCAAACTCTTTTTGCATCCATGTACTCTCTGTTGCCAGTGTATTAGTATCAACAAAAAGCTCCATTCCCTCATAGATACGGCGAGGATAGACATATTGCTTTTGGGCAAAACACTCCGTGAGAGAAATATCTCCATCTTTCACATATACAAAGTTTCCGTTATTCAAGATAATCTCGCAACGACCAGTCACGCAATAGTTTAGGAGCAAAGGCCCTTTTTTAATGAAACTATCTTCACCCAAATTTGGAGCTGCCCATGTCGGAGAATTTATAAAAATATACGCAATAGTAAGTCCGGGGAAAAGTTGAAAAAACGTCATAGACCCTTTTCCCTCCTTAGTTTTCATAAGTAGTTCTGCGTTGAACTCGCTACGTTTTATTGAAACGCCGGGAATTTCAATACATTTTCTAATAATATCATCAATCTTCATTTTTAACTCCTGTCGATTTGTCTGACTCATTGCCCTTGATTTTAATCATATTATAGAATTGTAAGCGAAGTCAGTCAATAAAAAAACTCGTTGCTGTTTGGAGCCAAAAAGATGATTGGTTGTAGAGAGCTACTGCTAACTATGGTATCTTATAGAGGGGTTAGAAGACGCTAACCAGCAAATGAATGGAGGTATTCGTTATGAGTAACAAGTTACAAGCAAAAGACCTGATTAACCTCGGCCTGTTCACCGTTCTCTACTTTGTGATTGGCTGCTGTGTCGCCATTCCCGTCGGCTTTGTACCTATCTTTTTGCCGATCCTCGGAGCATTGTGGTCTTTGATTACCGGCATCCCGTTCATGCTGTTCCTGACCAGAGTTAAAAAATTCGGCATGGTTACAATTATGGGAATTTTAAGCGGCCTGCTGATGGGGCTGACTGGCATGGGATTTTGGGGCGTACCGATGGGCGCGATTTTTGGTCTGCTGGGAGATTTGATCTTGAAATCCGGCGGTTATAAAAGCGCCAAGAAGAGCCTGATCGGGTATGCGGTGTTCAGCCTTTGGATGGTTGGTACATATATCCCCATGTATTTCATGGTTGAGGATTCCTGGGCCAGTTTTGCGGCCAGCTTTGGTAAGGAATACGCTGACAGGGTAATGGCTGTTATGCCTATGTGGAGCATTATTCTGGTAATCGCCGGAATCTTCATTTTTGCGATCCTGGGCGGACTTTTAGGTAAGGCGCTTCTGAAAAAGCATTTTGCTAAAGCGGGCATTGTGTGATGAACGGGCTATCATTTTCAGCAACAACCGAAAAAAGAAAAGGAATCCTGCTTGATCCCCGGACAAAACTCATTCTGCTGCTGACGATTACAACACTGATGTTCAGTACCAGTAACGAAGGAATTATGAACATCGTCAAGCCGTGTCTAAGCCTTGTCCCCTTTGCTCTGATTTTGTCGGAACGCCGTTTCAAAACAGCAGGAAAATATCTGGTGCTATATGCGGTTTGCTTTATACTGGAACGGATTGCCCTTACGAGTTTGAGCGGATTACTCTCGTTCATCGTGCTGGCAGTGACATCTATCATGACGCGGTTTGCGCCCGGCATTATGACAGGTGCCTATCTGATCTCATCCACTTCGATCAGTGAGTTTATCGGCGCAATGGAGCGTATGCACATCACGGAAAAAATCGTGATTCCAATGTCTGTCATTTTTCGCTTTTTCCCAACCATCAGCGAAGAATATCAGGCCATCCGGGATGCAATGAAAATGCGGGGCATACGATTCGGCGGGAAAAATCCTTTCCTGATGGTGGAATATCGCCTTGTTCCTTTGATGGTGTCCGTTGTGAAGATTGGTGATGAACTTTCTGCTGCTGCGTTGACACGGGGGCTTGGAGCCCCCGTTAAACGTACAAACGTGTGCCAGATCGGTTTCCATGTTCAAGATTTGATTGCGATTCTGTTTTGCGTTATCTGTTTTGCCTTGTTTTTGTTTCAGCAGCAGATTTCTTTTTGACGGGAGGGGGTGAACCTATGATACGGATTGACCATGTGACTTTCTCTTATGGAGAAGAAAACGAGAACGCTGGTGGAGTCCATGATATAAATCTGACCGTAGAGGACGGTCAATGCGTCGTACTTTGCGGCGAAAGCGGCTGTGGAAAAACGACAATTACCAGGCTGATCAACGGTCTGATTCCCCATTACTATGAAGGAAAAATGAATGGAGAAGTGTGGGTAAATGGGGCAAAGGTTTCGGAACAGCCCCTTTATGATACCGCGAAAACGGTTGGCAGCGTGTTTCAAAACCCCCGCTCACAATTTTTCAATGTGGACACAACCAGCGAAATCACATTCGGGTGTGAAAATCTCGGCCAGCCGGAGCAAAGTATTCGGGAACGATTAGATAAGACCATCCGGGATTTCCGCCTGGAGAAATTGATGGGACGCAATATCTTTCATCTCTCCGGCGGGGAAAAGCAAAAAATTGCCTGTGCCGGGGTATCCATCATGGAGCCGGATGTGCTGGTTATGGATGAGCCGTCATCCAACCTGGATGCTTCCTCTATCCTGGATCTGAGAGCAATACTTGCGTTTTGGAAGTCGCAGGGGAAAACAATTATAGTGTCAGAGCATCGGCTCTACTATCTGCGCGGTCTTGCGGATCGTTTTATCTATATTACCGGCGGAAAGGTGGAAAAAGATTACTCCGCAGCGGAGTTTGAGAGCCTGACGGAGCAACAGAGAGCCAAGTTGGGGCTGCGTACCTTTATTCTTGAAGATTTGTTGCCGCCGAAAGCATTGCCCCAGGCCGGTCAGCAAATGGAACTTCGCAATTTCTGCTTTGCCTACAAAAACGAACCGGAAACGCTGCACATCCGGGAAAGTAAAATCCCCGCAAATCGTATTGTCGGGATCATCGGGAATAATGGAGCTGGAAAGTCCACCTTCTCCCGGTGTTTCTGCGGCCTTGAAAAGCGCTGCGGTGAGGTGATCTGGAACGGCAGAACTTATCGGCCTAAAGACAGACTAAATACCTGCTACATGGTGATGCAGGAAGTCAATCACCAGCTTTTCACGGAAACTGTGCTGGATGAAGTCCTGATCAGTATGGAGGAGGAAAATCAGGAGTGGGCTGAGGAAATCCTTGCCGAGTTAGATTTAATCGGCTTCAAAGGCAGACACTCTATGTCCCTTTCCGGCGGCCAAAAGCAGCGGGTAGCAATTGCCTCGGCAATCGCATCCAAGCGTTCTATCTTATTTTTTGACGAACCGACCAGCGGTCTTGATTACAAACACATGAAAGAGGTTGCCAATGTCTTGAAACAAGTCAGGGATGCAGGCATTACCTTGTATGTCATTACCCATGATCTTGAGCTGCTTTTAGATTGTTGTACGGATATTGTCCATTTTGAGGACGGTTCCATCATCGACAAATTTCAAATGGATGAGGCCGGTCTTGAAAAAATCCGAAACTATTTTATAAAGGGGGTGCCTACAAAATGAAGGAAGAAAAGAAAGAGTCGCCCATAGGCGTCTTATGGGGATGGGGCAAGCCCTATCACGGGAAATTCATCGGCAGTATTATCCTTGCGGTATTAGGCGTGGCCTGCCAGATGGTGCCCTATTTCTGCGTGGCGCATATTGTCACACTGATGCTGTCGGGAGAGCAGGATTTTTCCAGTTATATGACGGCCTGTATCGTTGCATTGTGCGGTTATTTGGGAAAGGTTGTTTTCGCCAATCTTTCAACAGTCATTTCCCACACAGCGACCTATTACACGCTGCGTGATCTGCGGGAGAATATCACCGCAAAGCTGGCTCGCGTCCCGATGGGGACGATTTTAGATACTCCGTCCGGTCAGTATAAAACGACGATTGTTGACCGGGTGGAGGGAATGGAGCCGACCTTTGCACACCTGATCCCGGAAATGACCGCAAATGTGCTGGTTCCCATTGTGATTGTCGTGTACCTGCTTATTCTGGACTGGCGTATGGCGCTTTTGTCCCTTGTCACTCTCGTGGTGGGCCTTGTGGTTATGTCCGCCGGTATGAAAAACTATCCCGTCAAGTGGGAGGGTGCTGTCAAGGCAGGCAAGCAGATGACAGACGCCATCGTGGAATATATCGGAGGCATTGAGGTGGTGAAAGCGTTCAGCCAATCCGCCGGTTCCTACAAAAAATATTCTGACGCGGTGAATTACAACGCCAACTACTATGTGGACTGGATGCGGGAAAATCAGAAAACCATGAGCGCCTATAACGCCATCCTGCCCTCGGTGCTGATCTGCGTACTGCCCTGCGGCTTTTCGTTCTGGCTCTCCGGAAGCCTGGAACTTTCCACCTTCCTGTCCATTGTGATTTTCTCTCTGGGCCTTGTTGGGCCGATTATTGCGGCCTTTACCTTTACGGACGATTTGGCCGTACTGGGGACAAATGTGGAAGAAATCAGCCAGCTTCTGAACGCCGAAGAACTGAACCATAAAGAAACGCCGATCAAGCTGGAAGATACCGGCATTTCTCTTAGGTCTGTGTCGTTTTCCTATGACGGGACAACAGAGGTTTTGCATGATGTGAATCTCGCCATCCACCCCGGAACCATGACCGCCCTTGTAGGGCCGTCCGGCTCCGGCAAGTCTACGGTGGCGAAGCTGATTGCCGGGTATTGGGATGTTACATCCGGCAGCATTACCCTCGGCGGCCATGAGCTGAAGGATATGCCGCTGTCTGAAATTGCAGACCAGATTTCCTATGTATCTCAGGACAACTACCTGTTTAACCGCAGTATCCGGGAGAATATCCGCATGGGAAGGCCCGGTGCCACGGACGCAGAGGTGGAGCAGGCAGCCAAACAAAGCGGCTGCGACGCCTTTATCCGCAAGCTGGATAATGGCTATGATACGGTTGTCGGCAGCGCCGGTTCCCATCTTTCCGGCGGTGAACGCCAGCGGATTGCCATCGCCCGCGCCATGCTGAAAAATGCGCCGGTTGTCATTTTGGACGAGGCAACTGCCTATATCGACCCAGAGAATGAGGCGCTGGTGCAGAAAGCCATTTCCACTTTAACTGTCGGCAAGACCCTGATTGTGATCGCACACCGGCTGTCTACCATTGTTGGCGCAGATAACATCGTTGTGGTGAAGGATGGAACCATCCACGCACAGGGTACGCATGAGAAGCTGCTGGAAACCTGCCCCCTCTACCGGGATATGTGGCAGGCGCACATCGGCGCGAAAGACCAGATGTAAGGGGGTGTTGTCAGATGTATGGAACATTGAAAAAAATCTTTGCTTTTGCAGGCAGCAAAAAGGGGCTTCTAAAAAAATCCCTGTTATTCTCATTCCTGTCCGGGCTGTTTTCAGCCATGCAGTTTGCCGCCCTCTTTGTAGTGATCGGCGCGTTAGTATCTGACAACCGGGATGGAAAGTTTATCTGCATTTCGCTGGGAATTATGGCCGTTTCCCTCATTGGGCGTATCATCACGACCTATTTTTCCACGATGGAGCAGACGGAAACCGGCTATTGCATGGTGGCGGAAAAGCGTATCCACATCGGAGATCGGCTGCGCTACATCCCGATGGGCTACTTCAACAAGAATAGTATCGGGAATATTACCGCCATTGTCACAACAACTTTGGGTGATGTAGAGAACTCAGCAGCCCGTGTCCTGGTGTCAGTGCTGGGCGGTTTTTTCAACTCGGTTGCCCTCGTCATCGTCCTGTTGGTATTTGACTGGCGGATCGGTCTTGTGGCCGCTGCCGGTGTCCTGATTTACCTTGCGGCGGCGGAACTGGCTCTTCGCAAATCTGCCGCGCTCAGCGGGGTGCGTCAGCACACACAGGAGTCCCTTGTAGAGTCCGTGTTGGAGTACATTCAGGGCATGGGGATTGTTAAAGCATTTGGTCTTGAACGGGACAGCACGCAGTCTATTGGCAGTGCAATTAAGGCGAGCTGCCGGGATAACCTGAAATTGACAAAGGCCAGCGTTCCCTATGACGCTATCAAACAGGCTGTTGTCCGAGTGTTCAGCGTCCTGTTGCTTTTGGCCTCGGTCTGGTTCTGGCTGGACGGCTCCCTGCCGCTGGCCTACGGTCTGATTTTGGTGATTGCTTCTTTCATGGTGTTCAACGATTTGGAGAACGCCGGGAATATGGCCTCTTTGCTGCAAATGCTGGCGGCCTCGATGGATACGGCAAACTCCATTGATGACACGCCGGTAATGGACGAGAAAGGCGCTGATATTACGCCGAAGTCCAGCGAGATCGTGTTTAACAAGGTGGATTTTTCCTACGCAGACCGTAAGATATTAGATCAGGTCAGCTTTACCATTCCCGAAAAAACGACTACGGCCATTGTCGGCCCTTCCGGGGCAGGAAAGACAACGATGTGCAACCTGATTGCCCGTTTTTGGGATGTGAATGCCGGGAAGATTACCATAGGCGGTACGGATGTACGAGATTTCAAGCTGGACAGCCTGATGAAGAATATCTCGATGGTGTTCCAGAGCGTGTACCTATTTGCAGATACGATTGAGAACAATATCAAGTTTGGCTGCCCGGACGCCACCCATGAGCAGGTGGTTGAGGCGGCGAAGAAGGCTTGCTGCCATGACTTTATTTCTGCCCTGCCGGATGGCTATGACACTGTGATTGGCGAGGGCGGCGGTACTTTGTCCGGCGGCGAGAAACAGCGGATTTCCATCGCCCGCGCCATGCTGAAGGACGCACCTATCATCATTTTGGACGAGGCAACAAGCAGCGTTGACCCGGAGAATGAGGATGAATTGCAGCGTGCTATTGAGGCACTAACCCATGACAAGACTATCATCATGATTGCCCACCGTCTGAAAACCGTCCGCAACGCCGATCAGATCCTTGTACTGGACAACGCTCATATCGTCCAGCGCGGCACTCATGCGGAGCTAATCCAGCAAAAGGGCCTGTATGCCGATTTTGTATCGGCCAGACAGGAGGCCATCGGCTGGAAGCTGGCTCAGTAAAGGAGGTTCAGATGAAACTTCATGCGTCCGGGGAGGACTACCTGGAAACCATCCTTGTTCTCCAAAAGAAACTCGGTATGGTGCGCTCCGTAGATGTGGCCCGGCACATGGAGGTGTCAAAGCCCAGCGTGTGCCATGCAGTGGCTACCTTGCGGGACGGCGGCTTTCTTATGATGGACGAAGATCACTTTCTCCATCTGACCGATGTGGGCCGCGAGGTGGCTGAAAGAACCTATGAACGCCACTGTTTCTTTACCGAGCAGCTTATCGCCGCAGGCGTTGATCCCAAAACTGCGGAGGCCGACGCCTGCCGGATTGAACACACTATCAGTCAGGACAGCTTTGAAAAAATCCGGCGTGCACACGAACAGGAGAGGTAAAACTTAAATTCTACCGTCGCTTCACACTAGTAGCCAAAAGGTAGTCGGCGGTAAAGTTTATATCCCCATACCTGCCGGTCATTCGAGAGTAAGAGCGGCCATCCGTGCAGGATGACCGCTTTTACTGTATCCAGAGAATTCCGACTACGCGGGGCAGTGTTTATTTATCGTCTCTCAAATTCTCTGCGCTTTGGCACAATGCAATATACCGCTCCGCTTCTGCATCACTCTTTCCGGCAAAGAAATCTGCCACAACTTTTGGAATTTCACGCGGTTTTTCGTCGTGAAACACCACGGCGTCAAGGCTGATTCTCATCTCCTTGGAAATGAGAGCCACGGTTTCAAACTTCGGATTGCTTTTGCAGTTTTCAATCTCAATAATCGTGCGCGTACACATGTTCAGTTTTTCAGCCAGTCCACGCTGTGTTATCTTCTGCTGGATTCGCTTCTCCCGAAGTTTGAGGGCAAAAAGGTCAAGAAAGTTCATTGGAAATCACCTCTACTATATTGTAGGGTGAGCTTCGCTTCACTTAAATCTACATGTAGCTCATATCGGATGAGCTACAAATCACATTCGAGGAACTGGAGATTATTTTATGAGAACACGGATGAACAGGAGATGCTGCTAAAGCCACTGGCCTCAAAGTAAAAAAGTATAAGCACCGAAAAGCCGTTCTCTTGAAAAAGCGCACGGCGATCCCGCAGACGAGCTGCACTCACAGAAGTGAGTTGCAGCTCTCTTTTTACGCGGTATGGTTCATCCGTGATTTAGCCCCTCCGGGGGCAGCAATATTCCCTTGTGCTTTCGTGCGCAATCAAGGCGCTCGTGCGGGCAATGATGTCCGTGCGAGCGCCTTTTTTCTTTTTTCTGTCGGCTGTCGTTCTCCGCCGGTGTTGGCTTGGCTCGCCAACCACCCAACACTGAAACGGAGGATCAATATGTTCAACAGAAAAAGCATCTATGCACTGAATAAGAAAGACCCCGATGCCATCGTTTATATGGACGCCAATGAAGTCATCGTCCGCCTGACCCGCGAGGACTTTGCCAGCGAGAAAGAATTTCTGAAATGGAAAGCCCTGTCGGACGAGGACTATCACGCCTCCGAAAAGGAAGCTCACGTCTATGCCAATCACACGCTTGCGCTGGATGAGCTATCCGAGGAAGCGGCCTCCATTCCTGCCGTGGATGTCTGCATGGAGCAGGCGCATGACCGGGCAGAGGCAATCCACCGCAGCGTCAGAAAGGTCACGCAGATTCGGAAGCACCTGACGGATACGCAGTTCCGCAGGGTGTGGATGTATTTCGTGGATGGGATGACGGTTGATGAGATTGGCGCAGCCGAGGGTGTCAGCCATCAGAATATTTCCAAGAGCATCGGCGCGGCGATGAAGAAAATGAAAAAACTTTTCCCTGATTGCTGAAAACAGGGTGCAAAAGTGGCCCAAAATCGGCGATAGGTGAAGGGACATTCTCCACGAAGCCTTTCACCGAACGTTGAAAACTGAATAGACCATGATGCAGGCACAAAACCCGCGTGATAGCGGCATAAGGTGCGCCGCCACGACGTTGGCTTCAAGGAGGTGATTCCGGAAAAGCCGTCCGAGCGATCTACGCAGCCTTAGACCCGATTCGGCAAATCGGGCGCGATGACAGCGCGGCGGATAATGAAACTTGCTCACGCCCTCCCACAGACTTGAGGGGGAACCCTGCGGTATGCGCCAGTAAAAGGTTTCCATGCAAATCATTGATTTGCGTGGAGGAGCCGGAACAGCAAAATGAATGAACTTTCGCTGCAAAGCGGAAGCGAATGATATGGAGCTTGTGACGGCGAGGCAGCGGTATCGTGGAGTTATGACAGCCCTGCCAAGGGCGGCCTGCATCATGCCCACTATCCGGGGCGCGTGGCAAATAGGATAGTTCTTCTCAAATGGACAAGCAGAGCGGCTGCGCCGGTATTCGCCATTATGTTATGTGGCTCCAATTCTGCCCGCGCAGCCGCCTCTCAAAGTCAGATACCATGCGCTGACGGCCTTTCCCGTCAGCGCATTCATGTGACCTTGAGGAAACCCACCAAACCGAGAAAGGAGATCGCCATGATGCAGCCAACGCCAAACGAAACCCGAACCCACACGGATGAACTGGTGGACATCCGGGAAGTATCCGTAGACAAAAATCTTCCCAAGGAAGAACGCATTGCCGCCTTTATCCGCCAGATCAAAAATCCCTACCGCTTCCGCTGCGGCGATTTCGTGGTAAACGCCTGCTTTGCCGGAAACGGCGTTACGTTGGAGGAATGTCTGCAAGGCATTTTGCGCTGAGCGACATCCTCGCTTTTTTCCGCAGAGAGTGCTATGATCGGTGTGGAAAAGGATGAAAACCTAATAGCCAGATAACCACTCTTTTCATGCGGGAGCAGTCCGGGAGAAAGGAGTGCTTTTTCATGCCTAAATACAAAGCTACCGCTTACATCCGCCTGTCCTACACCGACGATCATTCCAGCGAAAGCGACAGCGTTTCCAATCAGCGCAAGCTCATTGAGAACTTTGTGGAGCGCAACCCGGATATTGAGGTCGTTTCCGAAAAGATCGACGATGGATACAGCGGCATCATCTTTGACCGCCCTGCGTTCAAGGAAATGATGCAGGATGTCACCGACGGCAACATCAACTGCGTCATCGTAAAAGACCTCTCCCGCTTAGGGCGCGAGTACATCGAAACTGGCCGGTATCTGCGCCGGGTATTCCCGGCCTACGGGGTGCGCTTCATTGCCATCACCGACAGCATCGACACCGCCCATGACAGCGGCGATGATCTGACCGTATCGGTCAAGAACATTATGAACGAAGCCTACTGCCGGGACATTTCCATCAAGACCCGTTCCTCTCTGGATGTGAAGCGGCGCAACGGCGATTTCGTCGGTGCGTTCCCGGTGTACGGCTACATGAAAGCCGAGGACAACAAGAATTTACTCGTTCCTGACCCCTACGCCGCCCGCGTTGTCTGCGACATTTTCCGTATGCGGCTGGAGGGCGCAAGCGCCTCCAAGATCGCATCGGAGCTGAACCGGCTGGGTATCCTCTCCCCGCTGGCTTACAAGAAGAACAACGGTCTGCCCTACGCGAAAAAGGGCTATGCGGACAAGGCCGACTGCAAGTGGTCGGCTACCACCATCATCCGCATCTTGCAGGACGAAACCTATACCGGAACGCTGGTGCAGGGCAAACAGGGGACGCCGCATTACAAGATCAAGCAGATGGAGCAGCGCCCCGCCTCCGAGTGGGTGCGCGTCCCGGATGCCCACGAAGCGCTGATTGCCCGTCAGGATTTTGAGCTGGTGCAGCGCATCAAGGGGCTGGATACCCGGACCTCTCCCAACGAGGACACGGTGTACCTCTTCTCCGGTATTCTGATCTGTGGGTGCTGCGGAAGCCGCATGACCCGCAAAACCAACCGTGCAAACGGCAATGAGTACCACTACTATTATTGTCCCACCGGCAAGAAAAAGGGCTGCGCCCATCCGGTCATGCTGAAAGAAAGCAGCCTGATCGACTGTGTGCGGGACAGCCTGAAAGCCTATATCGGCAATATTGCTTCGCTGGAGGCGCTGCTGACCGGCATTGACCAGACCAGCATCAATCAGGCGCTTGCCAAGGAATACAGCGACCACATCACCGACAACGAGCGCCGGTTGGAGCAGGTGCTGGAGTTCAAGGCAAGGCTTTATGAGAGCCTTGTGGGAGGTATGCTCACCAAGGAGGAATACGCCTCCTACAAGGCCAAGTACACCAAGCAGGCCGAGGACATCCGAGAAAGCGTCCGCGTTCTCAAGGAAAAGCTCACGGAGGTGCTGGAAAATCGAAGTGAGCGCAACCGTTGGATTTCGCAGTTTACGCAGTTCTCCACGCTGGAAACCTTAGACCGCAGGGCGCTCATTCACATGGTGCAGAGCATCCGCGTCCGTGGGAAAAGGGAGCTGGATATTACCTTTACCCATGAGGACGAATACAAAAAGGCATTGCAGCTTTTGGCGCTGGCAGCGCAGCAGAAAGATTACGAACAGAGAAAGGTGGGATGAGCATGGCAAGGAAAAGCAGAAAAGAAACGGCTGCGGTGGCCGTACAGGAGGCCGACGCCGCTTGCCGTGCTGCGATCTACGTCCGCCTTTCGGTGGAGGATACCCACACGCACAGCGTATCCATTGAAACCCAGCAGATGATTATTGCCCGCTATCTGGAGCAGTACCCGGAGATCAGCGTGTACGATACCTACATCGACAACGGCGCGACGGGGACAAACTTCCACCGTCCGGGCTTTCAGCAGATGCTATCAGATATTGAGGCCGGTCACGTCAACTGCGTCATTGTGAAAGACCTCTCCCGTTTGGGGCGGAATACCATCGACACCGGCTATTACATCGAGCAGTATTTCCGCATCCGCAGCGTCCGCTTCATTGCGGTCAATGAAAACTTCGATACCGCCGCCCCGGAGGATGCCCATTCCGGTATCATCATTCCGCTGCGGAACATGATAAACGAAGCCTACGCTTTGGACATTGGGCGCAAGATCAGGGCGCAGCAGCGGCAGGCCATGAAGGACGGCAAGTTCATCGGTGCGCGTACTCCCTACGGTTATCTGAAAGCGGAGGATGATTGCCACCAGCTTATCATCGACCCCGTTGCCGCCGTCGTGGTGCAGCGGATGTTCCGCTGGGCTTCCGAGGGCGCTGGCCTCAATACCATCGCCGTGCGGCTGAATGAAGCGGGTATCCTCACCCCCAGCCACTACAAGAAGATGCAGGGCAAGATCACCCACGAAAATTTGCTCGGCAGCGGCAAGTGGCAGACCCGAACGGTCGGCGTTATTCTCCGCTCCGAGGTCTACACCGGAGATCTCGTTCAAGGACAGACCAAAACCGTGGATCACCGGCAGGTCAAGGCCGATGCCGAGGAATGGACGGCGGTACGGGACACCCACGAGGCCATCATCAGCCGGGAACAGTTCGCGGCGGTGCAGGAAATTCTCAATCAGACCGCCAGCCGCGCCAAGGCGCGGGAGGTCAAAGCCTTCACGCCGAATCTTCTCAAAGGCAAGGTGTTTTGCGCCCATTGCGGCGGCAGCCTGCACCGGCAGCGGAATATCCGCAAGAAGTCCGATGATGTGTACTTCTACCATTGTCTGAGCAGGAGCCGAATCAGCAAGGATGCCTGCCCCGGTGTGACCATCCGCGAGGATATGCTGCTGGATATGCTGGCAGATATGCTTCAGGATGCGCTTGATACGGCGCTGGGGCAATACACCCTCTCCCTTGCAGAGCTGCCCCGACAGGCCGCTGACCGCGCCGAGCTGCGGGAGAAAATCACCAACCGCAAGCAGGAAATCCAGCGGCTTCGCGGTATCGTGCGGAGCTTATATGAAAATCTCGTCCAAGGTGTTCTCACCAAGGATGAATACTTTGACTACAAGGAGAAGTACGAAAGCCGCATTGCCGACCTCGCCGTGGAAATGGAACAGTTGGAGGATGGCCTGCGAACGATGGATGCTCAAACAGAGCAGCACCGGGCGCTGGAACAGGATGCCGCGCAAATCAAGACTGACCGTGTGCTGACCGGCGCACTCATCGAGCGGCTGATCGACCGCATCGAGGTATCCCACGACAAGCAGATCACGGTGCGCTATCGCTTCCAGAGCGAGTTTGAAACCTATGCGGAGGTGCTGAAACAATGCAGAAATATGTAATTGCCCTCTACATCCGCCTCTCCATTGAGGATTACAAGTACGACAGCCTGAGCATTGAAAACCAGAGTCTCGTCCTCCACGAGTACGCGGCTTCCATGCCGGAAGCTCTGAACGCGGAGATCATGGAGTTCATCGACAACGGGTACAGCGGCACGAATTTTGAGCGTCCGCAGGTACAGAAGCTCATTGAGCTGGTGCGGGCCAATCAGATCGACTGCATCATCGTCAAGGATTTTTCCCGCTTCGGGCGAAACAGCATTGAAACCGGCTACTTTATCGAGCGCGTGTTCCCACTGTTCCATACCCGCTTCATTTCCATCAGCGACGATTTTGACAGCAGCAAATTCAAGGGCGACACCGGCGGCATGGACGTAGCATTCAAGTATCTCATCAGCGAGTATTACAGCCGCGATATGTCCATCAAGACCAAGAGCGCCAAGTACGCCAAGATGCAGCGCGGCGAGTATCAGAGCAAAATTTGTCCCTACGGCTACCGCAAAAGCGCCGATGGCAGAATGGAGCCTGACCCGGAGGCCGCTGCCGTTGTGCAGCTCATCTTCCAGCTTGCCGCCGAGGGCATCAACGCCTCCGCTATCACGCGAGAGCTGTTCCGCAGGAACATCCCCACGCCCGGTCAGTACAAAGCGGCGCACGGCAATCACACCCACGATCTTTCCCGCTGTCACGGGATTTGGAGTGCGTCCACCATTCTCCGCATTTTGGAGGACGAACGCTACACCGGCGTGTATGTGATCGGCAAGCGGGCGGTTCTCGAAGTAGGCGGCACCAGAAGCCGCCTGAAGGACAGAGAATCGTGGTACATCATCCCCGACCATCACCCGGCCATCATAGAGAAAGCCGTGTTTGATACCGTGCAGGCCAGCCAGCTCCGCTTTTCCCAGCCCAACAAAAAGAAACGGGACTACCCGCTGAAAGGCAAAGCCTTCTGTGGCTGCTGCGGTCATGCGCTGTCCCGCACCATGCAGAAAACCTCATATTATCACTGCCGCCATTCCGAGGCGGACGTAGAAAGCCGCTGCCACAAGATGCGTCTGAACGCCGCAGAGCTGGAACAAGCGGTATTCCTGACGCTGAAAAAGCAGATGGAAGCCGCCGCACCGCTTGCCCCGGACGGTTCGCTCCGGGTGGAGGCTTCCGTACCGGAACGCGCCGAATATGAGCAGCAGATTGAGGCGCTTCAAGACTGCAAGCGCACCTTGTACGAACGCTATCTCATGGGTGAGATCGACCTGAACACCTACAAAGCAGAAAAGGCTGCGTGTGACGAGCTGCTTTTGAAAACAAAAAACGCCTATGCCGCAGTATTGGCACAGGCGAAACAGAAGCAGGACAAACAGGCACGGCAGGACAGCCGCAAGGAAGCGTCCAAGGCAATTTTTGATGCGGACACGCTGACCACCGAGCTGGCCGAGCTGCTGATCGACCGGGTGCTGGTGTACCCCGACAAGCGTATTGAGGTTGCATACAAAATCCAAGATATTTTCGATTGAGGTGGCAGATATGAAAATCGCTTTCTATTGCAGAGTGGACGGACAGGGCTTTGGCTTTATCCTCCCCGATGAAGCTGACAAGCTCCGCGAGTTTTTCGCCGAGCATCAGGATAAGCCTGCGCTTGAAAATCCATCAGGCGTAAGCTAAAAATTTTTGTCGTGTGCTTGACATACGGGTGCCGCAGGTCGTGGATTCGTATCCGCTTCACCCCGGCTGCCTTGGCTCCCCTGTCCATCTCGTGGTGCAGGTAGCTCTTGGTCACCTCAAAGATCCGCTGATCCGGCTGGACTTTGTAGAGGGATTTTAGATAGTCTCTGATCTCGTCCGTCAGAAACTGCGGCATCTGGATGACCCGGACGCTCTTGGGTGTTTTCGGGTCGGTGATCACATCCCGGCCTTTCAGCCTTTGATAGGATTTGGTGATGGAGAGCAGACCCTTGTCCAAGTCGAAGTCTGCCGGAGTCAGAGCCAGCAGCTCGCCCTCCCGGATGCCACACCAGTAGAGGACCTCAAAAGCGTAATAGGATCGCGGCTTGTCCATCATGACTTCTGCGAATTTAAGGTACTCTTCTTTTGTCCAGAAAAGCATCTCCTTGTACTTTTCTGACCCCATGCACCCGGCTGTGGCTGCTGCGTTTGATTTCAGCCCATAGAACCGGACAGCGTGGTTCAGAATGGCACTGAGCTGTCCATGGAGCGTCTTGAGATAGGTCGGCGAGTAGGCCTTGCCGTTTTTGTCCCGGTAGTTCAGCATCTCGTTCTGCCATGCGATCACATCCCGTGGCTTTATCTCGCCGAGCCGTTTTTCTTTGAAATACGGTAAGATTTTCGTTCGGATGATATGCTCCTTGACAGACCAGGTGTTTTCCCGGAGTCGCTTTTTCTTGTCCGTGATATAAATTTCCACAAAGGCTTCAAAGGTCATGGTCAGGTCTGCTGCCTGCTGAAGAAGGAACTCCCGCTCCCACGCCAGAGCGTCCTTCTTGGTGGCAAACCCCCGTTTCAGCTTCTTCTGCTTCACACCTTGCCAGTTTTCGAAGTAGAAGGAAGCGTACCATGTCCCCTGCCTGCTGTCCTTGTAGGCTGGCATC
>OJSP01001812.1_pt1 | contig 20490 bp, 14 predicted proteins | sample 1599561 | NCBI WGS metagenome assembly OJSP01 (sample SAMN04168659, study PRJEB22393) | human gut metagenome | biome: human gut microbiome; feature: stool | host: Homo sapiens | collected 2014-05-12
ACCACGATTAACGGGACCAGAATCCGTCGTCCTGCCAATTGAACGATAGCCCAACGCGCAGAAAGCTGTTTAGTAAAAACACCCCCCACTGTCAACAAAAAAAGAGGCACTTCAGAAGAAAAAGTTTTCTAACAATATTTTTATGTGTTATTTTATATAATTAGATACTGGCCTAAAACTTGTGTCTATGAGGGTATAGGGAGGCAGTGCGCAGGGGGGTACGGAGCCACGTCCGGTATGCTGATTTGGCAGGTCACTTGACATCAGCGGGCATGGCATTGCAGTATTACCCGGTGGACATTCCCATACGAACACGCCTCGTTTTGCTCCTCGCCATTGTCATGGCTGGGGGCTTTCTCTTTTTTCCGTCGCAGGGAACTTCTCTTTCCTCCGATTCGTTTTATTCCGCCGCGGTGTTTCCGTGTACGGAAAACACCCCAGAGCCTTGCCCGGTTCCTCTCGTCTTGTCGCCTGAGGAGGCTTCCTTCGGGGGGGAAGCGTTTTGGGGCCTTCCGGAGCAGGGGAGGGCGGCATATACTCCTTATGAACGTTCCACCCCCGGTACGTCCCGTTTGGAACGGGGGCACGCCTTCAGCTCATTCGTGGCGTTGTCGGGCAACAGTTTCTGCCCGGGAATACTCCTGCGGCGAAGCAGCGTTTTATCAGCCGTTTCCATACTTCCCCGTGGCTGGGTTTCTTGTCACGCTTGTCCCCGTTCGCCTCCGGCGGTTTGAACGTCCAGACTGGTCTAGTCCTTTTTGTTCAATCGCAACGGCGTTCTCCATATTCTGGGGAAGGAGCGTATATGTTTCTCGATTTTTCGTGGGTGGCAGAACCCACGGCTTGGGGCGGGTTGGGCACCCTTATCCTGCTTGAAGTAGTGCTCGGCATCGATAACCTTGTTTTTATTTCCATTTTGTCTTCGCGGTTACCGGAAGATAAGCGCAGGCACGCGTTTACCATTGGCCTTTCCCTTGCCCTGATCATGCGTCTGGGATTGCTTTCCACGGTTGCATGGCTGATCGGGCTCACGAAACCGTGGTTTTCCCTTTTTGGCTATTCGTTTACGGCCCGAGACATTATCCTGCTTATCGGCGGCCTGTTTCTTTTGTTGAAAGGGACTATGGAACTTCACGAGCGGCTGGAAGGGTTTCAGCCCACGGAAGACAAAGCCGTTCACCAAGCCGTGTTTTGGCAGGTCATCACCCAGATCGTGGTGCTCGACGCCATATTCTCTTTGGATTCAATCATCACGTCCGTAGGCATGGTGAAGGAACTCTCCATCATGATGCTGGCCGTCATCATCGCCGTTCTGGCGATGCTGTTGGCTTCGCGCCCGTTGACGGAGTTTGTGGACAGGCATCCCACGGTCATCATTTTGTGCCTCGGCTTCTTGCTGATGATCGGCCTGAGCCTTATTCTGGAAGGGCTGGGCTATCATATTCCCAAGGGATACCTCTACGCGGCCATCGGTTTTTCGATTGTTGTGGAAGCCTTCAACCAGCTGGCGCTACGGAACCGAAGGAACAGGATCACAACGCGCGGATTGCGTGAGTCCGCCGCCAGAGCGGTTTTGGAGCTGCTGGGCGGAACCACGATCCCCGGCGGCGAAACGGAAATGGAAATGGCCGCGCTGGGCTACTCCGATTGCCGGGACAAGGTGTTCAGGCCGGAAGAGCGGGCCATTGTCGCGCGGGTCATCCGTTTTGGCGGGCGGACCGTGCGGTACATTATGACGCCCCGCCATAAGGTGCAGTGGCTCGACAGCAACGAGTCGCCGGAAGCCCTCCTCAAGCTCGTCGGCGCATCGAAACACGCATTCCTTCCGGTCATGTGCGGGGATACCGACGAAGTGCTCGGCGTCGTGGATCTGCGCGAGCTGCTGTGGCGCTACCAGAAGACCGGTCGTTTTTCGCTTGAGGCCTCCGTGGTCCCCGTCCCCATGGTTTTCGAGCATACCGGGCTTCCCGATGTGCTGGACGCCTTCAGGCAGCACCCGGCTCCGATGGGCATCGTTCTGGACGAATACGGGAGCGCCGTGGGCGTTGTGACGCCTATGGACATCTTGTCCGCCATCGCCGGGCATATGGGGGATGTGGCCCCCGAGCCTGATTCCTTCCGTCAGCCTGACGGCTCATGGCTGCTTCCCGGACGTATGGCCGTGGACGAGGGGCTGCATACGTTGGGCATCCAGCCGGAAGAGGAGCTGAGCTGCGCCACTATGGCAGGGTTGCTGCTTGAGCGTCTGGGGCATATCCCCGCTGCGGGGGAGAGCCTGTTTTTCTGGGGGCACTTGTGGACGGTCGCGTCCATGGACGGCCTGCGTATTGATCAAATCCGTATTCATCCACAGCGTTCAGGGGACATTACGGAAAAAAGTGAATAAAAATACGTGGATTGATTTTGCCATGAGACGACTATGGATTTCTTTGCGAGAACAGTTTAGGTTAGGGCGATTCTAAAAAGGAAAACCCTTCCCAAGCGCTTCGGATTGCTTTTTAAGCGCGGAATCCTGTTTTTTGAGAGAAAATACCTCTTTGGAGGATTGTGCGGCGTGGCGTTTCTTTTCAAACGAGTCTGGCGACTGTGTCGTCCGGCGCTGCCGTGAAGAGGAACGCTACACCAACACAGAGGAATCGGAATGAAACGGAATCTCTTACAATGCATGGCCCGGGTGCTGCTGTTGCCCGTGGCTCTGATGTTCATATGTGGGGCGCTGGTTTCCGCTCATGCGGAATATTCCGGCCCCAAAGTGCGCTTTCGGCTGGCGCATCCGTGTCCGCCGGGGCATCACACCAGCTTGGCCTTCGAAAAGTTCGCGGAATTGGTCGCCCAAAAATCAAAAAACAAGATCAAGGTGCATGTTTTCCCCAATGCCGTTCTGGGGAGCGATGTCGTCATGCTCAAAGGCGCGCTGACCGGCGGGCTCGAAATGGCGGTCAGCTCCAGCCCGAACCTGACTTGGGTGGTGCCGTCGCTCATGGTTTTCGATCTGCCGTACATCACAAGCGTCAAGTATCAGAAAAACTTGTATGAGGCGTTGGATAACGGTGAGCTTGGCCGGTATTTCAAGGGAAAATTCAATGAAGTCGGCCTAGAACCGATCATGTACTGCGAATACGGCTACCGGGATTTCTTCAGCGTTAAAAAGCCGATCCGTTCCGTCGGGGATCTGGCGGGCATTCAGGTCCGCACGACGGCTTCCGCCGTCGAGGTCGAAGTGGCGAAAGCCCTTGGCATGAAGCCGAAACCGTTGGCGTGGGGTGAAACCTATACCGCGCTCAAGGAAGGCATCGTAGAGGGTGAAGGCAACACGTTTTCTTTCCTGCTCGACGCGGAGCATGAGGATATCCTCAAGTACGCCTTCGCATCACAACACAATTACAGTATGCAGATCCTGAGCGCCAACAAGAAATGGTGGGAAGAACTTGATCCGCAGGTCCGGAGCATCATCCGTGAAGCGGCCGCCGAGGCATTGAAGTACCAGCGGGAAGTCTTGGCCCCGCAGTCGGAAGAGGAGGCTGTCAAGCGGTTTATGGCTGATGGCCTTGAGGTTTCCAAACCTTCGGAGGCCGAGCTTGAGGAGCTGAAACGGAAAACGCGTCCCGTTTGGAACCTTTTTTCGGACACGTTGTCACAGGAACTCATTGACCTTGTGGTAGCCACTCAGCAGTAAGCTGGTTTTGCTTACAGGAGAGAGTATGAAAGAGGACTTGTCCTTTTTGCGCTCTTGTACTTAAGCCATAAGGCTATTACTCTAAAGAGAGGCGGGGGGCCGGGGAGCCCCGTTGTTTGCTGTTATGCCCCGGAACTGCCCCGGCGGGTGATGAATCGCCAGGGCGTTTGCTGCAGAGTATGACAAAGAAGCCAAAATTCTTTTTTACCTTACATCTGTTTTTTTGAGTTTTTGGTTGAAATCGTTGTCTTCCGTGAAAATGGATGGCAAAAATCTGCTTGGCAGATCAGTGTCCTTTTTATGGTCGGTTCAGGCCGGAAGGTGACGCCTGAGTATGCCATGGTATTGGAGTCCATGTGAGAAAAGGCATATTTGACCCATCAGTGGGAAGCTCCGCGGAAGAAGGTTTTTGGCCTTCGGATGCCCGTACCGTGCAGGCGCTGCTCTGTACGGCATTGTTGTCCGCGTTGTTCTTTTCATGGCTTTGGCAGGCGTTTCGCCTGTATAGCTATCCGGGGCTCGTGCCTTACAACGATGAAGCCGGGGAACTGTTTCACCTGCCGCTGTTCACGGGGCTCGCATTGCTTGCTTACGGCCTCCGGTTGCGGTTCCGTTTTACGGAACAAGAGTCGTGCCAAGGATACGTGCTCCCCGTTCTTGGGAGCACGCGCCTACGGCGCAGGCTTGTGACGCTGCTGCTGATGTGGACGCCGGTTGTGTTGATGGTTACGCCGGTTTCCAACGAATTTTCCGGATGGGTACGCTCCGGCAGCTGGGCCGTCAGCGCTCTTGCCGGGATAGGGGCCGGCATCGCAGGCTGCCGCATTGGTCTGGCGCTTTGCCGGTTTTCCGGAGGCCAGCTCGTCCTGAGCCTTGGCCTGGCGAGCATCGTTGCGCCGATATGCAATTATCTTGTCCTGTTGTGCCCAGAGCCGTATTGGGTGATCCCCGCGTTGCTTTTCCCCGCCCTGTTCGCCTTGCTGCCCTCTGTGTATCCCACTGCCTCTGGTGAGGAGGGGGAGCACACCTATCCCTTTTCCCGTATCCCGTTGTTCCTGTGGTGTGGATGCCTGCTCACGGCGTTTAGCGAAAGCGCTTACTACAATCTGTATGGGGCGCTTGAACCGGTCATGCCCGGGCCAAGCCTGAGCGTGCTTGTTCTCGTCGTGCTGGGAGGGCTGTCGGCGTTACTGGTGCTGGGGCAAGCCCACCGTTCGCCGATCTGGTATGCCTTTTTGCTCGTCATCCCGGTATTGGTCGTGGGCTATACCGCGTGGCCTTTGCTGCACAGGGAATCGCCCGGCCTGTCGCTTGGCGGTTTGCTGTTCGGGTATACCTTGCTGAACATCTATATGATGACGGCATTTCTGCACACGGTTTCGTATCGCAAGGGTACGCGCAGGCTACAGCTGCTGGCTTGCGGGATAGGGGGCATCGCGCTGGCGTCATGGATGGGAAGCCATAACAGCGGCTGGATTACGGAGAGCATTGCCAGGGGCGACTCGCTCAATTCACTGTTTGCGTTTCAGGCCTTCGCCATTTTGGCGGGGAGTTTCATCTTCGTCGTCTACTTGGAAAAAGTGGGCTTTTTCCGTCTGGCGAAGGGGGAGGCGGCCGCTCCGGAACGGGTGGCCGGGCAGGCCCCGAGCACGCCGATGTCCTTGATGGACTGGCCGATCGAGGAACTGGAGACGCACTTCCGCGAGCTGGGGCTGACCAGGCAGCAGGCGATGATCGCCGCATTGCTGGCCCGCAAGACGCCGGATACGACCATTTGCGACAACCTCAACATTTCGCCGAGCACATTGAAGACCCATATACGGAATATTCACCGCCGCCTTGGGATCAGCAGCCGCCACGAGCTGGCGTGGCTGGTGACGGCAAATCCGGCGGGCATTTCCGAAACGCAGGGAGGCGGCCGTTAGCCGTATTGCGTTCAGGCTGGCGGATGGCGGGAAGTGCCGTTGCCGCTCGGGAAGGGGCAGTTGAAGCTGAGGAGGCGTTCTTTCGGGAGCGCCTTTTTTGCGTGCCATGAGGTCCTAAGCGGGACCGTGAGGCGGGTATCCCCAAGAGGATAGAGGCGCCGTATTGTCCTTACGAGGGAGCTGCATTGGGTCAGGGAAGCGTTTGCTTTCTGGGCTGGCAGCTTGGTGGCACTTGAAGGCGGCCCGCACCTCGCGTAAGGGAAGGCTAAACGAAGGGGGATACATGCGATTTGAAGAAGCTCTTTTGCTTGCCGGGAAGGGCCAACTGATCACCCGGCCCGGATACGGCGTTTCTTTTGCGGCGATTCGGGAAGGGCAGGCCGTGTATGGGCATTTTATCGGAGAAACCGGCTTTACCGATGTGCGCGCGTATGTTTTTACGGACGAAGACAAGAGCGCTACGGATTGGGAGCTCTTCACCCGTGTCCTCCCCGATGCATGGGAAGGCTGCGATGTGCCGAATGGGTAAAACCGTGAGGGCGGGTGTACCACGCTGTCCCCGTTTTCCGCTCGCCAATCGGGAATCTGGAACAATCGGGAATCTGGATGCGCTCTCTTTTCTGAACGGCGCCACAGTGGGTTATGATGAAAGCCGTGTGCCTGCGGGGACGTCCGGCGGACGGGAAGTGCTGGAAGAGGCACGGTGGGCAAGATGCATGTAAAAGGCCCGGAGGGTATTTCTCCGGGCCTTTTACATGCACCAGGCTGCGGGAAGGCTGGATGTTGAGTTGCAGACAGTTGCGCTATGGCTGTTTTTGAAACAGCCTACAATTGCCCATATACGAGCAAATGCCGCGCGGCCCTTCGCTTCCTGCCTCTTGTCCACGCCTGCCGGATTTCCGAGGCACCGTCATAGGCGTTGGCAGCCCCACCCAGAAAAAGGGGTGGGGTTGTACCTGCCGAGCCAGCGGATTGCCCCCGGAAGGAGGAAGCCCTTTTTTTACCGCGATTCGCTGTAGGCTTTTCTGCCCAAGGTGGCTCCCCGTGGTTTTTTGCCGAACTTGCCGGGGCGCTGGCGGCGCTGGCCGGGCGCAAAGGGTTTGCGTGGATGCGGGCTGTCCGTCTCATCGGCGGCCTTCGCCGACACCTTGACCCCGCTTATGAATACACCCTTGTTGAGCGTGGCCAGCACATGCGCGGCCAGCTCGGCGGATATCTCCACGATACTGAAGTTGTTCTGGATATCGATAGCGCCGACGCTCCGCCCCGGGATGCCGCTCTCGCCGGTTATGGCGCCCACCAATGCGCGGGGGGTGACGTCATGCGCCTGCCCCACATCAATGTGGAGCCTGGACATGGGGCCGGACTCCTGCCTGCGGGGAAGCGGCTGCATCCTGCCCTTTGATTTCGCCTCGGCATTTTTGGCGGGGCGTTGCGGAGCCATCGTCAGTTCATCCACTTCGCCGACATTGTCCTGATTCCCAAAATCCCGCTGCATCAACAGTTTGAGCAAGGCCGCGGAGATATCCCGGCTGGAAGCGTCGCCATCCGGGAAGTGTTCGGTCTGGAAATCCTCCACCAGTACCCGCCAGCGATCCAGAGAGCTTTCGGCCAGGGTCTGGCGGACTTCATCCAACAGCTTGGACGTGCGGATGTTGCTGACGTCGCGCAGGGTCGGCAGCTGGCCCGGCTGGATGCGGGCTTTGGTGTAGCGGATGATTTCGCGGATCTTGTACTGTTCGCGCACCGTGACGAAGGTAAAGGCCTTGCCTTCGCGGCCCGCGCGGCCAGTACGCCCGATCCGGTGCACATAGCCTTCCACATCGTGGGGGATGTCATAGTTGATCACCGCATCCACATCATCCACGTCAATCCCGCGTGCGGCCACATCCGTCGCCACCAAAATCTCAATGCCGTCGGTACGGAAACGGCTCATCACCCGATCCCGCTGGGTCTGGTTCATGTCGCCATGCAGCCCGTCGGCCTGATAGCCGCGCTGCTGCAAGTGTACGGTTATCTCGTCCACGCTGCGTTTGGTGGCACAGAACACCAGAGCCTTGCGGAACCCCTGCGAGTCCAGCACGCGGCACAGGGCATCCATCTTCTGGTATGGACGGACCTCGTAGTACACCTGCTCGATGGCGGGGACCGTGAGCATCTTGTGGGCGATGGTCAGCATCTCCGGTTCGCGCAGGAAACGCTTGCTCAGTTCGCGGATAGGCTGGGGCATGGTGGCGGAGAACAGGACCCGTTGGCAGTCCGCCGGGCTTTGTTCCAGAATGAGCTCGATATCCTCGCGGAAGCCCATGTCCAGCATTTCATCGGCCTCGTCCAGCACGACAATCCGCGCCTCGTTCAGGCGCAGCGTGCCGCGCTGCAAATGATCGATAACCCGGCCCGGCGTGCCCACGACCACCTGTGCGCCCTTGGCAAGCGCCCGAAGCTGCCGCTCGATGGGCTGCCCGCCGTAAATCGGCAAAACCGAAACGCCCCGTTTGTGTACGGCCAGTTTGCTCAGTTCTTCGGATACCTGAATGGCCAGCTCGCGCGTAGGGCAAAGCACCAGCGCCTGCACGCTCTTGCCGGAAGCGATCTTTTCCAGAATGGGCAGGCCGAACGCCGCCGTTTTGCCGGTTCCGGTCTGCGCCTGGCCCACGGCATCCTTTCCCGTCAGCAGTGCCGGGATAGCCAAAACCTGAATGGGGGAGGGTTCTTCAAACCCTAAATCTTCAACAGCTTTCAAGAGTTCCTGGGACAATCCCAGTTCTGTAAACGATGCGGTCATGATGTTCCTGTAGGTAAAAATATCAAAAAGGGGGTAAACACAGTCTCATTGCGTTTGATGCACAATAACCATGATTTCCAATACATACTCGGAGAGCGGGGAGCGCCCCGTACGGGCCGGGGTGCGGCAAAAAATACCGTGTGCGGAAACGTGATGCACAAGTCCGTTTTCCGGCGGAGCCTATGGTGATGTTGGCCTTTTTGGCCAGCATTTCCGCATGTGGAAGCCTCCGCCATAAACCGGAAAGGGGTTTCCTGTTTCACCCTGCAACGCCCGCTGTACAAGGGAGGGCCGAGGCCTGACGCCATGGAGATGTTCCGGTTTGGGGATTTCGCCTGGTGGCTGATCGAGGTTCGGAAAAGGACCATTGGTGGCACAGCGGCAACGCCGCATAAGAAAAGGGGTTACATCGTACGATGTAACCCCTTGAGATTCCTGGAGCGGGAAACGGGATTTGAACCCGCGACCTTCAGCTTGGGAAGCTGACACTCTACCGCTGAGTTACTCCCGCAATGCGGTGTAAAAAAAATGGAGCGGGAGACGGGATTTGAACCCGCGACTTCAACCTTGGCAAGGTTGCACTCTACCACTGAGTTACTCCCGCAGAACGAGGGAGTGTTTATAACGGACAGCGCTTTCCGTCAAGCTTTTTTTGCAAAAAAAGAAAACTTTTTTTGCCGGACCCGGCGAGGCAAGGCGTTGCATCGGGTGAGAGGATGCTGTACACAGCAAAGGCTTTGTTGTTTTTCAACCTGTTGCGTGAGGATAGTCCGCCGTGTCGCGCCGTTTTTCCTTGTTTGGGGCTTGTCTGCTGTGTTTGTTGTTGTCCGCCTGCGGCGGGAAGTCAACCCGGCCTGATGTCGTCCAGCCTGATGTGCCGGAGGCCGTGCGCGTCACGCCGCTGGAAACCCCCGGCGTATTCCCGGTTTCGGAGGCTGAGGCGCAGCGCCTTTCGCGGGGGCTGGCTCCTGCCCGGCAAGGTATGCGCTCATGGAAGGATATGCGTTTTGCGGTGGAGCAGAGCCTTGCCTACGTGCGGGCGAAACCTTCGTCCCGTGTGGCCGTGAACTACCCTGCGCTTCAAGTGACCTACGGCGAGATGGAAAAAGGGCTCGAACGCTTGCTGCGTCTGCTTCCTTTCCTTGATAAGGCCCCGGAAGTGCTGGCTTCCGACTTCCGTTGGGTTCGCATCGGCCCGGACTTCGGCTTCACCGGCTATTACGAGCCGGAGATCCCGGCGTCCCACGTCCGCAAGGGGCGTTTCCAATACCCTATCTACAAATCCCCTCCGGATCTGCGCAAAAAGCGCCCTTATCACACCCGTCACGCCATCGACTGCAAGGGCGCGTTGAAGGGGCGCGGGCTGGAACTGGCGTGGGTGGAAGATCCGGTGGACATCTTCATGCTCCAGATTCAGGGGTCTGGACGGCTGCGTTTTGAGGACGGGTCGGTGCGCTCTGTGCTGTACGACGGGCAGAACGGGCACAAGTATGTGGCGCTTGGCCGGGTCATGGTCGATCGGGGGCTGTTGAAACGGGAAGAGGTGAGCATGTTCTCCATCCGGGAATGGTTGGCCGCGCACCCCGATCAGGTGACGGACCTGCTGGACACGAACCCGAGCTATGTGTTCTTCAAACTCGGCAAGCCGGGGACTTCGGGTTCCAAAGGCAGCATGGGCCGCAGGATCACGCCGTGGGTGAGCGTGGCCACCGACCAGAGCGTCTTGCCCAACGGCCTGCTGACGCTGATGAACGTCACGCTGCCCGACGAGGGGGGCGAACACAGTGTCCCGTTCAACGCGCTGACGTTGCCGCAGGATACGGGCGGGGCGATCAAGCGCAACCGCGTGGATCTGTTCTGCGGCAACGGCGAAACGGCGACGCACACGGCCAGTTATCTGGACAACCGGGGAGCGGTGTTTCTGCTGCTTCCTCGATAGGATTTTGAAAACGCCAGCGTTTCTCGCCGGATAGGTGAGAACGCCGAGGCGGTTTGCTTGCAAGGGGCGTGCGTTTTCGCTATCGTGCGGAGATCGCGCGCCCTTGCGCATGACCTTTTGCCCGGATAGGCACAGATGAATTTCGTTACGCTGGAGTTCGCAACCTTTTTCCTGTTCGTCCTTGTCGCGGGCTGGCTGCTGCGTGAGAGGGGCGGGGAATACAGGGCGTTTCTGCTCGTCTGCAATCTCTTTTTTTATGCGCTCGCGGGCATGGCCTTTGTCCCATTGCTGCTGGCCGTGGCGGTGCTCAACTGGGGGGCCGTCCACCTGATGTCCCGTTTTTCGGGGCAGCCGCGCAAACGGAAAGGCGTCATCGCGCTGGACGTGGCCCTGCATGTGGCCCTGCTGGCGTTCTTCAAGTATTATGAATTCCTCATTCTGGGCTTGGAATCGCTGGCAAGCGCCGCCGGGCTCGACACCGGCATCCTGCGCCATGCGTTGCCCTCGATGGAGATCCTGTTCCCCGTAGGGCTGTCTTTTTACACGTTCCAGGGGTTGTCCTACGCCATCGATCATTACCGCTGCCCGGACGAGCCGCCGCGCGCGTTTCTGGACGTGCTGCTGTTCGTGTCCTTCTTCCCCACGATCATGGCGGGGCCGATCATGCGCGCCCGGCAGTTCCTGCCGCAGCTCGGGCACCGGACATGGGATTCCCGCGACTTGCAGGAAGGGTTCGCGCTTATCCTCAGCGGGCTGTTCAAGAAGGTCGTGATCGCCAGCTACCTGTCCGAGCATATCGTGCGCGACGTGTTCGAATCGCCGGAATTTTACTCCTCGTGGACGATCCTCGCCGCCGTGTATGCCTACTCCATACAGATCTTCTGTGATTTTTCAGGATATTCGGACATGGCGATCGGCGTGGGGCGGCTCATGGGGTTCCGCCTGCCGGAGAACTTCCGTTCACCGTACCTTGCGTTGAACATACAGGATTTCTGGCGGCGCTGGCATATCACCCTGTCCCTATGGCTCCGCGACTACCTGTATATCCCGCTTGGCGGGAGCCGCCGGGGGAACCGCTACCTGAACCTGATCATCACGATGGCGCTCGGCGGGCTGTGGCACGGCTCGAATATCCGTTTTCTGGTCTGGGGAGTCATGCATGGGGTGGGGCTGGCCGTCGTCCATGCCTTCCATGAACTGAAAAAGCGTTTCTGGCCGGATGGGTTCACGCCCAGCCCGGCTTTGCACTGGTGCGGCGTGGGCGCGGCATGGCTGCTGACGTTCCACTTCGTGTCCTTCCTGTGGGTATTTTTCCGGGCGGAAGACATGGAGCGGAGCCTTGAAATCCTGCGCCGCGTCTTTGTCTTCGGGCAGCCCGGCGAAGGTTTCCCGTTGCTGGTGATCCCCGCGGTGCTCATAGGTCTGGCGCTGCAGCTTTTCGGGGCGAGGCTGTTCGCGGCGTTCGTGGATGCGCAGGAGCGCCTGCCGTGGGCCGTGCAGGCCGTGGTCCTTGCGCTCGTGGGCGGTTTTATCCTGAAGATGGGTCCGGATGGCGTCATGCCTTTCATTTATTTCCAATTTTGATTTCATGAGGGGCCGTGCATGAAGAACCCTTTCCGATCCGAGCGGGGAACGCTCACGTCCGGTCGTGCCTGCGCCGTATACGCGCTGGCCTTCGTCTTGATGCTTTTTCTGGACGCGACGCGTTTCTCCAGCTTTCTGGACCGGGCCGGCATCGATTTTCCGCCCGCCGCCGTGGTAGGGCAGACGGTGAAGGGCGTAGCCGAAGCGACGGGCCTCGCCGCCTTTTCGGAGGCGGAAACCCGATTGGTGACCGCGTTCAACACGGATAAAACTCTTGGGACCGTCGAAGGGCCGTCCGTAGCCGCTGCTCCAAGCACGGCCCCACAGCGGCCCGTAGCCGATGCGCTGGCGGATTTTTCCCGTGAGGCGGCTTCTCCCGCACAGCCGGAGCCCCCGGTCGAAGAGGTTCCCGCTTCCGTCCCTCCCGCCGCCGTACCTGAACAGGCTGTGCGGACTCCCGGGGCGCAGCCGGAAACAGGGATTCCGCCGCCTCCGGTTCGGGCGGAAACGGAACGCAAGCCGCTGGTGCTGCTCGTGGGCGACTCCATGATGATGGAAGGGTTCGGGCCCGTGCTCCAGCGTACTCTGCGCAAGCGCCCGGATCTGGAAGTGGTGCGCGAAGGCAAATATTCGACCGGGCTCAGCCGTCAGGACTATTTCGATTGGCCCGCGCAGCTTGAGAAGCTGGTGGGGAAGTACAACCCGGATATGGTCGTGATCTGCATGGGGGCCAATGACCCGCAGGACATCATCGACGAGAACCGCAAGCGCCATCACGCCGACAGTGAATCGTGGAAGACGATTTACCGGAGCCGCGCCGAACGCCTGCTTGCCGTGGCCACGGCCAAGGGGGCCAAGGCCGTATGGGTCGGCCTGCCCGTCATGGGCAAGGAACCGTATTCGACCCGCGTCCGCCGCTTGAGCGAGCTGCAAAAGGAAGCCTGCGAGACGTATCATGCCGCCTTCGTGGATACGGTCAAGGTGCTGGCCGACGCTCAGGGCAACTACACGACATTCAAGGTCGACGACAAGGGACGCCACATCCGGCTGCGGTATAAGGATATGGTGCATGTGACCGAGGACGGTGGAGCCATGCTGTCCGCCGCAGTGGAACCTGTTGTCGAAAAGGAACTTCTTCTTGGCAGGAACAAGGCGGCGGAACGTCCCGCGCCTCAGGCTCTGCCTTCCTCCGCATCTTCTTCTCCCCTACCGGCGGAGTCCACTTTGCCCGCCGTCGCTGAGGCCTCCGCGGAGCAGGGCGGCATTCCGTTCACTGTGGACTCCATGTTCCGTGGAGGGAAGATTCCTTGCTACGCGTTCCTTCCCGCCGACCGCAAGCCGGGCGAGCGTTTCCCCGTCGTGTATCTGCTGCATGGTGCATTCGAGGATGCGGGCGTCTGGAACACGCGGGCCGGAGCGCTGCTGTCGAAGCTGGCGACCCGCGAGCGGCTGGTGTTCATCGCGCCGTCATGCGGCCGCACCGGCTGGTATGCGGACAGCCCCTATTTGAAGAAAAGCCGCATTGAGAGCTTTTTCGCGCGCGAGTTGATGCCGTATGTGGAGCGGGCTTTCCCTGTGCTGCCGAAGCGCGGCGTCATGGGCATGTCGATGGGGGGGCACGGTTCCTTTGTCCTTGCGCTGCGGCATCCCGGCTCCTTTGCCTCGGTCAGCTCCATGAGCGGCGTTATGGACATTACCCGGCATCCCGATCAATGGAAGATCCGCGACGTGCTCGGCCCTATGAACGCCAACAAGGCGTTGTGGCAGTCCTATTCCGCCGAAGAGCTGCTGAAACGGTCGAAGGCCGCCGGGATGCCCGCCATGCTCATCACCACAGGGCAGCAGGACGCGTATGTCGTGCCTGAGAACCGCGCCTTTCGGGATACGCTCCGCCGGGGCGGGTTCTCCTATCAGTACCGCGAGGCGCCCGGCCTCCACGATTGGACGTATTGGCTTGACGAGCTTCCCCTACATGTAGCGTTCCATGCGGGGGTGTTGCATCGGTAGCAGAGGATGCCGAAGGGCCGGTAGTGGCTCCGGGTATCATATCCTTGCACGGAAAATCCCTCTCCTCCTCCAAAACCGACGCCCGCTGGAACAGGGCAGGGTCATACATCGTAACAACGAAAAGCCGTCCTTTCTCTGAACGGAAAAAGGACGGCTTCTTTATTTTGTATGGGCTACTCCGCCTTGCGGAGCGTGCGCCATTCAGATAGCGCGGGCGCTCAGCGAGGAGCTTTGCCTTGTCGCCATAGCCGTACAGGGCCGCGATGGTGGCTATGCCCTGTTCGTTGCCGCCTCTGATATCAAGGGCCGTGTCTCCCACCATGACCATTGAAGCGGGATCGAGGGCATGGCGCTCCATAAGGAGACGGATGATATCCTTTTTGCAGAGTTGCCGGTCCGGCAGGGAATCCGTGCAGCCGACGCCTTCGAGGAAGGGCATGAATCCCTTGAGCGTAAGCATCCTTTGCGCGGCGGCCTCCGGTTTATGCGTGGCGACGAACAGGCGGCAGCCTTTGGCCCGCAAACGCTCAAGCAACGCGAAGATGCCGGGGTAAGGAGTGCTTTTGGGGAAGGTGCCGCCAAAATAGAGGTCACGGAATGCGGCCACATGCCGGGCGATTTTCGCTTCGTCGGCGTCCGGGCAGACTTCACGGAAAATACCTTCCAGCGGAGGGCCGATGATGGAGAGCGCCATCTGAGGGACCGGATCGCCCGCGTCACGCAGGACGGCGGCAATGGCTTCGAGAACGTCCGGCGCGCTATCCACAAGCGTGCCGTCAAGGTCAAAGAGAATGGTCGAGAAAGGGAACGCGGAAAGCTGCATCAAAAACTCCTTGCAATGTCCACCGGAAAAGCCGCAAGCCTCGCCATATGAGGGCGTATACGGGAAAGCGGGTTCCTTCTTACGGCTGTGCGCTGCCACAGGTTAACCTATGCGGCGCTTCGGCGGTTTCCGTTGTCGCTCGCCCACGGCCTCTTGGTCAAGCGCGTGGGACATGTTGAGACGGGAAATCATCTTGAGCGATGAGGAGGCGATGCACCATTGGGGGTGGATGTTCCCGTATGGTTTATCATCAGGGGATACTCACAATCCTCCCAAATGCCCTCGGAAGCAGGGCATGAAAACCGTGTCGGCACGCTGTCAGGGGGGAAGGCCGTTCGCCGGCGGCATCCCCGCTTCCTGACGGAAACGTATCGGTGAATACGCGGAGGGAAACATGTGTGAAAGGGGCGGGTTCGCTCTTGGGCCCGCCCCTTTTATAGGTGCACGGAGGAATAGGCCTACAAGAGTTTCCGCTCTCGTGCAAAAGAGAAAGGACGGTTCTGGATAGGCGCACCGCACCGGGAGGCGTTTTTTACTCCGAGTAAATGTCTTCCTTCGTAAAGTGGCCGGGTTCGATCAGCACCTTATTGATGTTTTCTCTGGTCACGACTTTACCGTTGATCAGGAACGCGTTGATTTTATTGCTACCGTCGTTGCCCAGTTCAGAATTGACGTTGACCTTTTTCTTCGTGGCAAGGTTGTAGGCCTCGTCCACGGCGGCATACGCCAGTTCCCTCAGGTCCATGTAGATGGTCGCGTCCTGCGTGCCCGCGAGGATTCTTTTGATGGCGGCGAGTTCAGCGTCCATGCCGGTGATGACGGCATGGTTGGTGACGTGGAGCTCCTCGAGCGCTTCGGCGGCGGCCCCGGCGAGGCGATCATTGGAGGCGAAGATCGCATCGATACGGTTGCCGTTTGCGGCGACGGCCTCCTTGACCAGCTTCTTGGCTTCAGCAGGGGACCATTTGGGCACGTACGCATCCAGAACCATATTGAGTTTGCCGTTTTCGATCAGAGGCTTGATGTATTTCATGGCTCCATAATACAAAAACGGCGTGTTGAAGTCGTTCACGTCGCCTTTGAGGACAATGATGTCCCCGTGGTAGACTTTTTCAGTCAGGTGCTGCCCCATGTTCTGCCCGATCTTATAGCAGTCGTACCCGACGAAAAGGTCGACGTTGCCCCCCATGACGGCCCGCGCGTAGGAAACCACTTTGGTGTTCTTCTGTTTGGCGTACATCAGGACATCGTCGACCTTGCGGGTGTTGTTCGGCGTGATGATCAAAACGTCGATGCCGTCGGAGAGCATTTCAAGGCAGTCTTCGGCCTGCGTCTTGGAGCTGTCCGGCAGATTGAGCCGCAGTTCGATGTCCGCCCCGAGCGCTTTGGCGCGTTCCTGCATGAACGCCATGTCCTTCTGCCAGCGCGCCGCGCCTCCGGCACCGATGGAAACGCCGATTTTCACCTTGCGGCTGTTGTCCTCGCAACCGCCCAAACCTAAAAGCAGAATCGCCGCACATATGCAGGACAGCCATTTCTTCAGCATATCCGACCTTCTTTGAATACGTTACGGAAGCTTTCCTCATCCATAGGCTTTGCGAAGTAGTAGCCCTGTGCGATGGAGCAGCCGCACTCCTTCATCAAGCGCACGTTCTCAAGGTGCTCCACGCCCTCGACGACAACCTTGATATTCAGTTTTCTCGCCATATCGGCAATCGACGAGAAGATGATGTTTCGCCTGTTGTTGTCCGCCGCTTCGCTCAGGAAGCCTTTGTCGATTTTGAGGACATCGATGGGGATGTCCTTGAGCATATTAAGCGAGGAATAGCCGGAACCGAAATCGTCCATAGCGATTGCAAATCCGTTGGCGTGCATTTTCCGTGTAAAGGCATAGATGGTGTCGATATTGTCGAATATGGCGCTTTCAGTCAGTTCTATTTCAATAAGATGAGCGGGCACGCCGTATTCACATTGTTTCTTGACGATTTTGCTGAGGAAGTCGCTGTCCATCAGGTGGAGGCGCGAGAAGTTCACCGAGATGGGAACACACGCCAGGCCCTGCTCAAGGAAGGATTTCAGGAACTTGAGGACCTTTTCGTACATGATCATGTCGAGTTCGACGATAAGGCCCGTCTGTTCGCACATGGGAATGAATTCGTTGGGGAAGATGAATTTGCCCTCGCGGGTCTTCCAGCGCACCAGCGCTTCGCCGCCCACGAGGATGCCGCTGTTGATGTCCACCTTGGGCTGGTAGTACGGGATGAATTCATCGTTCTTCAGCGCTTGCTTCACGGCGCGTTTCAACTGCTCGTTATGGATCGTTATCTGTTCGAATTTGTTTGTGTAATAGGCGAATTTTTTATTCAGCACACCCTTGATTGAGCGGGCGGCCGTCCCTGCCTTATCCACCATGAGGTTGATGCTTTCGGTGCTGTCCGTGACGGAATAAATACCCGCTGAAAAATAAAGGGTTATCTCTTCATTCTCGATGGAAGAGAGCAGGGCGTTCAGCCGTCCTTCCGCGGCGTTTTCAAGCAGGATCACAAAATGGTCGCTGTAAATCCTTGCGATCAGTTCGTGGGCATTCAGCTGCTGGCTGATGCTTTCATTGATTTTGCGTAAAATGCGATCGCCGAATTCAAATCCGTAAAAATTGTTTATGTATTTGAAATTGTCGATATCAAATTTGATAATATGGAATTTCTTATGGGGACACTGGGTCAGTATCCCTTGCGCATCGACAAGAAATTTATTGTATGTGTCACCCAGAGTAACCGTGTCGACAAAGGCAATTTTTTCCAATTGCGCGCGCTGCTTGTTCTTGTACCACAAGAAATACGTAAGGCTTGAGGTAAAGATAACTACGATGACGAACAGAATGAAATAGAAAATACTGATGACGGTATTGCCGTTGGGAGAAACGGCATTGTTCGGTACGCTTGTAATCAAATACCAGTCGTGGATTTTTTCTATGGGAGTATATGCCGAGAAGATTTCCCTCCCGGCTATCGTCGTCTCGATGAACCCGTTGCGGTTGTTCCGGATATCCCGCTTCATCTGCTCTGAAGCTTTAGGGTTGCCCGCCCCATAGAGATCGCGGAAGTAATTGTCGGACTTCTGCTCACACTTGGGATGCGCCGAGTGAAGGATAACGTATCCTTCACGGTTGATTACATACATATAGCCCTGCGAGGAAAAGATGGAGAGGGAACATATCTTGTACATTTCCTCGAATGTAATGACCTTTTGTATGGTCCCCACGATTTCCCCGTTATACGAGAGCGGCACGCTGATGACGAAAACCTCATCCCCGTTGATGCGTGAAATAAGCTTATCTGAAATATTGGGGATGCCGTCGATGGCGAGGCGGAAATAATGCCGCCCCGAGATATCCAGCTTCCGGCCGCCATCAAACAAGGCCATGCCGTCCCTGTTCGCAGTGAACAGATCATCCGTGTTGTTTTCTTTGGCGTATTGTTCGATGAGGTCCTGTGTCTTGAGCTTGCCGGAAGATTCCTCGGCCTTCAACCTATCGGAAAGTTTGTTTGCGGTGATATCCAGCGAGTTGACGTTCATCATCAACCTGCTGGTGATGGCGTCCTTGTTCTGGGTCACAATCTCCACCAAATTGATTTTTACGTCCGAATTCAGCAAATTTTGGACATAACGCATGAGAAAGACTACCGAGACAGATAGTGCAAGATTTATAAAAACCATGAATATAGGTAATATATTTTTAAAAAATATTTGCCGGAGTTTGTTGTGACAATATAGCCGGAATTGCTCATGCTGTCTTTCATAAGTGAAAAATCAAGTATGGTCAGTGTGCTGTCAAACGGGGCTAAAAGTGAGGCAATTTCTGTTTCATCAGTTATTATAAAATCGTTTATTCTGTGCATTTTTACCTCCCGGGATACACAAATTGAAGTCAAATCTGGACGCTGTATTGATGATTAAGTTATAACATATTTTTATTTGCAATTCCACTTTATTTCGAAAACTTCACCTGGATAGCCATTTGAAAAACAAAGAATATTTTGGCGGTGAATAGCAAGGGATTGGACAATAGCAGAAATTGGGCCGTGGGATATTCTGGTAGTATGAGACAGGGGGGTATGTTATACTGTAAATAAATATAGGGGAATGTGCTGATTTTTGGGCGGAGGAGGATGTTTGGGGATGCGTGATGAGGGGAAGGGTAAGAGGAAGGCTTCGAAGTCTTTTGCCAGGCGGATCATTAAGGTCTGGGTTTTTGGGATGCTTGTTCCTCTTCTTGTGGTGGAGGTTTTGATTCTGCTGCAGTTTTACAGGATCAACCATAATGATGTGGATGAGGAAATTAATAACAGCCTGAATAAGGTGTCAAGTGATATGAAGGATCTTATGAACAGTATGAATTCTATTTCCTGGCTGCTGGAGGCTGATGGTACTGTGGGTAAGAATCTTCATTTGTATTTTGATGAGGAGGATACGATTAAAAAGGGGGATCTGCTGATTTATCTGAGGGAGCAGATCGCCAATTATGAGATCGCCAATCCATCCATAGGAAATCTTACGTATATTGTTGTCCCTAAGGATGGGAAAGCGCCTGTCAAAATAAACCAGACCTCGCTGGCAAACGGGGAGCTTCCGGGGGACGAGTATTTTCTCTGCCAGTGGCAGAAAATGAACTTCTACGGGCCGCATGAGTCAAAGTCAAAGGTGGCCTCTTATCCTTGTCTTTCGCTTCTGCGTACTTATAAAGTGGAGCAGGAGTACGGAGATATCTATATTTATCTGGAGTCCGGGTACAAGTATCTTCAAAAGCTGATGCCGGGCAGTGTGATGGGCATGGATACCGTTTTTCTGATTGAATCGGCGGAAGGGCGTACCATGTATTGCTCAGATGAAAACCTGGTCCCTCTTTTTTCGGATCTTCAGTCCTGTAAAAAAGAGCTTTCAGAAAATTCCCGCCGTTATAAAACCTATGAACGGACGGAGGAAGGGGGCTGGAAAATCCATCTGTGGGTTCCCGTAAAGGAATATTACAGACAGATTTACGGAATGGCGCTGAATTTGAGCGTTGTCACTCTTCTGGCGGTTTTTGCCTGTATTCTGGCCTCGGTCCTGCAGTGGAGGAGTATTTATACTCCTTTTACAAAGTTTGAAAAGAGGCTTCAGCTGATCGCATCGGACAATGACGTGGAAACCAAGGTGGAGCAGATGAATATCCAGGAGTTTGATGATAATTTTGCTTTGCTTGATAAGATGAAAAGCAACATCCTTCTTCTTTTGAACCGGGTGCAGGAGGAGGAGAAAAAGAGATCAGAGCTGGAGATCAGGGTGATGCTGGGGAAGATAAACCCTCATTTCCTTTACAACACGCTGGATACGCTGAAATGGTATGCGGCGGGGAAAAAGGATAAGGAGATGGTTCATTTTATTACGGCCCTGAATAAGCTGCTTTTATATAATATGTCAAAAACGAGGGAAACCACCCTGAAAAGTGAGATGGAGGCAGTCAGCGCCTATATTGTGCTTCAGCAGCTGAAGTATGATATCAGATTCCATATGGATACGGGGAAGCATCCGGAAATTCTGGAAGCGGATATGCCGCGTTTTGTTCTGCAGCCCATTGTGGAAAATGCTATCCTGCACAGCGGACTGAACCAGGGGGATATCTGGATAGAGGTGGAGCTGCTTGCCAATGGAAAAATTGCGGTTCTGGTAAAAAATGACGGGACACCGATAAATCCGGAAAAGATTAAGGAG
>OJSP01001816.1_pt1 | contig 20444 bp, 15 predicted proteins | sample 1599561 | NCBI WGS metagenome assembly OJSP01 (sample SAMN04168659, study PRJEB22393) | human gut metagenome | biome: human gut microbiome; feature: stool | host: Homo sapiens | collected 2014-05-12
TGCGGCCTCCTCCGCCTGGGCGGCCAGGCGCGCGGCTTCGGCCTTCGCGGCCTCGGCCTCAATGTCGATGTCCTCGTCCAGATACAGCGCCCGCCGTTTGGCGTGCAGCTTTTCCAGCTCCCGGGCCTGTTCTTCCTTGATTTTTTCGGCCTGCTTTTTGTAGGCGCGCACGGCGCGGCGCGCGCTGACCACGCAGACGCCGATCATCACGGCGGCCATGGCCAGATACAGCCAGGAAAGCCATGTCCAGGACGCAAAGGGAACGGAAAAGGCCGTCAGGCCGCATTGCAGGGCCATATACGCGGCCGCGATGGTGAGGATCACCGATAAAAACATGTTTTTCACCTCATTGATTTTTTGCGCGGCCGCACAGGGCCGCAAATTACAACATATCCCATTATAGCCGGGATTTGTGAACAAGAAAAGCCCCCCTTTTGCCTTTTGAACAGGTTTAGGCTATAAATAACCTCCCTTTGCCGAAATTGACGGAGGGGCAGATTCATGGACGGCAAGCCCGGCAAACCGGAATTAGTTATTTTTATCCTCTCCCCGGATTTTCTTGTTTTTCCGTTCTTCCAACTCCGCAATTTGTTTCATCAAACAATCTGAAAAAGCCCCTTCAACCGGTGCAGCTTCTCCTGTTGTATAGCAGTCCAGAAGGACTATGTTATTATCCTTGTCAAAACAAAATATTTCATCACCATTCCCTATAATGGACAAGAACGGGATAAAACCAGTAAACCCTTCATCGTTCAGTTCTTTCGTTTTCTCACGAATATCCAAAAAATCGGGTATTCCATTGGCAATTCCATAGACTATAATTCCTCGGCAGAACGACCAAAATGGGCCTATGTCATACTGTTTCGCCCGTGGCCATATTTCTTCCCGAACCTCCATATAAAGTCCGCCTAATGGGGACATTGTGAACTCTCTAAAATCAGCAGGAAGATTTATCCCATACTGATGTTCAAATTTCTTTATATCGTGCTCCGACGGCTCATTTCCCATACAAGCTACAACCTGATAAGTCTGCTTATCATAATTATGGAAATAATCATAAACTTTTTCCAATGCCATCGTATGCCTCCTGCAATTACCAACTTTTCTTTTTATTTACCTATATACAATATTTTCCCGCTTTATTCAATGCATCGTGAAATGGACGAAGCTGAAGCCATCCGTCCAAAGGGGAATCGGGAGAAGAAAAGCCCCGCATTGCATTTTTTTCGCCGCGCCCTTATACTGAAAGCAGGAATACTGCACGGGCGCGGCGCGCCCGTGGGAAACGGAAAAGGGGAATCGTTATGGAATACCGTTCTTACAGGGATACGGACTGCCGCCCTTCGCTGCTGGGGCTGGGCTGTATGCGCCTGCCCACGCTGGAGCCGGGCGGCACCGCCATCGACTACGCGCGCGCCGGGGCGCTGGTGGACGAGGCCGTGCGCGGGGGCATTACCTATTTTGACGTGGCGTATCCGTACCACGGCGGCGGCGCGGAAAAATTCATCGGCGCGGCGCTGGAAAAATATCCGCGGGAATCGTTTTACCTGGCAACGAAGATGCCGCTGTGGAAGCTGGAAACGCAGGAGGATATGGAGCAGGTGTTCAACGAGCAGCTGGCCAACTGCCGTGTGGACTATTTTGATTTTTACCTGTGCCACGCGGTGGACGCCGAACGGTTCGAGAAGATCCGGCGCATCGGCGCGTTTGAATTTCTGGCGCGGAAAAAGGCCGAGGGGAAGATCCGCCGCCTGGGCTTCTCGTTCCACGACAAGCCCGCCGTGCTGCGCGCGATATGCGCCGCCTACCCGTGGGATTTTGCCCAGCTGCAGCTGAATTATCTGGACTGGACCGTGCAGCGCGCCCGGGAGCAGTACGAAATATTGCAGGAATACGGCCTGCCGTGCATCGTGATGGAGCCCGTGCGCGGCGGCGCGCTGGCTTCCCTGTGCCCGGAGGCCGAGGCGGTGCTGAAGGCGAAGGCGCCCGGCCGCAGCATTGCGTCCTGGGCCATCCGCTTCGCGGCCAGCCTGCCGGGCGTGCTGGTGGTGCTTTCGGGCATGAGCAGCGAGGAACAGCTTGCGGACAACCTTGCCGCGATGTCGCCCTTCCAGCCGCTGACAAAGTCCGAGCAGAACGCGCTCACCCGGGCCGTGCGCATCGACAAGCGGGCCCAGCGCATCCCCTGCACGGGCTGCCGGTACTGCATGCCCTGTCCGTTCGGGGTGGATATCCCCGGCCTGTTCAAAGCGTACAACCGCTGCGCCGCGGCGAAAAGCACCGGCCGCTTTTTGAAAGAGAGCGGGGATATCCCCGCCGCCGCCCGCCCGGCCGCCTGCCGCGCCTGCGGCAAGTGCGCCCGGGTGTGCCCGCAGCACATCGGCATCCCGGAGGAGATGGCAAAGCTGCGCGCGCTGGAGGAAAAGCTGCGGGAAAAATAATTCCCGCAGGGCACAAAAAGCCTCATGCAGATGAACTGCATGAGGCTTTTTTCGGGCTTGCCGTGCAAAGCGGCAAAAACGGCCGGGCGGGGCCGTTTTTGCCCGCAGGCTTAAAAGGACGGGCGGGCGCCCGGCCGCGCCGGCAAAACAGCGCCGCGGCCGCTGCTTTGGCGGGGGTCAGGGGCGGCTTTCCCGCCGGAGCGTGGTGGGCGTGCGGTTCTCCAGCTTTTTGAACACCCGGATGAAGTTGATGTCGCTGGAAAAGCCCACGGTCTGGGCGATGTCCTTGATGTTCATATCGGTGTTCAGGATCAGGCTCTTGGCCTGGTCCACCCGCAGGCGGTTGATGTACTGGATGATGCTGACGCCGTAGGTGGCCTTGAACGTGGTGGACAGATAGGAGTTGCTGACGTTGAGCTGCTCGGAGACGAGATAAAGGCCCATCATCGGGTCTGCAAAATTTTCGTCGATGATGCGCTTGGCGCGCACGGCCACGGGCTCCTTGTCCTCGGCGCCCGGCGCGGCGGCCTGTACCAGAACGGCCAGCGCGTGCTGGGCCTGGCGGCGCTGGGCGTGGGGCGGGCCGGCGGCCGTCAGCGCGCGCACCTCCTGCGCGGCGCGGGCCTCGGGCAAAGCGGCGCGCAGCGCGTCCGCCAGCAGATTGTCCACGGCGCTCTGCCGCATGGCCTCGGTGCCGGCGGGCGCGCCCGCGTACAGGTATTCGGTATAAAGGCGCTCCATCAGCTGCTGGGCCTGGGCAAACTGCTTTTCGTAAATGCGGTGGCTGAATGCCTGCATCACGCCGGGGTCGCCGCAGTCCGCGCGGGTAAGGCGGGGCGTATAGCGGTTCACCGGGTGGCGGGCCGAGGGCGCCTCGCAGCGCAGCGCCAGCAGCGCGCAGTTGTAGCTGGTCAGGATGTCCGTCATGCTGTCGTAGCAGGGGCCGACGCCCGCGTGGGCGGGCCGGGCGGGAAAGGCCTGGTCCAGCAGCGCGCGGGCAAGGGCCTCGGCCTGGCTGTCGGGCAGGCATTCCTCCGCGTTCAGCAGCACCACGTAGCGGCCGCCGTAAGCGGATACCAGCCCCTCGTGCCCCAGCGCGGCCAGCGTGCCGTGCAGCAGGCCGGGCTCCGGCCCGGCGTCCGGGATGCTGCGCTCGGTGCCGGCCAGCACCAGCACCTGATAGGTGGGATGCTCGAAGCTCACCTCGTAGCGCTTGGCCGCGGCGAAGATCGCGTTTTCGCTGTGCAGGCCGCCGCGCAGGACGGTGCTCAGGAACAGGCCGTTCAGCAGCGTCTGGTGCTCCTGCATCAGCTCTTCGCTCTTGTATTTTTCCGTCATCATCTGTTCGATCTTGTTGGTGATGAACTGGTATTCGTCCTGCGCGCCGGAGCCCTGCGCCCCCAGCGCGGCCAGCAGCTTTTCCATAGGCTTCGCGTTGCGGCGGCTGATGAACACGCTGGCCGCCACGCCCGCGGCCAGGCAGCACACCGCGCCCGCCACGCACACGGCCAGCGTAAAGCGCACCGTGCGCAGCAGGCCGCGCGCGGAATACACGCTCACATAATCCAGCCCGGGCAGGGCGGAGGCATTGAAAAACGCAAAGCTGCCGCCGCTTTCGGGGCTGGCCTGCGGGTCCGCGCACCAGGCCGCATAAAGCCCGGGCGTGTCCTCCAGCAGCGCCATATTGCCTGTGGCGGCCACCAGCTGCCCGTCCAGCAGCACCCCTGTGGCGGAGTCTCCGGGCAGGCCTGCCGCGTCGAAGGCACGCAGCAGCTCCTCCCGGTCTATCTCGATCACAACGACCGCCGCGATCTCGCCCGTCATGCGCATCTCGCGCACATAGCACAGGCGTTCGTCCTTGGGCATCTGCAGCAGCATGAAGCGCGTGTCATGGCTTTTCGTCAGCTCCGCGAGCCATGCGTCATAGCCCTCGCGCTGCGGCACGCCCTGCAGGGCGTAATAGGAGGCGGCCTCGAAGCAGCCCATATTGCCCACCACAAGCCCCGTGCGCGGGTAATAGAGGTATACGCCCCGGGCGAGCTTGTTCGTGACGAGAAAATCCCGCAGCGTGACGGAAAGCTGGTACGCCTGCGCGGGCAGGGTGCCGGGCAGCTCCCGCAGGTTTTTGAGCAGCGTGTTGGCGTGCGTGATCTCAATGGTAGTGGAATAGCGGTGCAGCTCCTCCAGGCGGGTATCGACGCTTTTCTGCACATAAGCCGTCAGGGCGGTGTTGGTCTCCACCACCGTGCGCTCCAGCACATGCAGGACATACAGGCACAGCAGCGAGCAGAGCAGCAGGCACGAAAGCACTACGGCCAGAATGGAGCGCAGCCAGCGCATGGTATGTTTTTTGCGGTGCGGCACAAAACGCGCCCCCTTTTCCGTTTCCTCCGGTATCCGGATAGGACTATTCTATCATAAAACCGTGCCGGAGTAGAAATTGATTTTTTTTGGTCCCTTTTTCCCATCGGGAGGCCGAAATTGGAAGATTTGTTAATCCAAAGCCCGTTCCATCTAAAAAAATGTAAGTGAAAGACAAATAAGGTTTGGTCAATGTGTATAAAACGAACGGTGAAAAATAGACGCTGGTTATTCATATAGGAAAAATTGTAAGTTTACAGCAAGATGGGCTTTCGGCTACCATGAAAGCATGGAAGGGGAGCGCGGAGGACGTTCCCGGCGGGACACCGCCTTCCACATCAAGTAAAACAGGAGGAAAGAACTATGAAAAAACTGCTCAGCATCCTTTTGGCGCTTGTACTGGCCACGGGCCTGTTCGCAGCGTGCTCGGGCTCCGGCTCGCAGGCGGCGGGAAGCACGGCCTCCGGCAGCGGCGCGGCCGCCGCGCCGGACGGGAAAAAGACAGACCTGCTGCTTTGGCTGCCCCCGTTCGCGGCGGGCGACGACGGCGCGCTGGACAAGGAGTTCTGGACGGAAACGCTTGCGCCCTGGGCCGCGGAAAACAACGTGGACCTCACCATCGAGATCACGCCCTGGGGCAATTACGAGGAAAAATACCTGACGGGTTTTTCCTCGGGCGAAGGCCCGGACGTGGGCTATATGTATCTGGAGATGTTCAACGATTTTATTGAGATGGGCGCTCTGGAGCCCCTGGACGCCTACATAACGGATGCGGACCGGGAGAATTACCTCTACCTGGACAAGGGCTTTATCAAGGGCAAGCAATACACGATGCCGTTCATCGTGGGCAACGCGCGCATCCTGTATTTCAATATGGACATTCTGGAGCAGGCGGGCGTGACGGAGCTGCCCGCCACCTGGCAGGACCTGGTGGACGTTGCCGTAAAGATAAAAGAGGCGGGCCTGCCCGGCGTGATGCCGTTTGCGGGCGAATGGGCCGACCCGGCCATCGGCGCGCTGAACAACCTGTACTATCCGTACCTGTGGCAGGCGGGCGGCGACATTTACAACGAGGACGGCACCAAGGTCGCCCTGATGGACAACGACGCCGCGGTGAAGGCCGCCCGGTTCCTGTACGACCTCAAGTTCAAATACGGCGTGCTGCCGGAGGAATCCATGGCGCTGGTGGGCACCGAGGTGCGCAACCAGTTCATTGAGGGCAATATCGCCATCGCTTCCATGGACGCGAAATCCGGCACGGTGCTCACGGACGCAGGCGTCAACTGGGATTTCATCCCCAGCCTGGAGGACGAGACCCGCGCCACATGGATCGCCTCTGACGCGCTCATCATGAACAGCGCGTCCCAGAACAAGGAGCTGGCCGCCAGCCTCATCAAATACATCACCAGCGCCGAGGTCATGGCGAAATTCCACACCGAGATCGCTCCCTTCCCGCCCATCACCAGGGACGAGGCGTACAACGACGACGAGCGCTTCAAAGAGATGTACGAGGACGCCGAGCACCTGCACACGCTGCCCGTCGCCAACGGCGCGTTCAAGGTGATGGACACCCTGTATAAGAATCTGCAGCTCATGATGCTGGGCGACCTGTCCCCCGAGGAGGCCATCCAGAATACCGTGGATTACGCCGAGAGCATCGGCTGACGGCGGAGGACGGGCCGGCGGGCGCGCCGCGGACGCTCCGGCGCGCGGCGTGCCGGCAGGCCCGGCGGTATGAAGCTGAAATCCGGCGGGCAGGCGCGGCGCGCCTGCCCGCCGCCTGGATAAAAGGGGTTGTGTGTTATGATCAATCGCAGAAAGGAGGCTGCGCAGGGCTTTTTGTATATCCTGCCCAGCCTCGTGCTGATCCTGGTATTCTCGGTGGTGCCCATCCTGATGAGCCTGTACTTCAGCTTTACGAAGTACAATGTGCTGCAGCCGCCCCAGTGGACGGGGCTGGACAATTACATCCGCCTGTTCAGGGACCCTTATGTGCGCGCCTCGCTGAAAAACACGGTGGTCTTTACGGTGATCACCGTGCCGCTGCAGACAGCCGGCTCGCTGGTGCTGGCGGCGGTCATCGCCGAGCTGTTCCACAACAAATTCGGCAATTTTGTAAAAAGCTCGCTGTTCGTGCCCGTCATTGCGTCGGCCATCCTTGTGGGCACGCTGTGGTTCACGCTGCTGTCGCCGCGCGGCGTGGTGAACAGCATCATCCATGCGTTCGGCCTGCCCTCGGTGAACTGGCTGGGCGGCAAGCTCACGTCCATGCTCAGCGTCTGCATCGTCAGCGTGTGGAAAAACGTGGGGTACTTCCTCGTTATTTACTTCGCGGGCATCATGGATATCCCGCGCAGCCTGTACGAGGCGGCCGAGGTGGACGGCGCCAATGCGTTCCAGCGCTTTTTCAAGATCACGCTGCCGGGGCTTTCCAGCGTGACGTTCCTTGTGGTGACGCTGGGGACCATCTGGTCGTTCCAGGTGTTCGACCTGGTGTACACCATGACGGGCGGCGGCCCGGGCACCTCCACCGTGACGCTGGTGCTCACAACCTACAACGCGGCGTTCAAAGAGTACAATATGGGCTACGCAAGCGCCGTGGCCATGCTGATGTTCGTGTTCGTGCTCGCCGTTTCCGGCCTGCAGAAGCTGCTGCTGAAGGGCGGTGAGGACTGATGAGCCGCAGAGCGAAAAAAAACGCCGCGCGCGCGGTGCTGGGGGCCGTGCTGCTGGCAATGGCGCTGTTTGCGCTGCTGCCCTTTGTGTACATGGGCCTGGTTTCCCTCACGCAGAAAACCGTGCTGGACCTCCGGTTCGATCCCGCGGAGTTCAGCTTCAAAAACTATGCCCGCGTGTTCAGCAACTTCAACATCGGGCGCAACCTGCTGAACAGCGTCATCGTCACAGGCGGCGCGTGCGTGCTCAACTGCATCGTGTGCGCCATGGCCGCCTACGGCTTTGCAAAAAAGCATTTTCCGGGGCGCGACCAGCTGTTCATGGTCTATCTTGCCACATTGATGATACCCGGGCAGGTGACGCTCATCCCGGTGTTCACCATCATCAAAAACCTGGGGCTGATGAACACCCACATCGCGCTGATGCTGCCCATCCTGAACGCGTTCGGCGTGTTTCTGGTGCGGCAGTTCATGGTCAACGTGCCGGACGAGCTCATCGAGGCCGCCCGCATTGACGGCTGCGGTGAAAACCGGCTGTTCCTCTCCGTGGTGGTGCCTTTGGTGAAGCCGGTGCTCGTCTCGCTCACCATCTTTACGTTCATCACCTGCTGGAACGACTTTTTGTGGCCCCTTGTCACCGTGACGGACGAGCGCATGCAGACGCTGACGCTGGCCATTGCGGCGCTCAAGGGCAACTACTCCACCAACTACGGCCTGGTGATGGCCGGCTCCACGCTGGCGTTCCTGCCGCCGTTCCTTTTGTATGTCGCGCTGCAGAAAGAATTTGTGGAAGGGATTGCGCTTTCCGGGATCAAAGGGTAATATGAAAGAAGTCAGACTGTCGAAAAAGGCAAAGAAGGAAAAGAAGCGTCCGGGGAAAAAGCTGGCGGTGGCAAAGCCATGCATCTTTGCGCAGCAAAGTGCAAGCCACGCGGCGAATGCCGCCAAAAAGGGGTGGAGACTGCGCCCGCAGGCGCGTGTCGGAGCGGTGCGAAGCCTCCCCTGCGGACAACCGCGCTGAAAGCGCGGCTCTTAGCGTGTGGACGCCCCTTTTTCATCTAGGGCAACCCCGCGACGCCCCGCAGGGCTAGTGCCGAGGCGTGTAGAGCGAAGCGACCGCCGAAGGCCGCCGTGCGCGGCGAACGGGGCCGCAGGCCCTGTTCGCAGGCAGCTTGGCGCAAAAGCGCAGCTTTTTCGACAAGCTGGAACACCGCCGCCCCGCAGCCGAAGCTGCCGGGGCGGCGGTGTTTGTTTTTGCGCGCGGTTCAGCCCGGCGGCACGCATTCCAGCACGCTGCGTGCAATGGCGTCCCCTGCGGCCCAGAGCTGCGGCTCGCTGGTGACGTTTTCGTATTCGGAGGGGTTCACCATAAAGCCCGCCTCCAGCAGAACTGCGGGACACACGGTGCTGCGTGTGACATAATAGTAGCCCCACTGAGCGCCCCGGTCCGGCCGGGAGGTGGCCTGCGTTACATTGTGCACCAGCGCCTGGGCCAGCGCTTTGCCCGCGGGGTAGAAGTAATAGCACTCGGTGCCCGTCTGCAGGTTCGCATCTACGGAAAGGTCGATGGAATTGTGGTGGACGGCGATGAAAAAATCAGGCTGGCCGGCAACAATGGCTCTGTTGCGCTCCTCCAGAGAGAGGAAGGAATCGTCTGTCCGGATGGTCTGCACCGTGGCGCCAAGCTGCTCCAAACGGTATTTTGCGGCCAGCGTCAGAGCCAGATTGACGTCCTTTTCCGCGGGCGCCCCGGCGCCCGCCGCGCCCATTGCGCCGGGGTCATGGTCACCGTGGCCTGCGTCCAGCAGCACGGCCACTCCCGTCAGAGGCTTGCCGAATACATCGCTGCGCACCGGCTGCTTTTTCAGGATGACCTGCGTGGTGCCGTCCGCATATTCCACGGTATGTCCCCAGACGGGCTGGGTAAAGGTAAGCGTGACGCGTGTGCAGCCATCGCCCGGATCCACTGCGGCGCTCTGCACCAAAGCGGAACCGGAAACGGCGAAATCCGCCGCGAAGTCCGCATCGTAAAAATCCATCACCAGCGCGCCGTCCACCATGTTGGTATAGGCCAGCGGCGTGCCGCTGCCTGCAAAGGTGAGCACCTCGCCCGTATCCGTCGCCGCGGCGGCCGCGCCTGTAAATGAGGCGCGGGGCGTTTCCGGCGGCAGCGGCTCTGCATTGTAAGCCAGCACAAAATCCCCGCTGGCAAGCTGATAGGCCCAGGTGCGCTTGCCGCCGCGCAGCGTTTCGGTGCAGGCGGCCACCGTGGCAACTGCGCCCTGGCGTACGGTCTCGCTGATGTTTCCGTCGGACGCGGGGTCATACAGCAGGCTGGCAATCCAGTTTCGGATGCGCACAGGCGTGCCCGGCTCCACTTCCGCAGTGTCGTCGTGGGGGACCTCCGTTGTGCCGCCGCTCCCGCCGCCTGCGGGCGCGGGCCGGTTCACGGTCACAGAGACGCTGGTTCCGCCCTGTGTGAGGGTATACACATTGCTGCCCTCTGCCACGTCCACCAGCACGCCGAAGGTTCCGCCCGGGCCGCGGCTCTCCACGGGTGTGCCGTTCAGCAGCAGCTCCTGCGCCGGGTCTGACGTGCCCATCACAAAGCAGGCTGAGGTGTAGACGGCCGCACCGTCCGCCGGATAGGATACCGCCAGTGTCCCGCCGGGCGTATACTCCAGCAGCGCAGGCCGCGCCGCACTGCCGTCCAGCGCGCTGGCCAGCACGCTGAAGGCCTCCGGCTGCGCCCGGCACCGCGCATAATCGAATACGGCGCCGTGGAAGCCGTCTGTGTCCAGCGAAGCAAGGAACAGGGACGACGGATCGTTGAAGGCGGCCTCGTCCGCGTAGAATACCGCCTGCCGGGAAATACTGTCGAACAGGGCGCTGCCTTCGACATACAGGCCTGCAACGGCATATTTTTTCTGCATGCGCGCCAGCGCTGCCTCCCAATCCGCATTGCCGGAGAGCTCGGGCGTCACAGCGTACACGGCCAGCCCCGCCTGGGACGCCTGCTCACACAGTGCGCGCAGCGGGTCGTATTTGTGAAACAGGCTGTCGTCCGCCGCCGCGCCGGGCCAGGTCTCATAAGCGCGGTCGCGGAAAGCGATGCTGGACAATTCGGCGTCCGCAACGTCCAGAAACAGCGCGTTCAGCCCATGGGCCTGGGCATAGGCCGCCGCGTCTGCGAACAGCGTATCCAGAACCTCCGGCCCGCCGGAGGAGAGCCCGCCCGCAGCCGTTGGATAGCTCCACGAGAGCCGCAGCCCCCGCAGCGTGCCCTGGGGCGCCGCCGCACTGGGCATATCCCGGCGCATGGCACGGGGCCACAGCAGCCACATGCCGGTTCCCAGCGCGGCCAGCAGCACCGCAGCCAGAACAAAAAGCACCACGCGGCCCGCACGGCGCCGCCTGCGTTTGAAATGCATCCTTGAAAACCTCCTTTTTTCCGCAGTTCACGGCAAAATAAAACAAAATACTGCCTTTACTATACCATAGCATACCCATTTTGTGTATCCAAATCGTATCCCGTGCAGACAGCCGGAGCCGCGTTTTTTCGCCCTCCTGTGAAAAAACGGCTACCAAACACGCCCCCCATATGTTATGCTATGGGAGTAGATTTGATTTTATGGCACTTTAAAGGAGACGATATTTTGCAGATACCCGATACCGCATTTACCCACGGCGGAAAATTTCACGCCGACGATGTGTTCAGCGCGGCGCTTTTGAAGATATGCAACCCCAACATTGCCATACAGCGCGGCTTTGCGGTGCCTCAAGGCTTTGCAGGGCTGGTATTCGACATTGGGGACGGCCCGTTTGATCATCATGCCAAAAACAGCCCTGTGCGGGAGAACGGTGTGCCCTATGCGGCTTTCGGCCTGCTGTGGCGGGAGCTGGGGCCGCAGCTTATCGGCCCCGTGGACGCGGGCCGCTTTGACGAGAGCTTTGTACAGCCGCTGGATCTGGACGATAATACGGGCTGCGGCAACCAGCTGGCCAATATCATCGCCGCGTACAATCCCCGGTGGGATGGCGAGGACCGTCCGGACGACTGCTTTGCACAGGCCGTGGCGCTGGCGCAGGATATGCTGGCTCACAAGCTGGAGGCCATCCGCAGCGTGCAGCGCGCCGCCGCCGAGGTGAACGAGGCGCTGGGCCGCATGAAGCGGCGCATCGTGCGGCTCTCCCGCTTCGCGCCGTGGAAGCAGCAGCTCATTCCCAGCAAGGCGCGTTTTGTGGTATATCCGTCCCAGCGGGGCGGCTGGGCGGCGCAGGCTGTGCCCGCGTCCTTTGGCTCGCCCGCGCTGAAGGTGCCGTTCCCCGCGCACTGGGCGGGTGCGTCGGAGCAGGAGCTGCCCGGTCTTTCGGGCATCGAGACCCTGCGGTTCTGCCACGCGGGGCGGTTCCTTGTCACTGCGGGCACGGAGGAGGACGCTGTGGCCGCGTGTGAGGCCGCGATGGAGCTGAACGGATAATGGATTGGGTGTACATGCTGGAGTGCGGCGACGGCAGCCTGTACACAGGCTGGACGAACGATCTGGCCAGGCGCCTTGCCGCCCACCAAAGCGGGCGCGGCGCGAAGTATACCAGGGGACGCGCGCCCGTGCGTCTGGTATATGCGGAGCAGTGTACGGACAAAAGCGCCGCTCTGCGGCGGGAAGCCGCTGTCAAGGCACTGCCGCGGGCGCGCAAGCTGGAGCTAGCGCGGCAATGGGAAACGGAGGAAAAAGCAATGGCTGTTGCGATGGATTCACAGGAAGCGCGCAGGCGTATGGAGGAAGGCCGGCTTTATCTGCCGGGGGATGAGGCCATCATGGCCGAACAGATGGACTGTCTGGAGAAGCAGTATGATTACAACGCCACGCGCCCTCACGAGCAGGAAAGGCGCGCCGCCCTGCTGCGGGAAATGTTCGCCCAGATCGGTGAAAACTGTTATATCGAGCCGCCGCTGCACGCCAACTGGGGCGGCCGCCATGTGCATTTCGGCAGCGGGGTGTACGCAAACTTCAACCTGACGCTGGTGGACGACGCCCATATTTATGTGGGCGACTGTGTGATGTTCGGCCCCAATGTCACGGTGGCCACGGCGGGGCATCCCATTGAGCCGGGCCTGCGCCGTCAGGCCATGCAGTACAACGCCGACGTCCGCATCGGCAGCAACGTGTGGGTGGGCGCGGGCGCGGTCATCCTGCCGGGCGTGACCATCGGGGATGACACGGTCATCGGCGCGGGCAGCGTGGTGACGAAGGACATCCCGGCGGGCGTGGTAGCCGTGGGCTGCCCCTGCCGTGTGCTGCGCCCCATCGGCCCGCAGGACAGGGAGGCCTACTTCCGGGGCCGGAAGATCGACGTGCCGCTGGAATAGCGGTGCGCGGCATCCGGCACAGAAGGGAAAGCATGTCAAAGTGGAAAAGGAATATCTGATCCGGCAGGCCCCGGCAAAGGCGCTGCTCGCGTTTTCAACGCCTATGATCATCGGCAATCTGTTCCAGCAGCTTTACACGATGACGGATTCTGTTATTGTGGGCCAGGCTGTGGGTGAAAGCGCGTTGGCGGCCGTGGGGGCTTCCTATGCTCTGACGAATGTGTTCATCTCCATCGCCATCGGCGGCGGGGTGGGCGCGTCCGTTCTCACCAGCCAAGCCTTCGGGCGGCGGGACTATCACAGGATGAAGCGCTTTATCTCCACGGCGCTGTTCACATTTCTGGCCGTGAGCCTGCTGCTGGGCGGGTTCGGGCTTGCCTTCAGCGGGCAGATCATGGCATGGCTGCGTACGCCCGCGTCCATTCTGGACGATGCGGCGGTCTATCTCAATATTTATTTTCTGGGCCTGCCCTTTTTGTTTATGTACAATGTGCTCTCAGCCATGTTTAACGCGCTGGGGCGTTCCAAGGTGCCGCTGTACCTGTTGATTTTTTCTTCGGTGCTGAATGTGGGGCTGGACCTGTATCTGGTGCTGACGCTGAGGATGGGCGTGGCGGGCGTCGCATGGGCAACGCTCATTGCCCAGGGAGTATCCGCCGTGGCTGCTTTCCTGTTGTTTGCGCGGGAGCTGCGGGCCTACGATGCCCCGTCGGCCGTGTGCTTCGATGTGCGGGAACTGAAAAACATGGCCCGCGTGGCGCTGCCGTCCGTCTTTCAGCAATCCACGGTGTCCATCGGCATGATGCTGGTACAGTCCGTGGTGAACAGCTTCGGCGCCGAGACGCTGGCGGGTTATTCCGCGGCCATGCGTATCGAGAGCATCTGCACCGTGCCCATGGCGGCGGTGGGCAACGCGATGTCCTCCTACACCGCGCAGAACATCGGGGCGGGGGAGTACAGCCGTGTGCGCAGGGGATACCGGGCGTGCTATGGCATTCTGGCTGTGTTCGCGCTGGTGATCTTCGCGGCGCTTCAGTGCTTTTCGCAGCAGCTCATTGCGCTGTTCCTCAACGCGGAAAGCTCACGCCTCGCGCTGGAGACCGGAACGTCCTGCATTCGTTTCCTGGGGTGGTTCTATATCCTCATCGGCCTGAAAATGGCCACGGACGGCGTGCTGCGCGGCGCGGGAGACATGGGCGCGTTTACCGCAGCAAATCTTGTCAACCTGACGCTGCGCGTGGTTCTGGCGGCAGTGCTGGCGCCCCGGCTGGGCATCCGGATGGTATGGTACGCGGTGCCTGTGGGCTGGGCGGCCAATTACCTTATCTCGTTTTTGCGTTACCGAACGGGCCGCTGGCGGGAGCGCGGCGCAGGGCTGCTGGCCTGACCGCGGCAGAAAAATCTGCTTGACAGCCGCGAAAACTTGTGTATAATATGGAATATACGCAAAAAACGATGACGAGAAGAGTAAGCTGCGCAGGCTTTTTCAGAGAGTTCCCGGTCGGTGGAAGGGAGCAAAGCGGGCATAGCTGAACATGGCCTCTGAGTTGCGTGCGCGAGCCCTTGGCAAGCGCATGACGGGCGCACCCGTTACAGTGCCGCGCTGTAACCCGTTTCATCCGCGGGCGCAGCGGCTGAGGCTTTTTCCGTGAGGAAAGAGCGAAACAAGGTGGTACCGCGAGCATTTCTGCCCGTCCTTGGAACGTAAGTTCCGGGGACGGGCTTTTTGTTTGCTCCGCCGCAGAGCGGTGCACAGGGGAAAAGAAAAGGAGAATCGGTTTTGATCACGATATCGCATCTGACGAAGATCTTTGAGGGGAAGGGCCCGCGCGTGACGGCGCTGGAGGATGTGAACCTGGAGATCGGCAAAGGAGACATCTACGGCATCATCGGCATGTCGGGCGCGGGAAAATCCACGCTGCTGCGCTGTTTGACGCTGCTGGAGCGCCCCACCTCCGGGCAGATCATGCTCGCCGGGCAGGACATCGCTTCCCTTTCCGGCGCGCAGCTGCGCGCGGCGCGCCGGGGCATGGGCGTGGTGTTCCAGGGCTACAATCTGCTGATGCAGAAGACCGTGGCCGAAAACGTTGCCTTCCCCCTCCGGCTGGAGAAGGGATACGACAAGGCGGCGGTGCAGGCCCGGGTGGCGGAGCTTTTGGCCATTGTCGGCCTGGAGGACCGCGCGGGCGCGTACCCGGCCCAGCTTTCCGGCGGGCAGAAGCAGCGCGTGGCCATCGCCCGCGCGCTGGCCACACAGCCCGAGATGCTGCTGTGTGATGAGCCCACCAGCGCGTTGGACCCGCTTACGACGAAATCCATGCTGGCCCTGCTGACGGATATCAACAAAAAGCTGGGCGTCACCATCATCATCATCACCCACGAGCTTTCGGTGGTACAGGCCATCTGTTCCCATGTGGCCGTCATCAGTGAGGGGCGTCTGGCAGAGTCCGGCGCGGTGGCGGATGTGTTCGGCAGCCCGCGCAGCGCTGTGACAAAGCTGCTGCTGGGCAGAGAGGAGTAAAGACAATGGCGGAGTTTTTCAACGAATACGGCGCGCTGCTGTGGGAGGGCACGCTGGAAACCTTATATATGACGCTGTTTGCCACGCTGTTTGCATATGTGCTGGGCCTGCCCATGGGCGTACTGCTCACAGTGACGAAGGCGGGCGGGGTGGCCCCCGCGCCGCGCTTCAACGCGGTGTTCGGATGGCTGGTGAACCTTCTGCGCAGCCTGCCGTTCATCATTTTGATGTTTTTCATCATTCCGTTTACGCGGCTGCTGGTGGGTACGTCCATCGGCGCCACGGCAGCGCTGGTGCCGCTCACGCTTTCGGCCGCCCCGTTCATTGCGCGCATGGTGGAGCAGAGCCTGGAGGAAATCGACACAGGCGTCATCGAAGCTGCCCAGTGCATGGGCGCCACCAGGTGGCAGATCGTCACGCGGGTGCTGCTGGTGGAAAGCGTGCCCAGCCTGCTGCGGGGGCTGTCCATCAGCCTTATCACCATTTTGGGCTATACGGCCATCACCGGCAGCGTGGGCGCGGGGGGCCTGGGCAACCTGGCGTTCCGCTTCGGCTATCAGCGGTACCAGAAACCCGTCATGTACGCCACCGTGCTGCTGCTGATCCTGCTGGTGTGCGTCATCCAGATCATTTTTGATCTTGCCGCCCGCAAAGCGGACAAGCGCACGCGCTGAACAGGGCGCCTCCGGCTTCGGCAAACACGCCGTTTGCGGCGGTTTGAGATATATTGGAAAAACAGTTGAGGGAAGGAAGTTTGTTATGAAAAAATTTTTGGCATTGGTATTGGCGCTGGTACTGGCGCTGAGCCTGGCGGCCTGCTCCGGCGGCGCCGGCTATCAGATCGGCATCCCGGCGGACGCCACCAACGGCGGCCGCGCCCTGCTCCTGCTGCAGGACCTGGGCATCCTTACGCTGAAGGAGGGCGTGGGCCTGGAGGCAACCGAACAGGACATCGTTGAAAATCCGCACAATGTCACCATCAAGGCGATGGAGGCGGCAAACCTGCCCGCCAGCCTGCCGGACTTGGATTTCGCCGTCATCAACGGCAACTACGCCTCCGGCGCGGGCATTGGGGATAAGGTGCTCACGACAGAGGACGCGGAATCCGTGGCGGCGCAGACCTACGGCAATGTCGTTGCGGTGAAGGAAGGCCGGGAAAACGACCCCGCCGTGCAGGCTCTGGTGGCCGTGCTGATGAGCGGGGACGTGCAGGCATGGATCGAGGAGAGCTACAACGGCGTTGTGATGCCCATGGGCGCACAGGAGCTGGATATTCCCGAGATTGCGGAGCCTGTGACGCTGAAGGTGGGCGCGTCGCCCAGCCCTCACGCGGAAATCCTGGAGCATGTGAAGCCCCTCCTGGCCGAGCACAATGTGGAGCTAGACATTGTGGAATTTGACGATTACGTCATGCCCAACACCGGTGTGGAAGACGGCTCGCTGGACGCCAACTACTTCCAGCACCAGCCGTATCTGAACGATTTCAATGCCGAGCAGAGCACGCATATCGTCAGCGTGGCCACCGTGCACTACGAGCCGATGGGCATTTATCCGGGCAAGACCGCAAGCCTGGACGTATTCGGCAAATAAGTTCTTTTCGCGCGCGCCTTTTGGGTGCGCGCATTTTTTGCGCGAAAGTGCGCGGTGTTTTCCGCAAGCTTCGCAATCAAAAAACACTGCAGACGGCCGTTTGCGCGCTTGCAATTTTTGCGCGCCGGGTGCAAAATAGAGGACATGGGTTTACACGGGCTTTACAATCACCGCCCGCGGCCCGAGGGAAGGAAAGCATGGCCGAAAAAGGCCTGCGGCTGTTTTAAATGAAGCGGACATCCGGCGGTCTCTCCGGGGACGGCGGCGCTGCCCGCGGCGCACAAAAAGGGGAAACTATGGCACAAAAAACATTCGCGCGCCCGCTGATGTTTACGCGGCAGGCGCTTTGTAGGCTGATCCTGCCTTTGGTGCTGGAGCAGCTTTTGCTTGTGACGGTGGGCATGGCCGATACGGTGATGGTCTCCACGGTGGGCGAGGCGGCGGTCTCGGGCATTTCTCTTGTGGACCAGGTGAACGTCCTGCTCATTCAGATATTTGCCGCGCTGGCCACGGGCGGCGCCGTGGTGGCAAGCCAGTATCTGGGCCGGCGGGACAGGGAAAATGCCTGCCGCTCCGCCAAGCAGCTGGTATACGCCACCTTCGGCATGGCGGTTGCCATCGGCGCGCTGGTGCTGGTGCTCAACCGGCACATCCTTCGACTGGTGTTCGGCAATGTGGAGCCGGACGTAATGCAGGCCGCCGAGACATATTTCTGGCTTTCGGCGCTGTCATACCCGATGCTGGCGCTGTACAACGCGGGGGCGGCGCTGTTCCGCAGCATGGGCAACAGCCGCATTTCGCTGTTCGCATCTCTTATCATGAACGTTATCAACATCGGCGGCAACGCGCTGCTCATCTATGGTCTGAACTGGGGCGTGGCGGGCGCGGCCACAGCCACGCTGGCATCCCGCACAGTGGCGGGCCTGATGATGCTGCTGCTGCTGCGCAACCGGGACAACCCCATCTTTCTGGAGCGCCTGTTCCACCCGGAATGGAACGGCGGCATCCTCAAAAGCATCCTGCGCGTGGGCGTGCCAAACGGGCTGGAAAACGGCATGTTCCAGATCGGCAAGCTGCTGGTGGCGGGGCTCATCACCACCTTCGGCACGTCGGCTATCGCGGCCAATGCCATCTGCAACAATGTCGGTTCTATGTCCAACATTCCCGGCTCGGCCATCGGCCTGGCGATGATCACTGTGGTGGGCCAGTGCGTGGGCGCAAAAGACTATCAGCAGGCGCGGCATTATACGAAAACCCTGTTGGCGGCGGCCTATGTGAGCATGGGCCTGCTGAATATCGCGCTGTTCCTGCTGGCGCCGTACCTGGTGGGCTTTTACGCCATGCCGCAGACGACCACGGACCTTGCGCTTTCTGTGCTGCAGGTGAACTGCGTTGTGACGGTGCTTATCTGGCCGTCCTCGTTCACACTACCCAACGCGCTGCGCGCGGCGGGCGACGCCAGGTTCACGATGGTGACGAGCATGGTGTCCATGTGGGTGTTCCGCATCGGTATGTCCTATGTGCTGGGCGCGTGGCTGGGCATGGGCTTGTTCGGCGTTTGGACGGCCATGCAGATCGACTGGGCCGTGCGTTCACTGGTGTTCGGCGTGCGTTTTCTGGGCCATAAATGGGAAAAGGCGCGGGTCCTCGAAGGATGAGTGCCCCGCGGCCGGCATTGTGAAAATAAGCTCCCGCCTTACCGTTTTCAAGATGGTAAGGCGGGAGCTTTCTGCTTTTGAGCGGCAGACCGGTGTGCGGGGCCGTTTATACGCCCAGCAGCGCGCGGGCGTTCTGTTCTGTTATACGCAGCACTTCCTCCAAAGGCACCTGCTTGATGTCCGCCACTTTCTGGGCTGTGAAGCGGATCATGCCCGAATGGCATTCTTTTCCCCGGAACGGTTCCGGCGCCATGTAGGGGCAGTCCGTTTCCAGCACGATATTTTCCAGGCTGAGCGCAGCCACCGCCTCCACGGCGCGGCGCGCATTTTTAAATGTAAGCGCTCCTCCGAAGCCCAGCAGCATGCCCTGCCGGGCGATCCACAGCGCGTCGTCGGCGCTGCCGGAAAATGCGTGCAGAATGCCCCTGGGCCGGTACCTTTTCAAAAGCGCGTAGGTTTCGGCATGGGCTTCGCGGTCATGCACAAGAATGGGCAGGCTGTGCTCCTGTGCTGCGGCGAGCTCTGCTTCAAACAGCGCCAGCTGGGCGTCCTCCGGCACGGGCCAATGGTGATCCAGCCCGCATTCTCCAACCGCCACGACCCGGGGATCGCCGTACAACGGTTCAATGGCCGCCAGCTCGGCGCGCCAGTCGCCATGGAATTCATATACCGTGGAGGCGTCGTCCTCGATGAGGCTCTCCGGATGGACGCCGGCAGCGGCCCAGACCCAGGGCCGCGTTTCAGCCAGCGCCAGAGCGGCGCGGCTGGTGGCAAGGTCCACCCCGCATTCCACCACGCCGCATACGCCCTGTGCGGGCAGACTGTCCAGCACTTCGTCCCGGTGCCCGTCGAACCGGCGGCTCGTGTAATGTGCATGGGTATCGAATATCATGGTATCCCTCCGTTCAAAAACGCCCCGGAAGCCTCCGGGGCGCATGTGTATTCTGAAACCCGTTTAAAGTTTCTTTGCGGACTTTCTTTTCAAAGAAAGTTAATGGATGCGCATGCCCGTGGGTACGTCGTCGGGGAAGAACACCACGGACGCACCGCCGTCGGCAGTGTCTGCGGCCATCACCATTCCCTCGGAAACGTATTTGCCGCCCATCATGGGGCGCGGCGCAAGGTTGGCCACGATGCCCACTTTTTTTCCGGCCAGATCCTCCGGCTTGTACCATTTGGCGATGCCGGAAAGGATGGTGCGTTCACGTTCGCCGTCGAACACCGTCAGCTTGAGCAGCTTTTTGCTTTCTTTCATGTTTTCGCAGGCCGTCACCTGGCCCACCAGCATTTCCACACGGCAGAATGTTTCAAAATCCACCTCCGGCTCGTGCCGGATGGGCTCGGCCGCAGGCTCCGGTTTTGCGGGAGCCGGAGCGGGCGCGGCGGCAGCCTTCGCGGCCTCCTGGGCGGCGGCCAGCTCCGCCAGTTCCTTCGCGGCGTCGATGCGGGGGAACAGCGCCTCGCCCTTGTGCACGGTAAACGGCTCGGGCAGGCCGCCGAACCGGCCCAGCGTCTCAAAGCGCATGCTCTCGGCCGTCAGGCCAAGCTGCTGCGCCATTTTGGGCGTGGTGTTGGGCAAAAACGGCGTAAGCAGCACGGCTGCCACACGCAGTACTTCGCACAGGTTGTACAGCACTGCGGCAAGGCGGGGCAGGTTGGCCTCGTCCTTCGCCAGCACCCAGGGCGCCGTTTCGTCAATGTATTTGTTGGCGCGCTGGATGACCGCAAAGATCTCCATCAGGGCCTGCGGGATGGTCAGGCTGTCCATATCAGCCGTGACCTTGCCCAGCAGTTCGCTGGTCATGGTCTCCAGCTCGGTGTCGATGG
>OJSP01001877.1_pt1 | contig 19920 bp, 23 predicted proteins | sample 1599561 | NCBI WGS metagenome assembly OJSP01 (sample SAMN04168659, study PRJEB22393) | human gut metagenome | biome: human gut microbiome; feature: stool | host: Homo sapiens | collected 2014-05-12
ATAATATCCGCCGTCACATTTCATTCTGAACGCCGCCGCAACAATGAACACCGTAAACACCGAATAGATCACAGTACAAATTACATTCAGAGTTGTCGGACCGAGTAAAACCAACCTGTATACCGCAATCTGCCATCCGACTACCGGAATCATCTGAAGGACCGGCCAGTTGATAAACGAAAGAGCGCTTTCTACTGACAGACCTTTTTCTTTAAAATAAAGTACGATCATCAACGTAAATGCAATCAAAAACACTTTCATTCCGAAGCAGATCCCTTTTATCAATTTTTGCGGAAGCTTATCATTCGTATATAAAATGATCATAACAGATTGTTCTACCGCACACTCTACGCCGCATCCTATCAGAAAGAAGAAAAGCATCTTCCACCATTCCACATGAAAAACCGTCAAGCCTCCGATCGCCAACACGATCCATATGAAAAATGACATCAGATAATTCATCCACGCTCCCTGTATCAAAACAAGTTTGGGGCTGATCGGAGCGGGAAATACGAACTGAGAATGAGCCGGCCGAAACAAGATTCCTTTTCGAGAAGCATAGGACATAAAGTTTCCTACTGTAATGTAGATCGTCCACACCGTCACAAGAATGACAAGTCCTTGAACAGAATCGATCCGAACTGTAACCGCAAGTGTTCCAAGCATCACGATAAGAAAGATTCCATAGGCGGCCCCAAAGATCAACGCAAGAAGCGTCGTCGGTTTTCTGACTGCCTTTTTCAGGTTATTTGCCGCTGTTCTCTTTATCAAATATATTAACGCTTTCATGCTTTCTCACCGCCTGTCATCTCAAAGAACAGTTCATCCAGCTCTTTTCCCTGCGCGTCTGCTTTTGTGTAAGAACCGGCAATATGCCCTTGTTCCATGACGATCATCACATCCCACAAGTTCTCTACCATCTCAAGCATATGCGTACTGATAAGAACTGTCGCTCCGTTATCACGCAGTTTTAACACGACATCTTTCAGCATCTTGATCGCCGCCGGATCAAGTCCGACCATCGGTTCGTCAAGAAGGATGACTTCCGGCTTTACCGCAAGGGCACAGCATATGCTCACTTTCTGCATCATTCCTTTTGAAAGCTCATTCCCTAATTTGTCCTGTTTATCCTCCAGCTCAAATCGTGTCAGAATTGCTTCCACCTCTTGGTCTGTTATGTTACTGTCATATGCTTTTCTTACATACTCAATATGCTCTCTTACAGTCAATGCGTCGAACATTGCCGGCAATTCCGGAACATAGGCAAAAATCTTTTTCGCCTCCATGCTATGTGCTTCCATTTTCTGAATTCCGATTCCACCTTCATACCTGAGCAAACCTGCAATACTCTTAATAATCGTAGATTTTCCTGCTCCGTTTGGTCCCAGCAAAATTCCTATCTTTCCCGTTGGCACCGTGAAACTCACATGATCCACCGCCAGATAATCACCATATTTTTTACTCAGTCCTTGTATATCAAGCATCTTCATTCCTCCTCATCAAAAATAGCCTTGTATATCTGTACTATAGATTTAATACAATGATACACAAGACTATTCCGCCTGTCAATATTTATTTTTCGTATTTCTCAATTACTTCTCCACGTTTTTTATAAATGCTGCCTGCAGGTACAAATTCTCTGACCATAGACAATGGATAAATATTTGTATGACTTCCCACAACTGTTCCCGGATTCAATACACTTCCACATCCCACTTCGACTTCATCACCAAGCATGGCACCAAATTTCTTAAGTCCAGTCTCAATCGCTCCTTTTGGTGTCTTTACCGTCACCAATGTCTTATCGGATTTCACATTGGAAGTAATCGAGCCAGCCCCCATATGAGACTTATATCCAAGCACAGAGTCCCCTACATAATTATAATGTGGAACCTGAACTTTATTAAACAGGATTACATTCTTAAGCTCTGTAGAATTTCCTACCACAGCCCCTTCCCCAACAATTGCATTACCGCGGATAAACGCACAATGTCTCACTTCTGCGTCTTTTCCAATAATTGCCGGTCCATTGATGTAAGCTGTCGGCGCTACTGTCGCCGACTTTGCAATCCATACATTCTCACCGACTTTTTCGTACTCCTCTTCCGATAACGTCTCTCCAAGTTCTAAAATAAAAGAACTGATTTTCGGAAGAACCTCCCACGGATAGGTCACTCCTTCAAAAATATCTCTCGCAATTGTCTCCTTTAAATTATAAAGTGATTTTACTGTTAATTGTTCCATTTCAATTTACCCCTTCTTTGTCTGTTTTTCTTTTTTATAAAATATTGCCGCCTTATCGTAACAGCCTCTCAGCTGATACTGGTTACCCAACCGCAAAACACCTTGCGTACGACTGTTAATAAAATGTTCCAGTTTCATCATATACTCATCCGATGTAATCTCGCCGTCCGCCACATAGGTGAGTCCTTTTTCCCAGCTTGCAGTAAGTTCCGGGTTCAAAAGTGAGCGGATTGAATGTTCCACTACATCAAAAACCATTTCTCCAAGCAACGTCGGTGTAATGATCTGTGTTTTTTTATTTAACATCAAATATTTAATATGAATTAGTTTTTTCAGGATCTCTGCCCTGGTTGCACTCGTTCCGATACCACTTCCTTTAATCTGGGCGCGCAAATCCTCATCTTCAATGAGCTGCCCCGCATTCTCCATCGCAAGAATAATCGACCCGGAATTGTATCTCTTCGGTGGCGAAGTCTCTCCTTCTTTGATTGTCAATTCCTTTACCGGTAACACCGTTCCTTTTTTCACTGTCTGAAGCAGTTCAAAAAAGTTCATGTCCATGTCACTTTCCGAATCCTGTTTACCCGCATTTCCGGTTCCGACCACTTTCAGATATCCTTCTTCTGCCAAAACCTTGAAATTGGAGAAAAAGCTTTCCTCTTTGATCTTGGTTGTAATACTGACTTTCTGATAAACAGCCGGAGGATAGAAAATACTCAAAAACCTTCTGACAATCGTGTCATATACCTGCCTTGCAGTATGTGATACACTATTCAATGCCTGCAGTCCCTGACCGGTCGGTATGATTGCATAGTGGTCTGTAATCTGCTTGTCATTGACATACCTTGTTTTTTCTAAGCCTTTATGACTTCCAAACGCAACAATATCCTTCAAATAAGGAGATGCCATATCATATTTGGACAAACCATTCAGATTCTTGTGGATCTCTTTTGCCACTGCTGTCGAAAGCACTCTGGCATCCGTTCTCGGATAGGTCACCAGTTTCTTTTCATACAGTTCCTGAACGATCCGAAGTGTCTCATCCGGACTGATCTTAAATCGTTTGGAACATTCATTCTGAAGCTCTGCCAGGTTATAAAGGAGTGGCGGATTCTTTTTTTCTTTCTTTTTTTCAATTGCAGTGACTGTGCAAGTAAGCGGTTCTCCATCACTTAAATAGGCGATCAATTCTTCTGCCTTCACCTTCTCTTTAAAGCCATTTTCCTTATAGAGATCCAATGACTCAAAATATTTAGAACCTTTCACCGCCTTCCATTCACCATCAAAATTCTTTTCTTCCAGTGAAATGCTGCTGAGCACTCTGTAAAACGGCGTCTTTACAAATTCCCGAATTTCCCGCTCTCTTCTTACTACCATACCGAGCACGCATGTCATAACACGCCCGACAGAAAGGACTGTGTATTTGTGACCAAGATAATTTGAGATACTATTGCCGTATTTCAGCGTTAGGAGTCTAGAAAAATTAATTCCCATCAGGTAATCTTCTTTTGCCCGCAGATACGCTGATGCAGATAAGTTATCATATTCCTCCAGATCTTTCGCTTCACGGATTCCACGAAGAATCTCTTCTTCTGTCTGGGAATCAATCCACACACGTTTTCTTTTCTTTCCTTTCACCTCTGCCATCTGTTCCACCAGGCGGTAAATATATTCCCCCTCACGCCCGGAGTCAGTGCACACATAAATCGTATCCACATCCTGTCGGTTCAACACGCCACTCACAATTTGGAACTGCTTTTTTACGTTCGGAATCACCTCGTATTTGAACTCTTTTGGCATAAACGGCAACGTCTCAAGACTCCATCTTTTATATTTCTCATCATACACCTCCGGATAACTCATTGTCACAAGATGTCCAACACACCATGTGACAATCGCCTCATCAGATTCCAGATATCCGTCTTTTTTTCTCGTATTCAATTTTAATGCTTTTGCGAATTCCTGTGCCACGCTTGGCTTCTCCGCTATGTATACTGATTTTCCCATCCTGGTTTCCTTTCTCTGCCGCCAATGCCTCTCCCGTGGATAAAAAGAGAAACAAGGCAGGAAAGAACTTTCTTCCCCGCCAAATGTTATTTTTATTTATTTTGCTTTGATATATCCTTTTGCAGTCAGTGTCTCTGCACAGAGAATTGCACCACCTGCAGCGCCACGTACTGTATTATGAGAAAGTCCGACAAATTTAAAATCGTATACACTGTCTTCTCTCAGACGTCCTACCGAAATTCCCATACCATTTTCAAAATTGACATCCAATTGTACCTGTGGACGATTATCTTCCTCCAAGTATTGAATAAACTGCTTCGGCGCGCTTGGAAGCTCCAATTCCTGCGGCAGTCCCTTAAAGTTCACAAGCTTTTCAATCAGCTGCTCTTTCGTTGGCTTCTTTGCAAATCTCACAAATACAGCTGCTGTATGTCCGTCCAAAACCGGTACGCGGATACACTGAGTTGTAATTACCGGTCCCTCCGCTTTTACAATCTCTCCATCAACTACTTTTCCCCAGATACGAAGTGGTTCTTGTTCACTTTTTTCTTCTTCACCACCGATAAACGGAATAATATTTTCTACCATCTCTGGCCAGTCTTTGAATGTCTTTCCTGCCCCTGAGATTGCCTGATATGTAGTTGCCACTACTTCTGTCGGCTCAAATTCTTTCCATGCTGTCAGAACCGGAGCATAGCTTTGAATCGAACAGTTTGGTTTTACCGCCACAAATCCTCTTTCTGTTCCAAGACGTTTTTTCTGAGCTTCTATTACTTCAAAATGTTCTGGATTAATCTCTGGAACTACCATCGGCACATCCTTTGTCCAACGGTGCGCACTATTGTTTGAAACAACCGGTGTCTCTGTCTTTGCATATGCATCTTCAATCGCTTTGATCTCTTCTTTTGTCATATCCACCGCACTGAACACAAAGTCAACATCTGCAGCCACTTTCTCTACTTCATTTACATTGGCAACAACTAATTTTTTCACTACCTCCGGCATTGGTGTCTTCATTTTCCAGCGATCCCCAACCGCTTCCTCGTAAGTCTTTCCTGCTGATCTCGGGCTCGCTGCCACTGTCACGACTTCATACCACGGATGATTTTCCAACAGAGAAATAAAACGTTGTCCAACCATACCTGTTGCTCCTAAAATTCCAACTCTTAATTTCTGTTCCATAATTATCTCCTCATTTCCAAAAGTCTTTCTCACGCAAACAAATGTGTTTACTCGAAATATACTATCGCATTTTAATTGATTATGCAAGTGTTTTTTCGCATTCCTGCAAATATTTTGCATAGATGGCAATTACCTTTTCCATCGCTTCTTTTCCAGGCGCGCCAATCGTCATACGTTTATTGACGCATGTCTCCATGCTGATTGCCTCATAGATGTCCGCCTCAAAAACCGGTGAAATCGCCTTAAATTCTTCTAGTGTCATATCATCCAACGCGATATCCTTTTCCAGGCAGTACAGTACAAGCCGCCCTACAATTCCGTGTGCATCGCGGAATGCAACACCATGATTTACCAGATAGTCCGCTGCATCTGTCGCATTGGTAAACCCATTCTTTGCACTGTTTTCCATATTCTCTTTGCGGAATTTCATCGTTCGAAGCATCCCTGTAAACAATGCAAGGCATCCTTTTGCTGTGTCAATCGCATCAAATGCCAACTCTTTATCTTCCTGCATATCTTTATTATAAGCAAGCGGAATTCCTTTCATCGTTGTCAAAATCGACATTAATGCCCCATAGACACGTCCTGTCTTTCCTCGAACTAATTCTGCGATATCCGGATTCTTTTTCTGTGGCATAATGCTGCTTCCCGTACTGTAGGCATCATCAATATCCACAAACTGGTATTCGTTCGAATTCCAAATAATCACCTCTTCCGAAAAACGGCTCAAATGCATCATGATTGTGGACAATGCTGACATTAACTCAATTACATAATCTCTGTCCGCAACAGAATCCATGCTGTTCAATGTAGGTCCGGCAAATCCCAAAAGTTCGGCAGTATACTCTCTGTCAAGAGGGTATGTCGTTCCGGCGAGTGCTCCCGAACCAAGCGGACAATAGTTCATCCTTTGGTAGATATCGTATAGTCTGGAACGATCACGTCGGAACATCTCAAAATACGCCCCCATATGATGCGCAAGCGTAATCGGCTGTGCTTTTTGAAGATGTGTAAATCCCGGCATAAATGTCTCGGTGTTTTCTTCCATGATATGAAGAAGAACTTCCAGTAATTCTTTTAAAAGTCCATCCAACACCTGAATCTCATCCCTTGTGTACAGTTTCATATCCAGTGCAACCTGATCATTCCTGCTTCTTCCTGTATGCAGTTTCTTGCCCGGTTCTCCAATGCGATCAATAAGTGTTGCCTCCACAAAGCTGTGAATATCTTCATATTTGTCCGAAATTTCAAGTACGCCTTGTTCCACATCACTTAAAATTCCTTCGATTCCTGCAATGATCTGATCCCGCTCATCTTCAGTCAAAATCCCTTGTTTTGCGAGCATCTTCACATGCGCAATGCTTCCTCTCATATCCTGTGCATAGAATTTCTGATCAAACGAAATCGATGCATTGAAATTGTAAACCAGCTGATCCGTCTCCTTTGTAAAACGACCGCCCCATAACTGTGCCATATTGTCCCCTTCTTTCGTTTATTTTTTCTTGATTCCGGTGCTTTCTTGTTTCCTGTCTCTGACAGAAAACTCGCATCCACAGTAATCTTGTCTGTAAAGTCCAAATTCATTGGAAAGCTCAATGGAACGTTTGTATCCATTCTTCTTTTTAAAATCTGACTGTAAATACTTCACGCCATATTTTTCACCTATTTTTACGCCAATCGTATTCAACTTTTCAGCATTTTTCATTGGACTGATTGTAAGCGTTGTCGTAAAGTAATCAAACTCCGCTTCCTTTGCCATTTTCGCTGTCTCTTCCAATCGGAGCGCATAGCACTTAAAACACCGCTCTCCGCCTTCTTTCAAGTGTTCCAATCCTTTTGCAAGCTCATAAAACTTCTCCCTGTCATAATTGCCCGCAACAAAAGAGATTGGATACTTTACTTTCATCTTTCCAATCAGCATCTGCTGTTCTAAAATCCTCTTTGTATATTCACTTTCCGGAAAAATATTAGGATTATAATAAAAAACAGTAATGTCAAAATAATTGCTCAAATACTCTAAAGCATAACTGCTGCATGGTGCACAGCAACTGTGCAGCAAAAGTCTCGGCACTTTTTCTTCTTTTTCAAGCTTTACAATCAGCTTTTCCAGTTCTTTTTGATAATTCATCTTTTTCACCATTTCCACGTAACCTCACAGGCTTGATTATACTATTTTCTCTTGCTTCTAGCAAGCACCCTTTTTCCCTTTTGACATAAAATAGATATATATGAAACGGAGGCGCATTATGGAACATGTTCTTGAACTGAAAAACATCAGTCATTCTTATCATAATACAGAAGGAGAAACACCTGCACTAAAAGAACTTTCTTTCTTCCTGAAAAAGGGGGAATTCATAAGCATTGTCGGTCCTTCAGGCTGTGGAAAATCCACGTTGCTGTCACTCATTGCAGGATTGCTCATTCCAGAAAGCGGAACAATACTAATCAATGGAAAACAATTGAAAGAAAGCACTACAAATATTGGATACATGTTACAAAGAGATCATCTGTTTGAATGGCGAACGATTTATAACAATGTCATTCTAGGTTTGGAAATCCAGCATATGCTCGCCGCCCGCACGCGCAGAAAAGCACATCAGTTGCTGGAACAATATGGTCTGGAATCTTTCGCGAATGCAAGACCATCTGAACTGTCCGGAGGCATGAGACAGCGCGCTGCTTTAATCCGTACTCTCGTGTTGGAACCAGATCTTCTTCTATTAGATGAACCCTTCTCAGCTCTTGATTATCAGACCCGGCTCACTGTAGGAGATGACATTGGACAGATTATCAAAAAAGAACAAAAAACAGCCATCCTCGTCACACATGATCTTTCCGAGGCAATCAGCCTGGGGGACCGTGTAATCGTTCTCTCCGAAAGACCTGCCACCGTACAACAGACAATCCCTTTGTCCTTCTCTCTCGAAGAAGACACGCCACTCCACAGACGAAATGCACCGGAATTCAAAACCTATTTTAATCTCATTTGGAAGGAGTTGAACCGCAATGAGTGAGACTTCTGTCTCCCAACAAAATTTTCTGCAAAAAAAGAAACAACATAAACGTATTGTTCACAGTTCCCGTTTTCTCATTCTCATCTTTTTTTTGGGAATTTGGGAATTCACTGCCTCAAAAGGAATTATTGATTCTTTTATTTTCAGCAGTCCTTCAAAAGTGGCAGCCTGTTTTTGGTCTATGGTCTGTGATAAAAGTATTTTTCTGCACATTACAGTCACACTTTACGAGACACTCGTCAGCTTTTTTCTCGTCATTTTGTGCAGTCTTCTTGTGACAATCCTTTTATGGTTCAGTCCAAAACTCTCTGAGATATTGGAACCGTTTCTTGTCGTTTTAAACAGTCTGCCGAAATCTGCGCTTGCACCTCTTTTAATTGTGTGGCTCGGTGCAACTCGCACTACAATCATTGTCGCTGGTATGTCTGTCGCAATTTTCGGGAGCATCCTGAACCTATACACAACATTTATCAATGCTGACAAAGAAAAAATCAAACTGATCTACACGCTCCATGGGAACAAATTCCATGCACTGATGAAAGTAGTACTGCCAAGCTCCATTCCCGCTATCATCAGCAACATGAAAGTCAATATCGGCCTATGTCTTGTAGGTGTCATTATCGGAGAATTTCTGGCGGCAAGAAATGGTCTCGGATATCTGATTATCTACTCTAGTCAGGTCTTTAAGCTAGACTGGCTACTCATGTCAATTGTACTGTTGTGTATTATGGCAATGGGTCTGTATGCTTTGATTAATCTGTTGGAAAAATGGTATTTAAAAAAGTTCTAACTATCAAAATAGAGTTCAAGAAGTATTTCTCCAACTTCTCGAACTCTGTTTTTTCATCTTATTTTTTAAATAATGCCATAATGTCTTAATGCCTTTTCGATCCCATCATCTTCCAAATCTGCAGTCCGGTGTGCACAATATGGAAAAAGCTCTTTCATGCTGTTCCCCATCGCAACACTGTTTGGTACAAACTGAAGCATCGGAAGGTCGTTCGTACTGTCTCCAAACGCATAGCAATCTTCCAGCAAAATTCCATAATAATCCATCAGCATCTGAATCCCAGACGCTTTCGAAATCCCCTTTGGAACAATCTCATACATTCCAGCGCCTCTGTCTATACAGTCAAATTCCTCCGAAATATAATTGTAGAACGCCTTATAGTCACTCACCGTATTCACCCATACTACAAATTTATCAAATAAAATTTCTCCGTCTTCCAGAGACTTTGGAATATCAAATGCTTTCGTACCGAATCTGGCTCTTAAATCATGAAGAATTTTATGGTCTGGAAGCTCCTCATCAAAGAACACACGATTTTCCTCCTCAAACACCGCTGTGATATTGCATGTTCTTAACATCTCAATAATTTCCCTACAGTATTCTTTTGTAAGTGTATTTTTAAAAATCGTCTTTTCTCCAACATAAATTGCCGTTCCGCATCCACAGACATATCCATCAAAACCTATATTTTCTAAAAAATCATCAATATTAAATCTCGTTCGTCCCGTATTGATAAACGCCAAATGCCCATTTTCTCTTGCCTTGCGAATTGCATTCACCGCACTTTGCGGAAGGTAGTGTGTTCCCTCTGCCACAAGTGTTCCGTCGATATCAAAAAAAAGCATTTTTCGACTCATATTGTTCTCCTCCTTCTCCGTTCATGTAAACATTTAACTAAAAAAGTACCGCACCCCTTGGAAATACTGATTTTCCTTGAAGTTACGGTACTTCTAATCTAGTCAGCTGAAAATCGGACTTGAACCGACGACCCCTTCATTACGAGTGAAGTGCTCTACCAACTGAGCTATTTCAGCAAGTGATTAAAACAAATCACAAGCTTTATTATATCGCATTTTCAAAAATATGCAATACTTTTTTTCAAAAACTTACTGTTTTGCCTCTTCTTTCGGCAAATGCACAGTCATCTGCTGATAAGGTATCTCAATACCATTTTCGTCCATTGTCAGCTTAATCCTTTCTAACAGTCTCCATCGCGTCGGCCAATACTCCTCCGTCTTCACCCATGATCTTGTTCCAATCACTACAGAACTTGCCCCAAGACTATCTACAAACACTAACACTTCTTCCTCTTTTAATACCGCTTCCTCTTCCATTAGGAGCTGCTCAATCAACTGTTTTGCCTTTCTAAGATCTGCTTCGTAAGATATGTCTATCAAAAGATCCATTCGCCGCTCATTCTTTGCAGTCACATTGGTAAGGCTGTTATTTGCCAATGCACCATTCGGGATTACAATAGTCTTGTTGTCAACAGTGGAAAGCTTGGTATAAAAAATTTGGATTTCTTTTACAGTACCTTCACACTTATTCGTGTCTTCAATAATATAATCTCCCACTACAAATGGTTTCAAAACCAAAATTAAAACACCACCTGCAAAGTTCGACAGTGCGCCTTGCAAAGCAAGACCAATTGCCACACCTCCAGATGCCAGCAATGCCGCTACCGATGTCGTGTCGATTCCAAAATTGCTTCCAATTGAAAAAATCAAAATAATATACAATACAAACTTTAACATCGAATCGACAAACTGCTCGACTCCTTTATCTACTGTTGATTTTTGTAAAGATCGTCTGACAAGCTTCCGAAGCAGCTTGATAATTTTTGTTCCAATAAAAAATACAATCAGTGCAAGAAACACACGAATTCCAAAACCAATCAGTTCCGGAATATTATCATTCACATATTGTGCAAACTTTCCGACTTCTTGTACTGCCTCCGATGTAGCTTCCGTCACCTCTTTTGTAACTGCCCCATCTCCTACTGTATCTGCCAGTAATATCATATATACCTCCTATTTCAATGCCAAAAACGCTGCTAAATTTCCCCTCTTTCCATTGGATGCCCGATGTGAAAACAGCAGTTCATGATTGCAGCATGTGCACAAATTTGTCACAGCCAAATGTGTTTTCAAAATCCCGGCTTCCTTCAATATCAGCTCGTTTGCTTTCCAAAGATTCAGTTGATATTTGCCATTTGTTTTCCTATAAAACAGTTTTTCCCAGTACTGTTGGTGAAAATTTTGTCGAAACGCATCAATGACATCCTCGCTTACTTCATAACACGTCTGACAGATAGACGGTCCGATTGCCGCCAAGATATCTTCTGGATGACATCCATATTCGCTTTGCATCACTTCCACTGTCTTTTTCCCTATTTTCCCGACAGTTCCTCTCCAGCCGGAATGGCTTAGACCAATCACTTTTTTCACCGGTTCCAAGAAAAACAGAGGGACACAATCCGCATAGAATGTCGTCAGACAAAGTCCCGGTTCATCTGTCACAAGACCATCCACATCCGAATAGTCAAGCGGTGTAGCCAAGCCTTTCCCCTTGTCTTTTGACGTGACAACGCGAATATTTGTCGTGTGTGTCTGCATGGAAAACACAAAACTATCATTCTCTACACCGATTGCCTTTGCCATCCTCCGATAGTTTTCCCGGACAGCCGCCTCATCATCCCCTCTTGAAAAGCTTAAATTCATCGTACTGCAGACACCTTCGCTGACGCCCCCAAGCCTTGTCGAAAATCCATGACGGACCAATCCGGTGTCTGCCAGAAGTGGGTATTCCAAATACGGAACACCATTTTCTACTTTTTCCGTAAAAATTTTTTTATCGTTTTTATATAAAAACCCTATACTCATATTCTATCTTTCACTCCACAAAATCAAATGCATTCTTTAAAAGCTGTACTTCTGTTCCCAAAATACCTACCACATCAAAACGGCATGGCATCTCATGCCACTGATTTTTATAAACATAATACTGTGCACATTTTGAAATTCTTCGCTGTTTCGCCAGCGATACCGCTTCCATCGGGTACCCTGCTTTCGCCGTCTTTCTGTATTTCACTTCACAAAAGACAAGATACTCCCGATCTTTCGCAATAATGTCAATTTCCCCTGCATTGCATTTGAAATTATATTCTATAATCTGATATCCGTGTGCTTCCAGATATTTTCCTGCAAGCCTCTCATAGTTCGTTCCTATTTTTCGTCTATTTTCCACTATATATCTCTTCTATTACAACTTAACGCTTCAGTCACAAACAAAATTCTTAATAAAGCTCATTCTATGAATCGGTGTAGCTCCAAGCGTTTTCAACGCCGTGATATGTTCCGCAGAACCATATCCTTTGTTACTGGCAAATCCATATCCAGACAGCACATCATCATACCAGACCATAAGACGGTCTCTTGTAACCTTTGCAATGATACTTGCCGCCGCAATAGAAACACTTTTCGCATCACCCTTGACGATTGGCACCTGACGAATCGTCACTTCCGGAATCGTCACAGCATCATTCAATAACAGATCAGGCTCTGTTTCTAATTGTTGAATTGCTATACGCATTGCCTCATAAGTCGCCTGCAGTATATTGATCTCGTCAATTCGTGCCGGACTCACAATGCCAATTCCTGTCGCAATGGCTTTTTCCATAATCTCATCATACAACTCTTCTCGTCTCTTTTCAGAAAGTTTTTTCGAGTCATTCAGATAAAGAATCTCGCAATCTTTCGGCAAAATCACCGCACCAGCAACTACTGGTCCTGCAAGCGGTCCTCTCCCCACTTCATCAATGCCGCATATATATGAAAAATCTGCGTATTTTCTTTCGTAAATACGCATATTCTCAATTCGTTCTCGCTCCTTGCAAAGTTTTTGTTCCTGTTTTTTATATTTTTGAATCAGATTAACTACTCCTGTGCGCTCGTCCTTCTCATATTTTGCGTATAGTTCGTTCAGCATCGCTTTATCTGCCGCTTCAAATTCTGCTTTGATTTCGCTAATTTTTTTATTCATGAGGTATCACCCCAATACTATCTAATGGCCAGATCCGAACCCATGCCCTTCCAATCAACTCATCTCTGTGAAGAATTCCAACGCTTGGATCACGGCTGTCTGAACTGTGATTTCTGTTATCGCCAAGCACAAAATATTCATCCTCACCAAGTTCAATCGGCTCTGCCGCAATCCCGGCATCTTCCATCACTTCCAGCCCATAGTTTTCATCCAGCTTCTCTCCGTTAATATAAACATATCCATCCTTCACCTGAACTGTTTCTCCCGGAAGCCCTATGATTCTCTTGATATAATATGTATTTTCTTTATGTCTATACGGGAATACAATAATTTCAAATCGCTTCGGTTCTCGGAAATGATAAGACAGCTTATCCACTATCAAGTTATCTCCATCATGCAAAGTCGCCTCCATAGAATGTCCGCTCACGCGCGTACGCTGTCCCACAAATGTGATAATCAACCAGGTCAACCCTATAATTATTGCAATATATACAATCCATCCTAATAATTCTTTTACTATTCCCTTTGGTTTTTCCATCTAATACTCCTCTTTTCTGACTATCTATTTGTAATCTTCCGGAAATTCTAGTGTAATCTTCCCCAGTCTTCCGTTTCTGAAATCATCAATCAAAAGCATTGCTGCTTTATTGGTATCCAGTTCACTTCCCCTTAACAGGCAATGTCTGTTCTTTGCAACGTCAGCCAGACATGCATAAGGGTCTTCATTCTCTGCAATATCATATTTTTCTGCCAAAACACCTACGTAGTGCTTTTTCATAAACTGAATCAGTTCTGCTGCCAACTCCTCGGTATTTAAAATCTCATCTTTAATCGAGCCGATAAATGCAAGTCGCAGTCCCACCATCTGATCTTCAAATTTCGGCCACAAAATTCCAGGTGTATCCAATAATTCTACATTCTTATTCAAACGGATCCACTGTTTTCCTTTTGTAACTCCCGGTTTATTTCCAGTCTTTGCACATGCCTTTCCCGCCAACGAGTTGATAAATGTAGACTTTCCTACGTTCGGAATTCCAACAACCATGGCGCGCACCGGACGGTTCAAGATACCTCGTTTTCGGTCTCTTTCCGTCTTTTCTTTACAAGCTTCCTGAATCACTCCCTGAATGGATTTGATTCCACCGCCTTTTTTAGAATTTACTTTTACAACTGCAAATCCTTTTTTCTTAAAGTATTCTGCCCATGCGTCATTCTGTTTATCTTCTGCCAGATCTGATTTATTCAGCAAAATTAATCTTGCCTTATTTTTTCCCAATTCATCAATATCTGGATTCCTGCTGCTGATCGGCACTCTTGCATCCACAAGTTCAATCACAAGATCAATCAGCTTTATATTTTCCTGCATCATACGCTTTGCTTTAGTCATATGACCCGGATACCACTGAAAATGCATATCTTCCTCCTCTATTTCACAAAACCAAAGTGATCCTTTGGCGCTATTACAAACCACACTTTTCCTTCAATCTCTGTTCTTTTCACATTGCCAATATCCGCCATACGGCTGTCTTCACTATTCTGTCTGTCATCTCCCAAAACAAAAAATTCATCACCGCCCAATGTAATTGGCTCTTCTACAATCCCCGGATCGTCGATTTTCGTCGTCTTATAGTCTTCCTCAATCTTTTCTCCGTTAATCAGAATCTCTCCGTCCTTAATCTCTACCGTCTCCCCCGGAAGTCCAATGATTCGCTTGATATAATAATGCGAATTTTCATTTCCATTCGGTTTAAACGCAATAATGTCCCCTCGTTTCGGACTGCTTGCATTATATACAATCCGATTGATGAGTGTGATATCTCCATTTTCTAATACCGGTTTCATAGAATCTCCGATCGTACTCACTCTCTGCCCAAAATACCACACAAATACAAAGGCAATCAGACATACGACGGCAATCTGAAAAGTCCATATTCCCACTACACGAAGCAGATCAAAATTCACTCTCTTCTTTTCTTTTCCAAATTTTAAACGACCCATCTATTCTCCCTAATAACACAAAAGGGACAATATACAGTATGTACTTGTCCCTTCCTCACATTTACTATTTTACTAATTCTTTTACTTTAGCTCTCTTACCAACACGTCCTCTTAAGTAGTTCAGTTTTGCTCTTCTTACTTTACCTTTACGAATAACTTCTACTTTTTCTACGTTTGGTGAGTGTAATGGCCAAGTCTTTTCAACACCAACTCCGTTAGAATTCTTTCTAACTGTAAATGTTGCTCTTGTGCTTCCACCTTGTTTCTTAAGCACTGTACCTTCGAAAACCTGAATTCTTTCACGGTTTCCCTCTTTGATCTTACCGTAAACTTTTACAGTATCACCTACGTTAAATTCTGGCACTTCAGCTTTTAATTGCTCAGCTTCAATTTTTTTAATAATATCGTTCATCTTGTGTGACCTCCTTATAATTTGGACGTTCTTAATACATATTCTGTATCAGAGGACCATCTCTTTCTTCTCACAACGCTCTTTATTCTACCATACTTAGTTTTCCTTGACAAGTGTTTTTACTAATTCTTTTTCTTTTTGTGTCAAATCTGCTTTTTCTAACAAATCGGGTCTTCTTTTCGCTGTACGAATCACAGATTGTTCTCTTCTCCACTTTTCAATATTTGCATGATGCCCGGAAAGCAGAATCTCCGGCACTTTCTTTCCATGCCATTCTTCCGGTCTTGTATACTGTGGATATTCCAACAGATTATCCTGAAAACTTTCAAATTCCGCAGATGTATCATTATGGAGCACCCCAGGAATCAATCGCGATACCGCATCGATCATTACCATCGCCGGAAGTTCCCCTCCTGTCAGCACATAGTCCCCAATTGATACATAGTCTGTTACTATTTCTTCTAGAACGCGTTCATCAATCCCCTCATAATGTCCACACAAAAAGATAAGCTCTTCTTCTTGTGCGAATTCCTCCGCCATACTCTGCGAAAATGTCTTTCCCTGTGGTGAAAGATAAATCACTCTCGGCTTACTCTTTGCCTTTTCTGCCACCGACCGATAAGCGCCGTAGACAGGCCCTGCCTGCATAAGCATTCCTGCTCCTCCGCCGTATGTGTAATCGTCCACACGATTATGTTTGTTTTCTGCAAAATCTCGGATGTTCACTGCTTCAATCGTCAAAAGCTCATTTGCCATTGCTCTCCCGATAATACTCGTGCTCAATCCGTTCATCACCATATCCGGAAATAATGTTAATATATGAAAATGCATCCTCTATACCAGCCCTTCCAGTAAATGAATTACCATCTTTCTATTCTCAATATCTACATCTAAAATACACTGCTTGATTGCAGGGACAAGAACTTCTTTTCCATCTGTCATCTCGATGATATAGACATCATTTGCGCCTGTTTCCATCACATCCTTCAACGCTCCAAACAGTTCTCCCTCTTCCGTGAATACGTCCATCCCAATCATATCAGCAATAAAATATTCATCTTTTTTTAATTTCACTGCATGTTCACGGTCAACCAAAAGACTCTTCCCTTTATATTTTTCAATATCATTTATATTATCAATCCCTCTGAATTTCAGGATTACAAATTGTTTAAAAAATTTAACTCCTTCAATTTCCAACGGCAATTGTTCTTTTCCTGTATCCAAAATTACTTTTTTTAACTTTTTAAATCGTTTCACATCGTCAGTTGTCGGAAATACTTTTACTTCTCCACGCACACCGTGTGTGGAGGAAATCACTCCCACCTGCAATAACTGCTCCATGAAATTCTCCTTTCCACTCTACGTTTTATGATAAAATAGACACCGCAATTACGCGATGTCTACGATTACTTTTTTATCTTCTTTAGCAGCCGCTGCCTTTACGACGGAGCGAATTGCTTTCGCGATTCTTCCTTGCTTGCCGATTACTTTTCCCATGTCAGAATCTGCCACACGCACTTCAACGATAATAGTTTTTCCTTCCACTTTTTCCGTAACGACAACGCCTTCCGGATCATCTACTAATGCTTTTGTAATTACTTCTACTAATTCCTTCATTACACCCACCTCCGTGGTACAGCCTATTTCTCAATACCAGCTGCTTTGAAAATCTTGCCAACCATCTCTGTTGGCTGAGCTCCGTTGTTCAACCATTTTTTAGCTGCTTCTTCATCTACTTTGAATACGCTTGGTTCCTGATTTGGATCGTAAGTACCGATTTCTTCGATAAATTTACCATCTCTTGGAGATCTTGCATCTGCAACAACGATTCTGTAAAAAGGAGCTTTTTTCTGTCCCATTCTTTTTAATCTAATTTTTACTGCCATTTGTAGTCACCTCTTCTTTTAACTTTCTTTTTCTTTTTTATCTATGTGTTAAAAAGGAAGTCTGAACTTTCCTTTCTTACCACCAATGCCACCCATCATACCCGGAAGCTGTTTCATCATCTTCTTAGACTGCTCAAACTGCTTCACGAGCCGGTTCACTTCACTGATGTCCACCCCTGCGCCTTTCGCAATTCTGCGCTTTCTGGATGGATTTAAAATATCCGGATTCCGACGTTCTTTGATTGTCATCGAGTAGATAATGGACTCAATCTGTGCCATCTTTTTCTCACTCTCTTCTGAATCAATGTCCTTCATCTTAGCTCCGCCAAGTCCCGGCATCATACTCATGATGTTCGCAAGACCGCCCATCTTCTTCATCTGCTTCATACTCTCAAGGTAATCTTCAAAATCAAACTGTGCTTTTTTCAACTTCTGCGACATCTCTTTGGCTTTCTCTTCGTCAATATCTTCTCCAACCTTCTCAATCAGACTCAAGACATCTCCCATCCCCAATATACGGGAAGCCATTCTATCTGGATAAAATGGTTCTAAGGCTTCTAATTTTTCACCAGCACCCACAAATTTAATAGGGCAACCTGTAACAGCTTTAACGGAAAGCGCCGCACCACCGCGAGCATCCCCGTCCATTTTAGTTAAGATAACACCATCTAAACCTAAATCATTATTGAAGCTTTCTGCTACATTAACTGCATCTTGACCAGTCATTGCATCAACTACTAATAAGATTTCATGCGGTTTTACATCTTCTTTTATAGATTTCAACTCTTGCATGAGGTTTTCATCTATATGAAGTCGTCCTGCTGTATCGATGATTACAATGTCATTAGCATGAGATTTTGCATAATCTATTGCTTCATTAGCGATACGCACAGCATCTTTACAATCTTCTTTAGCAAATACTGGAATATCAATTTGACTACCGAGTACTTGTAACTGCTTGATAGCTGCTGGACGATAGATATCTGCTGCAACCATCAATGGGTGTTTGCCTTGCTTTTTAAACATCAAACCAAGTTTACCAGCAGATGTTGTTTTACCTGCCCCTTGAAGACCTACCATCATGATAATTGTAGGAGCTTTTGGTGAAATGTTTATATGACTTTGAGTCTGCCCCATCAATGCTGTTAACTCTTCGTTAACAATTTTAATAACAGCTTGTGCAGGTGTCAAGGACTCTAAAACTTCTTGTCCTACTGCACGTTCTTTTATTTTTTTAATAAAATCTTTAACTACTTTAAAGTTTACATCGGCTTCTAATAAAGCTATGCGAATTTCTCGCATGGTAGCATTAACATCATCAGCTGTTAATTTACCATGACCACGCAATTTTTTAAAAGTCTCTTGCAAACGATCAGCTAAATTTTCAAAAATCAAATTTATGCCTCCTTGCTATCATTTGTTAACACAGAAATACGTCTTATTATATTATTAAGCCTGTTATCTTCTGATTCCTGCTTTAATGCTAATAAATCAGATAAAATTGACAAAAGCTCTGTTTTTTCTTTTGTCGAACGGGCTGCCAAACCTAATTTATCTTCATATTGCTGCATGATTTGCTCACTGCGACGCAACATGTCATAAACAGCTTGACGTGAAATTCCTAACTCTGTACTTATCTCTGATAGTGAAAAATCTTCGAATAAGTGCATTTGTAGACAACGTTTCTGTTTGTCAGTTAGCAAAGCCCCATAAATATCAAATAAAGCGCTCATGTGCAAAAACTTTTCTAACATTTAAACCACCTGAGCTTTCATTATTCATCAAATTTAATTATGTCCTACGACTTTGATTATTATATATGACAAAAAACAACCTGTCAAGTATTTTTACTTGTCAGGTTGTAAAAAATTTTAACGGCTCAAAACTTCTTGTTTTACTAGCACTTTTTCTTCATATCTATTTTTACACTTGGCTGATATTCCGGAGTCGTTAAAACACTGTCCAGGTCGTAAGCGAATATTTTCAGTTTGCCGTGATCCGATACAAAGAAGCGGCGGTTCGTCTCGTCGATTCCGACATGGCCTATAATTGTAATCTCATCCGGACCTTGTCCCTGATATGTACTGCTGGCAAGATGTTCGAATGTGTTTTTGTCAAACAGATGAATGAGTTTGTCCGGTGAATTATAATCGGTGACAATTAAATAATTGTCGATTAGATAAGTCCTCGATATCCGGCCTATCAGCACATCTTGTGTTGAAAACTCTTTCATTTTGTCCCGTACGTCGACCACCTGATCCCGTTTACTCTGGTGTTTTTCTGTTTCAGAATCCTGACTGCAACTCCAACAGACAGCGATCAATAAAAGGTATAACAATTTGTTAA
>OJSP01001921.1_pt1 | contig 19569 bp, 10 predicted proteins | sample 1599561 | NCBI WGS metagenome assembly OJSP01 (sample SAMN04168659, study PRJEB22393) | human gut metagenome | biome: human gut microbiome; feature: stool | host: Homo sapiens | collected 2014-05-12
CACGACGCACGATGTGGCCCGGGCCCTTCGGGGCGACCATGAAGACCGGGTGGTCCTCGGTCGGCTTGATGTAGCCGTAGTGGATGTTGAAGCCGTGAGCGAAGGCCAGAGCAGCGCCCGGCTTCAGGTTCGGCTCGACGTCCTTCTTGTACACGGCGGCCTGGTACTGGTCAGGCAGCAGGATCATCACCACGTCGGCTTCGGCAACGGCGTCAGCGACGGACTTGACCTCGAGGCCCTGCTCCTTGGCATACTCCACGGACTTGGAGGTAGGACGCAGGCCGACGACGACGTCGACGCCGGAATCGCGCAGGTTCAGCGCATGGGCGTGGCCCTGGGAACCGTAACCGATGATGGCAACCTTCTTGCCTTCGAGGACCGAGAGATCACCGTCGTTCTCATACCAGATTTGTGCAGCCATTGTACTTGGCACTCCTTTTGTGTAGTGGGGTGAACGCTTGGAAAGCGTTCGGGTTTCTACCATTCGCAGATGAAATTCGTGGTTTCGTGCATGGATTTTGTCCTGCAAACTGGGGTCCATCCTACCGGAGCGGCCGTTTTGGTACGTATCCAGTCCACAAAGTGAGCCGCGAAATCGTAAAAAATTCGTCGCGGCGCAATCGTGATACCTTTCCTGCGAAACCCCTACGGAAGCGACGTTTCGGGCCGTTGGAATGTTGTTTCCGTTGGGAATTGCGATTAAGTCCCTACCGAAGCGACGTTTCAATCGCTGAAAATGACGTTTGTGTGGGCAGGCATGTGCTTATTTAGGTGACGCTTCACGCATTTTGGTAGGAAAGTGGCTTAGGATAGGCACATAGGATTGTTTGATGAGGAAGCTGAAGCAATGGTCACTGCGACGGGGATTGCGCCTGGTTCCGAAATGACGGCGCAGATGGAGCAGGTGGAGGAGCGTAATGTCTCGGGCGTGCTGCATATCGCCTCGATTTTCGCCTCGCACATGGTATTGCAACGCAACAAGCCCATTGCGGTGTTCGGCGCATTGGCTGCCGATTGCGCCGGTATGGAGGTTGTGGCGGAAATACACGACTTTGACGGCTCCCTGATCGCGCAGGAACATGCTTATTCTTCGCAGAACGTGGTCAACGGCTTTTCGCAGTGGCGCGTGATGCTGCCCGCGCAACCGGAAGGTGGTCCGTACACGCTTCGTATCGTCGCGGGCAATGATGCCATCGAATTCGACGACGTGCTTATCGGCGAAGTGTGGCTCGCCGGCGGCCAAAGCAATATGGAACTTGAGTTGCGTAACAGCGAGCATGCCGACGAAGCACTTGAGGATTGCGCCGATCCGCTGCTGCGTTTCTACAATGTGCCCAAAACCGGTGTAATCAATCGCAATGCGGAAAATGCGTCGAGCTGGCAGGAATCGTCGCCGGAAAACAGTGGCGTGATGAGCGCCGTCGCCTACTATTTCGCACGCAAGCTGCGCTCCGAACTCGACCCCGATCTGCCGGTCGGCATTGTCGACTGCTATATCGGCGGCACGTCGATCAGCTGCTGGATGAGCGAGGACGCACTCAATTCCAGCGATGCCGGCCGCGACTATCTGACGCGCTACCAGCGTGCGATCGCAGGCAAGACGCAACAGCAGTTCGAGCTGGAAACCAGCGAATGGCAGTCGCAGATGGACGCATGGAACGCGGCTGTGGAAACGGTGCGTCAGACCAATCCGAACGCAACGAGCAGCGAGTTGAGCGAACAGTGCGGCACCTGCCCGTGGCCGCCGCCGCTCACCCCTACATCGCAATGGCGTCCGTGTGGCCCCTTCCACGCCATGCTGGAACGTATCATGCCCTACTCGCTGGCCGGTTTCCTGTGGTATCAGGGTGAGGAAGACGAGCAATACAGCGGTTCCTACCGCGAGCTGCTCGGCATGATGATCGGCGAATGGCGTGCGCTGTGGAGCGAAAATCTGCCGTTCCTCATCGTGCAGTTGCCGCAATGGATCAACGGCAAGACGGCTGCGGACGGCAACGATCCGATGCGCTGGCCGGTGCTGCGTGAGGCCCAATGGGACGCCGCGCAGTCCATAGACAACGTGTACGCCATCTGCACGATCGACTGCGGCGAATACGACAACATCCACCCGCTGGACAAGCGCACGCCCGGCGAACGCCTTGCCAATTGCGCGCTGCGGCAAATCTACGGCATGGATCGCGTTCCGGTGCACGGCCCGACGGTGCTGGGCTTCCGATGCGACCCGAACGGCCGCGTACGCCTGTTCTTCCGCTATGCGCACGGCCTGCATTTCGAAGGCACCACGCCCGGCGGCGGCGATGATTTCGATGGCCAGCTGCCGACTTTGGTGCGCGTGCCGGAACGTTCCGGCTTCGAACTGGCCGGTTCCGACGGTATGTTCCACCCGGCGACCGCCGCGATTTTCGTGGATTGCGACATCGATGATCTCGTCAATTCCAGAGTGAACGTGGTCGATTACAACGCCACGGAATTCGGCATTCCGATTAACAGCCGCAGCATCGGCACGATCACGCTGGCGACTCCTGATGTGCCCGAGCCGGTGGCGATGCGTTACGCGTGGCGCAGCTGGGGTCCGGCTCCGCTGTTCAACGACGATGGTCTGCCCGCGCAGCCGTTCCGTTTGGATTTGACCGACCATACCGCCCCCGTCGAGCCCGTCGAGCCCGACGGCACCGCTGACTGAGGCCGTCGGTCTGGTCGCGCCGGTCTAATCGCCCCGTCTAATCGCAAAAACGGCATTCCCATCCGGCTTTTGTTACCGTAACCAGCCGATTCGGGTTACAAAATGCGGATGGAGATGCCGTTTTGTGTTTCTTGCGATTACTCAGCGGTTGCGGCAGCCGCGTCGACAATCACCGCCGCGTCCTCGCCACGCTCGCTGCCGGACTTGCCAAGCGCAAGCTGGGCGGCGGCGAACAGCACCGCCAGCCAAATGACGCCGGCGATCACGGCGATGCGATAGCTTGCGGAGAAGCACATGAGCACCACAACCAGCAGCATGAACGCGATCACCACATACGGCGTCACGTTGGCGAACGGCAGCTTGAACGCGATCTTGTCGAGCGCTTCCTTGCCCTTCAGCCCCTTAAGTTCGGCCGGGCCATCGCCAGCCGCAACCATGCGACGGAACTTGATCTCCGTAACCATGATCATGATCCAGTTGATCGCAGCCGCGATCGTGGCGATCGACATCAGATAATTGAACGCGAATTCCGGCCATACGAACACGACGACAACGGCAATCGCAATAATTATCGCGGAAGTGATAACACCCCCGACCGGCACGCCTTTCTTGCTGAGCTTACCCAGGTAAGCCGGCGCGTTGCCCTGCTTTGCCAGCGAATACAGCATGCGGGAGTTGGCGTACAGGCCGGAATTGTAGACGCTCATCACGGCGGTCAGGCACACGAAATTGAGGATGCCGGCGGCCGCGTGCACGCCGACGGAATCGAAGATCTGCACGAACGGGCTGGAATCGCCGTCGATCTTGCTCCACGGAATCACCGCCATGATCACGCCGAGCGCGCAGATGTAGAAGACGAGAATACGCCAGATGATGCCGTTCGTGGCCTTCGGAATGGTGGTGCGCGGATTCTCGGTTTCGCCGGCGGTGATGCCGATGAGTTCGGTGCCGCCGAAGCTGAACATCACCACGACGAGCGCCATCAGCAGGCCGGTCCACGTGCCGTCGGCGTTGCGGGTCATCAGGCCGTGCGGCAGGAATCCGCCGTCCACGGTGAACCAGTTGGCGAAGCTCGCGCGAATGCCCGACGCGGTCGGCACGTTGGCGATCACGACATACAGGCCGCCGAGAATCATGGCCAGCACGGCCACGATCTTGATGATGGCGAACCAGAATTCGAATTCGCCGAACTTGTTCACGCCCATGAGATTCAGCGCCGCGATGGCCACGAGGAACACCGCCGCCGACACCCACTTCGGAATGTTCGGGAACCAGTAGTTCACGAACGAGCCGACCACGGCAAGCTCCACCATGGCCACCAGCACGTAGTTGAACCAGTAGTTCCAGCCGGAAATGAAGCCCGCTCGCCGTGACCAGTAGCGCGTCGCGTAGTAGCTGAACGCGCCAGCCTTCGGATCCTCGACCGCCATCTCGCTCAGAGCGCGCACGATCATGAAGATCGCGAGACCGCCGACGAGGTAGGCGAGCAGAATGGACGGGCCGGCCAGCTGGATGGATTCGCTGGAGCCGTAGAACAGGCCGGTGCCGATGGCGCCACCCAGCGCGATGAGCTGGATATGGCGGTTTTTCAACGATTTACGGAGCGTCGGCGGAACCGGCACGTCGTCGGTTCCACGCGGCTTCTTTGCGGCGGTGACGTCGCTCATGGAGATTTCCTCTTCTCTGTTTCCTTGCGATTGCGCGTTGCGCTCGCTGCTTGCGTTGCGTGCTGTTGCACGCTTGCATGTGCTTGTTTTGCTTGCTTTTTTGCGATTCGCCCTTTGTGAGGGAACGTTTCCGATTGTAGCGGGAAGCGGCGGGCAAAGTGTTGGTTTGTTCGTTCCGGAATGTCTGGTTTGCTTAACGGGTTGTTTGGTTTAGAAGTTCGATTCGCGCGATTGCTGTGCGATTCGAACGCGCGATTTGGACACGTGTTGCGGATGTGCGGTTTGGCGCGTCTTTCCAAGCTTCATGGTGTTCAATGGAATGAGGGGCTACGAACGGAGGTCGACATGGCATTCGTCAAGGACATGCTGCGAATGTGGGCGCATTCGTGGAAAAGATTCATTTCCATCGCCATGATCACGTTGCTCGGTGTGGCCGTGCTCACCGGCATTTATGCAGGCTGCCGTGACGCGTTCCGCAGCACCGACCGCTTTTTCGACGCGCAGGGCCTGCACGACGTCCAGGTGCTGTCCACCGCGGGCCTGTCGAACGGCGATATCGCCGCGTTGCGCAAGGTGCGCGGTGTTGCGAAAGTGCAGGCGGAACGGTCGCAGGAAGTGACGTTCGATTTGGACGGCCGCAAGTCGGCGACCATGCAGGAAATCGGCACGAACGGCATTGACCAGCCATACTTGCAGGAAGGGCGCATGCCGAAGAAAGCCGGCGAAATCGCGGTAACCAGGAAATTTATTCGCGATTCGGGCAAGCGTATCGGCAGCCGCCTCACCGTAACCCCCGAATCGGCTTCCTCCGATACTTCCGATACGAACGATACGAACGGTGCGGACGGCACGAATGAAACGAACGGCACGGACGAGGCGCCGAGCTTCCCGACCAAGCTCACCATCGTGGGCGTGGTGCTCGATCCGCAGAACCTGAGCAACCCGGACGGCTACTCCGCCATGACCTCGTTCCGTTCCACCGCCGCCACCGACTACACGTTCTTCGCGCCGTCCGATGGCGTGACCGGCACCCTCTACACGTCCGCCACGCTGCTCGTCAAGGGCGCGGCCGCCGAAAGCACGTTCGACGAATCGTACGAAAACACCGTCAAGCAGGTGACCGACCGCATCGACGGCACCGTGAAAACCGACCGCCAGAAGGCCCGTCGGCAGGAACTGCTCGACGCGGGCAACAAGAAGATCGTCGACGCGCGTGCGGAAGCCGACAAGAAGTTCGCGGACGCGCAGTCGCAAATCGACGCGAATCGGCAGCAATTCAACCAGCAGGTCGACCAGATTGTCAGCATGCAGGCGGGCGCGGCAGCTGCGGGAGCTGCGACAAACGGCGCGAACGCAGGTGCGGCGGCGGCCGCAGGTGCAACTACCCCCCAACTTGACGAAACCACGCGTGAAACAATGCGTGAAACCATCATCGCCGCTAGTCCCGAACTGACGCAAGCCAAGCAGCAGCTCGACCAGGCGCAATCGCAATTGGACGAGCAGAAGGCAAGCGCCGAACAAACGCTGAAAACCAAGGAAAGCGAGCTGAAAACCAGCATTCCGCAAGTGCGCTGGTATGTGCAGGACCGGCAGTCGCTCGGCGGGTTCAGCGCGCTCAAATCCGACCTTGATTCCATCCAGTCGCTCGGCAACGCGTTCCCGATCGTGTTTCTGGTGGTCGCTGTGATGATGAGCCTGACCGCCATGGCGCGCATGGTCGAAGAGGACCGCTCGCTCATCGGCACGTACGTGGGGCTCGGCTATGGGCGTCTTGCGGTGGCGTCGCGCTATCTGCTGTTCGCGCTGCTGGCGTGTCTCATTGGCGGGGGGCTTGGCCTGCTTGTCGGATTCCTTGGAATTCCGGCGTTCCTTCTGGTTGTTTTGGAGGGCATGTATGTGATGCCTGGCGTGCGACTGGAATACGACTGGCTGTACGGTTCGCTGGGCATCGCACTGTTCGTGGTCGGTGTGCTCGCCGCCACCATTTACGCGTGCGTGCAGGAGATGCGCATGACGCCCGCCGCGCTGATGCGTCCGAAAGCGCCGCGCGCCGGCTCGCGCATTCTGCTGGAACGGATTCGGCCGGTCTGGAATCGCATCGGCTTCCTCGGCAAAGTGACCGCGCGCAACATCTTCCGCTTCAAATCGCGCCTCATCATGACGGTCGGCGGTGTGGCCGGCTGCACCGCGCTGATCGTCTGCGGCCTGGCCATCAACGACACCGTCGCAGACCTCGGCATCAAGCAATACCGCGACATCTACCAGTACGACCTGATGGTGGTTTCCGACGATTCGGACGCGTCGGCGATGCGCACGAAAGTCGCGTCAGACGGGCGCGTCACGTCATCGCTTGACGTGCGCATAGAATCGGGCGATTTGACGGTTGCGGGCAGTGGCGACGGTGACAGCGGCAAGGCCGGCAGCAGCGGCAGCGAAAGCATCCAGCTGGTCGCGGTGCCGGAAAAGCATCTGTCCGATTTGGGCGAAATGGTCACGTTGCAGCCGGTCTCGTCCGGCATGCTGGGCACGTCCGGCGTCGGCAAAACCGGTTCGCTGAAACTCGATGACGATGGCGTGATCGTCGCGCAGTCGGCGGCAAGCGCGCTGGGCGTCAAGGCCGGTTCCAAGGTGCGACTGACCAACGGCGACGGCGTGCAGGCCACGGCGAAGGTGAGCGCGGTGAATCGCAACCTCATCGGCTCGGATGTGTATGTAAGCGAAACCTACTACGCCAAGCTTTTCGACTCGAAAGACGCGAAGAACACCAAGAATTCCAAGAGTTCCGAGGATTCCGAGGCTCTGACGTGGAACGCCATGCTCGCCAAGCTTTCCGGCTCCGACACTTCGCAAACCGACTATGCGGAATCGCTCGAAGAGGACAGTTCGGTGATGAAGGCCGTAAGCTGCGCGCACATGGCCGACAGCTTCAAATTCGACCTCATGGGCGCGGTGGTGGCGCTGATTGTGGCGCTCGCCGGCGGTCTGGCGCTTGTGGTGCTGTTCACGCTCGCCAATACGAACGTGTCGGAACGTGTGCGCGAGATGGCCACGCTCAAGGTGCTTGGCTTCTTCGACCGCGAAGTGCACCATTACGTGAACCGCGAGATGATGATCCTCACCGTCATGGGTGTGATACTGGGCCTGCCGCTCGGCCGGCTCGTCGGCGGCATGCTGACGATGGCGCTCAACATGCCCTCGTTGTATTTCGAGGTGGAGGTCAAGCCGCTGAGCTACGTGATCGCGGCCGTGGCGACCATGGCCTTCGCGCTGCTCGTGCAGCTGTTCGTCAACCCCGTCCTCGACCGCATCGACCCCATCAGCTCCCTCAAGTCCGTGGAGTAGCGCCCCTCCGAAGCCCTCTCAGTTCTTCGGGTAGCGGTAGCTGTGGGGGAGTTGGGTGGTGAGCTGCGGGTCGAGGCCGAGTTCCTTCAGCTGCCGGTCAATCTCATGTCGGGCGCGTTCCACAAGCTCGGCCCGATGTTCGTCGCCGCGCCCATGCGCTTCCAGTGCGTCCAACGTCTCCGCCATACGCTTGAGCCGGTCCTGATGGTGCAGCAGCGCACGCACCTGCACGTGCTCGCGCACAATCGCACGCCATTCGGATGGCGTATGCGCAATCTCCCGCACCGCGGTGACGGGGTGGATGTCGGCCACCTGATACGTGATCGAGCCGAGCAGCGGCATCAGGAACACCGTAATCGCGCCGGCTGCGACCAGTGTTGACGCGGTGTCGCTTTGCATGGTGCCGACCTTCACCGCCAGTGACGTGACGGCGACGATGATCGGCAGCGCGGTCGTGCAATACAGCGCTACGGTGACGCGGTGATGCGATGACAGCGGATTCTCGCGTTTGTCGAGCGATAGCGCAACATATACGGGCACCGCGCGAATCAGCATGAGCATGACGATGAACGCGACGAGCAGTGCGGGCCGGCCTGCCACGGCGCGCACGTTGATCGCGGCGCCTGACACCACAAAAAATACAGGAATGAGGAAGCCGTAGCCGACACCCTCCAACTTCATTTCCAGCGACTTGCTGCCGTCGGGGATGATGTAACGCAGGATGAAGCCCGCGGCGAACGCGCCGAGCACCGCGTCAAGTTCGAACAGCGCGGAAATGGTGACAAGGAAGATGAGCAGGAATGTGGTCAGTCGCATGAGCGTTTGCGATGACGTGTTCGCATTTTCCGTAAGGAAACGGTACAGGCGATGGCCGGTTTTCAGTGCTTTCGTAGGTAGCATCGCGCACAGTAGGCAGATGGCAAGGAACGCGCCGAGCACGAGCATGGTTTGCCAGCCGGTTCGGGTGGATAGCAGGATAGCCATGGCAAGGATTGGGCCGAGTTCGCCCCACGTTCCGTACGAGATGATGGCGTCGCCGATGGGGGTGCCTTCGAGGTTGCGTTCCTTGAGAATCGGCATGAGCGTGCCGAGCGCGGTGGTGGTGAGTGCGATTACCGTGGCCACGCCGTTGATGCCTTGCTTGGTGAAGAACGGAAGGAATGTCACAACCAGCCAGGCGAGGCCTAGCGTGATTCCCCATGTAAGCAGTCCGACTTTGCCTTGATGTCCGGCGAGTCGTTTGGGGTCGATTTCGTAGCCGGCGAGCAGGAACAGGAACGCCATGCCGAGCTCGTTCAAGAGTTTCACGGCGTCGTTTACTTCGATTATGCCCAGTCCGTACGGGCCGAGTGCGGCTCCGGCGGCGAGCAGCAGTACGGTTTGTGGAATGAACCTTCCCGGAATCAGCTGCGCCACAATCGGGCTGACGGCCGCCACCGCCATGATGATGGTTAATGAAACGAGCTCTTGCGTCATGTTTCCAGCCTAGTGAGTCTGCGTGACGGTGCTCGGATACGCGGTGACCCCCATGACGCGCTGGGGGTGAGGTTAAGTTTTTGTTAATTTTATGGGGGAGGGGGGTTCTATAAGCTTTTATTATCCGTGGAAAATGGCGGAACTGTTTTGTTTGTAAGCGCACTAGGTAGGGTGCAAAGTCCGTCCGGAACGCCATATAATGTCCCTGTACTAGGTGGTTCAAGGGGGCTTAGACTGATGGCAGGCATTTTGCGAGGGGGCACGTGCGGCGGGTCGAGAAGCAGCGGGTCGCAAGATACGCGCACCTACGTTCCGCCGACGTTCGCGGAGGCGACCGATGTGTCCGAAGAGATTCGCGAGCGTCGCGCGGATCGCAACAAGTCCATTGCCATGCGCGTGCTTGCGGCGGTGCTGATTTTCTCCGCAATCGGCATTGGTCTTTTCCCGAAAGTGCTGCAATACCAGTCCGCGCAAAAGCTGGCGAGCACGTCCGCCCGTTCCGAGCAGAGCGTCGCGGGCTGGCCGTATCCGCAGGCCGACGAGGCATTCGCCGCAGCTGGGGCGTACAACAAGCGTCTCGCCAAGTCGGGGCAGCCGGTGATTGGCGAGGCTGAGGATCCGCTCGCCGAGTTGTACAACAACAATCAGTCTGGCTCCAGCGACGGTTCTGGTTCCAGCTCGACGGGCGCAGACGCCACTGGCGATGGTAACAAGGATTCCGCTAGCTCCAAAGACGCGGAATACCAGCGTTTGCTGGATACTGGCGATGGCGTGATGGGTTCCATCCGCATTCCAAAGATTTCTGTGGATTTGCCGATTTACCATGGCACGTCGGAGCAGACGCTTGCGTCCGGTGCGGGGCATTTGTATGGCAGTAGTCTGCCGGTGGGTGGCAAGGATACGCATGCGGTGATTACCGGACATCGGGGTTTGGTTGAAGCCTCAATGTTTACGCGTTTGGATGAGATACGGGTTGGTGATTACTTCTATATCGATGTGATGGGCCATACGCTTGGCTATATGGTGGATCGCATCACCGAAATCAACCCGGATGACACGTCGAAGTTGAAGATCGTGCCCGGCGAGGACCGTGTGACGTTGATGACATGCACCCCGTATGGCGTGAATACGCACCGTCTGTTGGTTTCTGCGCTGCGTTCCGCCATTCCCGAAGAGATTCCCGCGGAGGATGATGCGGCAAAAGATGTGCGTGTGATTGCGGGCGTGGTGTCAGCTGCCACGTTGCTGGTCGGTTTGTTGTTGGTTTGGCTGCTCCGCTGTCCGTGGCATGTCCGTAGGCATGCCGCTTGGTGGCCAAAGCGCAACTAGGGGTTGATGGCGTTAATGTTGCACTTGACAGATGCTTTTTTGTCGGGGAAAATTCTGAAAGAGACATGACAACGTTTGCTTATAGTTTTTGCATCGCGATTTACGGGGGCAAGAATACTCTAGAATCGCGATGATATGTGCGATTTCAAGGAAAGTATATCCCCTTGATTACCTCGTTGGGAGGGTATGTATCCCTCTGTTTTTCTCCTTAAGGTTTAGGCAACGAAGCGATTGTCGGACGGTATGTGAAGCGAAGACGCATCAAATATACCGGTCGAAGGAGGAAGGTATTTCCCCGATCGCTTAACGGTACAAGGGGGTAGGCGTATGAGACACGTCTTTGAGCGAAACAGGGCAAGGGGCACAGGTCTGTTCACGCGTCGTGTCATTGCGGCCGTCGCGACGGTCGCAATGCTCGCCGGCGTGGGGTGCGTCACTGCTTCGTCAGCGGCGGCGGAAGATGCCACGGGAGCCTTGGAACAACAAATCGAGCAGCCGGTATTGCAAGAATCTGGGCAAGAGGATTCACAGCCGGTGGAACAAAATTTGATGGTGGGAGAAGAGCAGCCGTCAGAGCAAGAGCAGCCGTCAGATCAAGAGGCTTACCAGCAAGTCGAACAAGAAACGGAACAAGAAACGGAAGAAGAGACTGAGCAGTGGGTTGAGCAGGAGGTTGAACAACAATCTGAACAACAATCTGAACAACAATCTGAACAACCTGATGAGCAGCCAGTTACGTTGTCCGCTCAACCGATTGCGCGAGCAAATCGGGCGCAGTCGGTTGCGCAGAACGAGACCGGTTCTCAGTTGGGCGCTCCGGAGAAGCATAAGCGCATCAAGAAGAACGATGATGGCAGTTACACCGTGAACGTGGATGTGAAGGGCGCCGTCAACAGCACCACGGTCACCACCACCCAGCCGATCGACTTCACGCTGGTGCTGGATGTGTCCGGTTCGATGGATGACCCGATGGGCTCAACGGATAGGACCAGGCGGTTAGTCGCACTGAACGAAGCGGTTAAAGCATTTCTTGATGAAGCTGCGGATACTAATACGGAGGCCGGTTCCGAACTGGTTCGCGTTGGACTGGTGAAGTTCGCCGGCGATGAAAAGGACAAAATCGGGGATGACACGTACCGAAGTGGTGGGTACACCTACAACTACTCCCAAATCGTTAGCGATCTGACTGCGGATATGAACGGTCTGGAGAACAAAGTCAGCAAACTCAAAGCCGCTGGCGCCACCCGCGCCGACAATGGATTCAAGCGCGCGGTCAAGGTAATGGAAAATGCCCGGACCGATGCGAAGAAAGTCGTCATCTTCTTTACGGACGGCACGCCTACGTCGGTGTCCAATTTCAATGCTTTGGTGGCGAACGGCGCGGTCACCGCAGCGAAAACTTTGAAGGATCAAGGTGACACGGTGTATTCCATCGGCATCTTCTCCGGTGCTGATCCGTCCTCGACCAAAAGCAACGAGAACCAGTTCATGCATGCGGTGTCCAGCAACTTCCCAAAGGCGACAGCGTACGACAATCGTGGCGACGGAGATAAAGACGCCGGGTATTACAAGGCCGCCACGAACGCTTCGGAGCTGAATGCCATCTTCGACGAGATTGAGAGGAGCGAGACCACCACATCCGCATACACCAAGGTGACCATGGAGGACACGCTCTCCGGCTATGTCGAGCTTGCGGATAGCAACTACAAGGTCGTTGCCAAGGATGCTTCCGGCAAGGTGGTCTCCTTGACTAAGAATGTCGATTACACCTTGACGTATGACGCGAGCACGAAGAAATTCACGGTCGCATTCCTGAAGCCTCTGGTCAACAACGTGACATACACGCTGGAATACAACGTGAAACCCACGCAGAAAGCGTATGACGAGTATGCCGCCAACCTGAACGCCGGTAAGGATGGATATGACGGCGTAAAGGGTGACGCGAACACCGATCTGCCGGGAAACGCCACGTCCTCGAACCAGCCGGGTTTCCATGCGAACGATTCCGCGTGCCTGGCGTACTCGGCCGATGGCGTGGATCATAAGTGTAGTGAGAACCCGTATCCGCACCCGGTGGTGCAGGTAGTCTCCTCGACGTTGCACATCGACAAGCAGTGGAGCGGTAACGGCCAGAAGCCGGAAAGCATCACGGTGGATATCAAACAGGGCAACGATACCTATAAGACGGTCACGCTGAAGCGTGACGATAGCGGCAAATGGTCCACCGACGTGATTATTCCGGCAGGCGCCCAAAAGACGTACGCGGTGACGGAAGTCGAACCGGACAGCCACTTGTGGAAGGCTTCCTACCAGCACAAGGTCGGCGATGGAAATCTTGCTGACGGCAATGTGGTGACGGTGCCGGAATCCATGGCATCGCAGAACGCCACAGTAGTCATCACCAACACGTTGAAGCAGACCATGCTGACGCATGCGATTGGCGTGCAGAAGGAGCTGGTCGGCCGCGATTGGAAGGATTCCGACGAGTTCACTTTCAAGCTGAAGGCAGACGATTCCAATCCAGACGCGCCGATGCCAGCTTCCTGCAAGAACCAGTCGGCGTGCACGGTGACGGTGAAACGCGATTCGTCTGACGATCACGTTGCTTACTTCGGCGACATCACGTATGACGCAGGTGAAGCCGAGTACACATATCTTGTGACGGAGAACGCTGGTAATGCTTCCGCAATGTATTACTCGCAGGCGGAATACCGGGTGGTCGTGTCCGTGATGAAAGACGGAACGTCCGGTGAATGGAAGGCCGTTGTCGAATCGGTGACCCAGCTGCAAACCGATTATGGTGCCGCTGGTTCGAATTGGGACGAGACCCGGCCAATGCTGTTCACCAACCAATACATTTCGGCATCGTCACTGCCATTGACGGGCCGCATGGGTGCGGAACGATGGTGGCAGATTGCGGCCGGCGGAGTTGGCGTGTTGGCATTGCTCGCCGTCGCTGCGGCCGACCAGTGGAGACGCAAGAAGCGGCTCAGCTGAATAACACAGGATTTGCGGATCGCGGGGGCGCGTTGGGTTCCCGCCTCCCGCGATTGCAGAAAACAGTAACCAACAATCAAGGAAGAGGAGATTCTCATGAAGATGAGGAAGCTTTTCGCAGGGCTGGTCGCCGCGGCAACGTTGCTGAGCGGCATGGCCATCGGCGTCGCCGCCGCACAGGCTGATGATGCTCCATTGCTGCAAGTTAACCACGCACAGGAAGGCCATACGTACACGCCATACAAGTTTGCCATGTTTGAGAATCCTGGCGATGGCTCGGTCGAAGTGAAAACGGTTGACGCATGGAAGGGAGCTGTGACCACCGCTGCTGATGTGGCTGATGGAAGCCACAACGGCATCCCGACAGAGTACAAGGATAATCCAGCCGCCTATGTGGCGACGTTCACTGCGGATCAGCTCCGTGTCTTCGCCAAGACCTTGGCTGGAATTACTCCGCCGGCAGGACCTGATGGTACTGGCCTGACCGTAACTACGGAGCAGGCAAATGCGAGCCAGGCGGTCAATGTGAACGGAGAAGGCTGGTATCTGGTGAAGGATACGTTCACCAAGGCTGGCGAAACGACTGTGACGTCGGGAACTCCGGCTGTGGTGGCCACCACCGTCAATGGACTGTCCAATCTGAGGATTGCGGCCGATACGACGACCGGTCAGGGCAACATCACGACTGAAGGCCAGTTCAACGCGAAGAACGCGAATCCGACCGACGAGCCGCTCAAGTTCGCCCGGATGAATGACGTGGATGTGAACGGTAAGAGCGTAAAGGTGGGCGACACCGTGGACTTCACTGTGGCCGCGGACGTTCCTCATGCTGCGGCTGGCTGGGATGCGTACCCCTTTACCATTACCGATACTGCGTCCAAAGGTTTGCAGATTGCGGCAAAGAGTGCCTTCACGGTCCAGTTCGGAGATCATACTACTGTGAATCCCGATCTGTACATGATAACGCAGGAAGGCAATGCTCAATCCGGCACCACCACGACCATCTATTTTGCCGATGCCACAACGCTGGCCGGTAGGACGATCGTCGTGTCGTACCAGGGCACCGTCACCAAGGATGCGTTGGATGGCTTGAGCGGCAGTGTGGACAACAAGGCCACAATCACCACCAAGGATGGTACCAGCGGTGAAGGCAAGACTGTCCTTAAGACCTACGGTTTCCAGTTCACGAAGATTGGCAAGGAAGGGAATGAGGCCAAGCCTCTAGCCGGCGCCAAGTTCGTTGTCAAGAATGCGGAGGGCAAGTTCCTTAAGCAGGCTGAGGACGGTGCGTGGTCGTTTGTTTCCAATCAGAATGATGCCAAGACGTTCATTACTGAGAATGATGGTTTGGTGAAGGTCGCGGGTCTTGCGGCAGGAACCTACACGGTTGTGGAGACTCAGGCTCCGACCGGCTACGCCCAGAACTTCAGGGTCACTTTCAATGTGGAGATCACAGATGAAGGTCTCGTCACCTTCGAGCCGGATGCCCTTCGTCAGGTCCAACCGGTCGATAACACCACTGCGAATGCCACCGCTACCGTGCTGAACGTGAAGAATGTCACTCAGCTGCCGCTGACCGGTGCCGCGGGAACCGTGTTGTTCACCGTCGTGGCGCTGCTGGTGGGTGGCGCTGGCGTGGCTGTGGCGGTCAAGAGTCGTCGCCGCACGTACTGAACGCATGCGTTCGGTGTGAGTGAGTTGTGAATTGACTCACTCGCAATAAAAGTCAATGCGGGCGGTTGTGGATATTCCATAATCGCCCGCATTGACGTGTGACCGACCGGTTGAAGTGATATACGGTCAGCAATATTTGAAAAGCTGCTTGTGAGAAGTCGGATATACACTTGCTTCATCACGGGGCATAGCAAAGGGGGTAAAACGATGCGCGGTGGAGGATCATTCAGCATGGACGAGCTCCAAATGTTGCGGGATCTGCCGGCGGTGGCCAACGTATCGAAAGACCGCATCACGTACTCCAACGCTTTCAAACAGGTGTGTGTCATACGGTATCTTGCGGGGGAATCGCCGACCAAAATCTTCCGCGAGGCGGGATTGCCGCCGGAACTGATTGGGTATAAACGTATAGAACGAAGTGTGGCGCGTTGGAAGGCTGCCGTCCTCAAATCCGTGAGTGGTAGCAGTAACATGAGTAACGGCGAAATCATTACGGAGCTCGTCAACCTGTATGTTCATGCGGTGACGCGCAAGGAGAAACTCGACGACATCGCAGGAATCGCCAATCCCGATAAGACGAACATTGGAAATGCTCCGCATCCGCTGGACGGGGCGAACGTGTCGGGGGGGGGTATATATCCGCTGACGTGCCCGTCCCGTCCGATGCGGCTGCCATCGCCGTGCCGCCTGCACCTCTCAGCGCGAGCAGCGGCCTTGACAGCGAGACGGCGCTTGTCATCATCAAACAACAGGCTCGGCGCATCGACGAGCTGGAACGCGAAAACGAATCGCTCCGTGGCAAGCTGAAAACCTTGGCAAGCTGACTCCACCCGTCGCAAAGCGTTTTTTGGAAAAGATGCGAATCTGCCACATATAGCGCATTTCGCGGTGCGAACAACGGCGGAGATTGTGCGGTTGGCGCGGTAGGGTGTGAACATTATGACTTTTGGGAATACGAAAACCGGAAAAACTGGTACAAGCACGTCCGAAGCGACGGAAACCGCGCAAATCAAATCCATCGAAAGCCTCGACAAAGGCAACGACATGGAACGCGGCCTGAAAAACCGCCACGTCCAATTCATCGCCATCGGCGGCACCATCGGCACCGGCCTGTTCCTCGGCTCCGGCAAGTCGATCGCGCTGACCGGACCGAGCATCATCCTCGTGTACATCGGCGTGGGCCTTATCATGTTCCTGCTCATGCGCGCCATCGGCGAAATGATGTACAGCGACCCAAGCCAGCACACCTTCATCAACTTCATCACCCGCTACCTCGGCCGCGCGTGGGGCAAATTCGCCGGCTGGACGTACTGGATTGTGCTCATCCTGACCGGCATGACCGAAATCACAGCCGTCAGCACCTATTTCGTCACATTCTTCGGCACGTTCGGCATAGACCTCAACGCGTGGAAATGGCTTATCGAACTGTGCTTCCTTGTGGCGCTCACCGGCATCAATCTCATTGCCGTGAAAGTGTTCGGCGAGGCGGAATTCTGGTTCTCCATGATCAAAATCACGCTGATTGTGGGTCTGATTGTCACCGCCGTGGTGATGCTGTTCCTCGGTTTCAGCTACCCGGCCACGCATATCGAAGGCGTGGACGGCACGGTTTCCGGTGCCACTGTGAGCCTTACGAACATTGCCGACGGCTTCCAGCTTGCGCCGAATGGCTGGATGAACTTCTTCATGAGCTTCCAGATGGTGTTCTTCGCCTACCAGCTCATCGAATTCGTGGGTGTGACCGTGTCCGAAACCCAGAACCCGCGCAAAGTGCTGCCGAAGGCCGTCAACGAGTTGATCATGCGCATCCTCATCTTCTACGTGGGCGCGCTCGTGGCCATCATGGCCATCGTGCCGTGGCACAACTTCCACCAGAACGCGGACGGCTCGTTCGGCTCCCCGTTCATCATGGTGTTCAAATACGCTGGCCTCGACTGGGCCGCCGCGCTCGTGTTCTTCGTGGTGATCACCGCAGCCGCGTCGGCACTCAATTCGCTAATCTACTCGGCGGGCCGCCACCTGTACCAGCTTGCGCAGGACTCCGAATCGCCCGCTATGCAGCGCCTCGGTGAGGTGTCGGATCACAAGGTGCCGGCGAAGGCGATTATCGTGTCCGGCTGTATGATCCTGTTCTCCCCGCTGATCAACGCGATCCCGGGTATCTCCAGCGCGTTCGTGCTGTTCGCCTCCGCAGCCAGCGCCGTCGTGATCTTCATCTACGTGCTGACGATGCTTGCGCACCGCCGCTACCGTCAAAGCGCCGACTTCCTGCCGGACGGCTTCGTCATGCCGGCATGGCAGGTGTGCGACTGGATTGCGATTGCGTTCTACGTGTTCGTGTACGTCACGCTGTTCCTGTCCGCAGATACGCGCGGTTCCGCCATCGCCGGCCTGCTGTGGCTCGTCGTGTTCGGCGGCTACTGCCTGCTGCACGAGCGATTCCAGAACCGCGACCTGAAGGCGGCTCTAGGGAAGTAGACGTATTGCCTGTCGCTGCGGTATGCGTGGCATGCGCGTGTTGCGCTACGTGCCGCGCATCTGACGAAAGAGGGTCGGTGGAAACCTTGCGAAAATGTGCGTCTCCACCGACCCTCGTCGTGTAATCGCAATAAAACAGTGCGAAACGTTAGTGCACGAATCGTACGAAATCGGCGCGAATCAGCCGATGTAGTCGGCCTCGTTCGTCGGGCTGGACGGGACGGCGTGGTCCTCCGTAACCTTTCCCAGGCCGGACAGGTACGCTTCACGGCCGGCCTCAATCGCATTCTTGAAAGCGCGCGCCATCAGCGGAATGTTGCCGGCGGATGCGATCGCCGTGTATGCCATCACCGCATCCGCACCCATCTCCATGGCCTCCGCGGCCTGGCTCGGCCGGCCGATGCCCGCGTCGATGATCACCGGAACGTTGGAGTTCTTGATGATCACCTCGATGAAGTCACGTGCGCGCAGGCCCTTGTTCGAGCCGATCATCGCGCCGAGCGGCATCACGCAAGCTGCGCCCGCGTCCTCAAGACGCTTCGCTGCGATCGGGTCCGGGAACATGTACGGCATGACCACAAAGCCCTCCTTGGCCAGCTTTTCCGTGGCCTTGATGGTCTCCTCGTTGTCTGGCAGTAGATACTTCGCCTCGTGCTCGATTTCCACCTTCACGAAGTCCGTCTGGCACACCTCGCGCGCGAGACGTGCGATGCGCACCGCCTCCTCCGCGTTGCGCGCGCCCGACGTGTTCGGCAGCATGGTGATGCCCTTCGGAATGTAGTCGAGCAGGTTGTTTTCGGTGGTGCGGCAGCGGCGCAGCGCCATGGTGACGATCTGCGTGCCCGCGTTCTCGATGGTCGCCTTGATGAGGTTCAGGTCGTAACGGCCGGAACCGAGGATGAAACGGCTCGTGAACTTGTGCCCGCCGAGGATCAGCGGGTCGGCGTCGCCGGTGGCGATCTCGTCGTACGCGTGCGCGTCCGGCTCAGGCAGGATCGCGGTGTTCGTGGTGGTGCCGACCAGCTCGTCAAGCGTGGCGTTCGGCGCGGCCGCGACGTCGGCGGCTGCGGTGGTGATGGTGTTTTCGGTGCTCATCGTCGGTTCCTTTCGTTGGGGTGTTTGGTGTTGCTGTTGTTGCGATTGCTGTGCTGCTGTTGTGTTGTGTGCAACGTGCGTTTGTAATTGCAATAAAAATTTCGATTACGGCAGTGGAGTAACGTAGCAGTGCGTCAGGCGTCTTCCTCGCCGAGGATCAGTCGCGTGATCATGTTCGCTTCGTGGCAGGCAACCACGCCCACGCGCGGCGCCATCAGGCCGGCACCCGGTACCGGAGCCGTCTCGCCATCGCCACAGAAGTAGAAGTTCTTCGAAACGCGACGCGTGCTCACCAGGTTGGAGCTGCGGAAGCCGGCCATGCCGGACGCGCTGACGAGCTTCTTGCCCGGCAGATTCTCCAGCACCGCGTTGACGAGCATCGTCTTGTTTTCCGGCACGTCGAACGCCTCGCAGATGATGTCCTCATTCTCGAACAGCGTCGGCACGTTCTCGTCGGTCACCTTCACAGTGTCGATGGTGATCTCGATGAACGGGTTGATCTGGCGCAGATTACTGCGCAGCGCCTCCGTCTTGTACTGGCCGAGGTCCTTCAGGAAATACTGCTGGCGATTCAGATTCGTCATATCCACGCGGTCGAAGTCGATCAAGTGCAGGTGGCCGACGCCGATGCGGGTCAGCGCCACCGCGATGGTGGAGCCGAGGCCGCCGCAGCCGCAGATGGCCACGTGCGCCGCGTCGAGCTTGTCCTGCGTGGCGGCCGTGTGACGGTCGAGCAGGGCCGCGCGGATCTCCTCGCGGCTGACCAGAGTGGCCGGGTCGGGCTGGTTGTCGAAAGCGTGCTGGCGGGCGTCGATCTGCGCCTGCGAT
>OJSP01001924.1_pt1 | contig 19553 bp, 11 predicted proteins | sample 1599561 | NCBI WGS metagenome assembly OJSP01 (sample SAMN04168659, study PRJEB22393) | human gut metagenome | biome: human gut microbiome; feature: stool | host: Homo sapiens | collected 2014-05-12
TCATCGACGAGCTATGGAATGAGAAGCAGCTATCTCAGGCACTGCGGCGGAGCCGATATCATGCGGTTGTCATCGCAATGACCGGGGCAAGGGGACTGGAGGCTGCCATTCAGGCAAAGCAGCTGGCACCGGAAACACCGCATGTTTGGTGGAGTGATGATGAAAACTTCGCCCTGATCGCGTATCAGCTTCGTATCCCGGCATTCCTCTCCATAGATTGTAGTGATCAGGAGCTATATGAGGCGATGGAGCCCATCAGGAAACGGAGGTATGGAAATGCGAATTGCGCTATGCAGCTATAGTCAGAAGGAGAAAGAAACGGCGTTACTGATGAAGCTTGGCAAAGTAGACCGCTTTGACAATGGCGTATTCTGCGTCTATGCCATGCAGCGGGAGGGCCCTTATGACGCTGTGGTGATAATGGAGGATGGGGCCCGTGGAATGAATTTCTGCATGAGCATACGAGGGTACAGCAAGGATGTCCCGCTCCTTTGGATCAGCGATCAGGCAGAATTTGAACCCCAAAGCCGCAGGCTGCGGGTAGATGACTTTTGGGTGAAGCCCGTTACAGAATATCAGCTGCGGGAGGCAGTCTCCCGGCTTCTTCAGGGAAAAAGGGGAAGTAATGAATCAGGTGAGAAGGAAAAGTATGAATAAAAATATTACCGGGGAGAACAAAACCGTCACGCTATATAGAATATAATGACAACAGGAGGAAATGGATATGAGGTATAAAAAGAAGAAACGGCAGATCGTATCTGCAGCATTGGCGGTAGTGATGGCGATGCAGTTATGCATACCGTCTGCAACGTTTGCTGCAGTTCCTACAAAAAGATTGAAAGTGATCACGGGATTTACGGAATTACCGGAGGAGGTCGCGCATATTCAGATCCCTGCGGATGCCGGAGAAAACTTTGAGGATTATCTGAATTTCCCGGAGACGATCGAGGCTTCGGTGGTGGAATATAAGAACGTGGATCATCAGAAAAATAATGCGGATCGCGATAAGGGCGCGGAAGATGAGAAAACGTCAGCAGACGACAGTGATGAGGAAGAAGACTTTGGAATTGCTACCGGCAGTAATGCAAAGAAAGAAAATCTGAATGAGGAGGAAACTCCGGAAACAGAAAATTCAGAAAACGTGCCGAATAGCAATGATGAGGAGGAAGCAGATAAACAGGAAGTTCAGGAGAAAGACCTGCAGAAAGAACAGCAGGGTAGGTATCGGATCGCTACTGACAGCGATGCCGACGATTTTCTCGAGGATGATGAGTTTGAAGATGAGGAAATCTCAGAAGATATCCCGGTGCTGACAGATATCAGCGTTACTTGGGAGCCGGATGAGAACCGGGAAGATGAAAGTGGTTTCTATTATTATCTTCCGGTTCTTCCGAGAGAGTATATTTTGGCAGCGGGCGTGGAGCTTCCGGAGATCGAGGTCAGCATGGACGGCGGAATCGCTTTGCTGGCATCAACAGGTACTTATGATATTGCGAATGGCGGTATCGTCATCAACAGCAACACATTGGAACAGTATAATGATGCGACTATCACGGGAAGCAGTACGACCCATGTTATTCAGGTTATTGGTGTGGAGGCTACAATCACGATTTCGGATCTGGATATCCAGATTCCGATCGACAAGAACGCTACGACAACAAGTAACTGGATACCGGCGATCCGACTGGCAAATGGTGCAAAACTGAATCTGATTCTGAAGGGAAAAAATACACTCAAGGGCGGTGATATGTGTGCGGCTATTGATGTGCCGGAAGGCTGTACCCTGACGATCAGCGGAGAGGGAAGCTTAAAAGCAACCGGTGGAGGAGGCGCCGGAATTGGTGCGTCGAGCAGGAGAAATGGTTCCTTGGGGACGATTGAGATCAACGGAGGCAATATCGAAGCTTATGGCAGCGGGATGGCAGCAGGTATTGGCGGCGGTTTAGAGGGCGGCATCGGTACCATTGTCATCAACGACGGAACTGTTTATGCCAAGGGCGGATATGGAAGCTACCCCAGGGATATTAAAAATGTATACGGTGGAGCAGGAATTGGCGGTGGACCGTTCGGCTGCGTGGATAAGATTGAGATCAACGGTGGCAATGTGACAGCCTGTGGAGGATATGCTACGAACGCAGGAAGACACCCCGGAGCCGCAATCGGCACTGGCGGCGGTGGAGCAAAACCGATAGGCGAAGGTAAATACAAGTATGGTGAGATTGAGATCAATGGTGGAACGGTTTCGGCCATTGCATATCATAATGAAGTATATGCGATCGGTATCGGAGTGAAACCAGGCCAAGCGCTGCAGGAGGGTACCTTGGTGGGCTCCATTTCCATCCGTGATCAGGCAGTAGTCAACTTAAATGGTGGTGATTATTTCCCGAAAAGTGAAAATTCCGGACTGAAAAACTATACCATTCAGGGCACGATTGCGGATGTACGATTCATCGAAAGCGCTTATCCGGTGACAATCAGCGTGGGAGAGATTACCTGGAATGCAGGAACGATGAAGGTGAGCGATTATCAAGGTACACTTACGGCATCCAATTACCTGAAGCCATTAACATCAGGGACACAGGTAACGGTAAAGGTGACGGTTGGAGACTATGTTTATCGGATGGAAGCTGACGTTGATGATGCGAATGCAACGATCACTTTGAAGGCCGCAACTCCTCTTTATGAGACAAGATTAAAATTTGTTTCCACGGCGATCACGAGCGATCAGATATTACAGGCAACCGATATCACGATCAAGCAGAATGGTGAACTGTTGAGCAATCAAGAAGGCCAAAGTGCAGCTATGGTCATTCCTTCCATGCGGATTTCGTATGATGAAGCGAACACGGGACATCTGACGGTATATCTGCCGGAAAATGGGAATAAAACAGAGATTTCGGTGACGGTACCGGGCTTAAATGGCGGCAAACCGATCACAGTATCAGGTAAGACAATTTCGACAACATCACCAAATGAAATCGAGATGTTTCATGATGATACCGTTTGTAGTCATGAGCACTATAATGCAGATGGATTTTGTGAAGCATGTGGTGCATATCAGGAGGCAAAAAAGTCGGGGGCATATTATGAGATTTATAATGCCGGTCAGCTTTTCTGGTTTGCAAAGCAGGTTAATAATAGTAAAATCTCTAATAACAGCAATCTGAAGCTGATGAAGGATATTGAGATCCCGGACGGACATGACTGGACAAGCATTAGAGACAAATCTGATACTTGGTTTTTCGAGGGGACTATTGAGGGAAATTACCATGTAATTTCCGGACTGCGACCTGCTAATGACGGTACAAGTAAGTGGGGACTGGTGGCAAGTATTAAATATGGGAATGTACAAAATATAGGGCTGGTGTTTGAAGGTGATTGGACTTGCGGGTTGTGTAGACTCACTGTGGGTGATATCAAAATTCAGAATTGTTTTGTAGTAGGAACAAATTTTTCATATAGTTGTTCACAAGGAGCGGTGACTAAAAATGGAACGGTGACTAATTGCTTGGTTGTATCAGGAAAACTGGAAGGAACTAAGTACTCGAATGATCATAGGGCTACTTTTACGAACTGTTATGAGACAAAAAAGAGTGATTATAGTTCTCCGGGTATTACTACTATAAGCGAAGAAAAACTGAAATCCGGAGAAATTGCCTATAAATTAAACGGTGATCGATCAGATGGTACGTGGGGACAGGTGATCGGAACGGAGGATTACCCGCATTTCCGCAAGTACAGTAAGACGGTATATTATGATCCAGCTACTCAGACATATTCTAATAATAAGGCGGCAAGTATCACTTCCGCAGCTGTCACGGATATTAAGACGATTTCTGACGCAAAAGCGACTGCTACACTTAAGGCAACAGGAACTCCAGGAGCAGAGGTTAGGTTTTTCTTAACCCCCGGCGAGGATGAGCAGACAGGGACATTAGATGATATGTTCTCGAATGGAACGCCACTTAGGGAAAGTTCTTCCGGAAACTATGAGTATACTATTCAGGATTTAGCTCCGGACACAGAATATCATGTCAGACTGATGATTAAAAAGGATGATAAGTTATCTCTTGATGTAACCTATGTAAATTTCCAGACAGAAAAAATGCAGCAGGAGGCACCTAATGCTGCTGATGTTTCTATCAATTACGAACAGGAGACTTTAGAGAATAAAGCTTCCTGCGATCTGGAGTATGCTGCTTCTAATGATGCACAGTCATGGACAACGATAAGACAGGGTGCTAAGGTTCGTCTGACAAGCCTGCTGGATAACATTCGTGAAAATGGTGGGCCTGTACCATTCTATATTCGCAAGAAAGCATCCTCGTCCATGTCAGCCAGTGAAGCGGTTTTGGTGGCGGATTTGCAAACACAGGCGATTCCGGAAGAATCGAACAAGCCGAATATTGATTATCGGAAGGAAGAAATCACAATTTCCTCATCTTTACAGTATGTGATTGTAAACGGAACCAATACCTCTCCAAGCTGGACATCTGCAAAAATGGGCAGTGGATCAGGACTTTCGATTACAGACATCATTTCTTCCGATCATGAGAGTACGGTTTATTATCGGTATGCTGCAAGCAGTAAGGATAAGAAATTTGCCGGAAAACCCGAAAGTATCACGATTCCTAAAAGAACGGCAGCACCGGCTGCAATAACTGAGGGTGAGGTGACTATAACCGGTACGACGATTACCATAAACAGAACGAATCCGGAAAATGACATTGAGTATGGATACCGTGATGCAGATTCAGACGGAGCATTTACATGGATTGTCGGCACGAAAATTCAGGGATTATATCCGGCACATGGATATCAGGTAACCAGCAGAATAAAGGCGAAAGAGAATGCATTTGCTTCTGAGAGAACGGAACCGCTTCATGTGTCTACCAAGGATACACTGAGAATTGTAGGAAACGGAACACAAAAGTGGGATGCGAAGGGGACTTATGGGGTTTCACTTGCTCAGATTCCGGTTTCCCTGGCTTCTGGTTATGGTGTGTATAATGGTGCAAATCAACCGGTAGCCGGAACCTGGAGCTGGGAACCGGAAAATAGTAGTTCAGCATCTGGTATTTATCCGAAGGTAAAAGGTAACAAGGCTTATACCGTGAAATTTACACCGACAGATTCAAGTGCTTCATACGATAGGACATTAACAGATTCCGTGGTACCGGAAATTTCTAAGTACCCACTGCAATTATCATCAGTTGCGGTAGAAAATAAGACCTATGATGGCACGACAACAGCAACTGTACAGCAACCACTCATGATAGACACTGGTGTGAATACAGCTGCCGGAAATGAAAAACTGCAGATCACAGGCTTAACAGCCGCTTTTAAGAATGCAAATGTCGGAACCAATAAAGAGGTTGTGATCGATGCTTCGAAGGCAGTGATAACAGGAGCAGCAGCGAGCGGTGGCGGAGCAACAGCCGATCCAGATAACTACCAGGTCAACATTCCTTCCAGTGCAACCGCAACGATCGAAAAAGCAGCATCTTCGATCACGATCAATGATGCAGAGTGGCCGGGAACGAAAACATATGGCGATCCTGATTTTCCATTGACTGGAGTTACCACCGTTGGAGACGGAGCGGTGACCAAGACAAGCGACTCTGCGAATGTACTGACGGTTGATGCAGATGGCCGGGCAACGATCCATGGCGCAGGTACGGCAACGGTAACGATAAGTGTGGCAAGTGGCACCAATTACACGGCAGGTAATAATTCCAGACCGATCACCGTTCAGAAGGGAAGCATTTCCCTGAATTTGAAAGCCGGAAAGAAAACCGGTCTGATGCAGAGACTCCGGGCTGCTCTTGGAAATGTGAAAGATACTTATGTTCTGACTCTGGAAGCGAAGGGAGCTTATCAGGATGTTCTGACCGGAACGGTAATATTTTATGAAAATGGACAGCCGCTCAATGAGACGCCGATCCCATTGACTAACGGAACCGCATCCATGGAATATTCGGTTTCTTCTGCCGGTACGCATGAAATTTCGGCAGAATATGTGCTTCCGGCTGACGGCCCAGAGAAGGAAAATTACAATGATCCTGCACAGGTAAGCTGCAGCTTCGAGGTCGAAAAAGCAGATGAGGATCAGATTCAGATCAAAGAAGTGGGCGGAAAGCTCTACGGTGAGGATCCATTCGAACTGGAACTTACCGGACAGAAGGGAAAAGGAGCTGTGAAATTCTCCGTTCCTGCTGACAATGGAGTTCTGGAGTTATCCGAAGTGAACGGAAAAACAGAGGCGAAGATCATCGGAGCCGGAACGGTCCTTGTGACGGCTGAGGTTGCCGGGGATAGTGGCTACAATGGAACAACGGTAACAAGAGAGATTACCATTGGAAAGGCACAGACCCCGGAGGTTTCGGTGGCAGCGCCGAAGATTGCACCGGTTCCGGCAGATGCACCGGAGGAGGTAAAAGAGATTGCTAACCTCTTGGAAGAGAAGACCCCGGAGATTACCGGACTGGATACTGTGGCAGCAGATCTGATCCGGGAAACAGAAAACGGGGATGTGATCGTAAAAACAGGAGAAGATCAGACGATTTCCGGAGTGGAAGCGAAGAAAAAACTTCAGAAGGAAGGAGTCGATACCGCAGGAAAGAAGGTAAGACTGGTGGTTGAGCCGTATATGTCGGTGGAAGTAAAGGGTGTGACCGAAAAACAGGGAGTGAATGTGATCACTTTTGAAATCACCGTATTATACAATGTAAAAGCCACAACAGCCGGAAAGAATGAGACCATGCAGGAGCAAGGCAACGGTAAGAATACAGTTCTGATCGGCTCAGCGATCCCACAGAAGGTCGGAATCCCGGTTACGATCACCCTGCCACTCCCGGCAGATTATCCGACCGAAGATCTCTTTATCCGGCATCTGTTACATAGCGGAAAAATTGCTTATTATCCGGTAACAGTAAAGAAAACGCAGGGAAGTGTGATGGTAGAGTTTGTAAACAAGGATGGCTTTAGTACCTTTGAGCTGCTCTCAGACAGCCGAAAGGGAACGGTTGCATTTGATCATGGAGTCGGAGAACGGAGCTATAGCCTGGAGCAGATGGATGAAGCGCTTCCGACAGTCAGCAAGGATGGAGCAGTGTTCAAGGGTTGGAAGATCAACGGCACGTTGTATACAACTGTGAACGAAGCACTCCTGGATGCGCTGGATCAGGCAGAAGGGCACCGTGTGACGGCGCAGGCAGTCCTGGAAAGCAGCAGTCCTGAAACTCCTGATAATCCGAAGGAAGACGATAAACCTGGTTCTGAAACTCCTGATGATTCGAAAGGTGACAGGAACACCGGTTCTGACAGTGACAGAGAGGATACCGACCGAAATGTGGCCAGAAATGCATGGAAAACAAAGAAAGTCAATGGCGTAGTCAGATGGAGCTACTATGATAGCGATGGACGTCGTGTATTCAATGTATGGAAACAGCTTTTGTACGAGGGAACCATGTTCTGGTATCACTTTGGTGCGGACGGGTACATGGATACCGGCTGGTTTAAAGATGCGGATGGAAACTGGTATTATCTGAATCCGGCATCCGACGGTACGCAGGGTGCAATGAAGACCGGCTGGTTTAAGGACACAGACGGGAACTGGTATTATCTGAATCCGGTATCTGACGGTACGCGGGGAGCGATGAAGACCGGCTGGTTTAAGGATGTGGATGGAAACTGGTATTATCTGAACCCGGTATCTGACGGTACCCAGGGAGCGATGAAGACCGGCTGGTTTACAGATCCGCAGGATGGACATCTCTATTATCTGGATCCAAAGACCGGTGCAATGGTGACCGGAAACATACAGAATGATAGCGTGTGATTCTGTTTCATGGGGATCCATCAACTTTTATGGTTGATGGATCCCTGCTTTTATCTTCTCATAGGACAAATGGAAATTTTTACTTGACAGTTCTATGTTTTTTCATGTATGATAGAAATAGTGTGAAGAGACATTTATCGTTTTCATGCAAATGTATGTAATGACCACTCCCGCAGAACAGACTACGGAAGTTAAGCCCATCGGACAGGCGGGTCAAGCGCCGCGTGGGGTTAAGCCCACATTATTGATTGAGTTAAAAGCTCAAATTTATAAGTTGATTACTTTATAATCAGTGTTTGAAAAACACATCATCTTGTGAATCGGTCAATAAGTGCAGGGACAATATATTTGCGATTGCAGACTTGGAAGAAAAAACGATAAAGCTCAGAGGCAGACGGGAGCGGAGTGACGCGCCCCAGACCCCAATGGAATAGAATCGTTTTGAGCAGATGATGGTTTTGGCGTCATCTGCTTTTTTTATTATTCAGATGATGCGCAATCAATAAAATGCGTGAGGAACAAAACCATGGACAGAGAGAGACAAAAGAAAGCCCCGATCTATGAAGCACTCGAGGCATTTAAAAAGAAGAGAGTTGTCCCGTTTGATGTACCGGGACATAAAAGGGGACGCGGAAATCCGGAACTGGTACAGCTTTTAGGCGAAAAATGTGTATCTTTGGACGTAAACTCCATGAAGCCGCTTGACAACCTCTGTCATCCGGTCTCCGTGATCCGTGAGGCGGAAGAGCTTGCGGCGGAGGCATTCGGAGCGGCCAGCGCCTATCTGATGGTAGGTGGAACGACATCGGCGGTCCAGAGCATGATCCTCTCGGTGGTAAAAGCCGGAGATAAGATCATCCTGCCGCGAAACGTACATAAGAGCGTCATCAACGCTCTGGTGCTCTGCGGCGGAATCCCGATCTACGTAAATCCGGAGATGAACCAGAAACTCGGTATTTCGCTGGGAATGCAGGTCGAAAAAGTAAAACAGGCCATCGAGGACAATCCGGACGCGGTTGCGGTGTTCGTCAACAACCCGACCTATTACGGCATCTGCTCTGATATAAAAACGATCGTACAGCTTGCCCATGCGAGGGGCATGAAGGTTCTTGCGGACGAGGCTCATGGAACCCACCTGTATTTCGGAAAGAATCTTCCGATCTCCGCAATGGCAGCGGGAGCTGATATGGCGGCGGTATCCATGCACAAGTCCGGCGGAAGCCTGACCCAGAGTTCGCTTCTTCTTTTAAATAAGGGTGTGAACACCGATTATGTGCGCCAGATCATCAACCTGACCCAGACTACAAGCGCCTCCTACCTGCTTCTTTCCAGCCTTGATATCTCAAGACGAAATCTGGCTCTCCGCGGCGAGGAATCCTTCGCGAAGGTCGTTGAGATGGCAGAGTACGCGAGACGGGAGATCAACTCCATCGGTGGCTACTATGCTTACGGAAAAGAACTTGTAAACGGTGACAGCATCTTCGATTACGATGTGACGAAGCTCTCCGTGTATACAAGAGACATCGGGCTTGCGGGAATTGAGGTCTATGATCTCCTGCGCGACGAGTATGATATCCAGATCGAATTTGGTGACATCAGCAACATTCTGGCTTATATCTCCATCGGAGATCGTATCCAGGACATCGAGCGCCTTGTGGGGGCTCTCGATGATGTGGAACGTCTCTACAAAAAGGACAGCGCGGGACTTCTCTCCGGTGAGTATATCTCCCCGAAGGTCGTGATGTCCCCGCAGAAAGCGTTCTACTCCGAGAAGGTCTCCGTTCCGGTGGAAGCGTCTTCAGGAAGAGTCTGTGCGGAGTTCGTGATGTGTTATCCGCCGGGAATCCCGATTCTGGCACCGGGTGAGATGATCACGGATGATGTGGTCCAGTATATCCTGTATGCGAAGAAAAAGGGATGCTCCATGCAGGGAACAGAGGATCCGGCGGTGGACCATCTGATGGTGCTGGCAAACATATAGCATGAATTTTTTAAAGCGCCGGACCTGGCTGCAGGCAAACAGGCTGTCTGCCTGCATACAGGCTTTGGCCAATACGATACAAGGAGTCACGAGATATGGAATTCTGGTTTTCAGAACTGCACACCGGAAACGTCAAGCTGTCCATCAAGATCGAAAAGCAGCTGTTTTCCGGGGAGAGTGAATATCAGCGGATCGATGTGTTCGATTCCGAGGAATTTGGAAAATTTATCTCTCTGGACGGGGAGATCGTATTCTCCGAGAAGGACGAGTTTATTTATGACGAGATGGTGACCCATGTGCCGATGGCGGTCCATCCGTGTGTGAAGGACGTACTGATCATCGGCGGCGGCGACGGCGGTGTCGCGAAAGAGCTTTTGCAGTATGACTGCGTGGAACATATCGATGTCGTGGAGACGGATGAGATGTTCGTGGAGGTTTCAAGAAAATTTTTCCCGGAGGTAGCCTGTGCCTTAGATGATCCGCGTGTCGAGGTCCACTATGATGACGGTCTGAGATTTTTAAGAAACAAGAAGGCAAAATATGACCTTATCATCAACGATTCCACAGACCCCTTCGGCCATACTGAGGGACTGTTCACGAAGGAATTTTACGGTAGCTGCTACAGCGCCTTAAAGGAAGATGGGATCATGGTCTACCAGCACGGAAGCCCATTCTACGATGAGGACGAGCTGGCCTGCCGCAGTATGCACCGCAAGGCGTTCCGCTCCTTCCCGATCAGCCGTGTGTATCAGGCGCATATTCCAACCTGCCCGTCCGGATACTGGCTCTTCGGCTTTGCTTCAAAGAAATATCATCCCATCAAGGATTTCAAGCCCCGGGAATGGGATGCATTAAATATCGAAACATGGTATTACACGACACATCTTCACATGGGAGCGTTCATGCTGCCGAAGTATGTTGAGGATCTTTTAAAAGAGGAGGAAAAATAAACATGAGCAGATTAATGATCATCGGCTGCGGAGGTGTTGCGTCCGTAGCGATCCACAAGTGCTGTCAGAACAGTGATGTATTCACAGAAATTATGATCGCAAGCCGTACCGTATCCAAGTGCGATGCCTTAAAGGAGAAACTTCAGGGAACGACAAAGACGAAGATTACGACCGCGAAAGTGAATGCTGACAACGTGGACGAGCTGGTGGCTTTAATGGAAAGCTACAAGCCGGATGCAGTGCTCAACGTGGCACTCCCGTATCAGGACCTGACGATCATGGACGCATGCTTAAAGGCTGGCGTGAACTATATCGATACCGCAAACTACGAGCCGGAGGACACCGACGATCCGACATGGCGCGCGATCTATGAAAAACGCTGCAAGGAAGAGGGCTTCACCGCATACTTCGATTATTCCTGGCAGTGGGCATATCAGGAGAAATTCAAAGAGGCTGGACTTATGGCACTCTTGGGAACCGGTTTTGACCCGGGCGTCACAAGCGTCTTCTCCGCGTATGCGTTAAAGCACTATTTCGATGAGATCCACACCATCGACATCTTAGACTGCAACGGCGGCGACCATGGTTATCCGTTCGCTACAAACTTCAACCCGGAGATCAACCTCCGCGAGGTATCTGCAAACGGCTCCTACTGGGAGAACGGCCACTGGGTAGAGACAAAGCCGATGGAGATCAAGCGTGAGTACAACTTCCCGCAGGTCGGCGAGAAGGATATGTATCTTCTGCACCATGAGGAGATCGAGTCTCTCGCAAAGAATATTCCGGGCGTAAAGCGCATCCGCTTCTTCATGACCTTCGGCCAGAGCTATCTCGACCACATGCGCTGCCTCGAGGACGTGGGGATGCTCTCCACCACCCCCATCAACTTCAACGGTCAGGAGATCGTCCCCATCCAGTTCCTGAAAGCCCTCCTGCCTGATCCCGCCAGCCTCGGCCCCCGCACCAAGGGCAAGACCAACATCGGCTGCATCTTCACCGGCAAGAAGGACGGCAAGGAAAAGACCTACTACATTTACAACGTCTGCGACCACCAGGAGTGCTACAAGGAAGTCGGCTCTCAGGCCATCAGCTACACCACCGGCGTTCCGGCCATGTGCGGCGCACTGATGCTGCTGACCGGCAAGTGGACCACCAAGGGCGTCCACACCGTGGAAGAGTTCGACCCGGACCCCTATCTGGACGCACTGGACAAGTACGGCCTGCCCCGCTCTGAGAGCCACAGCCCGGCTCTGGTGGACTGATGCGGCTGGTCGATACGCGCCCGCCCTTCGCGGGGCTGGCAAACCTCTCGGAGGGCGCACTCGCTTCCCTGCCCACCCCCTGCTATCTGCTGGACGAAGCCCAGCTGCGCCGCAACGGCGAAATTCTGCTGGGGGTCCAGCAGCGGACGGGCTGCAAGATCCTGCTGGCGCAGAAAGCTTTCTCCAACTTTGACCTCTACCCGCTTCTCGCACCCTGCCTCGCAGGCACTGAGGCCAGCGGCCTCTACGAGAGCCGTCTGGGCAAGGAAGAGCTGCCCGAGAAGGAGAACCACGTCTTCTGCGCCGCCTACCGGGTGGACGAGTTCAACGAGCTTCTGGATTACGCCGACCACATCGTGTTCAACTCCCCGGCCCAGCTGGCAAAGTTTGGCCCTGCGGCCAAGGCGGCGGGCAAGAGCGTCGGTCTGCGCATCAACCCGGAGCGTTCCACGCAGGAAGGCCACGCCATCTATGACCCCTGCGCCCCGGGCAGCCGTCTCGGCACCACCCGCGCCCAGTGGGACGCGGCTCTGGCAAAACAGCCGGGCCTCGCCGCCCTGCTGGACGGCCTGCACTTCCACACCCTCTGTGAGCAGGACGCCGACGCTCTGGCCGTGACGCTGGACGCTGTGGAAGAGAAATTCGGCGACCTGCTGCCGGGGCTGAAATGGCTCAATTTCGGCGGCGGACACCACATCACCCGCCCGGGCTATGACCTTGCCACGCTGGAAGCCTGCATCGCCCGGATGCAGGAGAAGTACAGCGTACAGGTCTATCTGGAGCCGGGCGAGGCGTGGGCGCTGAACGCGGGCTATCTCGTCACCACAGTGCTGGACACCCTGCAGAACGGTGACACCAGCCTCGCCATCCTCGATATGTCGGCGGCCTGCCACACCCCGGACGTCATCGAGATGCCCTACCGCCCTCCCCTGCTGGACGCGGGCGAGCCGGGCGAAAAGCCCTGCACCATCCGCCTCGGCGGGCCGACCTGCCTCGCGGGCGATGTCGTGGGAGACTACAGCTTCGACGCCCCGCTTGCCGAGGGCGACCGGCTCATCTTCGGCGATATGGCCATCTACACCACCTGCAAGAACAACACCTTCAACGGGATGCCCCTGCCGCCCATCTGGGCGCTGGCTGAGGACGGCACCTGCCGGGAGCTGGTCCGCTTCGGCTACAACGACTTCAAAATGCGGCTGGGTCACCGCGCATAAAACGAAAGCCATCGGCTGTCTGGGCCGATGGCTTTTTTGTTTACTTGAGTTTCTTTTTGGCTTCGTACTCCCGCAGGGCGGTCAGCGCCTCGCCCGCCAGCGGGTAGAGGGCCAGCATATTGAATATGGTCATCAGGCCGATGCCCACATCGCCGAGGTCCCACACCACGGTGTAGGCCTGCATACCGCCGACGACCAGCATCACCAGCGCCAGCACCTTGTAGGCCGTCTGCCAGAACCAGCTGTCACCGAAGAGATAGGCCACGTTGCAGCGGGCGTAGTAGAGGATGCCGATAAAAGTAGAGAAGCTGAACAGTGCCAGCGTCACTGCGATGAAGACGACGCCGAAGCTGCCCAGATGGTACTGCATCGCCGCCTGCAGAAGGTCCATGCCCTGCCGCCCGCCAGTGACGCTCCCGGGAGCCAGCAGCATCACGAAGGCCGTGCAGCTGCAGATGACGATGGTGTCGATGAGGACGCCCAGCGCCTGCACGAGGCCCATCTTCACGGGGTCGTCGCACTCAGCGGCAGCAGCGGCGCAGGGGGCCGAACCGGAACCTGCCTCGTTGGAGAAGAGGCCCCGCTTGATGCCGTTCATCACCACAGCGCCAAAGCCGCCGCCCACGGCCTGACGCAGGCCCAGCGCCTCCGAGAAAATGCGGGCGAAGACATCGGGCAGCTGGGGCAGATGGGTGAGGATGATCCAGAGGGTCATGACGAAGTAGCAGCCCGCCATGATGGGGACCATGACGTCGAGGCTCTTGACGGTGGCTTCCTTCCGCAGGACGATGACCGCCGCAAGCGCCGTCAGCACCAGCGTCGTGACCAGCGGCGGGATGGAGAACGCATTCTGGAACGCCTCGCTCACCGAGTTGCTGACCACCTGACTGATGCCGCACCAGCAGATGAGGCCCGACACGGCGAACAGGCAGGCCACCACCGAGCGGCGGAGCTTTCTGCCCCGTTTGCGCTCCGCGAGGGTGTGGAGATAGTAGGCCGGGCCGCCCCGCCAGCCGCCGTAAAGGTGGTCGGGCTGCTTGTATTTCTGGGCCAGCGTGGACTCCACAAAGGAGGTGGATGCGCCCAGCAGAGCCGTCACCCACATCCAGAACACCGCGCCTGCACCGCCCACAGACAGCGCCGCCACGACGCCCACCAGATTGCCCATGCCCACCCGGGTGGCCGTGGACACCACCAGCGTCTGGAAGGACGAGAGGCCGCTGCCCTTGTCGTTCTTCTCGCAGACCGCCGCCAGCATATCCCGGAACAGCCGCACCGGCAGAAGCCTTGTGCGCAGGGTGAAGAACACCCCCGCCGTCAGCAGCAGGATGACCATAAACGAAAGACTGAGGGTCACGTTTCCCAGATGCAGGGTGAGCAGGTCGCCCCACAACAGACGGTAAACCCCCTCGATGAGTTGAATGAGCACAGCATTTCCTCCCAGTGCTTGGATTTGGCCGTTTTTGCGCAAAAACAGGCCGTCGTCCTTTATTATAGACGATTCGGCCTGTTTTGTAAATCAGGAAAGTGAAGTTCAGGAGAAAAAAGCAACGGCGACGACGAAGCCTCTCCCCTTGGGAGAGGTGGCATTGCGAAGCAATGACGGAGAGGGCAAGCCCGGCACGAAAGAGCCGCTGCGCAGCGATGGGCAGGCTCTTTGTCAGAGCGATGCTGTCGCTGTGCCTGTGCTTCCCCGCCAGCGGCCTTGCCCTCTCAGGCGCTTCGCGCCAGCTCTCCCAAAGGGAGAGCCCTTGGCATTTCGTAAAACTTTATCTCTTCGCCAGAGGCTCCCCCTCCGGGGGAGCTGGCGGGCGCAAGCCCGACTGAGAGGTTGTACGAAGGCGAGGCTTCATCTCTTCCGCAGTATCTGCACCTCCGCCCCTCCCCTGACGGGCTGGGCCGTATAGACCTGCGGCCAGCGGGCGCGGAGAGCGTCAGCGGCGGCTTTGGCTTCGGCTTCGGTGCGGAACACGCCGAAGACCGCCGCGCCGCTGCCGGTCATGAGGGCGGTGACGGCTCCGTTCTCCCGGAGGGCGGCCTTGATGGCCTCGTTGTCCTTAGCCCCGCTGCACTCCTCGAGGGCGTTTCCGGCAGCGGCACAGACAGCGTCCAGGTCGCCCGCCCGGATGGCGGCTTCCTGGGCGGCGCAGTCGGGGTGGACGCTGCTGCCGACTTTGTCGTAGGCCGCAAAAGCCTCCGGCGTCGAGATGCCGTAGCCGGGCATCACCACCGTGAACCAGCACTCGGGCAGGGGCGGCAGTGCCTTGATGAGGTCGCCGAGGCCCTGCACCCGGCAGGTGCCGCCCATGAGGGCGAAGGGTACGTCTGCGCCGATGCTGACACCCAGAGCGCAGAGCTCGCTCATGGACAGGCGGGCGCCGTACAGCTCGTTCAGACCCACCAGAACAGCCGCAGCGTCGGCGCTGCCGCCAGCCATACCGGCCCGGACGGGGACGCTCTTATAGATGGTGATGTCTGCACCCGCCAGCAGGCCCGTATAGTGGAAGAAAGCCAGCGCCGCCTTGATGGCGGTGTTGCCCGGGCCGGGCTTGACATTGCTGCCGGGCAGGGCCAGATCGAGGTAGGGACTGCGGCGGATGACCACCCGCTCGTAGAGCGAGATGGCCTGCATGGTCATATCCAGCGCATGGTAGCCGCCGGGCAGGATGCCCACCACGTCCAGCGCCAGATTCAGCTTGGCCGGGGCCAGGACCGTCACACGATCGCGCATGGTTTTTTCCTCCTCACTTACAGTTCTCGTTCAAAAACTCCCGGATGCGGCGGATGGCCTCCATCAGATGCTCCACGCTGTAGGCGTAGGATACGCGGGCGTAGCCCTCGCCGGACGCGCCAAAGGCGTTGCCCGGGATGATGGCGACATGCTTCTGCTCCAGAAGCTTTGTGCAGAACTCCTCGCTGCTCATGCCGCTGGACTTGATGCAGGGGAAAGCATAGAACGCGCCCCGCGGCTCAAAACAGCTCAGGCCCATATCGTTGAAGCTCTTCACCACGAGGCGGCGGCGCATATTGTACTCGTTGCGCATCCGCTCGATCTCGCCGTCGCAGTCCTTGAGGGCCGTGATGGCGGCGTACTGGCTGGTGGTGGGGGCGCTCATGATAGCGCTCTGGTGGATCTTGGTCATGATCTTGATGATGGGCGCGGGGCCGCAGGCATAGCCCAGCCGCCAGCCCGTCATGGCGTAGGTCTTGGAGAATCCGTTGACCACCACCGTCCGCTCGGCCATGCCGGGCAGCGTGGCGATGGAAACGTGGTTCTGCAGGCCGTAGTTCAGCTCGGCGTAGATCTCATCCGACAGCACCATGATGTTGGTGCCGCGCAGGACTTCCGCGATGGCCTCCAGGTCTTCCCGCTCCATCACCGCGCCGGTAGGGTTGTTGGGGAAGGGCATGATGAGGAGCTTGGTCTTCGGGGTGATAGCGGCTTTCAGGGCGTCGGCCCGGAGGCGGAACTCATCCTCCTGACGGCAGGCCACATGGACCGGCACACCGCCGGACAGGGTGGTGATGGGCTCGTAGCAGACGAAGCACGGCTCCGGGATGATGACCTCATCGCCGGGCTGCACCAGAGTGCGGATGCACATGTCGATGGCCTCGCTGCCGCCGACGGTGACGAGGACTTCCTTTGCCGGGTCGTATTTCAGGCCCATCCGGCGGTCGAGGTAGCGGGCGATCTCTGCCCGCAGCTCTTTCAGGCCCGCGTTGGAAGTATAGCGGGTGCGGCCATGCTCGAGGCTTTCAATGCCCGCCTCACGGACGGCCCAGGGGGTCTTGAAGTCGGGCTCGCCGACGCCGAGGCTGATGCACTCGGGCATCTCGGCGGCGAGGTCGAAGAATTTGCGGATGCCGGAGGGGCGCATGGCCGCAGCGGCAGGCGCGATCAGTTTATCGTAATCCATCACAGCACGGTGCACTCTCTTTCATCGATTTCTTCGTCCTGATACAGACGGCCCTCTTTTTTGTAGGTGCGGAGCACGAAATGGGTGGCCGTGGACAGCACATCGTCCAGCGGCGACAGCCGCTTTGCCACAAAGAGGGCGATCTCCTGGAAGGTCTGGCCCTTGATGACCAGCTGCAGGTCGTAGCCGCCGCTCATCAGCAGCACGCTCTCCACCTCGTCGAAGGAGGCGATGGTGGCGGCAATTTCGTCAAAGCCGCGGCTCTTCTTGGGGCTGACATTCAGCTCGATGACGGCTTCCACCCGGTTCACGCCGGCCTTCTCCCAGTCCACGAGGGTCTTGTAGCCCTTGATGATGCCCTGCGCCCGGGCCAGGTCTATCATAGCCGCCACCTCGGCGGGGGATTTATTCAGCATGGCCGCGATGTCCTCCACCGACATCCGGGCATTGTCTTCAAGGATCTTCAGAAGCTGTTCCATCGTTGTCTCTCCTTTGTTCAGCCTGTGGCGATATTTATAGATAAGTATAGCACACTGCCCGGCAGTTTGCATCTGGTTTTTGCAAGTTCTGCCGGTGATAGACATTCTTTTGCCCGTTTCCCCTGCTCTTTTTTCCAAAAAGAGTGTTCATTTTTCGTGAAATCTGCTATACTGGAGAAAACCTTTTCTTTTGGCAAAAGCCTCTCCCTTTGGGAGAGGTGGCACCGAAGGTGACGGAGAGGGCAAGGATGCTGCCCGAGGTGAACGGGCTTGCCCTCTCAGGCGCTTACGCGCCAGCTCCCCCAAAGGGGGAGCCAAAAGTGCTCTTGATAAAGGAGAAAGACAATGGAAAAGATCGACCTGAACGAATATCTGGCCTCCAACGAGTACCCCGGCCGCGGCATCGCGGTGGCAAAAGCACCGGATGGCCGTCAGATGTTCATTGGCTATTTCATCATGGGCCGCAGCGAGAACAGCCGCAACCGGGTATTCGACCCGGTGCCCGAGCGGGGCGGCATCTGCACGATGGCAGCAGACCCGGCCAAGCTGGAGGACCCCAGCCTCATCATCTATAACCCCGTGCTGACCCTCGGCAAGACCCACATCGTCACCAACGGCGACCAGACCGACACCATCTTTGACGAGATGAGCCGGGGCCGCAGCTTTGCCGACGCCCTGCGCACCCGCACCTTCGAGCCGGACGAGCCGAACTACACCCCCCGCATCTCTGCTGTGGTGTACGCTGACGGCAGCTATCAGATGAGCATCCTGAAGTCTGCTGACGGCAACGGCGAGAGCGTCCAGCGCTATTTCTTCGACTACCCCCAGCCCGTGGCCGGTGAGGGCCACTTCATCAGCACCTACAAGCACAACGGCAACCCCATCCCCAGCTTTGAGGGGGAGCCGCTCCGCTTCGCCTGCCCCCGCACCATCGGCGATTTCGCCCACGGCCTGTGGCAGAACCTGAACCCCGACAACAAAGTCAGCCTCTTCGCCCGGGTCATCGACCTGGAGACCGGCGAGAGCGGCGACATGATCTTCAACAAATACGACGCTGTGTGCAGCGACCTCGACGACCCTGAGGAGCCGGAGCTGCTGCCCGAAGAGCTGGAACTGCTCAAAAAGCTCGACGCCGAGGAAGAATAACCTAAGACACAAGGAGGATGCACCAATGAATGAACTCGCACTGAAGTACGGCTGCAACCCCAACCAGAAGCCCAGCCGCATTTATATGGAAGATGGCTCTGACCTGCCGGTCACTGTGCTGAACGGCAAGCCCGGCTACATCAATTTTCTGGACGCGCTCAACTCCATCCAGCTGGTCAAGGAGCTGAAAGCTGCCTGTGGTCTGCCCGCAGCAGCTTCCTTCAAGCACGTTTCCCCGGCAGGCGCAGCGCTGGGGCTGCCCCTGACCGATGTGGAACGCAAGATGTACCACATTGCCCCGGATATGGAGCTGTCGCCGCTGGCAAATGCCTATGCCCGTGCACGCGGTGCGGACCGCATGTCCTCCTTTGGCGACTGGATCGCCCTTTCGGACATCTGCGATGTGCCCACCGCAAAGCTGATCCAGCACGAGGTGTCCGACGGCATCATCGCCCCGGGCTACGAGCCGGAGGCACTGGCTATCCTGTCCGGCAAGAAAAAGGGCAACTACAACGTGGTCGCCATCGACCCGGCCTACAAGCCCGCTCCCATCGAGCACAAGCAGGTGTACGGCATCACCTTTGAGCAGGGCCGCAACGAGCTGGTCATCAACGCCGACACCATGCTGAACAACTGGGTCACGGAGAACAAGACCGTGACCGAGGAGCAGAAGCGCGACCTCATCATCGCCCTCATCACCCTGAAATATACCCAGTCCAACAGCGTCTGCTACACCGCAGGCGGCCAGACCATCGGCGTGGGCG
>OJSP01001953.1_pt1 | contig 19207 bp, 17 predicted proteins | sample 1599561 | NCBI WGS metagenome assembly OJSP01 (sample SAMN04168659, study PRJEB22393) | human gut metagenome | biome: human gut microbiome; feature: stool | host: Homo sapiens | collected 2014-05-12
GAAGCCGTGGCCAGGTTGTCCGACGTGGCCGTGCTTACCTCCGACAATCCGCGCCACGAGGAGCCTGAGGCGATCATGGCCGACGTCATGCCCGGCCTCTCCGGTGCCGCCGAAGTGTTTGCCGATCCGGATCGCCGCCGGGCCATTGAAAAGGGCCTTGAGCTCCTGCACCCCGGCGACGCCCTGCTCATCGCGGGCAAGGGGCACGAGAGCACGCAGCAGATCGGCGATGTCAAACATCCGTTCAGCGATCAGCAAACCGTCCGGGAGATTCTGGGATGCGCCTGAGTTTTGAAGAGATTGTCCGCGCCGTGGACGGTTCCGCCGTGGCGGGAGCCGCGCCTTGCGGCATCGTGGAAGGCGTGGGCACGGACAGCCGTGCGGTAAAGCCCGGCTCTCTGTTCGTCTGCATCCCCGGCGAAACGTTCGACGGGCACGATTTTGCGGTTAAGGCCGCCGAAGCCGGGGCCGCCGCGCTGCTGGTATCCCGGAATCCGTTCGATGCCGTGCCGCCCGTCCCGCTCATCCTTGTTGAGGATACGGTCAAGGCGCTTGGGAAGCTGGCGCATTGCTGGCGCGAGCGCCTCGGCGAGACCCGGGTGATCGGGCTCACCGGCACGGCGGGCAAAACCACGGTCAAGGAACTGCTCGCGCAGGTCCTGAGCCGCCGCGGGCTTACCGCCAAGACGCACATGAACCTGAACAACCAGATCGGCCTGCCTCTGTCCATGTTGGCGGCGACCGGCGAGGAAGCGTTTTGGGTCATGGAGGCGGGCATCAGCCACCCCAATGATATGGACGAGCTGGGGGCCATTCTTGAGCCGGATCTTGCCCTGATCCTCAATGTTGGGCCGGGCCATGCCGCCGGCCTTGGCGATCGGGGGACGGCGCATTACAAGTCGAAACTTCTTGCGCACCTCGCACCCGGCGGAACGGCGATCATCAGCGCCGATTATCCCGATCTCGCGCGCGAAGCCCGTGCCGTACGGCAGGAATTGGTCTTCTTTTCCACCTCGGGGCGCCAAGTGGATTACCGTGCGGCCTATGTCGTACCGGCGGGCGAGGACAAAGGGCTGTTCCGGCTGTGGCTGGACGGCGTTTCCATTGATGTGGAGGCTCCGTTCCGTGGGGCGTTCGGTGCGGAAAACGTCATTGCCGTAGCCGCCGTGGCGCACCGCCTGGGGCTGGGCGCCGAGGAAATCGCCGCCGGATTCGCCGGGGCCGCGTTGCCGAAACAGCGCTTTGCCTGTTCGAGGGCCGGGGATTGGCTGGTCATCGACGACAGCTACAACGCCAACCCGTTGTCTTTTTCCCGGATGTTGGAGGCCGCCGCTGAAATGGCCGGGGATCACGCGGACAGGCCCCTTGTGTGCGTGCTCGGCGAAATGGGCGAACTCGGTTCGCTTTCCGAGGATGAGCACCGCAATCTGGGCCGCCTTGTGGCGGATATCAAGCCCCGCCTTGTCTGCTGGAAGGGCGGGCACCTGGAAGAATTTGAAGACGGGTTGCACGCCGGACGTTACGGAGGCGCATTCTGCCCGGTGACGTCCGCCGAGGATATGTTCAAGGGCCTTGCCGCCTGTGATCTCGGCAGCGGTGGGGGCGTGATCCTGTTCAAGGGATCACGTTCGAACAAATTGGAAACGTTGGTCAGCGCCTTTACGGAGGCACAGGCGGGAGAACCCCATGCTGTATAACCTGCTGTATCCGTTGAGCGTTGACTATTCCATCCTCAACATTTTCAAATACATCACCTTCCGCTCCGCATGGGCGCTTGTGACGGCGCTCGCGGTGAGTATCCTCGTCGGGCCTTATTTCATCCGCTGGTTGCAGGCCATCAAGTGCCGTCAGGAAATCCTCAAGGAAGTGAAGGCGCACCAGTGCAAGGCCGGGACCCCCACGATGGGCGGCCTGCTCATCGTGTTCGCGGTGAGCGTGAGCGTGCTGTTGTGGGCGGACCTGACCAACGCCTATGTATGGATGACCATGCTGGTGTTCATCGGGTTTTCGGCGGTGGGGTTCATCGACGACTTTATGAAGGTATCCCACCATCAGAACAAAGGTCTCAGCCCGCGCGCGAAATTTGCCGGTCAGATGCTGGTGGCCGGGATCGCCATGCTCCTGCTGGTGTCGGAACCGGCCTATTCCACGCGGCTGGCGTTCCCGTTCTTCAAGACCCTGAACCCGGATCTCGGGTACTGGTACATCCCGTTCGCCATGCTGGTCATGGTGGGGACTTCCAACGCGGTGAATCTGACGGACGGGCTCGACGGGCTGGCTATCGGCCCGATGGTCGTCGCCGGGCTGGTGTTTTCGGTGTATATTTACATCACGGGGCATGTGCGGTTCGCCCAGTACCTGCAACTTGAATACATTTCCGGGGTGGGCGAGGTCGCTGTTTTCTGCAGTGCGCTGGCTGGCGCGGGGCTTGGGTTCCTCTGGTTCAACGCCTATCCCGCCCAGATGTTCATGGGCGACGTGGGGTCGCTCGGGCTCGGCGGCGTGTTGGCCTTTCTCGCGGTGCTTTGCAAGCAGGAACTGCTCCTGCTCATCGTGGGCGGGCTGTTCGTGGCGGAAACCCTCTCCGTGATTCTGCAGGTGAGCTATTTCAAGGCCTCGGGCGGGAAGCGCATTTTCCGTATGGCCCCGCTGCACCATCACTATGAGATGAAAGGTATTCCGGAATCGAAGATCATCATCCGGTTCTGGATCATCTCCGTGATGCTCGGGCTGATCGCGCTGTCGGCATTGAAGTTGAGATGACCCGGGAAGACATTCCCTTTACGGCTTTGAAGAAAGGCCGCCTGCTTCGGCTTCCTTTCCCCTCCAAAGCGTTTGGCGATGAGGCAGGGGAAAATTGTTCCCGAATCAATTGAAGAGAGAACTTCCCGGCGCGCTCGGAACCATTTGAACCGATTTCGTAGAAAACGGTTCACGGCGGCTTCGAGGGGGGGCGGAGGAGATCATTCCCCCCGGCGGGATCAAGGGGCGGTGCCCCTTGCCGCCGGAGGCATCATTCTGGAGTCATGATGAAAGCTGCAAACGAAATGTTCACGAAGCCTGCACCGGCGGTGAAACCGGGCGACCTCGCGGTTGTTGTGGGAGCCGGGGTTTCCGGCGTGGCCGCCGCCAAACTGCTGCACAAGCTTGGTGCGCGGGTGCGGCTGCTGGATCGCTCTTTGGATCGCATCCCGGCTGATTTCGCGGAATGGGCGGAGTCCGCGGGAGTGGAAATCGTATGCGGCGAACATTCCCCGAGCCAGTTCCGGGACGCGAAGCTGGTCGTGCCGAGCCCCGGTGTGGCCGCTGCGGTCATCAGCAAATTTCTGCCCGACGGCAACCCGCCGGAAATCATGGCCGAAACCGAACTGGCATGGCGCCAGCTTTCCGGCGAGCCGGTGCTCGGCGTGACCGGGACCAGCGGCAAGACCACGACAACCAGCTTGTGCGCGGCCATGTTGAAGGAACAAGGGCTTACGGTGTTTACGGGCGGCAATATCGGCACGCCGCTGTCCGAATATATCCTGTCCGGCGAGAAGGCGGATGTAGTGGTGCTGGAATTGTCCAGTTTCCAGTTGCAGACCTGTTCGACGCTGCACCCGCGCGTGGGCATCCTGCTGAACATCAGCGAGAACCATCTCGACTTCCATAAGGACATGGACGAGTACATCAGCGCCAAGATGCGCCTGTTTGCCAACCAGACGGAGACGGATCTCGCTGTGCTGCAGGACGGCATGGATGAGCTTGCCGGGAAGTACGGAATCAAGGCGCGGAAAATCCATTATACGGAATCGGACCGTTTCCCGGATATGCAGCTCATGGGCCCGCACAACCGCTGCAATGCCGAAGCGGCATGGCTGGCCTGTCGCGAATTCGGCGTGACCGAGGAAGCCGCGGCCCGTGCCGTTGCCGCGTTCCAGCCCTTGGAGCATCGGCTGGAAAAAGTCGCCGAGATCAACGGCGTGCAGTACGTCAACGATTCCAAGTGTACGACCGTGGAAGCCTTGCGGGTGGCGCTGTCGTCATTCGATCGGCCTGTGGTGCTGCTCGCCGGGGGCAAGTTCAAGGGTGGGGATCTGCCGGGCCTGTGCCCGCTTCTGAAGGAACATGCCCGGTGCGTCGCTCTGTTCGGGGCAAGCCGTGAACGGTTCGAACCCGCGTGGCGGGATACGTTGCCCGTGACGTGGGATCGCACCTTGGAGCAGGCGCTGCGCCGAGTGGCGGGCAAGGACGGCCAGCCCGCGCTGGCTCATGAAGGCGATGTGGTGCTGCTGGCTCCGGCGTGTTCCAGCTATGACCAATATCCCAACTACCTGCGGCGCGGCGAAGATTTCAAGCGCGTCGTCCATGAGGTGCTCGCATGACAATGGCCCGTCGCCGTGTTCCCTCGTCAGGATTCCGTCCGACGCAGGAGAGCGCCCCTGTCGGCCAATACGACTGGGGATTGATCGCGCTGTTCCTTATGCTGTTGTGCATCGGCCTGCTTATGGTGCTCTCCGCCAGCGGCGTGGTGGCGGAACGCATCAACGGAGACAAGTATTTCTTTTTCAAGCGTCAGCTCATTTATGCCGTCATAGGCGGGGTTGTAATGTGGGTTCTTGCGGCTGTGCCGCGCCACATCCTGTACAAACTCCAGTATCCGTTCCTGCTGTTTGTACTGATGCTGCTGTTTGTGACCCTGAGTCCGCTGGGCGCGCGCGTCAACGGGGCGCAGCGTTGGATTTCGGTGAAATTCTTCTCCATCCAGCCGTTGGAGTTCGCCAAGATCGCGCTTGCCCTCTACCTGGCCTACTTCATGAGCACCAAGCAGGAGCTGGTGAAGACGTTCAGCAAAGGAATTATCCCGCCGTTCGCCATGACGGCCCTATTTTGTTTTTTGCTGCTGGCCCAGCCTGATTTCGGCGGGGCCGTGGTGCTTTCGCTGATCCTGTTCTTTATGTGCCTGATCGGCGGGACCCGGTTTATTTATCTGTTTATGGCCATCGGCGTGGGCTTGGCTGGCGCGTTGGCCCTGATCATCTTCGAACCGTACCGCGCCCGGCGTCTGGTGGCGTTTCTCGATCCGTTCGCGGATGCCCAGAATGCGGGGTATCAGCTTGTGCAGTCCCTGTACGCGCTCGGCTCTGGCGGCTTCTTCGGCGTGGGCATGGGCGGCAGTTCGCAGAAGATGTTCTATCTGCCCGAAGCGCACAACGACTTTATCATGGCGGTGGTGGGCGAGGAGCTCGGCTTTTTCGGCATGACGCTGATCATGGTGCTGTTCGCCATGCTGTTCATGCGCTGCTACAAGATCATCATGGGGCAGTCGGATCTGCGCGATCGTTTTTCGGCTTTCGGCGTGACGCTGGTGCTGGCCATCGGTGCTACGCTCAATCTGGCCGTGGTTATGGGAATGGCGCCGCCCAAGGGGGTGGCTATGCCGTTTTTGAGCTACGGCGGCAGTAGCCTGCTTGCGAGTATGATGTGCATCGGCTTGCTGCTGAATTTTTCCCGCACGGCGCGGTGACAGGAAAGGATATGGGCGTTCGGATCATTCTGACCACCGGCGGAACCGGTGGACATATTTTTCCGGCTTTGGCCGTGGCGGAACAGTTGCGGCGCGAAGGCGCCGAGCTGTTGTTCGTCGGTTCGCAGTACGGTTCCGAGGCCAAGCTGGCGAAACAGGCCGGGCTGGAGTTCCGGGGGCTGCCCGTGCGCGGCGTGCTCGGGCGCGGCCTGCGTTCCGTGGGCGCGCTGTGGGGGCTTTTCCGCGCCGTGTTCATGGCTAGGGCTATCGTAAAGGACTTCCGGCCCGACGCCGTGATCGGTTTCGGGGCCTATGCCTCCTTCCCGTCGCTGGTGGCGGCCAAGCTTTCCGGCGTTCCCATCGCGGTGCACGAGCAAAACGCCATGCCGGGCCTGACCAACCGCATGTTGGCGAAGCTGGCAAAACGGGTGTTCCTGTCTCTGCCGGACGTGACCGGGGCTTTTGACGCGAAAAAGAGCCAGCTCACAGGCAACCCCGTGCGCGAGGCGATCGTGGAGTCCGGGAAAAACGCTGTTGGGCATCCCGGTACCCGCCGTCTATTGGTCATGGGCGGCAGCCAGGGGGCGAAAGCCGTCAATTCCGTGATCCTCGCCAGCCTGGAACGGTTGACGAAGGCCGGGATCGAAATCCGGCATCAGACTGGCTCTTTCGATCTGGAGCGCGTGCTTGCCGGGTACCGGGCGCACGGTGTCGACGCTTCGGGCGTGACGCCGTTTATCGAAGATGTGGCCGCGGCGTATCAGTGGGCCGATCTGGTGTTGTGCCGGGCCGGGGCTACGTCCGTGGCCGAACTGGCCGTAGCCGGAAAACCCGCCGTGCTCGTGCCCTTCCCCTATGCGACTCACGATCATCAGACATACAACGCTCAGGTTATGGTTGATCAAGGGGCTGCGCTGCTGGTGGCGGAAAAAGACCTCCCGCATCTGGACGCCGGGGGGATGCTCATCAACCTGTTGCTGGACCCCGGCACGCTGCGCACGATGTCTCAGATGGCGCACACCTGCGCGCGTCCCGATGCCGCCTCCAAAGTGGCGCAGGGCGTTCTTGCGCTGTGCCGTCAGAGCTGAAAAAGGAAACGATGATGCGTACCAAGTTTACGAAAATCCATATGATCGGCATCGGCGGCTCGGGCATGAGCGGTATTGCCGAAGTGCTCTTGAACCTCGGCTATGAAGTGCACGGCTCGGACATGGCGGACAGCCCCGTGGTTCAGCGTCTGCGCTCGCTCGGGGCGGATATCCATATCGGGCACGCCGCCGGGAATGTGGATGACGTCAACGTGTTGGTAAAGTCCAGCGCGGTTGCGGAAGACAATCCCGAAGTGGTCGCCGCCCGCCAGAAGGGTATCCCGGTGATTCCCCGTGCGGAGATGCTGGCGGAGCTTATGCGCCTGCGGACCGGGATCGCCATTGCCGGGACACACGGCAAGACCTCCACGACTTCGCTGACCGCCGCCATTTTCGACGCCGCCAGCCTTGACCCGACGGTCATCATCGGGGGACGGATCAACGCCTATGGGGCCAACGCCCGGCTGGGGCAGGGCGAGTATCTGATCGCCGAAGCCGACGAATCCGACGGCTCGTTCCTCTGCCTGTTGCCGATCATCAACGTCGTGACCAATGTGGACCGCGACCATCTGGATCACTACGGCAATCAGGAAGCCATCGACGAGGCGTTCGTCAGTTTCATGAACCAGATCCCCTTCTACGGGCTGAACGTCGTGTGCGGCGACGACCCCGGCGTGGAGCGTCTGCTGCCCCGCGTGAAGCGTCCCGTCGTGACCTACGGGTTTGGCTCCGGCAACCACATCCGGGCGGAAGTGCTGGAGTGTGGGGTCATCAACCGTTTCAAGGTCTTCATCAAGGGCGAAGAGCTTGGTGAGGTGACGTTGCGTCAGCCGGGCCGCCACAACATCCTGAACGCGCTTGCCGCCATCGGCGTGGCGTTGGATGCCGGCATCGAGCCGCATTTCTGCATCGAGGGATTGGCCCGTTTCGGCGGGGTGGGGCGGCGTTTCGAGCACAAGGGCGAAAAAAACGACATCCTTGTCGTGGACGACTACGGGCACCATCCTGTGGAAATCGCCGCGACGCTGGCGACGGCCCGTACTGCCTACCCGGATCGCCGGGTTGTGGTGGCGTTTCAGCCGCACCGTTTCTCGCGGACACAGGCGCTGTTCGGCGAATTCTGTCATGTGCTCGGTACGGTGGACAAACTGTTGCTGACGGAAATCTATCCCGCGTCGGAAAAGCCCATCCCCGGCGTGAACGGGCAGAACCTTGCGCAGGGCATCCGGCAGGTGTCGGACGCGGACGTGAGCTATTTTCAGAATTTTGATGAGATGGTTGCCGCGTTGCCGGATATCCTCAAGCCCGGGGATCTGTTCCTGACTATCGGCGCGGGCAATGTGACCACTGTCGGGCCGCGTTTCCTCGCGTTGGAGTAGAAGATCCATCGGGGGAGGGCGCTTTTTGTAAAAAGTGTCCTCCCCCGGACCCCTACCCGCAAAAACGTTGACTGGTGGGGAGGCTGCGCAACGGGAGTCCCGTTGTACGGTACAGGGGGAGTGCTTTGACAAAAACCGGGAACGCAGCGGCGTTTCCGGTATTGCCGGGGGCCGGGGGGCGGCTCGCCCCCCGGACGGGGTCAAGGGGCAGTCGGCCCCTTGCCGCCGGAGGCATCCTTTCCGCTCTGCAGGCTTGAGGCGCAAAAGGGGGCGCGTGCCCTGATAAGTGGCCTTTTATCAGGTGAACGGGCTTAGCTCCCTGTAAAAAATAATATTCAACAGAGTCGTTCTCCTGCGAAACAAACGGGAAAGAGGAAAACCGATGGTACGGATCGTTGCGTCGCCGCGCATGGCTTCTTTGACCTCCCTGCACCTGGGGGGCCGGGCGCTGGCACTCGCCACGTTTGAAAGCGCCGCGGATCTGGAAACGCTGCCCGAGGCGGCGGATCGGATCGGGGGGCGCGTGGCCATGCTTGGCGGCGGGACGAATATCCTCGCCGCCGATGGCGAGCTGCCCGTTGTGCTCGTCCGCTGCGGCATGGACGAAGCGCCCGCCGTGATCGGCGAGGACGGCGGATTGCGGCTCGTACGGGTCGGCGCGGGCGTAAAGCTGCCCCGCCTGTTGGTCTGGTGCATGAAACACGGCTTGTCCGGGCTGGAAGGCATGGCCGGGGTGCCGGGCGACGTGGGCGGCGCGGTGGCCGGGAATGCCGGGGCGCACGGGATGGACATGGGCACGGTGTTGCGCAGCGTGGATGTGTTTTCCCCGGACCGTGGCTTTCGGACGCTGGGGCGTGAGGACGTGCGCTGTGAATACCGTTTTTTCGGTTTGAAGGACGGCGGGAAGCCGTGGTTTGCGATTTCCAGTATCGTATTGGCGCTGCGCCCGGCGGAACCGGAAGCGATACGCACGGCCCTGCGCGACAATATCAAACGCAAGCTGCGGGTGCAGCCGGTCCGTTCGTGGAGCGCGGGGTGCGTCTTTAAAAACCCCCCGGAAGGGACGTCGGCGGGCAAGCTGCTTGACGAGGCCGGATTCCGGGGCAAGCGGCTCGGAGGCATATGCTTTTCCGAGATCCATGCGAATTTTTTGGTCAACGAAGGTAAGGGCAGCGCGGACGCCGCGCTTGAGCTCATCCGTTCGGCGCAGAGCGCCGTATGGGAACGGTTTGGGATCCAATTGCAGACGGAAGTGAAATTGTGGGTATTCTGAGTTCGTCGAAGCGCAACAACAGGCGTCCCGCCCGCAACAGCTACACCAGCTCGCAGCGGAGAGCCCCTTCTTCGGGAGGCGGATCGTTTTTCGCCCATGTGAAGTCGGCCCTCAGCTGGACCCTTGGCCTTGGGCTCGGGGCGGCGTTGCTCGTCGGGCTCGGTGTGGGCGGCCTTCAGTTGCACCGCATGGCGACGACCAGCGAGTTTTTCGCCATCAAGCGCGTTGAAATCCGGGGCACGACCCATTTTTCGCGCGAGGAAGTGCTCAAGGCCGCAAACCTGCAATCGGGCGTCAACAGCCTGACCGTCAACATCGCGGACGTGGAGCAGGGCCTCCGCGACAATCCGTGGGTGCTGTCCGTGGCCGTGAAGCGCCGCCTGCCGGATGCGTTTGAGATCCGCATCCGGGAACGCATCCCCGCATTTTGGATGCTCAAAGACGGCGTCCTGTACTATGCGGACAACAGGGGGCAGATCATCGCGCCCGTGAATGTGGGGAATTTCCTGTCGCTGCCGACGCTGGAGATCCTGCCCGGCGGCGAGGAACTGCTTCCCCAGATGGACGAGCTTTCCCGCGCGTTTCAGGCCGCGCACCTGCCTGTGAACATGGCCAGCGTTTCCCTGTTTCGGGTGAGCGCGGCCAAGGGCTTTGAAGTCTTTATCGAAAACAGGAACTTGGTGCTGTGCATCGCCGCTGAGGACTGGGATGCCAATCTGCGTCGGCTGAGTTTGGTCCTTTCCGATCTGGCCCGCCGCGGCGAGTTGAAGACGGCACGGGAAGTTTGGGCCGCCGACGGCAACGTCTGGGTTGTAGAACCTGAGAATGTCTAAGAGCGAGTAGCGGTTTTTTCTAGACTTTTTACGGAAAATATGCTGTATCCGGGGTATTCAGACTGTGAAACAGGGCGGAAAAAGACACCCTTGTTCTGGCTCAGAACAGCAGTGATGAGCAGGGTGACGCCGCAGCGCCTCCCGAAATGATGGATTCGGGTCTGATTTCGCGTGATCGGGATGACGCAATATCCCGACATGCATTGCGAAACGCGCCAAGGAGTAGCGCATGTCCAAATCTGAATTGATAGTCGGCCTTGATATTGGCACCACCAAGATTTGTGCGGTGGTGGGCGAACCCTCTGAGAACGGCGGGATGGATATTGTCGGTATCGGCACGAGTCCGTCCACCGGGCTGCGGAAGGGTGTCGTGGTCAATATCGAGCAGACGGTGCAATCCATCAAGCGGGCGCTTGAAGAAGCCGAACTGATGGCCGGATGTGAAATCCGATCCGTGTATGCGGGCATCGCCGGCAGTCACATCAAGGGGTTCAACAGCCACGGCGTCATTGCCGTCAAGGGCGGTGAAGTCTCGCCCCGCGACATCGAGCGTGCGCTGGATGCGGCCAAGGCGGTCGCCATCCCGTTGGACCGCGAGGTGATCCACATTCTGCCTCAGGAATACATCGTCGACGATCAGCGCGGCATTGCCGATCCGATGGGCATGGCCGGCGTGCGTCTGGAAGTGAAGGTCCACATCGTGACCGGTGCGGTCACTTCCGCCCAGAACATCGTGCGCTCCTGCCATAAGAGCGGGCTTGACGTGTCGGACATCGTGCTGGAATCCCTCGCCTCGGCCAAGGCCGTGCTCACCGAAGAGGAGCGCGAGATCGGCGTGGCCCTCATCGACCTCGGCGGCGGGACCTGCGACATCGCCATTTTCGCCAACGATTCCATCAAGCATACGGGCGTGCTGGCGCTTGGCGGGCAGAACCTGACCAACGACATCGCGTTCGGCCTCCGCACGCCTATGGCTGCGGCGGAAAAGATCAAGATCAAGCATGGTGCGGCCATTGCCGAAATGGTGCGCCCCGATGAGTATATCGAAGTGCCCAGCGTGGGCGGGCGGGAACCTCGCCGCCTGTCGCGTCAGGTGCTGGCGGAAATCTGTGAACCCCGCATGGAGGAAATCCTCACGCTCCTCGATCAGGAGCTGGTGCGTTCCGGTCTCAAAAACATGATCGGCGCGGGTGTGGTGCTCACGGGCGGGACGGCCCTCATTCAGGGCTGTCAGGAGCTCGGCGAACAAGTCTTCAACCTGCCTACGCGCATCGGGTATCCCCGCAATGTGGGCGGGCTCAAAGATATGGTGAACAGTCCCAAGTTCGCCACGGCCATGGGCCTGCTCCGCTTCGGCGCGGAGAAGGAAGGCATGGAGCAGAAATTCCGTATCCGAAGCGACGGGAATGTATTCAATTCGATCCTGTCGCGCATGAAAAAGTGGTTTTCCGAAATTTCCTGACGTCTGGGCGGTCAGCACGTTGTTCTCTTTGAGGAGGAGCTATGATGGATATGCAATTTGAAGCGGATACACCCCCCGCGAATATAAAGGTCATCGGTGTCGGCGGTGGCGGCGGCAATGCCGTGCAGAACATGATCATGGCGGGCCTGAAGGGTGTCTCCTTCATCTGCGCCAATACGGATGCGCAGGCTCTGCTTCGCTCCAAGGCTGAAATCAAGCTCCAGATCGGCGAGAAGCTGACCAAAGGGCTTGGAGCCGGGGCCGATCCCAACGTGGGCCGCGATGCGGCGCAGGAAAGCATCGGCGCGATCAAGGACGCCATCGGCGATGCCGACATGGTCTTCGTGACCGCGGGCATGGGCGGCGGCACCGGGACCGGCGCGGCCCCCATCGTGGCACAGGCCGCCCGCGAACTGGGAGCCCTGACGGTGGGCGTCGTGACCAAACCGTTCCTGTTTGAGGGCACGAAACGCGCCCGCGCCGCGGAGCAGGGCATCGCCGAGCTCCGCGAGAACGTGGACAGCCTGATCACCATCCCGAACAACCGACTGCTTACCATTGCGCCCAAGAAAGCGAAACTCAGCGATATGCTGAAATGCGCCGACGACGTGCTGCACCGTGCTGTTCGGGGTATTTCCGACCTTATCACCGTTCCCGGCCTCATCAACGTGGACTTCGCCGACGTGCGCACGGTCATGAGCGTATCCGGCCTGGCCATGATGGGCGCCGGCATCGCCGTGGGCGAAGGGCGCGCCATCGAAGCCGCGCGCAAGGCCATCACCAGCCCGTTGCTGGAAGATGTGTCCATTGCCGGGGCCAAGGCGGTGCTCATCAACATCACGGCCAACGAAGATCTGCTCTTTGAAGAATTCAACGACGCGTCCGCCTACATCAATGACGCGCTCGGCGAAGCCGATACCAACATCATCATCGGGTGCGCCACCGACGAGAATGCCGGGGACGAGATCCGCATCACCGTCATCGCTACGGGCATCGAAGGCAACGCCGCGCCGAAGGTCGTGCAGGGCGGGCAGGCCAATATGGCTACCGTCCGGCCCCAGCAGCGCTCGGCTCAGCAGCCGCAGCAGCCTTCCCATTCCGGGCTGAATTACCAGAAGCAGGCCCTTGCCGAGGAGCACGCGATGCCCCGTATGCGTATGCCCCGTACGGTCGGCAACTTTTCGGATGAAGAGCGCATTGTGCCCACGTTCCTGCGGGATCGCGATCAGCTCTCCAAACAGACGACGCATAACCCCGGCCGCGAAGAGTTCATCTTCGAGGAAGAGGAAATCGAGCTGCCTACGTTCATCCGCAAGCAGGCCAACTAAACCGGGCGGAGCGGTTGCATTCCGCTGCCCGGCATTGCAGAGGCAGATCCATCCGGCTCTTTCGAGAGGCTCTTTCCCGCGGAGAGGGCCTCTCGTTTTTTCGGTGTTCTCCGCGCTGGCCGGTTTGGGAATGGGAGGGAACGTTTTTCTCCAGAAAAGTTGCCTCTCCCTTTCCCGATATATCTCATCAGTTCATATGGGAATGGCGGCGTGCTGGAGGCAAGAGGCATCGGTTCCGGAGTGCCCAAAAAAAGAGTGGCGCTCTCAGGGGTTCGGGCGTATTTATCAGGAATAAGATCTCATAAGTCATCCATCTGGAGATAGCTATGAAAACGATCCGTTTTTTCCTGTTGTGGTGTATGGTTGTGGCGATTTCCGCCTGTACGCCGTTCTACCGCGGCTTTGAAGGCTCGACGTTGGTTTCCCCGGCACGGCCTGACGTTTCCGTCAGCGTTGTGGATATGCCGATGCTTGCGCACGGTCAGATCGCCCCGTTCCTGAATACGGATCAAGGCTACCAGTTCCCGGAAACCCTTGTCTCCGTATACGGAACGGACGCCGCGTCTCCCGTAGCCATTGTGGCCCTTTCCTTTGTGCCCAGCAACGCTTGGGAATGGGACCCGCTGTCCTTCAGCGGGCCTATGGCCCAGCAGAACATGGGGACCGTGTTTGGCGGAGAGAGCTTCTACGGGAGCGTCCGCATCGTCAACGGGGCCAAGGATCCTTTTGCGCCTCTGTTCGCGCCCGAGGATCAGTGGGCTTCCCTTGACTGGCTGGTGCAGCGTTTCGCGTGCCTGAATGATTTCAGGCGGTCCAAGCTTATCCTGGAATACCGCGAACCGCTCCCCGCGTCGCTCAAGGGCGTTTCCGAATTGCAGGTATACAACGAGGCTGTGCAGGCGTTCCGCGAACGGGCGGCCAAGGTGTTCCACGTGGCGCCGGACCAGGTAACTCATGAGATGCGCCGCCAGGCCAAGGCAGTGAACTTCGGCATCGTCTACGGCATCTCCGCCTTCTCCCTGAGCCAGGACATCGGCGTGAGCGTGGCGGAGGCCAAGGCGTATATGGAGGCCTACTTCGCCACCTTCCCAGGCGTCCGGACGTATATGGACGCCATTGTGGAGCGGGCCAGGGAGCAGGGCTATGTGGAGACGCTGTTCCACCGGCGGCGGGACCTGCCGGAGCTGAAGTCCTCCAACTTCAACCTCCGCTCCTTCGGGGAGCGAGTGGCCCTGAACATGCCCATCCAGGGCACCGCGGCGGACATCATGAAGCTGGCTATGGTGGCGGTGCGGAAACGCCTGCGGCAGGAACTGCCGGAGGCCCGTCTGGTGCTGCAAGTCCACGACGAGCTGATCGTGGAGTGCCCGGAGGCCCAGGCGGAGACCGCCGCGGCGCTGCTGAAGGAGGAGATGGAGAACGTGGTGTCCCTCTCCGTCCCCCTAACGGCGGACGCCCACTGGGGCAGAAACTGGCTGGAGGCCAAGGGCTGATGGGATTTCAGAAGATCGACTACGCCGCGTGGCCCCGCCGTCCGTATTTTGAGCATTACCACCGGGACGTGCCCTGTTGGTACAGCATGACGGTGGACGTGGACATCTCCGCCCTGCTGCCCCGCCTGCGGGGGTCGGGACTCCGGTTCTATCCGTCGGTGATCCACGGCATCTCCCGGATGGTCAACGCGGACCCGGCCCTCCGCATGGCTATGGACGAGACGGGGGCCATCGGCGTCTACGACCGGGTGGACCCCACTTATACGATTTTTCACAAGGACGATGAGACCTTCTCCGTCCTCTGGACCGCCTACCAGCCGGATCTGCGGGCCTTCTGCCAGGACTGGGAGGCGGACCGGACCCGCTATGGGGACATCCACACCTTTGAAGCCCGCCCGCCGGAGGCGGGACAGGGACTCTTCAACATCTCCGCCGTGCCCTGGGCCTCCTTCCGAAGTCTGCACCTGGAGCTGCCGGAGGCCAACGACTACCTGCTGCCCATCTTTACCCTGGGCCGCTACCGGAAGGAGAACGGCCGCACCCTGCTGCCCCTGGCCATGCAGGTCCACCACGGCGTCACGGACGGCTTTCACGTGGGGCGGTTCTTCAACCGCCTCCAGGCCTGGGCGGACAGTGCGCCGGAGATGGGCGCATGAAGCGCCTGTATATGATCGGCGGTCCTATGGGCGTGGGAAAGACCGCCGCCTGCCGCCAGCTGCAGCAGCTGCTGGACCGGAGCGTGTTCCTGGACGGGGACTGGTGCTGGGATGCCCACCCCTTCCAGGTGACGGAGGAGACCCGGGAGATGGTGCTGGAGAACATCTCTTTTCTCCTGAACAGCTTCCTCCGCTGCTCCGCCTATGACCATGTGATTTTCTGCTGGGTCCTGCACCGGCGGGAAATCTGGGAAGACCTGCTCCGCCGCCTGACGGAGCCGTATGTCCTGCGGGCCGTCTCCCTGGTCTGCACACCGGAGACCCTGCGGTCCCGGCTGGAGGGAGATATCCGCGCCGGAAAGCGAATACCGGATGTGTTGGACCGGAGCCTGGCCTACCTGCCGCTGTATGATGCCCTGGACATCCGGCACCTGGATGTGACGGCTTTGACGCCCCGGGAGACGGCGGAGTGCATCCGAAGGGAGGGCGGCGCATGAAGCGGCTGATCGTCCTGCTGGGCGTGGCTGGGGTGTCCCTGTCGGCGGTGTTTGTCCGGTGGTCCACGGCGCCGTCCCTGATCCTGGCGCTGTACCGGATGGCCTTTTCGGCGGCGCTGATGGCGGTCCCGGTACTGGCGGGACGAAGGCGGGAGCTGAAATCCCTGACCCGGCGGGACGTGCTGCTGTGCCTTGCCAGCGGCTTGTTTCTGGGCATCCACTTCGCGGCGTATTTTGGGGCCCTGCGGGCCACCTCCATCGCCTCGGCGGTGGTGCTGGTGGATACGGAGGTATTCTTTGTGGCAGCGGCCTCGGCGTTGTTTCTGGGGCAGCGGCTGCCCCGCCGGACCTGGCCCGCGGTCCTGCTTGCCTTTGCAGGCAGCGCGGTGGTGGCGCTGGCAGACAGCGCCGCCGGGACGAATGCGCTGCTGGGAGATTTGATTGCCCTGGCCGGCGCCGCCGCCATGGCGGTCTATACCATGATCGGAACGGTCTGCCGGCAGCGGCTCTCCACGTCAGTGTACACCTTTCTGGTGTATACGTCCGCCGCGGCCACGCTGCTGGCTGCGGCCCTGCTGAGCGGAACGCCGCTGGCCGGCTACGGTCCGGTGAACGGGCTGACGGCCCTGGGCATGGCGGTATGCTGCACCCTGCTGGGACACAATGTATTCAGCTGGGGGCTGAAATATCTGCCGCCGGCCTTCATCGCCACGGTCAAGCTGATGGAGCCGGTGTTCGCCTCTGTCTGGGGACTCCTGCTCTTTGGCGAGCGGCCGGGCTGGCTGACGGTTGCCGGAGGCGCGGCGGTCCTTCTGGGCGTGGGGCTGTATGCCCGTACCATCGGCGGGGATGCCGGAAAACGAGAGGAGAGAGAACCATGAGAGAACAGATGCACGTGCGCATCGTCCCCATGACCGGGGACCATCTGGACGAGGTGGCGGAGCTGGAACGGATCTGCTTCACCACCCCCTGGTCCCGGAACATGCTGGTGGAGGAGCTGCAGAACGACTGCGCCGCCTTCCTGGTGGCCCTGGATGACGAGGACCACGTGGCGGGCTACGCCGGCCTGCTGGTGGTGCTGGACGAGGGGTACATCACCAATGTGGCCGTGCGGCCGGAGTGCCGCCGCAACGGCATCGCCCAGAAGCTGCTGCAAGTGTTCCTGGACTTTGCCCAGGCCCACAAGCTGGCGTTTCTGACGCTGGAGGTCCGGGCCTCCAACTACGGGGCCATCGCCCTGTACGGCAGCCGGGGCTTCCGCAGCGTGGGCAGGCGGAAAAACTATTACGAGCATCCGAAGGAGGATGCCATCATCATGACAAAGGAGTTTACCGATGGAACTGAGGATCCCGACACTGGAGCAGCTGCGGACGGTCTATGACCGGGACCTGCGGACAGCATTTCCCGCAGCGGAGCTGAAGCCCCTGAAGAATATGGAGGAGATGTGGGCCGAGGGGCGGTACCGCCCCTGGTGCCTCTTTGACGGGGACGACATCGCCGGCGAGGCATTTTTATGGCTGGGCCACCCCGGCTGGGCCCTGCTGGACTATCTGTGCGTGGCCGCAGACCGCCGGAACGGCGGCCTGGGCTCCGTGATCCTGGAGAAGCTCCGGGAGGCGGAGCGGGGCAATGTGATCTTCGGAGAGAGTGAGATCCCTTGCTACGCCCCGGACCCGGCCATGGCAGAGCGGCGGCTGGGCTTCTATGCCCGCAACGGCGCCCGGACCGCCGGGTATGACACGGAGATGTTCGGCGTACCCTACAAGACCCTGTACTGGGCGGAGGGGAAAGTGGACGAGTCCGCCCTGATGGAGGAGCACCGCTTTGTCTATGCCAGTACCTTTGCGCCGGATAAATTCCGCAGATATGTCCGCATCCCCTTTGATCCAAATGGGACGCCGGGCGAGAGAGTATCCTGGCAGCAGTGACGGAAAAGAGAGGGACAGATCATGAAAATTTTGGCCTTTGAGTCCTCCTGCGACGAGACAGCGGTGGCCGTGGTGGAGGACGGGCGCACGGTCCTGTCCGATGCCATCGCCTCCCAGGCGGACCTCCACGCCCTGTACGGCGGCGTGGTGCCGGAGATCGCCTCCCGCAAGCATGTGGAGGCCATTGCCGCCCTGACGGACCAGGCTCTGCGGCAGGCGGGCTGTGAGAAGTCCGACATCGACGCGGTGGCAGTGACCTATGCCCCGGGGCTCATCGGCGCGGTGCTGGTGGGCCTCAGCTTCGCCAAGTCGGTGGCCTTTGCCCTGGGGGTGCCCCTGATCCCGGTGCACCACATCCGGGGCCACATCGCCGCCAATTACCTGGCCTTTCCGGAACTGGAGCCGCCCTTCCTGGCCCTGGCCATCTCCGGAGGCAACACAATGATCGTGGACGTCCGGGACTACACGGATATGGAGATTCTGGGCGCCACCCGGGATGACGCAGCAGGGGAGTGCTTCGACAAGGCGGCCCGGGTGCTGGGCCTGCCCTATCCCGGCGGCGCCCCCATGGACGCCCTGGCCCGGCAGTCCCCGGGCGGGGTGTACACCCTGCCTCACGCCCATGTGGACGGGGCAGAGCTGGACATGAGCTTCTCCGGCCTCAAGACGGCGGTGGTGAACCTGGCCCACCATGCTCAGCAGGTGGGGGAGTCTCTGGACCGGGCAGCGCTGGCTCGGGACTTCGCCCAGGCTGTCAGCGATACACTGGTGCCCCGGGCCATGGAGGCGGCAAAGCAGACTGGCCGCACTGTGCTTTGCGCCGCCGGCGGCGTAGCGGCCAACTCCGTCATCCGGGAGGATCTTCGTCGGGCCTGCGAGGCGGCAGACATCCGGTTATACCTGCCGCCGCTGAAACTCTGCGGCGACAACGGTGCCATGATCGGCGCCCAGGGGTATTATGAATATCTGGCAGGGCATACGGCTGGCATGGAGCTGAACGCCTATGCTACACGGGACATTGCAGACTGAATCAGGCGGCCGCGTCAGCGGCCGCCTGATTTATTGGAAAATGCATAACGAGCTTATGCAGGCTGCATCTGTAAAGCCAGATACCTTGCTTTTTGTGAAGGCGCAGCTCGGGTGGTCTTCATTTGCCGTTCACTTTTGGAAAAACAGGCAGGAGAGACGGAGAAGTTTTTGAAGGCAAAACATTATGTAAAGTTTAGACGCTTTTTTGGGCGGTGGAAAAGCGCAAAAAGAGAAGATGGTAAATTTATACAATTTACAAAAAAATATTGAAAATAAATAGAAAATTCGCGTGTGGAAAATCATGTGGAAAATGTGAATAACTCTTTGTAAAAAGAAATTATCAAATAAATTATGTAAATGCTGAAAAGAACGGAAGACTGCAAAAAGAAGGGAGTCAACAGAAAATAATGACAGAATTTGTCGAAGTTTCTTGGGAAAATCACAACAGAATTTCCTGTTGTAATGGGCGGAATTCGGGGGAAAAGCGTAGGAAATAGGCTAATCGCCTGAAAATATTTTGAAGGAATTCCTTCAAAATACAAAATGTAATATACAGGAATTGCCATGCAGAGAGTGTGGCAGGAAATCAAAAGAATCTGTTGACGTCGGTCAAAAAATATGATAAAATATATCCTGTTCTGGATGTGCCTTTCCAAAAACACCATGTCATGAATTGATAAGCTAATGTAGCTCAGTCGGTAGAGCAGCTGATTCGTAATCAGCAGGTCGTGTGTT
>OJSP01001967.1_pt1 | contig 19087 bp, 13 predicted proteins | sample 1599561 | NCBI WGS metagenome assembly OJSP01 (sample SAMN04168659, study PRJEB22393) | human gut metagenome | biome: human gut microbiome; feature: stool | host: Homo sapiens | collected 2014-05-12
GCATTTCAATGTCATATTTATTATACGCGCCGTCAGACCCTTCTAGTTTTGTGCAGATGCCTGCTGCAATGTAATCATAAAATGAACATACAGCAGCGAGATTTTGGTATTTATGGTAGATGTTGCATTTTGCATACAAGTTGCACAGACAATGACGGGTGTTTTCATACTGCTCTTTGACCCTTTGAATCATTAGTGTATACGGTTCACTTTTTGCTTTGTTCAGCGCAAGACGTGTCTTATAGTCACTCTTTTCTTTATTCCACATCTCGTATTTTTCGTTATACTCCTGTTGCTTTTTGCTATATTCATCGTACTTTCTCTTTTGAGCTTTGTATCTTTCAAAGGCGTTATTGTATAGATTTTCTTCTTCTTTTTTCTGCTTACGATTTGCCATGAATGGAATAATAAATACGCACGGAAGAAAAATTATTCCTGCAATAATAGTAAGGAAAATCAAACCTGGCGATGTACGAAAATCCTTGCCCTGAAAGTCCTCTCGTCTGGGTTTAGATGGCTCCGTCGGCGCTTTTTCGCTTGGAAATGCCGCAAGAGTCGTATCATAGAAATGGTTTTTACAATATTCTTCAAATGATCTTTCGACGGGCAAAACGTAGGATTCTCTTAATTTTTTATCGATTGATGCTTCGATTTTCAAATATTCATATAAATCTCGTTCCAAGTCCGCTATCATTCCAAGATACTCTTTTAATACTTCTGTTGTCATCCGTCACACCATCCTTTTGCAAATATAGTCCGTATATTGATAATAACCCGATTATAGCTAGTTGTCAATATCCGGTCTATTTCTTATGCTATAATTATCAATTCTGCCAAGGATGGTATGATAATTTATGATTCGATACGACCCGCTTTGGGAGACGATGAAAAAACGCGGCATCTCTCAGTACAAGCTGCTCAAGGACTACCATTTCAGTGCGGGGCAGTTAAGCCGCCTGCGCAAAAATGAGAACATCAGCACCTACACCATCAATACGCTCTGCAAAATCCTCGACTGCAAAATTGAGGACGTTGCTGTCTATCTGGAAGACGAAACGGAAAGCTCTGACTGAAACCTCGAAAATTACCTCGAAGGTGCGACTATTTGCAGAAACTTACAAATTTTTTCAAAAATCCGCTTGACAAAGCGCCCGGAGGCGGGTATAATAGCACACGTCGACCGGCTCGACGCCGCGAGACAAAACCGAATAATGGGGATTTGCATAGTGGTAGTGCGGTAGACTCTGACTCTACTTGTGGGAGTTCGATTCTCTCATCCCCAACCAAAAAGACATCCGAACACTCCGGATGTCTTTTTTTGTCGTATCCGGGTTATGGAGTGCACTCCGCCCTTGCACACGAGAGGAGTATTGGACATGGAAAACATCAAGAAAAACTTCGGTTTTGGCTGTATGCGCCTGCCCATGAAGGATGGTGAGATCGATCTGGCCGAAACCAGCCGGATGGTCGATTATTTTCTGGAGCAGGGCTTCAACTACTTCGACACGGCCCACGGCTACCTTCAGGGCCGGAGCGAGACGGCGCTGAAGACCTGCCTGACCAGCCGCCACCCCCGCGACAGCTACATCCTGACCAACAAGCTGACCGGCACTTTCTTCAAAACTGAGGCTGACATCCGTCCCTTTTTCCAGAGCCAGCTGGAAGCCTGCGGTGTGGACTATTTTGATTTCTACCTGATGCACGCCCAGAGTGCAACGTTTTACCAGCATTTCAAAAAATGCCGGGCCTATGAGACCGCTTTTGCGCTGAAGGCCGAGGGCAAAATCAAGCATGTGGGCATCTCCTTCCACGATCATGCCGAGGTACTGGAGCAGATCCTGACTGACTACCCGGAGATCGAGGTGGTGCAGATCCAGTTCAACTATGTGGACTACGACGACCCCGCCGTGCAGAGCCGCAAGTGCTATGAAGTCTGCCGCAGGCACGGCAAGCCCGTGCTGGTCATGGAGCCTGTGAAGGGCGGCAACCTGGTCAACCTGCCCGAAGAGGCCCGGAAGGTGCTGGACGAGCTGCACGGCGGCAGCCCAGCCAGCTACGCCATCCGCTTTGCGGCGGGCTTCCCCGGCATGATGATGGTGCTCTCCGGCATGAGCAGCATGGAGCAGATGAAGGATAACCTCAGCTACATGAAGGACTTCCAGCCCCTGAACGAGACTGAGCTGGAAGCCGTGAAGAAGGTGCAGTCGATCTTCTGCGGCATGAACCTGATCCCCTGCACCGCCTGCCGCTACTGCACCGACGGCTGCCCCAGGCAGATCGCCATCCCCGACCTGTTCGCCGTGATGAACACCAAGCAGATCTATCACGACTGGAACGCCGACTTTTACTATAATAATGTTTATACCGGCGCAGGCCGCCGGGCATCTGACTGCATCCAGTGCGGCAGGTGCGAAAAGGCCTGCCCTCAGCACCTGCCCATCCGCAGACTGCTGACTGAGATCGCCGCGGAATTTGACAAGCAGTAAATAAAAAGAGCGATACAGCAAACGCTGTATCGCTCTTTTTTCGTTAACGGGAATTAGTAATTCAGACCGAAGCCGCTGCGGTAGTAGTTGCCGTCGGCATCGCAGTAGGCGTAGCTGCCGCCCTTGACGTTGGCGAGGATGGCGGGATCGATGTACTGATCCTTATCGTAGCCGGGCACGTCGTTGGGAGAGGCGCAGATCTCGCGCACCACACCGTCGATCTCCTGCTCGGTGATGGCAATGACGGCGGGGTCAGAGACCATGGTCAGGCTCAGCTTGCCGGTGGGGGCAAAGTCGCCGCTGATGACATCGACCTGAGCGTTCAGGGCGTTGTTCAGGGCAACGGCGCTGACGGTGTACTGGATGGTCAGTGCGTCGCAGTAGGGCTCCAGCTTGTCCAGCAGCCAGGGGTTGCAGACCACGCAGGTGCCAACCACCTTGCCGCCGCGGGCATGGATGGCATCGGCCAGTTCCTTGATCTTCTCCACGTCCTTCAGGGTGACAACGGTGACCTTGTTGCCGGTCTTTTTCTGGCTCTTGTTGCGCTCGCGCTCGTCAGTGACGATCTCGCCCATCTCGATGACGGGCATTGCGTACTGGTTGAACACCAGACCGTTGCTGATGGGCCAGACGTGCAGGTAGAGCACATCGGCTTCCTCCGGGGTGGCCACCACGGTGTAGCCCTTCTTCTCAAAGGCTTCCGTCAGGGTCTTGCGCAGAGCGGCATCCTCGTCCGTGTTGCCCAGACCGGCACCCATGGCCTGTGCCATCTGTGCAAAGCCGGAATCCACACCCTTGAAGGTGACGATGCAGACCTTCTGGCTCTTGGCCAGAGGCAGGAGCTTCTCGTGGTTCTTGACCAGAACAACGGCCTTCTGGTTGGCCTCGTAAGCCTTCTTCTTGGCACCATCGAAGTTATCCACGCGGGCCTGATCGGCCTTGTCGGGGTCGAGGTAGGGGTTATCCACCCGCTTAGTGCGGAACAGGCTCAGCAGACGGTTGTAGCTGGCGCGGTCCAGATCTGCCTTGGGCAGCAGACCGTCCTCCACAGCCTTGACGATGTTCTCGGGGTCGGTGTTGCCGCCAATGACATCGGTACCGGCAGAGATGGCCTTGGCGTAGCGCTCAGGCTCGGTGAGGTTCTCCACGCCGTAGATCTGAACGGTGGTGATGCCGGAGTCGGAGTTGACATAGCCGTCAAAGCCCATCTTGTTCCGGGCCAGATCGGTGATCAGCTCCTTGCTGTAAGCGCTGGGCACTTCCTCGGTGCTGGTCACCTCGCCCCGGTAGGTCTGGGGCACGGCACGGCCATCGGTGGCAATACGGGAGTAGTCCGGCATGATGGAAGAGACCTTGTGGTCAAAGGCGCGCTGGAACGGAGGCAGATGATACTTTTCCATAGAGCCGGGGGTGCGGTAGATGCGCCACTGGCCGATGGGCACATGGGGCTCAAAGCCATTCTCAGAGGGGGCATCGCCGGGGAAGTGCTTGATGGTCAGAACAACGGAACCCTCGTTCAGGCCGTTGTCGCCATCCTGATAGCCCTTGACCAGAGCCTCGGCAATATCGCTGGTGACATCGGGACGCTCGCCGTAAGTACCGGAGGTACGGGGCCAGCGGGGGTCAGAGATCACATCGACCTGAGGGCCGTACATGATGTTCAGGCCCTCGGCCTTCATCATCTTGCGGTCGGTCTGGGCCATCTCATAGACCATGTCGGTGTTGCCGTCGCCAATGACAGCCGCGCCGATGCCCAGAGAGTCCGGGTAACCGATGTTGATGGGGTTGGTGTGGAGAGAATACGGAATGGCCACGCCGCCCTTGCAGGCCTCGTATTCCAGCATCTGGGTGCCGGCGTTGTGGTACAGGGCCACCATACCGGCCTCGCAGCGCATGTCACCGCGGTAAACACCGGCGGCAATGTGCTTTTCCAGAACGTGGCTGTCATCAATGCTGACGGTCATGCCGGGCAGAGGGCCGGGCATGGGCTTTTCACCGGGGTTGTGGTGCTTGTAGATCTTGCCCAGCTCCAGCTTGCCTTCGGCGTTGGTGGCCTCGGCACGGGTGGGCACCACAGGGCTGTTGAACAGGGTGTTCAGCACAAGGCCTGCCTGCTGATCCAGCCGCAGATGCTTGACCATATCCTCAGCGCGCTGCTCAGGGCTCAGCCGCCAATCCTTGTAGGGGGCCAACTCGCCGCTGTTGTCCAGATCCTTAAAGTACAGGCCGTCCTTGACGATCACGCCGCAGGTGGTCACACCGATGTCGGGGCCGTTGACGTTGTGGAAGATGACCGGCTCAAGATACTGGTCAATGATCTGCTCACCCTCTTCCAGAGCGTAGGGTGCAGGGATCACGCCGTCCTTGGCATCTGCCCACTGGTCGGCGCTGGTATACCGTGTCTGCATAATGTTTCTCCTTTGTCTCTGTGCCTGCCACAGCACAGCTGATATATTACTTGCCTGTTTATTATACTTCCAGCACAGATCGTTCGCAAGCAAACAAATAAAAAAAGTTACAAACTTTGGCGTAGTATACAAGGATGTTCTGCCGGATTTGTGCAACTTTCCCCTATCCTGATCCACAAACCGGGTTCGTTCCCTGCTGACAATGCTGCATAAAAATAACCCTCTCCGTCAAAGCCTGCGGCGTTGACGGAGAGGGTTGTATCCTTAATTGATCAGATCATCTGGATGCGGCCTGCGCCGTACGGGTCCTCGTAGTTGAGCAGGTAGCCGGGGTAATCGGCCAGCGGGCTGTTGGCGCTTGCCAGATGCGGCAGACCGTTGGCATCCACGCCGCCGAACATGGCTGCGTAGCTGGACATGACAAGGTAGTCCTCAGAGACATAGTCTTTGATGAGGGTCGCGCCATCGAACATGGCAAAACCATCGCCCAGATTGCGCAGGGTGTAGTTCATGCCGGCCAGAGCGTAGGTGGCGTTCGGGTCAAGGGGCTGATAAGTACCGGTGGTCTTGTCGTAGATCTCCACATTGCTGACACGCGGGGTGGCAGCGCTGCCGGTCCAGACATTCTTGTCGTTGGTCTGAACGGTGTTGGGGATCATGGGGTGGATCGTGTACCTGGCACCTGCCACCTGCAGGAAGCCGCCATTCTCCTTGCCCTCAGCACCGGCAAAGCGGGCACCAAACTCCAGAGCGTCCTGGATCTGCTGGCCGGTCACGGACATCAGGCAGGCCACGTTGCCAAAGGGGCTGACGGTCTTGCAGGTCTTGAAGCTCCAGGGGCCAGCCTCCACATCGGTGCGGATGCCGCCGCCGTTCATAATGGCGACATCACAGTGGAGCTCCTCGATCTCGTTGAAGTAGGTGTAGATGCCGTCGGCCACGAAGTCGCCGAGGTTAGTCTCACCGGAGCGGATGCGGCGCTTGCCGGTGGCGGGATCGTTGATGTAGAATTTGGTATCGCCCACTGCGATCTCCTCGCCCAGCATATCGTCCACTGCGCTGATCCAGTTGGAGGCAGTGGCGGCCACGGCAGCGTCCAGACCCTCGTAGGTGTCGATGAGCTCAGTGGTGATGGTGCCGTCTGCGCCCACAGTCATCTTGCCGATGTTCTTGAAGTAAGAGCCGGTCTGGGTCAGGGTGACTGCCTTGCCGGAAGCATCGGTGACCTGCTTGTTGGCCATCACGGTGTGGGAGTGGCCGTCGATGAAGGCGGTGAAGCCGTGGGTGTGTGCAATGACTTCCTCACTGGTCCAGGGAGAGGAGGAAGGGTCAACGCCCAGATGGCCCAGACCGATGATGGTGTCAGCGCCCCAGAACTCAGCCTTGTCGATGGCTTTCTGAACGGCATCGTAGAGCTTCTGGCCGTCCTCGCCGCCCAGAATATCGTAGATGTACTGGGTCTGTGCATCGTTCATAAAGTAGGCTGGGGTGGACTTGGTGAAGGTCTCGGGGGTGGTCACGCCCACAAAGGCGATCTTGCGGCCGCCCACAAAGAAGAACTTGACGCTGGGCAGGACGTTGAAGCCAGTGCGCAGATCGACCCAGTTGCAGGAGACATAGGGGAAGTCGGCTTCCTGGAGCACAGCCTTGGCGCGGGCCATGCCGTAGTCGAACTCGTGGTTGCCGGGGGTGGCCAGATCGTAACCGGCCTCGTTCATCAGCTCAATGATGGTAGCGCCGTCATCCATGGAACCGTAAGCGGTGCCCTGGATATGGTCGCCTGCATCCACCAGCAGCACATCCCGGCCGGTGTCCTCGATGCTCTTTTTCAGGGCAGCAATGGCGGCATAGGTGGGCTTGGGGGACTTGTTGTCGATATAGGTGTGGACATCGTTGGTGTAGAGGATGGTCACATCCGCTTTGTCACCAAAGAAGCAATTGGTCTCCTCCGCAAAGGCGGCGGGTGCACCGACAGAAACTGCGGTCAGTGCCGTGGCAGCACCGGCAGCCTTGATAAAGCTGCGGCGGGTAATGAACTGTTTCACAGGGAAAGACCTCCTTTGATTCAATACGCTCTTTCAGCCCTCTCCTTCCATGCTGTGCAGCGTTGTTTTCCCTTTTGGGGAGCGGACGTGCTTCTGCAGAACAGAAAGGGTACATTGTTACCTAAATCTTAACATAGAACCCCAGTTTCTGCAAGGGATTTTTGTAAAATTCGTGTCAAGGAATCTCACAACAGTCATACTGTTTTGGTAAAACGTTTGAAAATTCCGAGAAAAAGGGCAAAGCCCCGCATCCCATGGAAAGGGTGCAGGGCTTTGCCGCATTCAGAAAAGAGGGTCAGAGGATCGGGGGACGATTCTCAGACAGCATCAGATGGCATGGTATTCCTTGAGGAACTTCTCAAGGTCGGTACCCTCGATCTTCTTGAGCACTTCCTTGAGGGCCACCCGCTGGATGAAGGGCAGATCCATATCGGTGATCTTCTTGCCGTCACGCAGTTTGACCGTTGCATCGATCAGGCTGCGGACATCATAGGTGCTGCCCCAGACCTCGGGCACGCCGCGGTCGATGTTGAGCAGGGTGTAAACCGCTTCCATACCGGTGCGCATGGAGTACTCGGTGGTGAAGATGGTGTCACGGCCGGTCTCGGCAAACTGGCCCAGGAAGGCGAAGTTGACAGCGCCCTGGGGCACGATGTCGGGGCGGTCGCCGAAGGCACGGGGCATGAAGAAGGCATCGATATAGGGCATCATCACAGGCACGGTGTTGGCGCTGTGCTCAGCCAGCTCGGCAATGTCCTCCTCGGGCACGCCGATGTGATACAGCCACTCCATGCAGATCTCGCGGCCGGTGCAGTCCCGCATGGGCTTCTTGACGTAATCGCCGGGCTTGTCGCTGAACAGGCCGTAGACCCAGACGCAGAGCTGGTTCTTGGGCTGATCACGGAACTGCTGCTGGCGGTTCAGGGTCCAGCTGAGCAGCCAGCTGGAATCCTTGACCGTGACGATGCCGCCGGTGACGGTGTGGCCGCTGAAGGGGTCACGCTTGCAGATCTTCTTGATATACTGGGGGATCTTGTCGTCCAGGGTGGTGATGGTGGCGCTTTCCCAGTTGGACAGCTCCGGCTGAGAGCAGAACTTTTCGGGATGGCCGAAGGAGGGATCCTGTGCAGCGATCTTCTTCCACAGATCCCAGCCGTTGCCCGGTCTGATGGTGGGATCAAAGCCTGCGGCCTTGTCCTGAGAGCCGATGGTGCAGCTCTCCACGCAGCCGCCGTTGGTAATGAAGAGCAGGTCGTTCTCGGTGAGGTCGATGGTCCTGCTCTCCCCCTTGTGGTCCACGGTCACGCTGCTGGCCTGCTTTTTGCCGCCCTCGATCCGGAACTGGACATCGGTGACCTTGGTCTCGTACTGGAAGTCCACGCCGTGGTCCTTCAGGTAGGTAACCATGGGCAGGATGATGGATTCATACTGGTTGTAGCGGGTAAAGCGCAGGGCGGTGAAATCGGGCAGACCGCCGATGTGGTGGATATAGCGCTTGAGGTAGAGCTTCATTTCCAGCGCGCTGTGCCAGTTCTCAAAGGCGAACATGGTGCGCCAGTACATCCAGAAGTTGGAGGAGAACACCTCATCGTCAAAGATATCGGTGATCTTTTTGTCCTGCAGCTGCTCGTCCGGGGTGAAGAAGAGCTTCATGATCTCCATGGCACCCTGATCGGAGATGGCGAATTTGCCGTCGGTGTGGGCATCCTGGCCGCGGTTGACGGTGGCACGGCAGAGGGACTTGTTGGGGTCCTCCTTGTTCAGCCAGTAATACTCGTCCAGCACGCTGGCTCCCTCGGTCTCCAGCGAGGGGATGGAGCGGAGCAGGTCCCACATGACCTCGAAATGGTTGTCCATCTCACGGCCGCCGCGCATGACATAGCCGATATCGTACTTGTAGCCGTCGCAGGCACCGCCGGGCAGCGGATCCTTCTCAAACACATGGATGTGATCGCCCTGCATCTGGCCGTCACGGACCAGGTAGCAGGCGGCAGTCAGGGCCGCCAGACCAGAGCCGATGAGGTAAGCAGATTTATTGTCAACGCCCTCAGGCTTTTTGGGGTGTGCAAATGCTTCGTAATTGCCACTGGAATAATACATACTGGGAACCTCCTGTAAATCATATTGGGAAGACCGCGTTCATGGTTCTGTGTCGTCTTCCCTTTCGTTGTGCCTAGTATACCCCAGTGGTTTTTTCAGAACAACAAACAAATCCTGAACAGTGTATAAAATTTATACAAAACACAACCATTGTCGGAAATATGGCAAAACTGTGTATAACCCCCCAGTCACCTGCGGTGACAGCCCTCGCTAATAGGGGGGCCTTTGGCATTGCATAAAGCTTTGCAAGTCCCCCTTTCCGCACAGACTGCACCATTATGCCAAGGGTTCCCCTACTAGGGGAGCTGGCGCAAAGCGCCTGAGGGGTTTAGTCCAACAAAAAAAGCGCTCACCCTCCAAGGAAGGTGAACGCTTGCGTTTCTTTATCAGTTATTTTGTTTCGGGTGCCACCTCAAAATCGACCTTGCCAAGGTTGATATCGGCGCGGACGATGGTGATCATCATGCTGTCGCCCAGGCTCCAGGTCTTGCCGGAGGCGGGGTCAGAAAGGCGGATCCCCTCGGTGAGGGTGGTGCCGGTGGCGGTCAGGCTGGAAGCGGGCACAAAGCCCTCCACGCCGTTCTCCAGCTCCACGAAGATGCCGCGCTGAGTCACGCCGGAGATGATGCCCTCGTAGCACTCACCCAGATGGCGGCGGGCATACTCGGCCTTGTAGTAATCCTCGGCCTTGCGCTCGATCTGAACGGCCAGCACTTCCCGCTCGCTGGACTGTTTGGAGGCCTTCTCCGCGAAATCGGTGTAGCGGACGATCATGGTCTCCTTGTCGGTGCCGCTGAGCAGGTCGGTCATCATGCGGTGGATGGCCAGATCCGGGTAGCGGCGGATGGGGCTGGTGAAGTGGGCGTAATCCTTGAGCACCAGACCATAGTGGCCCTTGGGCTTTTCCTCATAGCAGGCCTTGGACATGCAGCGGAGCATTCCGGTGTTGACGATCTGCTCAAACGGGGTGCCGCGCACACCTTCCAGAATGGCGCTCAGCTCCTTGGGGGTGGGCACTTCCTTGGCAAAGTGGTCGTTGATGCCGCAGGCCTGCAGCAGGCTGTGCAGGCGCTCCAGCTTCTCGCCGTTGGGCTCCTCGTGGACACGGTAGACAAAGGGGATCTGCTTGACCCGGGCAAAGTGGGCGGCGCACTGGTTGGCCAGCAGCATGAACTCCTCGATCATGGCCTCGCTCTCGCCGGAGGTGCGCTTTTTCACATCGATGCAGTGGCCGTTCTCATCCAGAATGAGCTTGACTTCCCCGCTCTCGAAATCGATGCAGCCGCGCTCCTTGCGCAGGCGGGCGCGGTGGGCGTACAGCTCCTTCATGGCGGGCAGCTGATCCAGCACCTCGGCGTACTTGGCCTGGGTCTCGGCATCGGCAGTGCCGGCCAGCAGGGCGTTGATCTCAGAATACACGCCCTTGACTCGGCTGCAGATGATGGATTTGACGAACTTGTAGTCGGTCAGATTGCCGTCCTGATCCAGACGCATCAGGCAGGAGAACGCCAGGCGCAGCTCCTTCTCGTTCAGGGAGCAGATGCCGTTGGAAAGGCTCTTGGGCAGCATGGGCACGACCTGATCCGCATAGTAGACCGAAGTGGCGCGGTTGAAGGCCTCCTCGTTCAGCTCACTGCCGGGCTTGACGTAGTGGGAGACATCGGCGATGTGAACGCCCAGCTCATAGCCGCCACCGGGGAGCCGGGTCAGGCTGACGGCATCGTCGATATCCTTGGTCTCGGCGCTGTCGATGGTGAAGATGGGCAGAGCGCGCAGATCCATGCGGCCCTTGCAGTCCTCCTCAGACACGGTCATGTCCTCGAACTTCTTGGCCTCGTCCCGCACCTTCTCGGGGAAACGGGTGTGGATGTCCTTGGCATAGAGCAGGGCCTTGGCGCAGCGCTTGGCCTCCTCGCAGCTGCCAAAGCGCATGGAAACGCCCACGCGGTGATCCTCCTGCCGGGTCCCGCGCTGCAGGATCTCCACAGCCACCTTGTCGCCGTCCTTCGCGCCGCCCTCGCAGTCGCGCTGGATGGTCATGGAGATGGCCGGGCAGTCATCGGGCACGAACTTCAGGCGGCCCTCGATGCGGCGGACAGTGCCCACCATGTCGTTCTTCTGCTCGAGCACGGCAAGGATCTCGCCCTCATCGCTGCCCTCCACCCGGGGGTGGGCAAACTTTTCCACCAGAACAGAATCGCCGGGCATGGCACCGCGGGTGAAGCGGCCCGGGATGAAGATATCGCCGGATTCATCCTCCAGCATCACAAAGGCAAAGTTCTTGCCCAGCTTGACCACCTTGCAGGGCAGGGCCTTTTCGGCACGGCCGGAGCGGGCAGTGAAGAACACGCCGGACTTCTGGCAGACCACAGCATCGTGCACCAGCTCGTCCAGAGCCTCCATCACCTTGCGGTCCGCGGCACGGTCGCCGCCGAACTTTGCCTTGAGGTCCTTGACCATGCAGGGCTGGTTCTGGATGGCATGTTCAATTTTATCGCGTAATGACATATTTTTCTCCTTAACACTTTTCCGGCATTCTCCAATGGAACCCGGACAACTTCTTTCCCACGAGAGGTTTAGACAGAAAAACAGCCCCGCCTTACACGGGGCTGTACACGAGTGCTCAGGCCAGACGGCTGGCGAACACACAGGCCAGGATAGCCACCACAAAGAACACGATGCCTGCAATGCGGGTCACCTTGGCCAGCATCTGATCCGCAGGGGTCAGGCGTGCATTGTTGGCACCGCCCACACCACCGTTGATGGCACCGGCCAGACCCTGACCGTGGGTGTGCTGCATCAGGGTGAGGAGGATGATGACGGCCGAGACGACCAGCAGGATGGCACCGCCGACGATTTCAATGACAGACATGGATGGAACGCTCCTTTTATCTTTAGTTTCATAGAGACTGCATACAAATACAAGTGTATGATAGCACAAAAGCCCGGGAAATGCAAGAAAAACCGTGAGCTACGGGGCCAGAATTTCCAGCCCTGCCGCCACCCGGGCAAAGATGGCCGCGCTGGAAAAGGCAGGCTCGGCCTGCGTGTCCTGCAGCACCACGATAGTATAGCTGGGCTGCTCTGCCGGGACAAAGCCCGCAAACCAGTAATTTTTCAGCTCTGTACCGCCGGAAAACTGGCCGGTCTGGGCCGTGCCGGTCTTGCCTGCCGCGGTCTGGCCGGGCAGGGCGGCCTCATGGCCGGTGCCCCCGGCCACTACACCCGCCAACAGGGCCTGCAGGGCGGCGGCGGTGCGCTTTGTAAGCACCCGCCTGCTCCGGACATGGGAAAGCGCCGTGAGGGGTGTGCCGGTGGTCTCGTCCAGAGTGGTCTCCAGCAGCAGCGGGGTGCGGCAGATCCCCCCGCAGGCAATGGTGTTCATCATGGCGGCGACCTGCAGAGGGGATGCCAGCAGCTCCCCCTGCCCAAAGCAGAAATTGGCGTAGGCCCCGCTGGACGCAAGAGCCTCCTGTTCCGGCAGGACCCCCGCCGCCGTGTGCAGGGCATCGGTGAGCGGGATCGCCTGCCCGAAGCCCAGCTGCTCTGCCATGGCGCGGACGGCATCAGCCCCCAGCGCCTGCCCCAGCCGGATGAAGTAGCCGTTGCAGCTCTTTTCCAGCGCGCCGGCCAGATCCACCTCGCCATGGGGGATGCCGCCCGCACAGCGGAAGATCCGGCCATCCACCGCGCACCAGCCGGGGCAGGTGTAGACAAAGCCGCTCTCCCCTGCCTCCAGCGCCGCTGCCGCCACCACCGGCTTGAACACCGAGCCCACGGCATAGCACTGGAACGCCCGTTCCAGCAGGGGGCTGTCCGGGGCGTTCAGGCTGGCCGAAATGTTTTCCGGATCATAGCCGGGGCGGCTGACGCAGGCCCGCACCTTGGCGTTGGCGGTGTCCAGCACCAGGATGCAGCCGCTCTGCATCGTCTCGTTGGCCACGGCTTCGGCGGTCTGCTGGATCTCCCGGGAAAGGGTCAGCTGCACCCCCACGGCCCCGCTGTCGGCGGGGGTGAGGACGGGCTCGGCCCGCAGCTTTCCCTGGGCGTTGACGGTGCAGAGCAGGGTATCCCCCGCCCCGCTGCCGGTGAGCAGTTCGTCAAAGGCGGCTTCCAGACCGGCAGCACCATGGCCCTCGCCATCGAGATACCCCAGCAGCTGCACTGCCAGCGGAGCGGCAGAGCTTCGCCGCGCCGCTGGCCAGCAGGAAACGCCCAGCGCGGAAACATCCCGGTCCACCTCCAGCAAGAACGGGGACGCGGCGTTCCGCTTCTGGTAGAGCGTCGCCTGCCCGGCGGCATCGGTGTAGGCGAACAGGCGGGCATAGCTGCCCTCCCCGGGCACGCAGAGGGCCATCCAGCGGGTGGTCTGCCCCGTGAGGAGCTGGCCCCTGTGATCATAAAAATTGCCCCGCCGGGCGGGCAGGTGGAGGGTGACCACGCTCTGCGCCGCCGCCCGGGCCCCGTAGTCCGTGTCGGAGCAGAGCCAGTACAGGCGGCAGACCACCGCCGCAAAGCAGAACAGCAGGGCCCCATACAGGGCCAGCACCCGTTTGCCGGACATGAAAACGCCCCCTCTCCCGCTTAGGATGGGCAGGAAAGGGGGCGTTGATGCGTTCAGGAGCAGATTTTTCGGACGAGCTCAGCGGCGCGGGCGGCATCCTCGGCCGTGGCGGTACCGTTGTAGCGGGCTTTGAGGTAGATCTGGCGCAGCTCGGCCTCGGCGGCAAAGTCCATACCGAAAGCGCGGCCGGTCAGGTCAAGGCTGGTATCGCCCCGCAGGATGGTCACGCCGTGGCGCTGGCAGTGGTCCAGATAGATGGCATACTCCCGCCGCACAGTGGTGTCCGTGCAGGCAGTGTCCGTGTGCCGGAACTTCTGGCGCAGGAAATGCCGCACCACCAGCACCGCACAGAGGACCGCCAGCAGGATACCGAGCACGGTCAGCATCGACATCCCGTTGATGAGCGGTTCTGCGTTCTCGGCGGCCTTTTGGGCGTTGGCGATGACCTCATCGGTAGATACGATCTCAGTGCGCTCCAACGGTTTGGGCGGAAAGAGGGTGAAGAGCCAGTGGATGAACTGCAGGATGCCGTGGAACAGCCAAGTCACACCCTGCACCACAATGTTGTTCAAAAACAGCTGCAGCACCGGCACGATCCCGCCAAAGTAAACGGCAGACGCAGCCGCCTTTGCACCGGCAACCACAACACTGCGGCTGAGCAGGAACGGCCCTGCACACACCGCCGCCAGCACGCCGCCGGAAAGCAGCAGATAGCCCGGCCGGGTGGAGATCTCCGGGTCCTGCCGGGTGGTGCGGTTGAACCCCACCAGAAGCACCGCTGCCGCCGTCGCAAAGGGCAGGGCCGCCGAAAGCACCGCGTTGGCGTTCCACAGCAGCATTGCCACTGCAAAGAAGGGCCATACCCGGCAGAGCCAGCGCAGGCGCTCGGCCTGCCGCATCGGCGAAAGGGCAAAATCGCCGGTGTAGGCCAGCAGCACCGGGTAGACTGCCGCCGGGAAGTAGCAGAACTTGTCCGCCCCTGTAGGCAGGAGGAGCAGCGCCGCCGCGCTCAGGGCCGCAAGAGTGGTGCGGAGGGGGCGGCTGCCCTCAAAGCAGGAGGCCAGACCAAAGCAGAGGGCAGGCCAGACCAGCACCAGCGGCATGGGTGTCCCGCCGAAGCTGGCGGCAAAAAAGCCCGCAAAGGCATAGTAAAAGCTCAGATCACCTGCCAGGCGCAGGGTATGTAAGAACATCATGCGCCCGCCTCCCCTGTCTGGGCCGTCTCTGCGGCCATTTCCGGAGTGAGCACCAGCAGCGGAATGCCAGGCAGGGGCTGCACGGCAGCACGCACAGCTTCTTCCGGCTCCGTTGTCACCACGATGCAGCTGACCTGCTCCTGCGGGTGGTAGTATTCGGCGCAGAACCGCGCGCAGGAAAGGACGGTCTGCCCGGTGGCGCGGCCCAGAATTTCCAACACCTTGCGGTAGTGTTCGGGGCCGTAGCCCTGCGGGGTTTCCAGCGGTTTTCTCCACTCCTCACCGGAGAGAGCCGCATTGAGCAGCAGGTCAAAGGCAGCGTTTGCCGCAAAGCGGTAGGACACCGCCTTTTCTTCCAGCCTCCGGCAGATTGTGCGGGCCATGGAGTAGCAGAGCTCCGCCGGTTCCGGGTGGTCGTAATCCTTGGTATCCGCATGGACTAGCACCACTGCCCGGGGCTCAGTGGTGTAATCCCACTTTTTGACCATAAGCCCCTGCCCCCGGACGCTCTGCTTCCAGGCGATGGAACGCATGGGGTCACCGCTGGTGTAGGGACGGTAACCCGCCGTGAGAATAGGATCCTCGTAGAGATAGCGGTTCACCGAAAGCTCGCCCAGAAAACCGCCCAGCATCTCTTCCAATTCCGGCAGAGCGCACTCCCTGGGTGGAACGATGAGCTCGTGGAAGCCCCGCTCGGTGCGGGACTGTTCCACAAGACCCAGAAAGTCGCCGCCGATGACCTGCATCGGTTCCAGCACATAGCGGCCCCGGCGTTCCAGCCTGAGGGCGGTGGAGAAATCTGCCTCCTGCCCCGGGCGCAGCCAGGTGGTGAACCGCACCGTGTGGCCCCAACCTGTCTGATCCTGCGTAATGTGGTGCTCCGTGCAGGGAAGAAACTCCTTGTTCAGGTGGAGCTTTGCCGCCAGGAACATCTTCCAACGGGGGCCGCTGTTCCGGACAACGAGGTGGATCACGGCGGGCTCCCCGGCTTCCACAAGATGATCCTCCACTTCCAGCCGCCCCTGCACATCGTCAAGGCTGTGGGCTGTGCTGTAACGCTCCAGCCCAAGGGCTGTGGCCACCAATAGCAGCGCGAAGATGACGGCGCTCATTCCGCATTCTCCAGCGGCACAGTGATCTCGGCCAACAGCTTGCGCATCCGCAGAGCGGCGGCCTCGGCGTTCATGCTGCTGCCCAGAGAAATGCGGTGAGAAAGCACCGCCGGGGCCAGCCCTTTGATGTCCTCGGGGATGACGTATTCCCTGCCCTGCAAGGAGGCATACGCCTGCGCAGCCTGATAGAGCGCCAGCGCACCGCGGGTAGATACGCCGCTGACAAAGCCGCTCTGTGTGCGGGTGGCTTCCACGATGTCCATAAGGTAGTGCTTGACCTCCTCGGAAACCTTGACCTCCCGGTAAGCCGTGCGGACGTATGCGGTCTCCTCGGGAGTGACGACGGCCTGCAGCTCGTTCAGCACGGTCTGGGCCGAAGGGCGGGAGAGCACCTCCAGCTCCTGCTCCCGGGTCATATAGCCCAGCGACAGCCGCATGAAAAAACGGTCCATTTGGGCATCTGGCAACGGGAAGGTGCCAAAGGATTCCAGCGGATTCTGGGTGGCCAGCACCATAAAAGGCTCAGCCAGGCGGCTGGTCACGCCGTCCACGGTAATCTGCCTTTCCTCCATGGCTTCCAGCAGGGCCGACTGGGTACGGGGCGTGGCGCGGTTGATCTCGTCCGCCAGCACAAAGTTGGTGAAGAGCGGGCCGGGCCGGAACTCGAACTCACCGGACTTCTGGTTGTAGAAATTGATGCCGGTCAGATCGGAGGGCAGCAGGTCGGGCGTGAACTGCACCCGTTTGAAGTTCCCGCCCACCGTGCGCGCAAATGCACGCAGGAGCATGGTTTTGCCGGTGCCGGGCTTATCTTCCAGCAATACATGGCCTCCGCAGAGGAAGCTGACCAGAATTTTCTCGGTAGCATCCTCCTTGCCCACAATGACACGGGCACAGTTGGACACAACTTTTTCGCGGTAGGCGGTAAAAGCGGCAGTGTTCATTGGTGTTTCCTTTCCCAAAAACAATTTTTCTAAGTGTACTCTTGTTTGGAAAGGGTGTCAACAAAAAAGAAGGCAGAGCCTCCCGGGTGGGAAGTTCTGCCTTCTGCGGCGTATTGAATTGGTACGGGGAGCCGGTGCGGCTTAGTACATGCCGCCCTTCCAAACCACACTTTTGGAGCCGAATCACGCATATCCGGAAGCGTAGACTTTTGTAGAATTATCAAGGCCACAAGCCGATTTTTCCAGATTCTCCGTTTTTGCACGATCCACGCTTTTCTACGCAAATCTACGCCACTTACCGGGTGATTGGCGTAAGTTTTGGCGTAAGTTTCGGCGTAAGCAATTCCGCTTCATGCGTCGAAAATCACAGGTTGCCGGCGATCTGTTCAAAGGCTCTTTCAACCGATTCAAAGCTGCTGTGCGTGTAGACATCCAACGTCACACTGGCATTGGAGTGTCCCATCAGGTATTGCAGGCTTTTTACATCCAGTCCGGCCTGCTGAACATTGGTGCAGAAGGTGTGTCGCAGCACATGAGGTGTAATGCGCGGAACAGGTTTGCCGTACGCCTTCTCAAACTTTCCCTGCACGCCACGCATATAGTTTTCCAAGTGCATTGCCACCTTCGGCATTCCGGACTTGTCCAGAAAGAGGAATCCGCTGCAACCATCCACCAGCGCTTCCACTTTCGTGGACGCTCTGGCTTTTACTACACGCCGCAACGCTGCACAAACGGTATCTGTCATGGGAACATTGCGGATACCGCTTTTTGTTTTCGGCGGTGTGACAAAGTAGGGCTTTTCAGCCGTCCGGCAAAGCTGCCGCCGCACATGGATGCAGTGCCGTTCAAAGTCGATATCTGCTCGTGTCAGGCCGTACAACTCGCTTACACGCAAGCCGGTTCCCATAAGAATGACGATATCATCATAATAGTTGCCGCCATAGTCTTGAACGAATTGCAGATATTTTTCCTGCTGCTCTCTGGTCAGGGCATTGCGCACATAAGCGTCCTTCGGCACAACGTCCGACAGCTTGAACTTGAATGGATTCTTGCGGATGATGTCATCCTCCACCGCCATCTCAAACGCCGGTCTGACAACGCTTTGCAGGATTCCTATGGTGTTTTGCTTGAAACCGCTGTCATGCAGAAACACGAACCAGCCTTTCGCATCGGACAATTTTACCGTTTTGATGGCTTTTTGCCCGAAAGGGTCAGCATGAATCCGCTTGACCGCTGTGTTGTACGACCGAAGTGAATTGGGTTTCAACCCACGTTTCAGGTTCATATAGCGGTCAACCAGATCAGCCACCGTCATCTCTCCGGCGGCGTAGTCGATGCCGTCTGCCAGATCGCGCCACAGTTCTTCCTCTTTTTTCCGCAGCTCTGTCAGGGATTTAGCGTAAATACAACGCCGTTTCTTGTGGATATCGGTATAACGATAGTCGTAGGTGCCGTTTGCTCTCTGGCTTTCGCCATCTTTCAAAACACGGCCCTTGCTATCCTTGCGCTTTTCAGGCATTTAGAAGCTCCTTTCTGTGAAAAGCGCATCTATAAGGTTAGTGTCAGTATAACACATCAACCATGCGATTTCCACCCGCAGCGAATGAGAAAAGGACGGTTTCACATTTGCAGCCTTTGGCAACCTCTTAAATAGAATATGCTTGCTCGACAAAGCAATCGAACAGGCGACGTTTGATCAGACGCTTGTTTCCCACCCAGAGGACGAATTTGCATTTATCCTCATTCGTGATTTCACGCAGCTTGTTGATGCCAATGCCGGAGTAAGCCGCAGCTTCTTCCAGCGTCAGATTGCTCTTTTCCCAAATCGGAACTTGTCGGGACTTGGTCCCTCCATCTTGCTGATGCAAGACCGTTCCATCGCTTAAAGTCCCCACCGGGGACTTCATTGCTTCGCAAACGCGAACTTCCTTCATAGGCAGACCTCCAATTCCTTGTAACCGAACGCCTGTAACCGGGCAGGAAAATTCCATTTTTCTGCACACAGGGCATCCGGTAGGCTTTATACTTTTTCTTCTCTTTTTAAGGTTACATGGTTACAGAAAGAGGAAAACGCAGCAGTCGTGCGGATTTTTCGGTGTAACTGCAGCGTAACCGAACCTGTAACTGACCGTGTAACCGCTGTCCATCAGAAGGGAAAGCCCAGCTGCTGGGCTTCCGCATCCGTTATTTCGGAGAAATCTTCAGCCCCGGTTTCGGGGCTGGTTACGCGCT
>OJSP01001969.1_pt1 | contig 19054 bp, 15 predicted proteins | sample 1599561 | NCBI WGS metagenome assembly OJSP01 (sample SAMN04168659, study PRJEB22393) | human gut metagenome | biome: human gut microbiome; feature: stool | host: Homo sapiens | collected 2014-05-12
CCCAAGTCCGTAAGGATGCATAGAAATTCGTCCAACAGCGGCGTGTGCTGCGGCGCCACCCCGCGCAAAGGCATGCCCAGAGCCGCCGCACCGCCCAGAAAGCCTGTCCTCTCCAACAGCAGCACCCGCGCGCCGGTTCGGGCGGCCGCCACGGCGGCAAACACACCGGATGCGCCTCCCCCTGCGCAGACTACGTCATATCGCAGATTTTTCAACGTTTTCATGACTTGCCACCTCCTGTGGTATCGTCAATACGGCTCCGTTCTCCTTCAGCAGCGCACGCAGATTCTCCACCGGCACCTGTGCCGGAGTGCAATTGAGCCGTACACACAGCGCCGCCGCCAGGCCCGCGGCCTCCCCTAGCGCCATGCAGGTGCCCATAACCCGGCTGGAACCATAGGCCACCCGGTCGGCACAAATCAGCCGCCCTGTGAACAGCACCCCGTCCATTTGTCCGGGCACCATACAGCCGTAGGGGATTCCGTATCCACGCTCCACAATGTATAGTTCACTGCCTTCATCCCGGCCGTGATGGATGTCCACGTTATACCCGCAGAGCGCAATCGTATCTCTTGGAATTGCCCCTGCGCGCACATCCTTTTCCTGCAGACAGCGACGGCCCAAAAAGCGCCTTGTCTCCCGCACGCCCAGCACCGGTGCAATAAAGGAGAGTGCGCACTGTTCATAGCCTGGTATGTATTTGGGCATGAACTGGAGCAATTCCTCCACTTGGCGGCAGGCCTCGCCGGTGCCCCGGCTGAGCTGCCAAAGGTCCGTGCCGTCGAAATCTGTCAGGCGAGTGTTGTTGATGATGGTCGTATCGTCGTTGGGATGCGTGATGATCGAAAAGCGGTCGCGCGGAACATCCACATAGTCTCCGTTGGCGCGTGCGCGGCGAATTAGTGCGTCCAGCCCCAGCAGGTTATATCCCTGCACCGTTCGAAAAAACGCTGCGTCTACATTCATCTCATATCCCTGCGGTGTTTCCACTTCGGAGGGATAGCGCTCCACATATTCCAGCAGTTTTTCTTTCTTCACCCCCGACACGGCGAAGATCAAAGAGGCGGGCTGTAACTCGCCGTCGGGGCCTCCCTTCTCAAAGGGAATACCAATGCTCTCGCACAGGTCGCCGTCACCGGTGGCATCGATAAACACCTGTGCCTCCACCTCAAACCGCTTGGCACGGCCCTGCACATACACACGGCGCAGCCGGTGCCCGTATACCTTGCCCGCCACAAACGTGCAGCCCAGCAGCATCTGCACGCCAACCTCGCCGCACATTTCAAACAGTAACAGCCGCACCAGCGCAGCGTTTACCGGCGTAAGACTGTTTAGAACGGGACATGGATTGTGCCCCAGCGTGCCGTGCATTCGGCCCAACGTTCGAGAAGGCAAGCGAGGCGAATCCGGACGTCTATTTCGCGAAGGTGGATATCGATCAGAATCCCGATCTGGCCGCCGCGGCCAAGGTTCAGGCAGTGCCGACGCTGATGGTCGTCAAGAAGCAGCAGATCATCTTCCAGCAGGCCGGCGCGTTGCGCGCTTCCGATTTGGATGATCTGATCAGCCAGGCCAAGGCGTTGGATATGGATGCGGCCGCTTCCGATGGGGACACCGCTTCCAGCGAAGACGCCAAAGTGAAAACGCCAAGTAGTCAGTCGGAACGATGATTCGGCCCGTCGCCTGCGCGTTGCATACGTTATCTTCAAGTTCCTTGGGGTGCGGTAGACTATATACAGTTGCGCGCATTCCGGCGGAACCCTAGCGGTTGTGCGCCGTGCCCTAGGCACGGAATCCGCCGAGGAATTGTACCCGATGTAGGAGCAGAATGGCTAGCCATAAGAAACATGCCCAACCAACTACGTTTGCCTTGCCGGGCAAATCTCAGATGGTGAAGATTGTCGCAACGGTTGCGGCAGTGGGGCTGTTGGCCACTGGCGGCATCGTGTCGCATAATCTGTACGCCACCGCGGAGAAGTCTCCTGCCAAGCAGGTCACCGCGTATTCCGTCACCGACAGCATCGAAGCCTCCCGTGGCAACGCCCGTGAGGCGCTTTCCGGAGATACTTCGTACGTCACCGTGAAGATCAACGGCAAGACCCGCGTGGTTCCCGGCATGCATTTCACCGACGTGAAGTCCGTGCTTGACGCGGGCGACATCACCCTTGATACGGAAGACACCGTTTCCCCGTCTTTGGATACGAAGGTGAACGAGAACACCGTCATCAAGATCGAACGTGCCGGCGCTTCCGTTGAGGTGTCTGATACGGATATCGCATTCAACACGGTCAAGAAGGAGACCTCCAGCCTGCCGAAGGGCCAGGAGAAGGTCGAGACCGAAGGCGCGAACGGTGTTATGGAGACCACGAACCTCGTCACCAAGTCCGGCGGCAAGGTCATGTCTTCCAATATGATCAGCTCTTTCGTGAAGAAGGCTCCGACCGACAAGGTGATCCTCGTCGGCACCGGCTCCTCGTCCACGCCGTCCGCGGCCGCAGCGTCGATCGGCACCACCGTGCCGGCTGGCGAAATGCAGCAGTGGGCTCACGATTATCTGCTGTCCAGCGGCTATTCCGAAGCCGATTTCACCGCCACCGTGTACATCATTTCTCATGAGTCCGGTTGGAATGTCGCAGCCACGAACCCAAGCTCCGGCGCGTACGGCCTGCCGCAGGCGCTGCCCGGTTCGAAGATGGTGAGCGCCGGTGCCGATTGGGCCACCAACTACCAGACCCAGCTTAAGTGGTTCTGGGGCTACTGCGCACAGCGCTACGGCTCCATCCAGGGCGCCTACACCTACTGGCTCGCCAACCACTGCTACTGAGTTTTAGTTTTTCAGACAGGAGAGGCTCCGCACACATTGTGCGGAGCCTCTCCTGTCTTATATGCCTCTTTTATATTTCATATGGAAAGATGCAGGCCATTCATGGCGTTACGGTTGTTTATGCACGCAATTCATTCATCGCTTTTATCGCGGCCCTTTTGGCCATCTTACGCGTGAGCGAACGGCCAGACACAACGGGCTCGAAAAAGCCGTCATGCTCTTTTTCCACCGTCCATCGCCAACCAAGCACGTTATTTTGAGCGACTCGAATACTGAACGAAGATCCTACACGCCCGCTACCTGCCACATTCATTCCAAGCTCCCTTTTTCAGGATTTTTGGGCTGGATGCATACGTACTCATTATTAGCGTTTATGGACGTTTCGCACAGCCTATCAAGATACTGCATATAGTACAGCACTCACATCAAGAGAACTGTACTATATGCGATTTTTCAAGCTGAGCGGAATATTGTTCACTTACTCGCCATCTTTGGCCGTATGATGCGAACCTTTGCGGGGACCGCGCTTGCCGGATACACCCTTTGAGGCATCGGCCACAGCAAAAATGACAACCTTCTCATCCGGGTAGGACTCGCCATCCATGGCGAAATAGGCGATCTGGTCGTCTGCGACCGGCGGGAAAGTGAAATACTTCTGCACCGCTACCAGCACATCGGTGGTACGCACGGTCACGGAAGAAGCCTTTCCTGCAGCGTCAGAGTCGACGCCATCGGCCTTGCTTCGCTTGGTCTTGCAGAACTTGATGGCGTTCTCGTCTTTGGCGTCGCATGCCTGGACTGCGATCTTCTTCTGCTTGTCATTCACCAGCAATTTCACGTATGCCGGGCATCCGAGCGCTTCGGTCACGCCTTTGGAAAAGCGAACGGATGATTCCATGACCGTCATGGTCATCTTATTGGTGGTGGTCTTTTCTCCCACTGCTTCAAATCCGTCAAGAACAGACATGCCAACCCCTTGAAAATATAGGATATTAATTACATGCAATATAATACAACAATTCGCATAAATACACCCTTTTTTCACTAATAAAATAGGGGGTATCTCCGCTTTCCGGCAGAAATACCCCCTGTATTTCCAAGAATATAGCAATAATTCATAGACTTCATTGAACAAGTTTTCATTGAGATGAATTCAAGGAAATCATGCACCAATAATGTCGAGAATTACCGCGCCATATTTCAATAGTTGTATTTCACATCATTGGTCATTTTGCCACACGGCGTCTGATCGAGCTTCATATCAGCCGTGGCCTTGTCAGACACGGTCACGTCGAACTCGTACGTCACGCTCTTGCCAGGTGCGATGTACGCCATACTGGAGCTCAATGGCTTGCCGTTCATGGTGGCATTGCTACGGTCACGCACATCACCGGTCACGGCGATTGATCCAATCGAACCACCTGCAGGCGCGTAAATCAGCACACGCTGCGCGGATGTGCCACTCGGCGCCACGGGCACGCCACCAACGCCCTTCTGCTCACCACCGAGAATGTAACTCGTGCAGGCAGCCATTTCCGTGGAAGTCATACGGTTGGTCAGCGTGTACTTCACGTGGTAGGTCTTGTCACCTGTCTTGGTCACTTCGCTGGTACGGTCGATATACCAACCCATCTTCGAAGGATTCTGCTCGCTGATGTAAATGCCCGTTTCCGGATTGGTTTCGCTCTCAGGCGCATTCTTGGCGAGTCCAGCACCTTGGAAGTACTTCGCTTCGTCATCGTGGAACGTGTAGGCGTAGAAGTGGCGGTTCTCGGCCAAATCACCGATGCTTTGCGCCACCTTCATCATCTTGTCCACAGTCATGTTGCCAAAAGCGCCGTCCATCACCGTTTTGGCAATGTACTCGAAGTATTCGTCCTGCTGTGCCACAGGAACGTCTTTGTAGATGGTGTTGAGCATGTATTCGGCGGTGTTCTCGCCGGTAAGCACAGTGCCGTTGGACAAGGTGACTGGTCCGTTGATCTCCACCATTTTCTGGATGAACACCGGATCCACGGAAATCAAACCGTCGATGTTGCAGGCATATTGCGAACGCTGCCATGAAGCGTTGAGCATTTCCGCGTTGCGGGAAACATCCGGCACCGCGAAGGTGTCTCGCACGTCGAAGGAGAAACCCAACGGCCTGTTGAATACCGCATGTTCCTCAGCGGTGCCATTGTTGCCATTGACGAATTCACCATTCGGGTGGAAGTCCCCCACCGCGATTTTGCCATGATCCGCAGTCATGGTGCCGAGGGAGCCAACCAAGCCGCCGCCGGAACGTGTTTCGGATGTGGTCTGTGCCGCCAGCAAGTATGTGCGGGCACCGTTCTGGCCGAGGAAGGAAGGCAGCATGTGAGTGGCGTTGCTGACCTGCCCGACCAAATCGGCGATATTGTCAAGCTGGTCCTTGCCCTGCTGATAGGCTTTCTTCACCATGCCGATTTTCGGCTCGGCAAGACTGTTATACTGCTTGTTCTGCTGCTGCACCTGCTGGTTGAGCTTGTCGAAGTTGCCTTGCGCATCGGTGATTGGCTGCAGGTTGAGTTGCCCTTCCGCACCGGAAAGATTGGCATCGGCAAGCTGTTGCACCGCAGTGGTCAACGATGGCAGTGTCTGCTGTGCAAGGTTGTCCACGACTTCCGTCATGCCTTGCACAGTGGCGATGTCACTGCCGACGAACGGCATTTTCGCGGCCACGTTCCATAGTGAACCGTGCGCAATCTGCTTGGCCTGCGCCGTCTGCTGCTGAGCCTGCGCGATGGACGCCTGCGACGCGGCGGCATCCTTGAGCTTTGCAGGGTCATTGATTGCGGATAGTGAGGATATGGCTTGTGATTCGTGCGCCTTGACGCTTTTTGCCTGCTTATACAGTTGTATACCGAACGCTGCGGCAATGGCAAGTAGCACGATCAGCACCGCAAGTACAATAAGCGTCACATTCCGTGCCGTATGTTTTTCCCGTATTGCTTGAGCATGTTGCCCCATGCTTTGCTCCTCAAATCATTAAGCACTCAATTTGACTATTCCAGCGCATTATTGTGCCACATGGCACCCCTTTTTTCGGCCGCCAAATGAAATTTCCCTCTGTTCCATCACAAGAACAGAGGGAAAATCACAGAAAACCCACTTATTGGCTCAGTACGATCCACGGCCAGTGAAGATTACCATCACGGTTTTGGCAAGAATCGCAAGATCTCCAGCAATGGACCAATTCTCAATGTAGGAGACGTCCAAATATTCGCTTTGCTCCTGTGAAAGATCCGACCGGCCGGACACCTGCCACGGACCGGTGATGCCCGGCTTGACCAGCAGTCGGGCGGAATATAGGGAACCATAGCGGGCCACTTCTTCCGGCAATGCCGGGCGCGGACCGACCAGAGACATATCGCCTTTGAGCACGTTGTAGAACTGCGGGAACTCATCCAAAGAAGTCTTACGGATGAAGTGACCTACCTTGGTGATACGCGGATCATCTTTCATTTTGAAGATGAACCGGTCTTCCTGCCCAGTTTCCTCAGCGAGTTTCTTCTTCAGCTCCTCAGCATTGGTGACCATGGAACGAAATTTATACATTTTGAACGGCTTGCCGTGCAGTCCGATACGGGTCTGAGAGAAGAACACCGGACCGCCATCATCAAGCTTGATGGCGATGGCGACGCCGAGAAGAATCGGAGAGGAAATAATCAGCGCGCACAGTGAGCCGATGATGTCCAGCAAACGCTTGATTACGTTCGCAGCTCCCGTGTACTGCGGCAGGGAAGCCAACAGAACTGGCTGTTCCGTGGTGTTTCGCAGATACAAACGGTGACCGCTCACATCCGCCAGAGAGACCGCCAAGGCAAGTTCCATACCCAGCCGACTCCACCGCAAGAGAAAGACCATGCAACATTTCGGAATCACGCGAAAGCACGTCAGCCACATAGACTTCCTGTACACCGAGGCTTTCGCAAATACGTGGGAATGCCGAGTTGAAAGGAATCACCTTAAGTTTGCTGGAGCCTTCGATATTGGCATCCGGTGTGTATGAGGTAACCACATAAGCGTCTTTTGAAGCTGGATCCGCTTCAATTGGGCATACAGCAACTGGTTCGTACCCCCAATTCATGCAGTTGCGCATGGTCTGCAAGGCTTTGTTGATGCCATCGGAAGATCCGATGACCACCGTTCTGTACTTGCAAGAGCCTTTGCTGCGGTGACGATGCAACGCTTGACGCATCTGCCAACGTGCGATGATATCCAAGAAGAAGGCGATGACTGGCGCGATAATCAACGCAGTACGGGGCAATGCAAGTTTGAAAATAAATGCAAGGCTGCAGTATGAGATGATGGTCAGCAACGACGCATTGATGATTTTGGCATACAGCTCATAGCCGTCCGCCATAACATGGCGGTGGTATGTGCCCGTGAATGCCAAGCACAGCAACCAAATCAGGCTGAACAGAATGAGGAAAAGCCAAAACGGCATTACATCGCCGATGGCATCGAAAGCAGCACCGTTGATTACAAGGCTGACGGTCAACGAAAGCAGCATCACTGCCAAATCGATGGCGATCAGGCTGGCGACGAAGGCGAAACGCCACCGGGGAGTCGATTCAGCCTTGCCGCGCCTATGTCCTTCCTTTTCCGCAGGAAACGGGGTATTGGAAAAAGTCATCGGCTCGAACTGCTTTTGCAGACGCTGATTCTGCATGGACGCGTATGCCTGTCGATGCGCATTGGACGAGACGATATGAATCTCTTGAGTCCTCATACCTTGCTCGCCGTTTGGTGCGCCGGATTCACCGGTATTCACGCCTTGCATGTATCTCCCTCCCCTTCAGCTGCATACGGCAAACAATTTACCACAGCCCCCCCCCAGAAATTAAGAGGGACCTATGGGGGTACCATTCGCTATATCCAAATCCTTCTCCGGTATGGCTTATTCGCCAGCAGTACCTGTATCTGAACCGCCGTTACCGCCGCCGTTCGAACCACCGTTGCCGTTGCCGTTCGAACCGCCATTATCGTCGTTAGAACCGCCGTTATCGTCGTTAGAACCGCCGTTACCGCCGCCGCTCGAACCGCCGTTACCGCCGCTCGAACCGCCACCGTTCACACCGTTTCCAGAGCCCGGACCAAATTGCCACGTATACGTGTAGCGCCGGTTCGTAGTGCCGTTATTGGTATTCGAATTGGTATTCGACTGGGCATTAGCAGCAGTTTGCTCCGCCACAGACTTGTTCACGCCGTCAGAAGTCGAGGAAATCACCTTCGAAGCGTTCTGCATGGCCGCAACATCGGTGCTTTTGCCATCGAGGAGTTTCTGGGCAGCGTCAATCGCCTTGGCAAGCGCGTCACGTGTCGACTCGTCCGCAACCTGGCCTGCAGAACCGTCAAGCAACGTCTTTGCGTCGGCAATGGCCTTCTGCAATGCGGCAGTCGTCTTATTCACTTCCAAAGCTCGCTTGCTGGCGGCCACAGCTGTGGCTGCTGCGGTAACGGCCTTGGTCTGTTCTTTGATATTGCTGATCTGCTTGCTCATGCTACGGGCGTGCGCACGCAGTGTGGTTTCGGACAGCATCACCGAACATCCGCCGACCGTCTTGAGGTTTTGCGCCTTGGTCACGGCCTGAGTGAGCTGGTCGATTGTGGCGGCATCCGCCACCTGGTTTGCCGCAGTGCCCTGCAGACTGGTCGCCTGTTCGATGGCGTTTTGCAGTTTTTCGTTGGCTTTGGAGTATTTGGATTTCACCTTCTCACATACCACCACTGCCGCACGCTGTTCTTTCGAATTGATATGATTGCGTACCACGATGACGCCGGCGACAGCAATCGCCACTGCCGCAATCGCAGCGACAATGGCAATAATCTTTCGCTTGTCCGCAGATGGCTCTTTCGGTGCGGCCGGAATGGTTTTCAGCGGATCGTGTTCCGGATCTTCCGCGGCAAGTTCCTCTAGGTCGGTTATGCCATCTGATGCATCAAAGGCCTGAGTCGCTTCGGCGTCCTGTTCATCTGTCGAAGAGACGAGGGGTGGCAAAGTGGCGGTTTCCTCGGCATCGGCTGGTGCAACCGCATCATCGAAATCGATGGTGTCGAGCGGCATACTGGGTATATCCGCGATTGTTGGCGCAGCCGAAACCGGCTGTTCCGTTTGCGCAGGTACGGAGGAAGCGATGGTACGGGGCTCCGCAAGCGGAGTCTCATCCGCACCATCGGCCTCTTCCGAATCGGTAGGCTGCAATTTGGGGAAGGTCAGCGGAGGAATATCCCAGCTGGTGTCCACCACATCCCGAGATATGTTGGACAGAATACCGTTCATAGACTGGGAATCATCGTTCTCAGTTGCCATACACCCCTCATTCCGTGAAGAAGGAAAACGTCAGATCCTCTTCTTCTTGCCGTTTGCACGATGGCTGCTACGCGGAGCACCATCTTCATAGTAGTAGTAATAGTTGGAGTGGGAGTTGATCTTCTTCGGATCTGCACGGTTGAAGATGAAGCCAAGCACCGGCACCTGCGCGGTGGCGAGCGTGTCGGCCGCCTCCTGCAGGGACTTCTTCTCGCACACGTTGCGGCTGACCACCAGCAGAAGGCCTTTGGCCCAACGGCCGAATACCGCTCCATCGTTGGACACCGTCAACGGGGCGGTATCAATAATCACGTAATCGTATTGGGTGAGCGCCTGCTCCACCATGAGCTTCATGGTTTCGGAACCCAGCAGCACGCCAGCGTTCGCCGGCCTCTTGCCGCCAGGCAGAATGTGCAGGTTCGGCTTCCAGTAGCTCTGCACCACGTCCTTCGGACCCATCTGTCCGGACAGCACGTGCGCCAGACCGGCGGCACCTTCAATGCCCAAGTGGTGAGCAACGGACGGGTGGCGAAGATCAGCGTCGATAAGCAGTACTTTCGCACCATCTTCAGCAAGGGCCACCGCAGTGTTGATAGCCATGGTGGTCTTGCCTTCGGACGGCTGCGCAGACGTGATGACAAGCAGCTGGCCCACACCTTCGGTGCGGTCGGTCTGCAGGAACTCAATATTCGTATGGATACGGCGGAATTCTTCGGCGATGGCACCGTTGGGCTGGCTCACCAACACCGGGCGCTTATCATCAAGCGAAGCGTCCATCGGAACGGAGCCAAGGGAGGATGCTCGGACGATGCCGCGCACGTCGGAAGTCTCTTCAACCTTGGTGTTGAGGAGGTCTTTGATGAGTGCGGCGAACACGCCGATGATGATGCCGAGCACCACACCGACAGCCAAATACAGGGCAGTCTTCGGCGAAGACTTAGACGTCGGGACCTGTGCCTTCTGCACGATGGAAAGCTTCACCGGGGACTTATCTCCGGAGTACAGGTCGCTTTCAATGACGTTCTTCAGCGATTCGGCAACGGAATTGGCGATGTCCGCGGCCTGCTTCGGATCTCCATCCACCACGGCAATGTTCACGAATGCGGTGTTGGTCGGATTGGTGACGGTGACCTGGCCGGCAAGATCCGTCACAGTTTCGTCCAGACCAAGATCATCAATGACCGGCTTAAGCACCTTCGAAGTGGTGGCAAGCGTCGGATATGAGGTGATTTGGTTGGAAATGTAGCTGCCGCCAGCGGACTGCTGGTTAATGTCGACACCATTTTGAGAAGCATTGTAAGTAGCCATGGTCTGAGCCGTAGCCGTATACTTCGCCGGAGCGAGGAAGGTATAGGCGCTCACGCCTGCCACCACCACCACGAATGCAATAATCGCGGTGGCCAGATGCTTACGAATGATTTTGAGCAGATCCATCAGAGTGATGCCGTCATCCGCTTCCTCAACTACCCCTTGCGGTGCGGTAGGCTGCTGCACATTAGCGTTCTCTACAGAAGTCACTGGACTTCCCCATCTCACGTTGACAATATCCTTTCCAACAATAATCTTCCCCCTCGAACTATTCGGGCACTACCGGGAGAACGACAAGGCAAGCTGGAAGAATACGCTGTCCCGCCAGCAAGGCGTGTACATAATAACCAATACCGATAATGGGAAACTGTATGTGGGAAGCGCCACCGGAAGGAACGGCATATACCAGCGTTGGCAAGACTACATCAGCAATGGTCACGGAAACGATACGGGGCTGATTGCCATTGTGAAACAGCACGGGTTGGAGTACGTGCAGACGCATTTCCGCTACACGCTTCTGGAACATTACGACTTCACCGTGTCTAAAGACGTTGTGCTCGCCAGGGAATCCTATTGGAAGGAGGCTCTGGATACGCGCAAGCATGGGTATAACGGTAACTAGATATCTCCAATACGGCAACAATAAGCACAATGAAACCACCGCCTTTAGCAGAAAATTGCAAAATAAGTATATTTCTGGATATAATCTCAGTATCAAAGGAGCAAAATATACTTACGAGGCAACCCGATGCTGATTGATTTTAGTTTTTCGAACTTCAGGAGTTTCCGAGACGAGCAGTCTTTCTCCATGACTCGCGAAAAACGGTTCATGGAATCTGATGAGTCTCTCCATTCTCCAATCGCAGCCATATACGGCGCCAATGCATCGGGAAAGTCCAATTTTCTGAAGGCATTGCGCGCTATGCGCAACATGGTGGTAAATAGCTACAGCCAAGGGGATGCAAGCAGTCCTATTCCCAGGGAACCTTTTCTGTTACGAAAGGATCCTTTCTCGCATTCGTCCATGTTCTTCCTTGCATTCATCGCGAACGATGGACTGAAATACCAGTATTGGTTCCGCTATGACAATGAACGGATTCTTGAGGAAGATCTCATCTTCTTCAAAAAACTGCAAGGACGTTTTTCCACGCACTCCTCTCTGCTGTTTTCCCGTTCCTCAACGGATGGGGTGAAATTCGGTCCTTCCTTCAAAGGACCTCGCTCACAAGTACGCAAGACCATAGAACTCAGGCCGAATGCACTTCTGCTTTCCGCAGCCGCAGCTGCCGGTATTGAGTCCATTCGGCCGGCATTTTCATTCTTCCAAAGTGGCATAGCCTATTACGAAGCAAGCGCTTTCGAACAGGAGCAGCCTACACTGTTGGATGAGTTCAAGAAAGAGACACCGCTTTCGAAACATCTGGCCACATTGATTAGGTATGCAGACTTCGGCATCAGTGACGTGAAAAGCGTTCCTGTGGACGTCCCACCGGATCTCTGGGCTCAGTTCAAGGAAGAGATGCATAAGCAACTCGGCATGGATGAGAACAAAGTGGATGAGACATTCAATGTCAAGAACGCTTCCCAGCTGATGTTCACTCATACCGGCGAATCATCTTCCGCAGGATTCGGTCCTGATGATGAGTCCAGGGGCACCGTTGCTGCGCTGTCATTCTTCTCGCTTGCTCTTCGCCAGCTGTCGAAGCAGTCGGTGACGCTTATCGACGAGATCGATACCAGTCTGCATCCGGCTCTGGTGAAGGAGCTGGTGGCGCTGTATGCCGACGCGGAAACGAATCCTCACGGTTCCCAGCTTATTTTCACGACTCATGACGTGTCGCTGATCAATCAGTCCGGTTTGGCAAAGCGTTTACTGGCACCAGATCAGATCTGGCTTGTGGAAAAGAACAAGGAAGGCGTTTCGGAATTGTTCCCGGTGACCAATCTGGGTATTCGGAATATGGAAAACATCGGTAAGAACTATCTCAACGGCGTGTACGGCGCCATACCACGGCCTGATTTTCATACCGCTTTCGCCCAGATCGTGAATGTGGTTGATGCCTGATGTCGAAAAAGCGAAACGTTCCTGCACATGGACGTAAAGCCGCACGGTCGCGCCGACCGCGCAAGAGACGCTTTCTTGTCGTGGCCGGCGGAGCAGTCACTGAGAAACAGTATTTCAAGCAGCTTGAGTCCCTATACGATGTCATCATTGACTATCAACAGAAGAACAACAGCCCTAAGCAGCTCGCGAAGCTCGCTGTTAAGTTGAAGAGGGAAGACAAGCGAGATACTTCTACAGATTGTTATGAACGAATCTGGGTGGTGGTCGATGTTGACGATTTTCACGACCACGGCGAAGCAGCGAGAATCTGCAATGACAATGGAATCGAACTCATCATTTCCAATCCTTGCTTCGAGGTCTGGCTGCTCGACTATGTGAAGGCTTGCCCGTCAAGCTATACACTGACACCTGATGTCGAGTCAGCTGCAGCAGAAGCTAAAGTTGTCGGCGGAAACCGTAACAAATACATCAACACCGAGCTCATTGACAAAGAACATCTCGATGCCGCCATACGCAATGCAGCCCGGCACAATACAACGGAAAACCGCCAGGGGCGTAACAGACTCGCGCCTAATCATGAGCAGGAATACGCCCCTTGGACCGATATGCCAAAAGTAATCGAAGTACTGCAACAAGCTTCAGATAACAGCAAGTAACAGCTCGCCCATGGCATGAGCAAGGAACTTTGTTGCTGTTGTCTTCCCGTGCATGATACATAAGACCATTCATTCAGCGAGAGTACAAACCCCACGAACCGATGTTAAGTCAGATTGCTGGTCTCCGCACAAGACCTGCTTTGAAGCATTGGATTAGAAACACTGCGGAATAAACGGCCACCTGAGCCTTCTCCTTAGAGACCACTCCAGAATCCGGACCGCCGTGACGGTCGGGCTGACTGTTCATCAGACCACTCATAAGTAATTGGATGACACCGCCAGGAACATTGTTTTCTTCCCGCGCCTCGATCTGGAATTCCCAATGTTGATCCCGCATGACCCGTGACGCCTTGCTCAGGGTCGAGTCCTTGTTGTTCGGCTCCACCATGGGCAAAGCTATCGACTCGACGGCCTTGATGGCGGCCGCGTACGCAGCGGAATAGTTCGGTTCACGGCCAAATATGTAATGCCACGCTTCGGAAAGCTGCTGTCCGTATCCGCTCGATGAATCCATGGCATTATCCACCATCTGCTGCATAGCCGGATCCACACGCTCTTCCAACCTCGAATTTGAAATTACGTAATGCGTAAGATAATGGGCATTACCTATCCTTTAAAGGGCACAACTAAAAAGCAAATAACAAACATCTAGACCCGAGTGAATATATGTATGTTACCGAATCTGTGAATATTCCCGAAGAATTGGAAAGGCAGCTTAAAAGGGACCGTTTGGTCCTTTTTGTAGGCGCTGGAGTATCTGTTCCTTCCGGACTTCCAGGTTTTTTCGGACTCGCTGCCGAACTAGCTGGGCAGAGCGGCCACTTGTCCCCTGCCAAAAAGGACGCTGACCGACTGGACTATTTCATAGGCCGGCTTTCCGACGATCATTTCAACACCCATGAAATAACAAAAAAGATTTTTCAAGAGAAACAGCCCGCCGCCAACAGCGAACATGCGGCTGTCATGGCGTTAGCCACAGCCTGCAAAACACCACGAATCATCACTACGAACTACGACAATCTTCTTGCAGAAGCGGCGGATGAACAAGGCCTTGATTATGGCGAACAATACTTCGCACCGGCTCTCCCTCTCGGACGTGATTTCAAAGGATTAGTTCATCTTCATGGTTCCATACTTAGACCCAGCAAAAATATGGTGCTTGATGATAGAGACTTTGGAAAAGCCTACTTCACTGACGGTTGGGCAACGCGTTTCCTCACTGAAGTGTTCGCCAACTACACCGTTTTATTCATTGGCTACAGTGTCAACGATCCTGTCATCAGATATCTGTCTCTCGGTCTGCATTCCAATGGACCTAAACATTTCATTTTCCTCGGTCATGACAACGAAGAGCCGAAAGACCATTATGAAACCACCTTGGCCAATTTCGAACATCTACAGTTCCAGACCATTGAGTATCCCGTTCAGAACGGGAGTCACCAAGCACTAATCGATGCTCTTAACGCTTGGGCCGAACACGAAACGCAGTCAGTTCCGGATTACATTCGAAAAACAAAAGAACTTGTTGAAGCGGGTATTCCGCAAACACAGCATGACACAGATAGTCTCCTTAGCGAACTCTCCACACCGTCGGGCTTAGACACTTTTATTCAAACCGCAAAAGAACCAATATGGATTAATTGGCTCTACGAGCAAAAACGATATTCAACGCTGTTCGATGGCACAGAGCCTCAAACACCCCAACAGCGGCAACTCCTCAACTGGATTACACGAATCTGCAACATAAACTTCAATAGCGAGAGTATAACCCTGCAGTACATCAAGCTATGCCAGCAGAGACTGTCCGATTATGCTTTCCAGTCATTTTCAACATCCGCAATTCAACCTAGCAACGATGGAACGCCGAAGAAAGCGCTGCAAGCATTCCTCTCAACATCCATAAAAGATAAAACAATGCCGTATATGCCGCATGATTCTTTATTGTGCGGCTTCGAAGACCAATTCCGCGCTTCCAATATTGTTTGGGAAGCCGCATTGCGCCCATTTTTGGAGTTTGATCGAAGCTCAAAATTCTATGAGCCAGATCCGGTTCCTTTTTCTTCCGGCGAGAAGCCCGATGTCAACGTTAGTTGGAACATTCCGTCAAGCTTTGGACAAGGAATCATCGATGACCTCGCCTCAAGATGCGAGCACTCGCCGTCCTTCGAAAGAATCATCGAAAATTCAATAAATCAGGCAATGAATTTGCTTTCAGAATATTATTCGGATTCGAATCACGAACATTGGAACGCGTTCATTCGCATTTGGATACCTGAAATTGAAGCTTGTGGAAATACACGAGGCGATCTACATCTCATTATCGATACACTTCGCGTATTTGGAGAGCAGCACAATGAGAAAAACGAACTCGCCAATCGCTGGATCCACAGTGATCAAATCGTTTTGCGGCGTCTTGCCATCCATGAACAGGAAATCAGCGAAGCAGCTCCTGATGAAAAGCTTGAGTGGTTGCTGAAGCAGAATCTTCTTTTTGGCAGATTTTGCGAACATGAGGTTCGGCAGCTCTTCAAGGCTGTTATAGAACATGTTTCAGCAGCACAGAAAGCGTCACTTCTAGAAGAACTGCAGCCTCCGTATAGCCCTGAAGATATTCCGAATAGAGCCAAAACCACAGACAAAGACGAAAGACAACGGCTCATACGCTTGTATGAGTTATTTAATCGGGTCTGCTGGCTGTCTGCAGCCGACCCGAATTGGCATGAAATACAGCAGCTGCAATCACTCTATGAAAAAGATTTTGGCTTTGTTCCAGACCCGGACTCAAACGTTCCGCTCAAAATTTATCATTCAGTAAAAGGACGAATCTCTCTAGAGGAATTCGCCTCATTAGTCAAACAATCTCCCAGTAAAGCGATTTCCAAAATTTTGTCTTTGCCTAAGGACGCCGATGCCTTTGACTCATTCTCTTTTGAAGCTGGATGCAGACTCATCGGCGAATATTGTTCAGAGCATCCGCAGGATACCCGCGGCCTTTGGGACGCCATCCTAGCCGCTCCAAACACCACTGAATATGAAAGAGCGCAGATTGTTCTGTTTATTACCAACGAGATTCGAAGCGCAAACTTCAAGAATGATGTTTGCAACATCACACAACGCGTATGCGCTTTCGATTGGAACGAGGCTGATCTTTATTCACCAATTTTCTTTGTCACAGAGCAAATCAGTCGAATTGAATCAGAAAACGCAGAATCATTTTTCCAGACAGCCCAGCATTTCATAGATTCTTTGATTCCAAAATATGGCCAGGCTTTTCATACAGAGAAGCCAAACATTAACCAATTTGACTATGTAGCCTGTAACCTATGGCCAGCTCTCATCATCACATATCAGATTAAAACAGTGTTATACCGATACACAAATACCTCGCCAGCCGATTGGAATGGAATTCCCAGCAACGAAAAGGATGGAATACAGAATCTCTTAAACCAGCCCAATAACCTCATCTGGCCAATACAGATAGCGTGCGCCCAAAAACTAGCCACGTTCTTTATCCTTGATAAAAAATTTGCCAGAGAGTGCATAATGCCTCTCTTCCATGATGAAAGCACCCGACATCAAACATGGGCGGCTTTCCTCGCTTTTCCGCGTATTACCAGTAGTTTTTCCGAAGAAGATGTGTCCAATCTTCTCGAAGATCAAATCGCAGAGGCTAGAAATCTTTGCGAATACAAGGATCAAGGACTCCGAAATAACTACTGGGATGTTCTCTTCAATTTCATGAACATGCAATCCAACACGAGCAACACATATGATGCGGTACTGAAAACAGTACTTTATAACAGTGGTTTCTCTACATTGTCTGAAATTGCAAAGTTTCTCCCCTATTGGTGCCGTCAGCAGAATGATGAACAAATAGATATCGCATGGAAAAATTGGCTTAAAACGTACATCACCAATCGTTTCCAAGGAATTCCCCGCAATCTTGATTCCGAAGAACAAAAAGCTCTCATCTGCCTTGTTCCAAGCCTAAGAGGGCATATCTCCGAAGCCCTAGAAATACTCTCCACAACAGATAACACCAGCATCGACTTTTCCCAAGACCATTACCCAGTCCCCGAAGGGTATGACGAAAAGGAGCAACAGCAACTATTACTTTTTTATCAATGGAAGGTTAAGCACCAAACCGGCGAATGCGATTCAACGTTGCTTAGGTGGTGGTTGCATCGGATTCTCAGAAACCTGACAGATGAATACCCTGATTTGGATCTGACTGCGCTCCGCGAAACAATGCAAGACCAGTTCGGGTTCACAGGAATAGCCGGAATCGATTGAATCACCTAGCCGTTTCACAGCGAACGTTGCCGGACCCGCCCCTGCCAATCGACTCGTGCAGTTGCGAGCAGCAGGACCCACGGAAGGGAACGACGAATTTTGTTGCACGATTCCGATTTTCGGGGCAAATTTCGAATCATGCGACATTTCTCCTGCCGAAATGCGGTTTTTCCACGTATTCCATACCCCCGAACTGGGTTTTTCGGCACTTTCCCATGACTACGGGGGTGTGCGATGTAGCACGATTCCAAAAAACGGCCGAAAATTGGAATCGTGCAACATTTACGGGACATACAATGCCGCTTGCACCGCCAAGCCGTAACCTTTGCATTCCAGAATCCCGATTGCAAGACTCTTGTTTTTACAATATTTTCATGTAGTTTTCTCCTAAAATGATTATCCATAAAATAATCCTTTTTAACATTTTCCATACACTACAATTAAATATAATATTGAACACTACAATGAAATACGAGGGAAAGGAGACACCACTAAGCCAATGCAATAATAATTGATTTACTAAGTATTTTTTCCAATAAGTCTTCGCTCCTCAAACACACAAAATAATCAGATATCGCTCTCAAGGATTACTTTTTAGCATATGTTTAAATCTCTTCTTTTCATAGTTTTCATTATTGTCTTTGCCATTTACTTCATTTCAATAAAGATAAGACAATATCCCAAAAATCAAGATGACCCCAATATAAAGCTTAGAAGAATAGAGTCCGCCTGCGGAATCATAAATATTGCTACCTTCGCCATCCTTCTGTCTTCATCTTCACTCTACGCATTTAAAGTCCCCGAGATAATCGTAAAGGGAATAGCTATATTCGCTGTTTGCACTGTTATTTTTTCCCTTTGCCTCATTCTCCTCATACAAAAACTCATACAAAAATTACCAATAGACGAAACAGATAACACATTCCGTCACCGATTGCATCTCTGGGGGCAAAATATGCTGAAACTCTTTTCAGAAAAAATTCGTTCAATCATTCCCGCAGGCAAGAAAAGAGTGGTACCGCAACAACAATCCACAGAAGAACACTCAGTCGTCACTGACAGCAATACCAAAATAAAGAATAACGATGAAACATCAAATATCTTTATCGCCATTATTTTCATTGTTACATTGTTTCTTTTTGCAACAACTTTTTATATTACATATACAACCGGTAAAGAGATTCAACGCACGATATTAGACAATTTCTTTGGGTTTCTTTGTAATGCCTATGCCTCAAGCTGGATAGTGAACACTGCCGCGACCATTCTCGTTCTTTATATGGTAGGCAAGTGGCAAGGATGGCAGTTCCATCCGCTTACCGCAGCTAATCATATAGCCACTTGGGGCGGAATAGGCGGCGCTTTCGGTTTAATCGTCAGCGGGTTATCAATGTTTTCGGCAGGGAATCTAATACCCTCAGCGAACATTTCGTCGCTCTGCACACCGAGCACACTCATCGACGCAACCACTATCGGGGCTTTAATCGGTTCTGTATTCGCGCTCCCCAGCTATTCATTCTCATGCTTCAGCAAAGATACTCCCATATGGACAAAGCTTTCCGCCCCACTAATTC
>OJSP01001983.1_pt1 | contig 18874 bp, 8 predicted proteins | sample 1599561 | NCBI WGS metagenome assembly OJSP01 (sample SAMN04168659, study PRJEB22393) | human gut metagenome | biome: human gut microbiome; feature: stool | host: Homo sapiens | collected 2014-05-12
GTTTCATGCCGAAAAGGAGATGGTTATGGAGACCCTTTTTGTGATAGGTGCAGGGACCATGGGCGGCGGCATCGCTCAGGTGGCCGCGCTGAACGGTTTCACCGTGTATCTCTACGATATAAAGCAGGAATTCGTCGACAAAGGTCTGAAGGGCATCGTCGGCGCCTGGGACAAGCTCGTGGCCCGGGGCAAGATGGCCGCCGAAGACCGCGATGCGGCCCTCCCCCGCATCGTCGGCACGTTGGACATGCAGGATGCCGCCAAGGCCGACGTGGTCATCGAGGCCGCCGTGGAGGATCTGGACGTCAAGCGTTCCATTTTCTCGAAGCTGGACGGCATCGTTTCCCCCGGCTGCATCCTCGCCACCAATACGTCCAGCCTGAGCGTCACCGCCGTGGCCTCCGCCGTGGGCAGCCCCGACAAGGTGGTGGGCCTGCATTTCTTCAATCCTGTGCCCCGCATGGCCCTCATCGAGATCATCCGCGGCGCCGCCACTTCCGACGAAACCTACGAAGCCGCCAAGGCGCTTTCCGAACGGCTGGGCAAAACGGCGGTCACCGTGAATGAATACCCCGGCTTCGTGGTCAACCGCATCCTCATCCCCATGATCAACGAAGCGGTCTTCATGCTGCAGGAAGGCGTGGCCTCCGCTGAGGACATCGATACCGCCATGAAGCTCGGAGCCAATCACCCTATGGGCCCGCTGGCTCTGGCCGACCTCATCGGCCTCGACGTGTGCCTCGCCATCATGGAGCTGCTCCGCGACGAGATGGGCGAGGGCAAGTACCGCCCCGCGCCCCTGCTCCGCAAGATGGTCCGGGCGGGCAAGCTGGGCCGCAAAAGCGGTGAAGGGTTCTTCCGCTACTAAGCCGTCGGGAACATATCGCTCGCAAAGAGCGCAGCATCATCGGGCGAAAGCCCTTGGAGAGCCGGCACTGTGCCGGACAGGAGTCATTATGCGTGAAGTGGTCATCGTAAGCGCGGCCCGTACCGCGTTGGGCAGTTTCGGCGGTTCTCTCGCCTCCGTCCCTGCCGTCGAGCTGGGGGCCGTGGCCATCCGCGCGGCCCTTTCCCGGGGTGGCGTGGATGCCGGCATGGTGGAAGAAGTCGTCATGGGCAACGTCCTTCAAGCGGGGCTGGGCCAGAACCCCGCGCGTCAGGCCGCCGTCAAGGCCGGTATCCCCGTGGAGATCCCGGCGTGGACGGTGAACAAGGTCTGCGGTTCCGGCCTCAAGGCCGTGGCGGAAGCCGCGCTGGCCATCCGCGCCGGAGAGGCCCGCTGTGTGGTGGCAGGCGGCATGGAGAACATGTCTCAGGCTTCCTATGTCCTGCCCTCCGCACGCTGGGGGGGGCGCATGGGCGATGTCAAACTTGTGGACGAGATGGTCAGGGACGGCCTCTGGGACGCTTTCAACGACTATCACATGGGCATCACCGCCGAGAACGTGGCGGCCCGCTACCATCTTTCCCGTGAAGAACTGGACGCCCATGCCGTGCTTTCCCAGCAGAGGGCCGCAGCCGCGCTGGAATCGGGCGTGTTCGATGAAGAAATCGTGCCCGTACACGTGGAGCAGAAGAAAAAATCCTTCGACTTCGCTCGTGATGAGTTCCCCCGTCCCGGCACCACCATGGACGTGCTCGGCAAGTTGCGCCCCGCCTTCAAGAAGGACGGCGTGGTGACGGCGGGCAACGCTTCCGGCGTGAACGACGGCGCGGCGGCTCTGGTGCTCATGGATGCCGGACTGGCCGCTGAACGGGGCCTTTCGCCTCTCGCCCGCATTGTGGGCTGGGCCAGTGCCGGTGTGGAACCCGACGTGATGGGCCTTGGCCCCATCCCCGCCACCCGCAAGGCTTTGGAAAAGGCTGGTTGGACAGTGGCCGATCTCGATCAGATCGAAGCCAACGAAGCCTTTGCCGCCCAGTTCCTCGCCGTGGGCCGCGAGCTGGGCTTCAGCCTTGATAACGTGAACGTCAACGGTGGTGCCATTGCCCTTGGGCATCCTATCGGTGCCTCCGGTGCGCGTATCCTCGTTACGCTTTTGCATACGCTGAAGCGGAAGGGGCAGAGCAGGGGATTGGCAACGCTGTGCATCGGCGGCGGGCAGGGGATCGCCATGTTGGTGGAAAGGGGCTGACGGGTCATGCCTTCCCTCCATGTGAAGTATTGCGGGGGATGCCGCTCCGGATACGATCGCGCGGCATGGTTCAGGGGGGTGCTGTCCGCCATGCGCGCTCTCGATGGGAGCATTGTGCTCACGGACAACGAGGCCGGAGCCGATATCCGGGTGGCTGTGTGCGGCTGCCCCGCACAGTGCGTTTCCGTTCTGCCGGGGACGCACATGCTCCATGCCCCGTACATGGATGGGGAGCGTATGGAACCCTGCGATATGGCCGCATATTTGCTGGACATGGCCTCCCAGCGGAACGGGAGGGACGAATAGCATTGCTTATCAACTTGTTACAAAGGAGATGAGCGTTAAGGAGCGCAGAGGTGCTATGGCGTCAGCGATATCCCCCAGCCTCAGCGCTGTCATCTTATGCTAGCACGGTTTCCGATGTGCCTGCGGTGATTCGCCGGGATCTTGTCCTGCCTGCGCGGCATGGTGTACCTTACACACGCAAACGTAACTTCCTCATCAGCCACGCCGAGAACATAACCTTATGTGGAAGAATAGGATGTGGAAGAATGGGGCCGGCGTTATGATGGAAAGCGCCACTGTTTCCGCCGTGGTGTTCCCCTCCATCGGTGCTTCCATGATCCTGCGGCGCGTCATCGGTAAGGAACATCCGGCTCCCGCATCTGCCGTGTTGAATAAGCATTTCCGCCATCCTGCGTGAAGGAACCGTACATCATGACGGCGTCCGCACATCATGACGGCGTCCGCCTCGGCTTTTCCCTGGCGGTGCGGATCTGCTTTTCCTGCTCAGCATAGGGCTTCCTTCCGTGAAGCCTATGGATCGAGTTTCCCAATCGGCTTGGGCTTCAAACGTAGGTGATGCGGTCCCGGCCTTCGGCTTTGGAGCGGTACATGCCGTCGTCCACGCGCATGAGTATGGCGTCCATGTCGTCTTCGGGGTTGATGCGGGTCGCGCCGATGCTGATGGTGACGTGGTTATCGAGATCGCGCACGCTTTCCAGAAGGCATCTCAAGGTTTCCTCGGCGTCGCCCGGCGCATCGATGAAGCCGATGAATTCGTCCCCGCCCCAGCGGGCCACGCAACCGGCCTTACCGACGATTTCCTCAGCCTTATGCCCCACACGGGCAAGGACTTCATTGCCCCAAAGGTGGCCGCGGGTATCGTTGATGTGTTTGAAGTGGTCCACGTCGAACATGAATACGAGAGGCCGCTCCCAGAGTTTCCGGCTCAGGATGGCATTGAAGCGTTCCCGGTTCATGAGCCCGGTGAGTTTGTCCGTGGTGGCAAACAGGGTCATGAATTTGTCGTAGCGCGATACGGTCCCTGAAACCAGCAGCAGGATCAGGATGATGATGCACGCCACGACGAGGATGTCCTTCCAAAGCTGCGAAAGAAGTGATTCCTTAATGATGGCGGTATCTTTTTCCACGATGAGATACCAGTCGAGATCGTCGATGTAACGGGTGACGAGGCAGGTTTCCTGCCCGTTGTACTTGTACCACGAGCTTTCCACACGGCTCTTGGTGAAGATCTTTTTGCGGTATTCGGATACGGGCAACAGATCGTCGATGGTGGCGTTGGCAATCATGGCGTCGGACGTGTGGACCTGTACCACACCCTCGCGGTTGACGAGGAACGCCGTCAGATCGAAATCGAGCTCGAACGAGGCGAGGATCTGCTGCAATTCACGCATTTTGACCCCGACGCCCACCACGCCCATGAGTTCGCCGTGATCGTCTTCGATACGGCAATCCACGAACACGGTCAGCTCATTGCGGGCCATTTCGTCGGTGTCGACCTCAAGCCGGTGGGGGATCCCGGAAGCGACGAAGTTGTAGTACCAGACGTCGTGGGAGTCATCCCTGCTGACAACCTTATTTATCCCATTATAATGATAATAAATATTCGTCTTTGCCGAAACAAGGAACACCGAACTGTAGTCGTATTTCTTCTTCAGGCCGTTGAGGTAGTCTTGCAGTTCCGCAATTTGTTCCGGTGAATCATTCTCTCCCCGGAGCCAGCTCTTGAGGAAGCTGTCGTTGGCCATTGTCAGGGAGACGAAAATCGGCTTGGTCAGTTCGTTACTGATGGAAGAAAAGATGTTCAGGGAGGTAAGGCGGGAGATATTCCTGATGTCATCCCTGATGACGACGCTGTATGTGCAGTAGTTAATGATTGTTATACAAATGAACCCAATAAGCACGATACCCGTGATGAAGGCGTGGGTCCTGAAGAGTTTCTTTTTCATAGGAGGCCTGATTACGGGTAGCGGGCGAGGAATGGCGGAAACCGACGTTCTGTCGGTGGGATATTATGACACTGTTCGTCCAACCGATAGATTCTAATGGGATCCTATGGCTCTGGCAACAGAAAAATGGCGGTACTCTGATAGGGTTGCGCTATGGGCTTAGGCCTCCTCCGGAGGTATGTTTCCGCAGGAGGCATTCCATCATGCGCTGCCTTTTTCCAGTTTTTCGGCAAGGGCTTTGATGCTCGGGGCGACGGGGAAAGGATGTTCTGTCCCAAAGGCCAACGCCTCAAACTGCGGGATGGGCAGGGGGCGCGAATAGAAATAGCCCTGCGCATAGGCGCATCCGGCCTGAAGCAGGAAAGCGGCCTGTTCCTCGGTTTCCACGCCTTCGGCAATGACCTTGATGCTCATTTCTCGGGCGAGGGAAATGCTGAACCGGATGACCGTCTTGCCGCGTTCGGTCGTGACGACCTCGTTGAGGAATCCCCGGTCGATCTTGATGAAATCCACGGGCATACTCTTGAGCATGTTCAGGGACGAGTAGCCTGATCCGAAATCGTCCATGGAGAACTGGAACCCGAAGGCCTGCAAGGCCTTCATGGATTCGAAGAGTCCGCTTTCGTTCTCGAGGAAGGCGCTTTCGGTGAGTTCCAGTTCGAGGAGATGCGGCGGCAGCTCGTAGCGGCGCATCAGGTCGAGCAGCTTTTCACGCAGGCGCGGATCGTGGATATGCATACGCGACATGTTCACGGAGATGGGCGTGGGCGTGAGGCCGTGGTCAATCCAGCGGCGCAAGGTGATGCAGGCCTGCTCCCAGATGTATTCATCCAGCCGGATGATGAAGCCGTTCTTCTCGAACAAGGGGATGAAACGGTCCGGCGGCATCAGCCCCTCGGTGGGGTGTATCCAGCGCACCAGCCCTTCCGAGCCGATGATGCGCGATGTCGGGATGTGCACCTTGGGCTGAAGGTACAGAACGAATTGCCCCTGCAGAAGGGCGTCGTGCATCTGGTTTTCGATCTTCTTTTCCTCAAGGATCCTCTCGCGCAGCTTGCCGTCGTAGAAGGCGTAGCTGTTCAGGTAATTCCCCTTGATCGTCTTGAGGGCGAGGTTGGCCCAGTCGCAGAGCACGTTGATGGGCGTGTCTATGTTGTCGACCTCGCAGATGCCGAACGAAGGCACGACCTTGTACGGCAAGGGGTAGTCGGCGAGCCTGTCCGTCAATTCCTTGATGAGGGCGAGGATACGCTCACGGGAGTAGTCCACGCACAGGCAGAACACATCCCCGCCGAGGCGCCCGTAGACGCTGTGGGTCCCGGCCATCTTTTCCCGCAGCAGATCCGCGATGGCGATGAGGAGCTTGTCGCCTTCCTTAAGGCCGTACAGGTCGTTGATGACCTTGAAGCGGTCTATGTCCATGCGGACGATGCTGTAGCGGCGCTCGGGGTAGGCGTGCACGGCCTGTGCCGCCTGCGAGTAGAAGGTGTGCATGTTGTACAGATCGGTCAGGAGATCGAACTCGGCCCGGTACTTGAGCGCGAGCACGGAACGGGTCGCGCTGTCGACGTCGTTGAGCGTGCCGATATAGCGCTTGGGATTGCCCTTGTCGTCGTGCAGGCAGGTGAGGGCCGCCTTGCACCAGATGTACACGCCGTCGCGCTTGCGGAAGCGGGCGGTCATCTCGGTATAGCGCTGGATGCGCGAATCCTTGAGGAAGGCGGTGAGCAGGGGCAGATCGTCAGGATGGATCACGAGGTCTTCCCGCCAGACGTGCATCAGATCACGGTGGTCGTAGTTCCCGGCGAAACGGGCGACGATCTCCGGCGAGATGTAACGGGTATCGGTTTCGAGGTTCCACTCGAAGACGAGGGTGTCCGTCTGCTCCACGATGGTCCGGTAGCGTTCGTCGTCGAGGCGCTGGCGCTCAAGGAGGATGTTCTGCTGAGCGACTTCCTCCGCCTGCTTCTTGTCCCCGATATCCATGATGAAGGCGAGATAGATCTCGTCGCCGCCGTCGGGCTGGGCCACGGGGAACATGGTGATCGACGCCCAGTGGTACTCCTGGTCGTGCCAGAGCTTGCGGAATTCGCCGATAAGGTATTCCCGGCCCGCCGCGAAGTTCTGCCGCAGCGCATCGAGATTAAAGAATTCGAGGAAGCGGGTGCGGTCTTCAGGAAAGAGCATGTTGCGCGATACGAGATCGATGCACTCGCTGAGGCGGCCCTGCTCGGGCGGGGTCACATACTTGCCCTTCACGTGGTACACGATACGGTAGCTGTCCTGCGTGATGTTCAGTTCGTACAGCTCGTCGTAGATGTTGCGCAAGGCGTGATCGTACTGCTCGCTGATGCGGCGGCGCTGTTCCTCTTCACGCTGTTCGGAGATGTCGCGGACGAGGAGTATCCCCTTGTCGGTACGGCAGGAGTCGTGCCCGCACAGCGGAACGATGAAGGCGGAAACCCAGTACCATTTGCCGTCGCTGCCAAGGCGGCGGTATTCGGCGGGGACTTCCATGCGGCCTTCGCTGAACTCCTTGCGGATGTTGCTCCCGATGAAAGCGGTGAGGAAGCGTTCCCGGTCCTCAGGGTGGATGAGGGTTGCGGCTATGGTGTGGATATTGCCGTTCTTGTCGTGATCCACGGGGATCATGGGCGTGTCGGCGGCGTAGACAAGGTGGGGCGTATCGGCGCTGAGGTCGATTTCGTAGATTTCGGTATACGTGTTGCGCAGGGCGATGTTGTAGCGCTCTTCCTCAAGGGCGCGTTCCTCTTCGACGCGCTTCTGCTCCGTGATGTCCCGGATGATGAAAAAGGCGGTCATATCGTCGCCTTCTTCAAGGAAAAACACGCGGTTTTCGAGCCACAACTGTTCGTTTTCGCCAAAGAGCACCCGATACTGATCGACGAGGGTGCGGGAATGCGCGCGGCAGGCCTCGAGCAGGGCTTTGGGCGTGGTGGTGCGGTTGATGCGTTCGCGGTCGGCGGGATGGACCATCGCTATTGTTTCGGCGTGGAATGTGCGGTAGTCGCCGGAACGGGGTTCGCTGGGCAGGCTCGGCGCGGAGGCGTTGCGGTGGAACTGCCACGTGCGCAGGTTGATTTCGATGATGCAGTCCCCGGACTGGCGGAACACGGCGCTTTGACGGCGTTCGAGCCGGGCGGCGGTTTCCTCCATCCTTTTGCGTTCGTTGATGTCCTGCCAGAGGAGGAGCAGGCGCCCCGACGATCCGGGCATGGGCAGCACCAGTATCGAGATCCAGTGATAGGTCCCGTCGACGGCAAGGACGCGGTATTCTGTGGACAGCCGGGGATCGTCGGCCACTTTCCTGCTGACGTTCTCCGGGGAGAAAAGCTCAAGGAAGGACTCCCGGTCATCGGGGTGGATGTACCGGTTGGCGATGGTGCGGGTGTCCCGCGAATACGAATGGGTCAGCTCGGGTTTCGCCAACGTGGAATCTTCGTCCCGGTGCACGATGCGCATGGAATCCGTATCGAGCATGACCTCGTAGATTTCGGAATAGCTGTGCTGGAGGGCCTTGTAGAAATCGGCTTCCTCGTTGAGCCGTTCGGTGATGTCGCTCAGCAGGAGCAGGGCATGGTGGTACGCTCCGGGGATGGCCCGGATGGTGGCGTTGACCCACCGGTAGGGTTTTCCGGCGTCCTGCCGTTTGCGGTATTCGAGCTGTGGGGCCTCGCCCAGGTCGAGCCGGGCCATGATGTTCGGCACGTCGTAAAAGGTGCGGACGCTTTTGAGGTTTTCTGGGTGCACGCGGTTTTTGCCACGATCGAGGACGAATTCCTCGATGGGCATCAGGGTCGGCGAAATGGTGACTTGTTCGCTGTTGTAATAGAGGGGAGCGATAAGCCCGGCTTCAAGATCGAGGCGGAAAATTTCCGTATAGTTGCTTTGCAGGGCGAGGAGGTAGTTGTTTTCCTCTTCTTTCTTCTTGGTGACGTCGCGCAGCAGGATAAGGGCGTGCCCCTCGTTGCCGGGGACAGGCTGCGCCGAGGCCGCGATCCAGCGGTAAGGGCCGTTTTCCGACGAACGCTTGCGGTATTCACATTCCGGGCGGCCGCCGCGTTCCAGTTCCCCGAAAAGGCGGCGCTCGTAGAAATCGAGCACGCTTTCGAGGGATTCTGGGGCCACGCGGTCGACGGCGCGCCGCTTGACGAACGCGGAAAAATTGGCTTCCTCCTTGACGATGGGCACCTGCTCGCTGTTGTAGAACAGCGGCGTGACCGTGCGGCTCCTGACGTCGAGGGAGAAGATCTCGGAATAATTGTTTTGCAGGGCGAGGAGGTAGTTGTTTTCCTCTTCCTTCTTCTCGGTGACGTCGCGCACGAGGAGGACGGTCTCTCCCCGGTTGCCGGTCGGCAAGGGCACGATGAGCGCCAGCATCCAGTGATAGGTCCCGTCAAGGCCGAGCTTGCGGTATTCGACGGAAAGCTCTTCCCCGGCGTCGAGTTTCCTGAGGATGGTTTCGGCGGTGAAGAAATTCCGGAAGACCACCCGATCCCGCGGATGGACGCGGGTTTTCATGACCGTGATGATGTCCTTGTCGAATTCGCCGCTGACATCGATGGGCGCGAGCAGCTTGGTGTTGCAGAACAGGCAGGTCAGCTGGTTGGCGGCGAGGTTCATCCGGTAGATCTTGGCGTAGCTGTTCTGAAGGGCTACTTGAAGGTTTTCTTCGTCCCGCCTGTGGGTGAATTCCGCGCATTTCTGCTCGTTGATATCCCGGATGCATTGGAGGACGTGGCACGAGCCGTCGTCCTGCGTATAGGCGAAGGCGATGCGGGTACGCCAGCGGGGCCCGGCCTCCTCGGCAAACTGGTATTCGAGATGGATATTCCTGTCGTTTACGCCTGCCGCGAAGGCTGCCCGCAGCCCTTCGAGGGAGAAGTGTTCGCGGAAGGCGTCACGGTACTGTGGGAGGATATGACCGAAGAACAGCTCGAAATGGGCGGCGTAATCGCCCGAAGTGTCGGTGGCGAGGTCATTGCGGTTGGCCAGAAGCTCAAAATGGCCGGTGCCGAGATCCACGTCCACGACATAATGATAGCTCTCGCAGAGGGCGCGGGCGAAGGAATCGCGCTTGGCCTTGGCCTTGCGCTCCTCGGGCGTCAGAAGGCGCTCTGAAATGAGCACGACGTGTGCGGGCTCCTTGTTTTCCCAAAGGATACCGGAAACCGAAATTTCACAGATGCCCTTGAAGGGCGGGTGCTCATGCAGGGTGGTGAACGCCTCCCCGCCGCCGTGTTTTGTCACGGGACAGAAGGAGCAGATATTGGATTTGCCCCAAAACACCTCGAAGCAGGTCACCCCGAGCTTGACATTGGGATACGCGCGGGCGACCGTATCGTTGAAGTAGACGATGCGGTGGTTGGCGTCGATGACGTAGACCGCCGTATTGGGCAGGCTGTTGAGGATGTTGCGGGTGGATTCGTAACTTTCGCGCAAAAGGCTGGCGGAGCGGCGCTGCCGGATGTACTCCCCGATGATTTTGGACATGAGGATGAGGGCGTCCACTTCCTGCTGCGTCCATATGCGGCGGTTGCCGCGCTCCTCGAAGCCGATATGGCCGACCACGTGCCCGTCGCGCACGATGTCGCACTGGAGGAGCGAGGAGATGGTGTCGTCGAGGATGAACGTTTTTTCTTCCGGGGGGACTTCCGAAAAATCGCTGCAATAATAGATGCCGCTGGAGTCCCGTGTTTTGGGCAGCTCGATTTTGTCGATGGGGACGTTTTGGAGCTGCTCCTTGGTGCTCCATTTCGGATCGGAGCACCATTCATGCGCGATGCTGACGGCCTTCCCGTCGAGCGAGTATTCAAAGATGAGAATCTTGTCCACGCGCAAGGCGTTTCCGATGAAATGCAACGCCTTGTCGATCCCTTCGTGCATGTCGTACATGCTGAAGAGGATATCAATGATGTCCACCATGATGCTGTTGCGGACGGTGTTGACGGCGAGGGGCGCGGATGTCTGGACGCCGTCGGCGTCTCCGCCGGAGGACTGGCCGAAGAATTCGTAACGGTTTTTGCCGTTCCCTTTGGCGTGGTACAGGGCGACGTCGGCCTGCCGGAACAGATCCTCATAGGCGATGGGACGCTCGGTAACGGCGATGCCCACGCTGACGGAGACGGCGTTGTCGATATTGCTGTTTTTAAACAGGTTGCGGATGGAGGAGCAGAGGGACTGCGCGCGTGTGCGGATACCCGCGATTTCAGAAACGTCGCGCATGTAGACGTGGAATTCGTCGCCGCCCACGCGCCCGATGATGTCGTCCTGCCGGAAGGTGCGCCGAAGCTGGCGGGCGATTTCCATGATGATGGAGTCCCCGGCGAGGTGCCCCATGCTGTCGTTGACGTCCTTGAAATTGTCGATGTCGATCATGAACAGCACGCCGGAACTGCCGGGCCTTGCGTCGCGCAGGGCGATGCGGATTTCCTCTTCGGTCGTGACCTTGTTGTAAAGCCCGGTCATGGAGTCGGTGCGGCTCTTATCAAGGAGCCTGAGCTGTTCGCGCTTCTGCCGGTCGATGTCGCGCAACGCGCCCACGGATTTGACGGGCTTGCCGAGGGTGTCCAGGATGTTGGTGCTGTAGAGGGCGAACCAGCGCTTGCGGCCTGAGTGGGTGGGCAGGAACCGTTCGGGTGCGGCCTCGGTGGAGGCTTTTTCGGCGTCGAGGGCGAGAAAAGGTTCACGGAACCCCTCGCTTACGGGATCGATGGCCTCGCCTCTGCCCAGCCGTTCGCGGAAACGGGGAATAACGGGTTCGTGCCCGAAGACCTTATGGTACTTTTGGGTGTAGGCGATGGTATCCGTCTCAAAGTCGTATTCAAAGGGCAGATCTTCGGAAATGTCGGCGATGAGGGCGTATTTACGGCGCTCGTATTCGGCGCTGCGCAGCATCTCCTCCACGCAGGCGAGATCGGTAAAGGCGGAAAGGTAAACGGGGTACTGGCCTTTGTGGAGGACGCCTTCCATGCGCGTGCCGGAGAGGCGGATGCGGACGGAGGTGGCGTCTTTGCGGACGAGCACCCCTTCCCAGTCGAAAAGAGGAGGGTGCCCGGCGAGGAGCCCGATGAGGCGCACGGCGGAAGATTGTTCGATCCAAGGAAGGAGGGAGTTGCCCTGTTGGCGGCACGACTCGGCGGTTTCCCCGACAAGCGTATAGAGGGCCTTGTTCGCCGCGATCAAGGTAAGTTGCGGATCTGCGGCAACGGTGGCAGTTCCGGTGATTATGTGCGGGTTGTCGAGGAATTCCTGGAGCCTGTTCATTCCACTGTTCTCTTGGATAGGGTGTGGAGACACTCCGGGGGATGCCCCCCCCCGCATGTCGGAAAAAGTCCGGCACGCATCGTATCAAAGAATATAAAAGCCGGCAAAACATCCGATAGCATAGAGTATAGGCTTACGGGTGCCATTCATCAAGCGGAAATGCCGCTTGATGCCGGAAGTTATTCCACAACCGTTCCCGTTGCGGAGGGATACGGTTCTTGGGCGGAGGCAGCAGGGCGGTATCCTCAAGATGCCGCCCGCTTGTTGTGGTCAAGAGACGCTTGGCTTGCTGATGTGCCCGCTCTGTGCGGTAGAGCCGGGTGCTCTGGGGGTATGATCGGCCCGATTGAAAAGGTTTCTCCGCCGGGCGAAACAGGGTGGCGGGTTTCCGCGTATGGGGTGGCGTCGGGAGCTGCACAATGCATCCAGCCGAAAGAGGTGTCCCCTTCGGGGGGGCGGGCCGCCCTTTCCGCTTCCCGATTCTGAATAACATACCATCATCTCCGCAAGTTGTTTCGTTCTTTTGCCATGTGAAGAAAAGATCCTTGCTGAATGACTCCATTCCACTCAAAACCTTTGTGGCTCAAGGGTTTTCGGCCAATCGGAGCGTTCATTTTTTTTATCATAAAAAAGCTAATAAACATATAGTATTATACTTTATAAACGGCCCTGTTCCGGCTTCTCGATTCCTCCGGAGCTTTCGTGAAAAAAATCGGAAAAGGTGAAAAGTGTCTCTTGGGAGACAGAAAATGTCCCTGAAATCCGTATTGTGAATGCAAGAACAAGGTCGCACAGCGACCCTCCAACCCTCTCTACGGAAGGAACCGCCATGAAAGAAGACCGCAAGATCAAGAACGTCGTGCTGATCATGCTCGACACGCTCCAGTTCAACTATCTTGGCTGCTACGGCAACAAGGTTGTGAAGACCCCCAATATCGATCGCCTCGCCCGTCAGGGCTTCCTCTTCGAAAACGCCTACAGTGAAGGCCTGCCCACGGTGCCCGTGCGCCGCGCCCTCATGACCGGCCGCTTCACCCTGCCTTACGGCGGCTGGCAGCCTCTCGCTCCTGACGACACCACCGTCGCCGACATCATGTGGGGCAAGAACATGCAGACGGCCCTCGTCTACGACACCCCGCCCATGCGCCTGCCCAAGTACGGCTATTCCCGCGGTTTCGACTTCGTGAGCTTCAACCCCGGCCAGGAGCTCGACCACACCAGCTTTGCCGATGTGCCGCTGGATCCCGCGCTGAAGCCGGAAGACTACACCTCCCCCACGATGGTTTTCAATGAAAAAGGCGAAGTCATCGACGACGACAGCACACAGCTCCTCGACGAAATCGGCTGCTTCCTGCGCCAGCAGCAGTTCCGCAAGCCCGAAGACAGCTATATTTCCCGCGTCATGACGGATGCCCAAAACTGGCTGTCCAACCGCCGCGACAAGACCCGCCCCTTCCTGCTCTGGGTGGACTCCTTTGATCCGCACGAACCTTGGGACCCGGAATCCGTGTGGAAGGGCGAACCCTGCCCCTACGATCCCGAATACGTCGGCAACCCGCTGGTGCTCGCGCCGTGGACGCCCATCGAGGGCCGCATCACGGAACGCGAATGCGAGCACATCCGCGCCCTGTACATGGAAAAGATCACGCAGGTGGACAAGTGGGTGGGCGAACTGCTCGACTCCATCCGTGCTCAGGGGCTCTGGGATGAAACCCTTATCGTGCTGATGTCCGACCACGGCCAGCCGATGGGCGAAGGCGAGCACGGCCACGGCATCATGCGCAAGTGCCGTCCCTGGCCGTATGAGGAACTCGTGCACGTACCTCTGATCATGCACGTCCCCGGCATCGAAGGCGGCAAGCGCATCAAGAGTTTCGTGCAGAACGTGGACGTGACCGCGACCATCATGGACGCGCTCGGAGAGCTCGGCACGCCGCAGAAGGCGAGCGATTTCGGCTTCCCGACCTATGACACCTCGGAAATGCAGGGCATCAGCCTCCTGCCCGTGATGCGCGGCGAGACCGACACCGTGCGCGACTGCGCCATCGCCGGGTACTACGGCATGTCGTGGTCCCTCATCACCGAGGATTACTCCTACGTGCACTGGCTGGTGAGCGAGGATGTGAAGGACAGCGTGGACTGCATCGCCGGTTCCGGCACCGAAATGAAGGAAGAAATGTGGACCTGCACGGCTGGCGCGAAGGTGCAGGTGCCCGATCATGATGAATTGTACGACCGCAAGGCCGACCCCTTCCAGCTCAACAACATCGCGGATCAGAATCCCGACAAGGCCCGCGAGATGCTCCAGCAGCTCAAGCTCGTCATCGGCGAAATCCGCACGAGCTGAGGATAGGAAGAAAGGGAGAACTGGGGGAAGGGTTTCCCCTCCCTTCCCCAACCCCCCAATCCCTCCCCTTCCTAAGGTTTTTGTTTTTAGCGAACCCTTGTTCTCTGTGTTGGGGAGGTGCCGGATCCTTGCCGGGCTGCGGGGCTTCCTTTTCCATATATCTCACTCTATTCCATGCACTGCGCGGAGCGCATATGACAACTGCCGTTGCGACCAACAAGCTGTCCGGAAAGTGGATAGGCTGGCTGACGAGCCTGCTCGGTGGCCTCTTTGTGGCTTGGTGCTTTTATGACCCGAGCACGCCGAAAGTGAACCTCTACTGGTTCGGGACGATCATGGCGATCGGCATGTTCGCCTTTGACCTGCTGCCGAACTTCGTCACCGCCGTCCTGCTCCTGATGTACTACATCCTGACGGGCATCGCGGCTCCGGATGTGGCTTTCGTCGGCTGGACCACCCCCATCCCGTGGCTGTGCATGTGCGGTATGCTCATCGGCGTGCTCATGGAAAAGACGCGCCTCGCCAACCGTATTGCCCTGTTCACCATCAGCCGCGTGGGGACCACCCCCATTCGCATGTACATCGCGTTCCTGCTCGCCGGATTCATCGTCAGCGCGATCATCCCCGACGTCATCACGGTCGACATCCTGTTCATGGCCATCGCCACCGGCATGTGCCAGAGCCTCAACCTGTCCGTGACTTCCCGTTCCGCGACCACCATCGTCCTTGCCGCCTTCTTCGGCGCGACCATCTCTTCGGCTGCCTACCTGCCCAACAACACGGGCATCATCGGCCTGCTCATGGTCAAGGACATGGGCGTCCCGTTCACATGGCTGGGCTTCTACAGCGAAAATCTGCCTTACCAGATCGGGCACGCGCTGCTGGCCTATACCATCCTGCACCTTTTCGGCGGGCGTGAGCTTGGCGAGCACATTTCCCGCTGCCGCGCTTGTGCCGAAGCGGAACTCGCCACTCTCGGCAAGATGAGCCGCGACGAAAAGAAGACCCTCGTCCTGGCCTTGCTCGCGCTGGTGGCTTTTATCAGCGAACCGTGGCACGGTATCCCCGGCTACTTCGCCTTCTGCAGCATGGTCCTGCTTGGGTTCACCCCTGTCTTCAACTTGATGGAAGCCAGCGATCTCAAGAAGGTGCAGTTCCCCATCCTGTTCTTTATCGCGGGCTGCATGGCCATCGGCATTGTGGCGGGAACCCTCGGCATCCCCGCATGGCTGGCCGGGAAGCTGGTGCCCTACCTCCAGCAGATCGACAGCAATGCCGGTTCGTCCATGTTCGCCTATTGGGTGGGCGTCGTCGCCAACCTCGTGCTGACGCCTGTCGCGGCGGCAACGTCCCTGAGCGTGCCCATGGCCGAAATCGCCACCTCGCTGAACCTTGGGATCAAGCCCATCCTGTACAGCTTCCTGTACGGGCTTGACCAGTTCTTCCTGCCGTATGAGCTGGCCCCGGCCTTGATCATGTTCGCGACCGGATACGTCCGCGTCCGTTACCTTATCGGTATCATGCTGACGCGTATGGTTTTGGCCAGCCTGATCGTGGCGTTCGTCGCCACCTTTATCTGGCCCATGATGAACCTGTAGGGAGGGGTGAAAAGGAGGAAACATGAACCGTTTCGGATTCTGCAAGCAGGAAGGCCCGGTTTTCCGCATCCGGGATCTCAACAGCCCGTGGCGTTCGGTCCTGCATCTAGGCCAGCGTCAGATGGTAGGCAAGTCCTACCAGTGGGAAGACGATCCCGAAACCTCCACCTTCTCGTTTTTGGAGAAGGGCAGGGTACGGCTCCTGAATCTTTCCGAAACGGGCAAGGAGCGCATCGTGCTCTATATCGAGCCGGGGTGCCTCTTCCGCGAAATCGTGTTGCTGCATGTTTCCCCTTCGCATCCCGCGTCGCTGGTGGCGCTGGAACCCTGTGAAGTCTATAATTTCCCCCGGACCCTGCTGGACGATGCCGAATTCGTGCGGCGCCATCCGGCGCTGATGAGCAATCTGGTCCACTCGCTCGGAGCCAAGGCGGGGGCCTTTTACAGCCAGATAACCGAAAGCGTCGAGCTGGACCCGCAGACGCAGGTATGCCGGTATCTGCACCGGCTGGCCGATGAGCGCCGGACCCGCGTGGTCAACCCCGGCGTGTCGCAGTCCGAGCTGGCCCTTGTGCTCGGCTTGCATCGGAGCACGGTATGCCGCATTATCCGAACCCTGCGCGATCGGGGCGTTCTGGGGCACTTTACCCGGTGTTCCCTTGAGATCCTCGACCGCGAAGCCCTCGCGGAGTTGTGCAACCCGAGCGAGGGAGGAAAATAAGATGAACCGGGGAGAGGGAGCTTTCGGGGAATTCCCGCACGGTTTCTCCCTCCCTGGATACACCGCCTTCCCCATGTTTTTCGAGTGAAGGCAGGCGGTACGGAGGGGAATCCCCTTTCGTGACGAGAGAACCGCATGAAACCCATTGGAGTGACATTATGATCGAGATCATCACCGAAGCTGACTACAAGGATCGCCTTGCCGCGACGCAAAACGGCGTGCTGCTGTTCTTCAAGAAGCTCTGCCCGCATTGTAAGAACATGGAGAAGGTGCTCGAGAAGTTCGGAGCCGCCAAACCCGGCATCGCGCTGTACGGCATCGATATTGAAGAGAACGCCGCCGCTGCCGCCGCGCTCCTGTCGGTCCGGCTGCAGGACCTGCGCCTGCTCCGGCAGCGGATCGGGCGGGCGCACCCGTCCGCCCGTGAACACGACAGCCACCGCACCGGCCAGAAGCGAAAGGATCAGCACGGCCGTGCAGACCCGGCCCCAGATTGTTTTCCGTCTCATGGCACGACCCCCAGAAAAAAAGGACACTGCAACAATCGTTGCAGCGTCCGCATTTGCGCACAACAATATGCCCCGTTTCCCGCACCATGCGGGCAGAGCCTCCCCAAGCAGGTCTTCTGACTCACGCCTCGACGGCCGCGCGCGCCTTCTCAGGGTTCCCCAATGACCGGCTTTCGCCCTGCACGCGGCCTCCGCGCATACAGCGGCGGTACCGTCCGGGATTCTCACCCGGTTCCCTATCCTCTCCCGCTGCCCGGACGGCAGCGGAAGCACTTGAAGCTTCCATTGCTCTCAGTATAACAAGGGCCGATTTTTTTGTCAAGCCCGTTCCGGTGTGTGTTTCCGCATTCGCTAAAAAAATACGGATTTCGGTGCTTGACAGGCGCGCCCGCATGGTCTATAATCAAAGTAGTCCGCACAAAGCCTGTGCGGCAGGAACTGAATATTCTGCTTGCAGAGACCGTATGTACGCAACGGCGCGGGGCGACCCCGTCAGGCATACGGGTAAACAAGGGAACGGGGATAATACCCCGAGGGAGGCGCGCTGCGCCTCTGGGATAACCGTCGCTGTGAGCGTTGAGTCCGCTGCCCGTCGGCGAAAGCCGGTCATTGGGGAACCCTGAGAAGGCAGGGCAGCGGCCGTGGGGGCTTTGCTCCCGGATGCGCGACCCAGAAGACCTACTGTGATGCATTACTTTGCCCGAATCGGTTGAGGGGATAGGTATGCTATCCCTTCAGCCGTTTTTTTTGTTTTCCGAAGGGAAAACAAAGCGCCCCCTGCAGCTCAGCTGTGGCGGGGCTGAACCCTGCTTCTGCCGCTCCGGCGGCTGCCGATACACATTATCAGTAAAAGGAGAGATCGCTTATGCAAACGAAACCCGCAGCGTGCGGAAAGCGCCTGCTGGCGCTCGTGCTGGCCATTGTGATGGTCTGCTCGCTGCCGCCCGTCAGTGCGTTCGCAGCAGAGCCCGACTATGAGCTGCGCGTCCTCACGTTCGAGGATGCCGACTATAAGGGCGGAACGAACTTCGCAGGCGGAAACAACTGGACGAGTCTCATTGACAGCCCGCAGTACGGCGGCAAGATGCTCTACGGAGAGAGCGGCGCCGGTGTCGATTCCGTCGACGCTGCCTACAAGTGGACGGATAAGAACAATACCTGGCTCAGCAACACCCTGTCCGAGGGCTATGGCTCCTGGTGCTACTGGAGCGGCGGTCATGCCGTTTCCAACTATGTTTCCGGTGAGATCAGCAAGTACGGCGGCTTCGAGAGTCAGCTTACCGTTTATAAAAAAGACGTTTCCGGTCTGGAGAGGACCGGCGGCGGCCACAACGGCTCGAATAACTTCGCCGTGCATTACGGTTATGCCGATAATTCCGGCTATGGCCTGACCGAGGCCTCCCTGCCGGCTCTGACCTTTGCCGACGGCACCGCCCGTGTCATTGACCATATGTATGTCAACAACACGGACTATGCGCTCAACTGCTACATCGACGGCAACGGTCTGACTGCCAAGATCGGCGACGACGATTGGGTCAAGCTGGTCGCAACGGGCTATAACGCGGCAGGGGAGAAGACCGGAACTGCCAGCATCTACCTCTGCAACGGTCCGAAGAACATCATGATGGACTGGACAAAGTGGGACCTGTCCGGCCTTGGTAAGGTCCTGAAGGTCACGTTCAATGTGACCGGCTCCAGCGATAACGGCTATGGCTTCTCGCAGCCCGCCTACTTCGCCTATGACGATGTGGCAGTCCGCTTTGAAAAGGCGGCTGCGGTCGTCCCGGCGACCGGCGTGACGCTCGACAAGACCACGCTGAATCTGATGACGGGCGAAACTGCCGTTCTGACGGCAGCGGCACAGCCGGAAAACACCACGGATACCTTGACCTGGACGACCGGGAATGAGGCGGTCGCTACGGTCGCGGACGGTGTTGTGACTGCGGTCGGCGCGGGCAGCACCGTCATCACGGCGGCATGCGGAAGCGTGAAGGCCGAGTGTGCCGTTACGGTCACGGCCAGTCC
>OJSP01002035.1_pt1 | contig 18416 bp, 10 predicted proteins | sample 1599561 | NCBI WGS metagenome assembly OJSP01 (sample SAMN04168659, study PRJEB22393) | human gut metagenome | biome: human gut microbiome; feature: stool | host: Homo sapiens | collected 2014-05-12
GTCAGTTCATTTTCAAGTACGATTTTTCGGCGTTGAGACTGGGCATCAAGATATTTGTTTTTTATAATTCCAATTGCGTAATTTCGTACGGAATGGGGATTGTCCGGTTTGGCGAATTGCTTTTTCCGGATAGCCTCGATGAAAGCAATGTATACCTCGTGGTGAATGTCATCCCGATCGGGGCAATCTTGGCGAATCATTTTTTTTAACCACCGGGAAATTTTATCACAGATCGAGGGTGTGGAGTTGTTCGCAAGTTCTAGTATTTCTTGGCAAGAGAGGGGAAAAATGGTGTTCGTGATCTGCAAACAGTAGTGATAGAGTTCCGTCGGGGTATTTAACGTGATTTCCGGGGTGAAATAACGGTGATAATAATTGAGAAAAAGGTCATGCGGCATGATATAGGCAATAGTTCCCTTGTCGGGATTCAAGTATATGTCGACTTCTGGGATATCCCGTTTTTCCCTGTATTTTGCTTCCACCATGTAGCATGCTTTTTCGTGAATGGTTTCAATGAATTGGGGCGTGTTGATATTTGTCCTGACGAAATGAGAAAACTGACGTTCTATGTAATAGTGGGTCATGAGTTGTTGTTTCCACTTGGAGAAGGTGGTGAAAGGGTGTTGTTTGGCAAGTTGTTGCAAAAAGAACGTCTCTTCTTCGAGATCCCGAATGAATCCCAAAGGTTTCAGTTTGTAGTTTTCATTGTCTTTAACAAGAAATTCCTGTATGATGACTTCTTTTCCTTCTCTCATGATTGGTTTTCGTTCTTTTGTGGACAAAAGTATGTAAAAATAGTTAACCGAATGTTTTTATTTCCATTATTTTTAATTAAAAGAGTTTTTTTTGTCACGTTTCCTGTTTTCCTGTACTATATATTATAAATGGTGGTATATGGGAAATATATTGATTGATTTGAATAATGATCGCGAGGTTTCGGAGTTACTGTCTGTGGTTCTTTATGATGAAAGCCATTACCTACGAAGTTATCTGCAGTCGATGAACAAGGAATTGGTGACAATCGCCGTGGAGCATTACGCCCGCAAAGTACCGCTGGAGAAGCTTGTACGAGAGCGCGAATCGGCTTTGAAAGGTGTGGCATTGAGAAAAAGAGTTGTTGAGTTGGATCGGGAGATGGTGGCTGAGTTAAAACGATTAAAAACGGAGTTAAAGCGTGTGCTGCAGAAATTGCAAGATGAGAAATGAAATATTAAAATTTTAGTATGAAGTTGATTATAGAGGAAAAAAACGGTAACACCGACTCTTTTAAATCTGTTTAAATTGACCACGTCAAAATGTATTAAGTTGCTCCCGCTAACCGGAGAATAAAAGTTGTTTGTTCGTGGAATTTAAATAAGATGATTTAGCTAGTACCAAGTTTCTAATTAAAGTCGGAGAATATGTCCAAAAAATATAAATTACGAACGATTATCCGTTTGTATGAGAAACAACTGTCTAAAAAATTATCACCGTGATGGTTCGAATATCGTGTGATACTATAAAAAAGTAGTTTTTTGTTTTATCAAAAAGATTATTGATTACCGTGTGGGGGAAAGTATAAATTTGTAACTACTTTTTAAAATATATACATCTGAGTGGTTTATTACGTGGATGAAAAAATAGTATTGTTTTTTATGTCATATTTTTCCTTTTTCGATACTATTAATTGATGGTTGGTTGCGTGGTGAATGAGGTTAATGATAATAATAAATAAATGTTGTTGACAATGAACAGGTTATTAAAGCAGGTTGTGTACCTGTGGGGAGTGTTGATTGTGGTGAGCGGATGTGGGGGTGGAGATAAGGTTGATCCGGAGGATCCGGATGCTCCCGGTTTTGAGGTTAAGTTTGAAGTCGGGGAAACGAGTTATGGAGAGTTGGCGAACGGAGGGAGCAAACAAGTTCGGGTGACTTCGAATGCAAAGTGGCAGGTGTCGGGTATGACGGATTGGTGTGAAGTGGTGCCGGAGAGTGGTGAGGGGGATGCAGAGGTGACGATTACGGTTAAGCCTAATCCGACTTACGAGGAACGAAAAGTTGTTTTGACTTTTCAGGCCCAGGGGGTGACGAAGAAAGTGACGGTTACACAAAAGAAGAAGGATGCGCTGATCGTGACGGAATCGCATTATGCGGTTGAGGCCGAGGGGGAGGAGATAGAGGTAGAGCTAAAAAGTAATTTGGAGTATGAGATCATCATTAAACCGGAGTATGCGGAGTGGATTAAGCAGGTGGTTAGAGGAAGAGCATTAACGGAGGAGAAGTTTATTTTTCAAATAGCGGCTAATAAGGGATATGACGATCGTTCGGGAGAGATCGTGTTTAAAGATAAGGGTAGTGATTTGTCTGACACTGTATTTGTTACTCAATCAAAGGTGCATATGTTGATATTAGTGCAGGAGGAGTATGTGGTCGAACCGGGAGCGACGGCGTTGGTGGTTGAGTTACAACGTAGTGTGGCGTATGAGGTTATTATTCCAGAATGTATGAGGTCGTGGATAACCCGTACGGAGAGCCGTGCGTTGGAGACGGATAAGTTGAATTTTATGATACAGGCCAATACCGGAAGAGAGAATCGTTCGGGGGCTATTATCATTAAGGAGACAGACGGGGCGGCGATGGAGTTGCTGACCGTGGTGCAGTTGAGAGAAGCGGCGATTGTGGCTTCGGCTGTGGAGCAGATTGTTCCGGTTGACGGAGCAAGTTTAAATATTGATGTAAAAGAGGGTATTAGTTATGACGTGACGATCCCTCGGGCTTACGAGTCGTGGATTCGGCAGGAGGTTGCACTAGGACGCTCGTTAGGTACTGAGAGGTTGAAATTTAATATTCTGCCTAATGATACGAGGGAAAATCGGGAAGGACAGATATGGGTGGCTTCCGGTGGAAGCGTGGATACGGTGAGGGTGTTTCAGCCGGTAGTGCGGGAGGTAAGTAAGACCGTGGTGTTATCCCCGTTGAATTATCATGTTGGATTGCAGGATACTACAATTCGGCTTTCTTTGCGGGGGGATGCGGATTATGAGTTTGTACTTCCGGAGAGCGCAAAAGCGTGGGTAGTTAATCAGAGTGGAGTGACAAGTGGGGTGAAGAATATAGATCTTATGGTGCGTGCAAACGGTACGGCGGAGGATCGGGAAGTGCGGATAACTGTGCGTAACAAGTTGTTCGATACGGAAGAGACGATTACAATTGTGCAAGAGGGTGAGAAGTTTGAATTGATCCCCGGGGAGTTGACTGATTTTTCGGCTAAGGGGGGAACTCAGCATTTATATGTGTCAACAAATCTGAATGAGTGGGATGTACGGGTGGTTTCTGGGGAAAATTGGTGTCAGCTTGTGAAAGAGGGTGATGCTGTGAAAGTTGTCGTGACGGAAAATGTGTCGATTGAATCTCGGAAAGCGGAAATTGTAGCAATAGCCGGGAGAATCTCCAAACGTTTGGAGGTGAAACAGAACGGAGTGGTACCTTATATAGAGATTGGTGAAGGAACGGCTTTGAAGATAGGAGAGTGGGGTGGTGTGTTGACTAGTCCAGTGACAACAAATGCCGGAGAGTTGTTGGTGAACGTGGAGTCGGGTAGTGAGTGGTGTTATGCTTCTTTGACGGAAGGAGTTTTGCGGGTAGTTGTAGATACGAATATCGAAATTCGGGAGCGTGTGGCCGTGCTTTTGTTGAGAGCGGGGAACTTGACGGAACGAGTGAGTGTGACCCAAGCCGGGGCGGTTCCTTACCTGAATTTGAGCGTGGAAATGCTGACTTTTGGTAAGTCGGCTGCATCCGAGGACGTGTATGTGTACACGAACGAGAAGGTGTGGAGTGCTAGCGTGAGCGGGGGGAATTGGTGTGCATTGAGTAAGAGGGATTCTTTGGTGATCGTGAGTGTGTCGGAGAATATGCAGGGAGAGAGTCGGAGTGCAACGGTGACGATTCGGGCCGGAGAATTGAGTCGGAACGTGACGGTGACCCAGGGAGCGAATAACGAGGTAGTGATTTGGCCGGAAGTGGAAGATTCGTGGACGAATGACGAGATTTTGATGGAAGCTAGTAACGTAAAATATATTGTTGAGTTCGAGACAAATGAAATAATTGAGGAACAGGCGAATGGTAGGGGGTATATTAATGTCGGGGGATCGAGATATGAGATTTCCGGATTGAAGGTGAAGGGTCGTTTGGAGGGGGGCCGGACGATTTATTCGACGGAGTTGTACGTGTGGACATCGTTGACGGGGAGGGTGAAATTGACGGAGTTGAGGTTTGTGGTGGACGGGCAGTACGTGGCGTTCGGCTGTGATTGTTCGTTGTTGTCGGGAGAAAAGAATAGGGTGTCGTTGTCTAAAATGAATTGATATGGTTACAAGAATATTTTGGTTGGGTGTATTGTTTTGTGGCTTCTGGTTATTCGGCGGGTGTCACGATGATTTGCTTGAGCAGGAACCGGTGGATAAAATGAACGGGTTGGTGTATTTGAGTCGTTCGGGTAGTGTGGTTTCGGAAAATGAAGAGATGTATATAAAGATGTATATTATGCAGGGGAATGTGATCAAGGCGGTGGAGTCGTTTTCTTCGGTAAAGGATTTGAATGATTCGGAGTTGATTTTAGAAACGGGGGATGAATATCGTTTGTTGATTACGGCTGAAGAGCCGGATGGGCGTGGTCGGTATCAAGTAAATTTGCAACGAGGGGATACGGTGGATTTTGATCACACGGTGTTGTTTTCGGTTAAGGATACTTGCGTGGCGTTGAATAAACCGTTTTATTACGGGGTCAGTGTCCCGTTCCATTCGGCAGAGGGAGTGCGGGAGAGAATCGAATTGAAACCGGTCGTGGCGAAATTGAATTTTGAGGTAGACGCCAAATTCTTGAATTTTAGTGGAAAATTGTGGGGAGGTAAGGGTGTTTATTTGAATGGCAAACCGGTGGAGGGAAGAACATTGTATCATGTGAATATGGCAAAGAAGACGTCGGGGACATCAACGGCGTATTTGCAAACGTTTTACGTGGTGGGTGATGAAACGGGCGAGCCAAACGAGATCCGGTATGAGTTGGAGCAGGAGTCCCGTAATTTTATGGGACAGGTTTTTATAGAGTATTTACAGGGATTGTCTGATCATATTGATGTAGTGAAAAGCGGTTGCGTTTATTCCTATTATGTCAATAAGCGATTGTATTCTTCGAACATGGATGCAATTTTAGCTGTTGATGTTTACGAACCTCTCTCGGGGATTAAGGTGAAGAGCGGGATTGTTATGATGGAATCGGCGGGAGTTGTGAAACGTGTGAGTATGCCTGTCGATATGGGAGAATCTAGTGTGTATTTGCCCTATAATTTCGGAGATTTTCCGCGGGGTATTTGGCGGGTGAAAGAGGTGGTGTTGATGGATAGTGTAGGAAGAGAGATGAAAAAATTTACGATGGATCATGAATTTAAGATAGACTCAAAGGGTGTACCGGGGTATAATCCGGGAGGTGATGAGTGGGTATACATTACTGTAGGAAAGTTTAGTTGGAATTATTCAGATTTGAAAACGGATGGTGAAGGAACAATGGAAAATCCGTATATTGTGAATTCTCCGGAAAAGTTTAATGCAATACGGTATATAGCCACAGGTGAAAAACGATATTTCAAGCAGATTTGCGATATTGATTTTTCGGAAATATGTGCAGTCGGAGGGGAGTGTTATAATGATGGGGAAGGATGGATTGGTATGGGTGAGGCTGGTTCTAATGTTCTTGGTGATTATGTGTCCGGTTTTACCGGTTGTTATGATGGAGGAAAAAATCGGATTACCGGATTAAGTGGTCGTGCTCTTTTTAATTATGTGATAAACGGGGGTGAGGTAAAAGAAGTAATTATAGATGAATCTTGTAAAATTACTGACATGGCAACCTTGGTGAATTATTCTTTAGGAGGTGTGATTTCCGGTTGTGTTAATTATGCTACTATTGTTGGAAATGCGGGATTAGTAGGGAAATCTAAAAATGGGAAGGTTTTATATTGTACAAATTATGGAACAATTGGAAGTGAAGGGTTGGAGAGTGTCGGGGGGATTGTAAGTGTGGGATTGGGAAAAGATACTATTGTAGGGTGTGTTAATGAAGGGAGTGTTTTTGCCCGAAAAAATGCTGGTGGAATATTGTCCAGTACGGGATATTACACGACGGGAGGAGGACAAGGAACACCTCTGCAGGATCATGCTTATGAAGGTTTAATTGAGGATTGTGAAAATAGAGGGGAGGTGTCTGCTAAAGAGAATGTCGGAGGAATTAGCGGTTTGGGTGGATTTATCCAGAATTGCCGTAATAAGGCAGGAATCGTGTCTACTGCAACGGTTTCGCATTTGGATAGTACATCGTGTGTTGGTGGAATTATGGGGAAATGTTATCAAGAAAATTGTGCGGTAGTGGAATGTGAGAATACGGGGAGCGTGTCGGGTGTGAAGTATGTGGGAGGAATTGTCGGATATTTTGCTAAGCATGCGGACAGTTATCCGGAAGAAATTGCCGGATGTAGAAATTCTGGATACGTGGTAGGAGTTGGTTTGGTCGGTGGAGTTGTGGGGTATGTGAATCGGGAATTGATAAAAGGGTCAACCAATACGGGAAGCGTGCAAGGAAGATATGGTTATGGTGATATTTACGGGGAACTTGTTGTAGAAGACTAAAAATAGCAATTATGGTAAAAGTAATATATAGAGTTGTTTTAGGGCTGGTTGCACTATTTACAATGGATTCGTGCGTATCGGATCGTACGGATGAAATGAGGGGAGTGAAGGAAGAGGTGTTGTTATCCCTTAGCCGGGGCGAAGAGATGACAACACCGGAAGGGGAAGGTTTAAAGGACATACGATTTTATTTTTTCAAACGTGTTGTTCGGGATAGTTTGAGCAGGTATGTCTTTTCAAAGGTAGTAGACTTTGGTTCTGAGGATGAACTTACGGGGATTCCTTTGGAACACGGAGAGTATCGGGTAGTGGTTTTTGCGAATTATAGCGAAGAGGATTTTACGGTGTCGGAGTTGTTGGAAGGGAGGACGTTGTTGGAAGAGGTACGTGTTAACCTAAAAGAGGGACGGCAAGTTCCGGAGTTGTTGAAAGGAGAGGAAATACTCTCGGTAGAGGGAGAAACAACATCATTGAATGTTACGTTGTCACGGGAAATGATTTCAAAAGTCCAGTTTTACGTCACGACTCGTCCGCAGGGGGTAGAAAAGATAAGTTTAAAATTGAGAATGCCCTCGACCGTATTTGATATGTTCGGTTCGATGTGTACGGAAGATGGGGGACGGGAAGAAGAGGTGGAGTTGTATTACGTGGAAGAAGAGGGATGTTTCCAGAGTATTCCCATGTTTTTGTTTTTTATGGATAAAATGGAGTTAGTTTTTAACATTCGGGCAGATGGCAGGGATTATGAAATAGAGTACACGAGGAATGAATGTTTGATAACCAATAAGTTGATGAAAATAAATTCAAGTATTTCACTTATGGATCGGGTGGTGGTGCAGGAGGTTGTGTTGGGAGGTTGGAACGATCAGGGGGGGACGAATTTGGAAGCACCCTTGTTCCGGCTTACATTTCGTAAACACAAGGATGATAGAATGTTACCCAATTACATTTTTTTGAGAGACGAGAAAAGTGGGAGAATTTTGGCTTATGAGAAATTTGAAAACAAGTTTCTTGATGATGGTAGGTTTCAGATTTCAATCGTGTATCCTTGGGATGGAGAGTTTACGATTTGTGGAATAGGTGGTAATTATCTATATGAGAGCCATGTTGTGGATTTTCCCGAAGATTTGAAGCAGAAATGTCGGATATCTTTGCCGGAAAATAAGGAGTGGGTGTTGGATGATTCTATTGTGATTCATTCTGAATACGGGGTTGGAGAAGGTACGGAAGAGAATCCTTTCCTTGTTCATTCCGCAGCAAGTTTGAGTAATGTGGGAGGTAACGGGTATTATTTTAAGCAGGTTTGCAATATAGATTTACACTCGATGGCATTTGGCCAAGGGGCAATGGGTTGGAACTTTGGGCTTTCTTATAATATGTCTTTGGATGGTAATTCTGTGTATGATGGCTGTGGTTACGTAATTCGGGGTGGACAAGATTGTGTGAAGGAAAAGTATTGGTATTTGTTTGATAATTACGGCCAAAATGGTACGATTAAAAATGTGTGTTTGGAAGTTACGACACAAAAAGCCACGTTGATCAGAGATAATAAAGGTAAAGTCTTGAATTGTTGTATTGAAGGAAAGTCAGGGACTCATGTAGTGTTGGTGCGTGAGTTGTATGAGAATGCTGTTGTTGAAAATAGTTGTTGTTGTTCTGAAGAGGGCCAAGCTAAATGCGTGGAAGGAGGCTGCTTGGGTACTGTTCGTAACTGTTACGTGATAGGTAAGTTTGCGGGATCTTTGCAGGGAGTGTTCGGGACCGTGTATGCGAGTTCGCAGATCATTAATTCTTATGCAGTTTCAGAGGTTATCGGTAGCGTGGATGAATTGGAGAATTATAGCATGGTGTTGCAGTGGGATGAAGCTTTGAATATGCTTGGGTGTTATTATGACAATGACGTGTGTCCCTATAAAGGAGTTTACCGGTCGGCTTCGGAAGAGTACTTTGATGTGGCGGGGAAGGTAGAAGGTAAAAGTTCCACAGATATGAAAAATCGGGCGACTTATGTGGGGTGGAAGTTTGGTGAAGATGATGCAAACCCATGGAAAATGGATACTGGGGTGAATGGCGGATACCCTTATTTGTACTGGGAAAAATGAAAATTCGGGTTTAAATTGAGGTAATACGAGGAGGCAGAATTAATCTTCAGGAAGTTTTTTCATGAATATTTGTGTGTGAACGAATTTTAACTTATCTTGGCTGTTGTGTTTAAAAATGCGTTTATGAAAAAAATCAGTTTTGTTTCAATCGTAGTATTGTGTATTATTTTGCTTGGCGGATGTGCCAGTGAACCGAATCAAGAGGTGAATATTATTCCTCAGCCTCAGCAGGTAACAGTTGCGGATGGCGGTTTTTATCTATCTCCCAAAACAGTGATTAACGTGGTGACGGGTGCGGATGATTTGCAACCGGCTTGTACTTTTATGAGTACATTGGTTGAAAAATCTTTCGGGAAGGCCTTAACCGTGGCGAATGGAGAAACGAAAAAGAATGCGATAAATATTTTTGTTGACCCCTCTATGAAAGCGGATGCTTATGATTTGACGGTGGAGAAGAATGCGGTTAATATGAAGGGAGGAAGTTCAAAGGCGGTTTTCTATGCCATGCAGAGTTTACGGCAGATGATGCCCGTGGGCGTGGAAAAAGGGGAGAAGATGGATCGGATCAGGATTCAAAACGTGCAGATTCAAGATGAGCCTCGGTTAGGGTATCGGGGGACGATGTTGGACGTGTGTCGCCATTTTTTCACTGTGGATGAGGTGAAGACTTTTATCGATATGTTGGCTTTGCATAAGTTGAGCGTGTTCCACTGGCATTTGACGGATGATCAGGGATGGCGTATCGAGATCAAAAAATATCCGGAACTCACGCAAATCGGGAGTCAACGGAAACAGACCGTGATTGGTAAAAATACGGGAAAGTATGATGGAACTCCATACGGACCCTACTTTTTCACGCAGGAAGAGATTAAAGAAGTTATTCAATATGCTGCCGATCGGTATATCACGATCATTCCGGAAATAGAGCTTCCCGGACATGCGCTTGCTGCTTTGGCTACTTATCCGGAGTTAGGATGTACGGGTGGACCTTACGAGGTATGCCAGATGTGGGGAGTGTTCCCGGAAGTATTTTGCCCCGGTAACGAGAAGACGTTTGAGTTCTGGGAAGGTGTGTTGGATGAGGTAGCGGAATTGTTCCCCGGAGAGATTATCCATATCGGGGGAGACGAGTGTCCGAGAGATGCTTGGAAAAAGTGTAAGAAATGTCAGGCCCGGATGAAACAGGAAAAGATGAAGGAAGAGGGAGAATTGCAAAATTATACCGTTCACCGGATCGAGGCGTATTTGAAAGAGAAGGGGAAGAGAATTCTCGGTTGGGATGAAATATTGGAAGGAGATGTTTCTAAAACGGCGATTGTTATGTCATGGAGAGGTAAGACTGGCGGAATCAAAGGAGCAAAGAGAGGGAATGAGGTGGTGATGGTGCCGAATGACTACGCTTATTTTGATTACTATCAATCTAAGGATGTTGACAAGGAACCTTTTAGTATTGGTGGTTTTGTGGATGTTGCGAAAGTATATAGTTTGGACCCGACAGAGGGATTGACGGCCGAGGAGGGAAAGAAGATTATCGGGGTACAAGCTAATTTGTGGGCGGAGTATATCACGACTTTTAGTCATGCTCAATATATGTTATTGCCGCGTATGGCTGCATTGGCAGAGGTGGCATGGACTCCGCAAGAGACGAGAGAGTATTCGAATTTCTTGAACCGGGCGAAGTTGTTGACTCAACGTTACGAGGCTTTAGGTTATAATTTTGCAAAACATATTCTACAAGAGTCAAAGTCCAATGAATAAAATAGTTTGGATGCTGTTTTTCGGTTGTATCACTTGGGGAATGATCGGGTGTTCAACCGAAAAAGAGATTCGTACGGAGCTGAATTCCGGTTGGCAATTCCGGCAGAGGGATTCGGGGACGTGGTTGCCCGCAACAGTACCCGGTACGGTACACACGGATTTGTTGGCTAACGGGAAGATTGAAGATCCTTTTTACCGGATGAATGAATTGCAGTTGCAATGGATTGATAAGAAGGATTGGGAGTACCGGACGGAGTTCACTGTTTCGGAGGAAATAGGGAAAAAGGTCAATCAACGGATTACGTTCACGGGGGTGGATACATACGCTGATGTTTATTTGAACGGGGAGAAATTGGGAAATACGGATAATATGTTCCGGACGTGGAGGTTTGATGTTGAAGGAAAACTGAAAGTTGGTCGTAACGAGTTGCATATCGTGTTTACTTCCCCGACTTTGAAGGGACGGGAAGAGATGGAACGTTACGGTTTGAGACTACCCGCGGATAATGATCAGAGCGTTCGGGGAGAGATGGGAAATGACCGGGTTAGCGTGTACACTCGTAAGGCTCCTTACCATTATGGTTGGGATTGGGGACCTCGTTTGGTGACTTCCGGCATCTGGCGTCCGGTGATTCTGGAGGCTTGGAATGACGTGAAGGTGGAGGATGTGTTTATTCGCCAGCCTTCCGTAACAAAGGAAAAGGCTCAACTGGTGGCGGAGGTTTGTGTGAACTCGGACAAGCAACAGTGTGTCACGATAGCGATTATGAATGAGGGGAAGATGTTGTTGCAGGAGCAAAAAGAGTTAAGAAGAGGTGAAAATAAAATATCTATTCCTTATGTAATTCAGAATCCTCGTTTGTGGTGGAGTAACGGGTTAGGGGAACAGAACTTGTACGATTTTACGATTCTGGTGACTAGTGAGGAAGGAGTTGTGGCGGAAAAGAAGGTAACGACGGGGTTACGGTCGTTGAGGTTAGTTCGAGAAAAGGATCAATGGGGAGAGTCTTTCGGCTTCGAGTTGAATGGAGTACCCGTGTTTGCCAAGGGGGCTAACGCTATCCCGAATGACGTGTTTCTGCCTCGTGTAACCCCGGATTTGTATGAGAAAATGGTGGCAGATGCGGCGAATGCCAACATGAATATGATCAGAATATGGGGTGGTGGTATATACGAGGATGATGCATTTTTTGAATTTTGTGATAAGTACGGGATCATGGTGTGGCAGGATTTCATGTTTGCCTGTGCGATGTATCCCGGGAATCAAGAGTTCTTGGATAACGTGCGTCAGGAGGCTATTGATAATGTTATTCGGATTCGGAATCATCCTAGTATCGCTTTGTGGTGTGGGAATAATGAAAACGCTTTGGCTTGGCGACACGGTGCGCCGGGGGGATGGGGATGGAAGAACGCTTTCACGAAAGAGGAACAGGATGCGGTTTTCAAGGCTTACTATACTGTTTTTCACGAGATACTTCCCCAAGTGGTGAAGGATTACACGGATGGAGATGACTACTGGCCTTCCTCGCCGATGGCGGGACCGGAACCGGATCAACATGGTTTGGACGGGACGACTTCGGGTGACCAGCATTACTGGGGCGTGTGGCATGGTTTCCGACCGTTGGAAAGTTTTGACGAGGTGACTACCCGTTTTTGTAGTGAATACGGTTTTCAGTCCTTCCCGGAGATGAGTACGATAGAAACGTATGCACTACCGGAGGATTATGATATAGAATCGGAGGTGATGAAATCACACCAAAGGAGTTATATTGGTAACGGGCGTATTCTGGATTATATGAAAATGTATTACCGGATTCCGGAAGAGTTTGAACAGTTTATTTACATGACCCACGTGTTACAGGGGTTGGCTACGAAAATGGGTATCGAGGCACATCGTCGGAATATGCCTTATTGTATGGGCTCTCTGATCTGGCAGATCAATGATTGTTGGCCTGTTGCCAGTTGGTCGATGACGGATTATTATCATAAATGGAAAGCGGCGCATTACATGATGCGGGATTGTTTTAAAGAGGTGATCGTTGCTCCGAAATGGGAGGGGGATTCCTTGGCAATTTATGCCGTGAATGATAGGCAGGAAATGATTCAGGGGAGGCTGGTCGTTGAGGTGCTGGATTTTCAAGGAAATTCTATTTCCTCTGTAGAAAAAGGAGTAGATGTGACGGCAAATACTTCAACCGTTTTGTGGAAATTGAACCGGGAGGTATTGCTTGCAGAAGGTTCGGAGAATGAGGTGGTGCTTGTGGTACGTTTGCAGGAAGGCGATCAGGTTTTAGATGAAAAGAATATTTATTTCGTGTATCATAAAGATTTGGATTTACCGACACCTCATTTTTCTGTTCAGGCCGGGGAGGAAAATGATGAAAAATTTATTCAGGTATCCTCGGATAAACTGGCTTGTAATGTTATGTTCTGTATTCCGGGAGAATCGGCTTTCTTTTCGGATAATTATATAGATATAATTCCGGGAAGGAATTATAAGATAAAGGTTGACACAGATTTATCTCCAACACAGATACAGGAGCGGATAAAGATACGTTATGTGCATTAAAATATGAAAACTCTTTGACCACGTGTCAAGGAGTTTTTTTCTTTCATGGTTTTAGTGAAGCAATAAATACGTATTTTTGTATATCATAAAACAATAAATTATGGGCAAAAACATTTTGATTTTAGAGGGAAGTCCCCGGTCAAACGGGAACAGTGATATGCTGGCAGAGGCTTTTGCCACGGGTGCTAGGGCTAAGGGATATGACGTGAGCGTGATAAAAGTTCCGGGCTACAAGGTAAACGGGTGTTTTGCCTGTGGTATGTGCTGGTCAATGGGAACACCTTGCGTGCAGTCGGATGATATGGAGAAGATTTTTCCAGAGATAGAGCAAGCGGATATGATCGTGTTTGCTTCTCCTCTTTACTTTTTTAGCTGGCCTACCCAGATAAAAAGCGTTATAGATCGCTTGTATCCTTATGCCTTGGAGAAAAGTGAACGGAGTGTGGCAGGTAAGGAGTGTGCTTTGTTGCTTTCAGCGGCAACGGATGTACAGGAAGAGGCGAAAGGTATGCTGGAATCCTATCGAATCTTGGCAGAATACATGCATTGGCATTCTGTTGGTGAGGTTGCAGCTTACGGGGTTGATAAAAAAGGAGATGTTCGAAATACGGCGTATCTCGAACAAGCTCAGGAATTAGGTTCTCGTTAAATTTTTAGAAGAATCCGGGAGGAGGTGTTCCTTCCGGATCTCTTCCTTCTTTCTTTTTACCAATAGAGTTAAAGCGATAGGAAACCGTTAGCATGTAGTAGTTTCGCTCATTTGTACTGTAACTGGTTTGTGTGTATAGGTCTTGAATACTGTAATTTGACAGGTTTCTTTGACGTAAAATATCCATTGCTTTGAATCTGACTTGGAGTTGTTTTCTTTTTAGGAATTTTTTCCCGATCTCCATGTTCAAGAGGCTATTGGATTGGTTCACGTTTCCACCTTTTTTACTTAGTGTGTAGCTATATGAATAATCACCGGCAAGGATGAATTCTTTCCAGAATACCCATTTGGCACTTGCATTGACTGATTGAGAGAAAGAACTGGAACCTTCAGTGGTCGTACTCGTGGAATTGGTGTAAGAGGTACGGGAAGATATATTATAGTCCAAATTCTCTGATATGTTGCTATTGATGTTAAGACCGAATGATGCGTTATGAGAGTTCGTCAAGTTCTTTATATTATCGTAGATAGAAGGAGTCCTAGAATAACTGTAAGATAACGAAGGACTTAATCTTAATTTTAAAGATTTGATTTCAAAGGAATAACTGGAATTCATGGAAAGTCCCCATTGACCGTTTAGGTTTACAGGTCGGGTGAGGCGTGCTCCTTGTAATATCTGATAACCGTTGATAACCGTGTCTTTTGAAATAAATTGTGTTGCAGTGGCAATATTGTTAAATGAATTCCGGAAGCTAAGGTTGACATTCAAGAAACTGAAATTTTCTTCACTGACAATATTCCGGTTAAAAGACATGGAGGCTGATTGCGAGAATGTTTTTTTCAAGTTCGGATTTCCTGTCGAAATATTTAATTGGTCTCTCACGTCAAGAATATCTTGTAGTTGCTCGGCTCTGGGGGAATCCGTGTTTCCGTTGTAGTAGAAAGTCATGGTTGACTTTTTAGAAAAGTGATAGCTGAAATTCACTTGAGGGGAGAGATTCAGGTAATTATTTCTCACGTTAGAGTCTGGTGCATTCAGATATTCGTATTTGTTTTCTTCTCTTGATAGATTGATAGATCCACCTGCACTGAAATAGAATTTTTCTTGATTGTACCCGTAACGAATACCTAGGTTATTACTTGATCTAACTGTACTAATCTTATTCGTTAAAGCTGTATCGATTCCAATGACTTCCGTGAATAGAGCATCTTTGTAAGACATACTTTCTTTGTCGGAAGTATTCTTGTTGTAGCTAAAAGAGTAATTAAATGATAATCGGGCCTTCTCTGTCAGTGGTTCGGAATAGGAGATAGAACCCGTGTATGAATTTGAGATGCTTTCAGAGGTGTTGATAAGATTCCGTAATGTATCTTTTTTGTTTATGATACTACTATCTTGCTGGGTATTGTTATTTTTGCTTTTACCGATGTTTATGTTTCCATTTAATGTTAGGGTTCGTCCGGTTTTTTGGAAAGCGTGCATCCACGAGAAGTTACCCCCGAAAGAACGATTTTCACTATGACTTTGATTTTTACTATTCGTGATGTTTATCGTGTCATTGTCTTGAATGTTACTATTCATGTTTAATGATCTGCTATCTGATTTACTGAATGAAAAAGAAGGGGTGAAGTAGAATCTGTTTTTCTTGTTCATGGAGTAGTTGAAGCGAGTATTCACGTTGTGGCTTGAGCTTTCGGACCACGAGTGTGATTCAGAATTGTATATGTTACTTTGGTAACTTTCAGAAGGAAAATATTCTTGAATGCTGGAGTTGGCAGAATATGATTCACTATTGCTACCACTGTAACTTCCTCCGATGTCAGTTCCTTTCTTAAATGTGTTAGCAAAGTCCACGGAGTAACTTTTTCCTCGGTTATTTCCCCCTTTGCCGTGATATTGTGCGTTGGGAAGCTCGGAACCTTGATTGGTGTTACGTAAGCTTCCTTGAATGGAGAATTTTTGCTTTTTGTTGAAGGCATTGGCTGAAGCTCCTAGATTATAGTTGTTGTCTTTAAATGAATCTTCTAGGTCTTCTGAGATGCCGTATCCGAGGTTGGCTTTACCGAACACTTTTAACTGGTTGGGATTCTTGGTTTCAATGTTTAATGAACGGAATCTTTTCCCGTCGTCATATCCTGAGAAATCAGCTTCTTCACTTTTCCCGTCAAACATCTTTATCTTGTTGACGAGGCTGGCCGGAAGTGTTTGAAGTGCGGCCATCGGGTTGCTAAGGAAATATTCGGTTCCATCAATATAGATTTTCTTGACTTCTTCCCCGTTCGCCATTAATTTTCCGTCGACGATTTGGAAACCGGGTAATTTTTTCAACAAATCTTCCAATTCAGCATCCTCTGGAACCTTCAATGCATTTGCGTTGAATTCTGTCGTGTCACCTTTTTGGATGATTAGAGGTGGTTTTGCGGTAATAACAACTTCTTCCAAAACTTCTGGAAGGAGTTTGATCATTCCGATATTTGTATCTGCTTTCACCAGATATTTTTTGCTTGTCGCTTGATACCCGACAAAAGAAGCGGTAATGACCAGTTCACCCGGAAGAAGGTCTTTTAGGGTGAATTCTCCCATGGCGTTGGTTACGGTAGTTGGTTTTTTGTCTTCTCCAATGTAAATGTGTGCGCCCGGCAGAGTTTCGTCATCAGTGTCTCCTGTGACGATCCCTTTTAGTGTATATTTGACTGCTTTTTTTTCAGGTATTGTGGCTGTATCTTTTCTAATCGTGTCTTTTTTTTGCGTTTGGGCAAATATTGTCACGGGCATGGTCAACATGAACAAAAGAAAGACTATTTTGTAGATATGAAGTTGCATATTATATGTTGTTGTTCTGATTTAAACAAAAATAGACATATAATATGGATGCACCATGATAATAAAAGGGTTTATGATTTCTTTAAATACTATTTTAACAAAATATTTAGAAGTCTGTTAGAAAGTGATACTAGCGTAGAGTCCGGGGTGCTTCTGGAGTACGGTAGGGGTGAGTGTGATACGTGTACGACCGTAGGGTTTGGTGAAAATATAGGAACTCCCGATGCCTATTGCAGTACCACAAAGAATATCCCACCAATCATGTTTATCGCAATAAGTCCGTCCCCAAGCAACATAAGTGGAGAGGAGATAAGCCGGAATACCGAATTTCCAACCATATCGGCGTTGTAGAAAAGAAGCTCCTTGAAAGGTGACGGTTGCATGTCCGGAGGGGAATGCATGATGGTTACTTCCATCTGGCCGTTTTTTGTGGATCGTATGTTTTAAAATGTAGCTGGTTCCGACAGCCGTGACCGCCGAGAAAATAAGTTGTTTGGTTCCTTGGTAGTCTTTTTTCAATAGAGTGGTAGCTAAACAGAAGACGGGAGTTGCGTAATATATAACGTCTCCGGAGGTCTCTACAGCTTTCTGTTGGGCCGAAACGTTCGTGATTAAAAGTAAAAATAGCAAAGGTGATAGGGCAAATTGAAAAATAATTGTCGGCAATCCTCTTTTCATCTTATTGATAATTAAAATGTAGCCGCAAATGTATAAAAAATGTACGGTTTTGAGTTGAAAAAAATTGATTTATCGTTTTCAAATTACAAAAATAGTCGTACATTTGCACCCGTTATCGCCAATTTAGCTCAGCTGGTAGAGCAACGCATTCGTAATGCGTAGGTCTGGGGTTCGAGTCCCCAAATTGGCTCTGCTGAAAATCAAGAAGTTAGCTATGAAAAGAGGCCTTTTCGAAAAGATTAGGCCTCTTTTTTAGTGTAAAAAAGCATGGTTTTTTGTACTTTTATGAGGTCATGTTACATGATTGTTACACGAAATTACATGAAATAATGCCTACGTTTAAAATTTATATATCCAAAGATCAAAAAAGAAAGGATGACAAATATCCTGTGTCAATTCGAGTGACACAGGATCGCAAACACTCGTATTTGAAAACTGATTTCTATGTTGTGTCTCAGCAACTGAATAAAAATTTTGAGATAAAAGATAAAACTCTCTTGAAATTGTTACTGGAGAAAATAGAGGACTGCGAGGATATTATTGTTCGTGGTTTAGGGAATGATATGAGTAATTATTCAGCTAAAGATATTGTTGAGTTTATAAAGAAGAAACAGAACGAGGTTAGTTGTATTGATTTTATTGCTTTTGCTAAGAAACATGTCGCAAAATTGTTCGAGGCAGGGAGGGAAAAGCGTGCAAAGCATATCCAGACGACAATTAACGCTCTTGTTGATTTTTCCGGGCAGGAATTGAATATCGTGAAGGTCACGTCTAAATTTTTGGAAAAGTTTGAAGAGTTTTTGCGCTCAGAACGGACGATCGTGCGAGTAAACCAATTCGGGCGGGAAGTGACAACTAAAAGAAAACCTTTAACAGATACAGGGATTCACGATTACATGGCAGATATTCGTGCCGTGTTTAACGAGGCCATTGATTTTTATAATGATGATGAGCTTGGTGATCCGGTGATCAAGCATTACCCGTTTCGCAAGTTTGAAGTGGTAAAGCCTAATCCTCCAAAGAAACGGAACATCTATCTTGAAAATATCCGTAAAATCATGAATCTTGAAAACGGGTTGAGGCGTAAGGAGCTTGCCCGGGATGTTTTTATGCTTTCTTTCTTCCTTGTCGGGATGAATACCGTTGACATGTTCAACGTGCCTTATTCAAGTCG
>OJSP01002061.1_pt1 | contig 18257 bp, 18 predicted proteins | sample 1599561 | NCBI WGS metagenome assembly OJSP01 (sample SAMN04168659, study PRJEB22393) | human gut metagenome | biome: human gut microbiome; feature: stool | host: Homo sapiens | collected 2014-05-12
CCCGAAACGTGTATCGAATCTGGGAACAGACCAAAGAAAAGCGTTCCACCCAGCTTGTGTTCTGCGACCTGTCTACGCCCACCAAAGACGGTTCTTTCAACGTATATGACGATCTGAAAAAGAAGCTCATGGAGCAGGGTATCCCGGAGGATGAGATCGCGTTCATCCATGACGCCGACAGTGAGGTAAAAAAGAAGGCGCTGTTTGCGAAAGTCCGTGCCGGGCAGATACGAGTGCTGATGGGAAGCACTCAGAAGATGGGCGCTGGCACTAACGTACAGGACAGGCTGATCGCCCTGCACGATCTGGATTGCCCCTGGCGGCCTTCCGACCTTCAGCAGCGGCTGGGCCGTATTGTCCGTCAGGGGAATGAAAACGAGGAGGTGGAAATCTTCCGCTATGTAACCGAGGGTACGTTTGACGCTTACCTTTACCAGCTTGTGGAAAACAAGCAGAAATTCATTGCTCAGATCATGACCAGCAAGGCCCCTGTCCGAGTGGCAGAGGATGTGGACGAAACGGCCCTCAGCTATTCCGAGATCAAGGCGCTGGCCACCGGCAACCCTCTCATCATTGAAAAATGCAATTTGGATATGGAGGTGGCAAAGCTCAATATGCTCAAGGCCAGCTATCTCAATCAGCGGTATTCCCTGGAGGAGCTGGTGCTGCGCGAATACCCGGCAGACATCGCTCGGATTACAGAACGGATTGCGGGCTATGAGAAGGATGTGGCGCTGGCAGCCGCCCATCCGAAAGGTCAAGAGGGCTTCTGCGGCATGGTGATCGAGGGCAAACAGTATGCCGAAAAAGAGGACGCTGGCAAAGCTATCATCGACGTTTGCAGCAAAATGACTGGCTCCGACGCGGTTTTGCTGGGAGAATACAGGGGCTTTTCCATGGTGCTGGCCTATGATGGTATCAGCAACGAGTACCGCATTACCCTGAAAGGCACCCTCTCCCATACGGTGACGCTGGGCGCGGATGTGTTCGGCAATATCGCCCGTCTGGACAATGCCCTTGAAAACCTTGCGGGGAGCTTGCAGGCAGAGCAAAGCAGCCTGGAGGAAACAAAAGGGCAGCTTGAAAATGCCCGCGCTGAATTGGGCGCGCCCTTTGCCCGCGAGGAGGAGCTGGCGGAAAAAACCGCCCGATTGAATGAACTGAACGTCCTGCTGAAAGTGGATGAGAAAGACAAGACGCTCATTGACAGCGTTCCCGATGAGGGCGAAGAAGTCCCGGAACGGAAGGTTGTGGGATTGGAGCGTTGATTCCCCTGTGCCGATTGGAGCAATCCAGTCGGCCTTTTACATACCAAGATGGACTTTTTCAAAAAAGTGCTGTATAATAAAAGCGGTTAGCTACAACTAATTCATTTCAGAGGTAAGGAAAATGGGACTGATAAAAAAATATTTTAGTAATACCCGGAAGCCGGACGGGATATTAGGAAAGATGATGGTAAGCGGAATGAATAAAGCTCATGCGGGGGTGTCCGACTGGGGCATAAGGCATTTATCTTCTATCCAGCCCCAGACGATCATAGAATTAGGCTGCGGTGGCGGACGCAATGCGGCCCAGCTTCTTAATAATTTTCCAAAGGCGACGTTGACCGCGTTGGATTATTCTGAGGTGTCCGTAGAAAAAACAAAACAGGTCAATCGGCGGGAAATCCAACATAAGAGGTGCCAGGTATTGCAGGGAGATGTCGCTACACTGCCTTTTTCAGAAAATAGTTTTGATCTGGCCACAGCCTTTGAAACCGTCTATTTTTGGCCGGGGCCTACAGAAAGTTTCCGGGAAGTCTGTCGAGTATTAAAACCGAATGGCTTGTTTTTGATTGTAAATGAATCTGACGGTACAAATAGAAGTGATGAAAAGTGGCTGGATGTCATAGAGGGCTTGCAGATTTTTGATAAAGCACAGCTTTCTAATTTTTTGAAAGACGCTGGCTTTTCAAAGATTATCGTTGACCATGACGAAACAAAGCATCGGCTTTGTATCATGGCGATGAAATAAATAATTGTACGCTTTCACGGGGCCGATTGGAATAGTCCAGTCGGCCTTTTACATATCCGAAGAATACAGCCCCCTTTACATAGCCGGTTGCCCCATGCGGGCAGCTAATTTGTGGCTATGGGAAGGGGGCTGTATTTTTTTATGCCTTTTTACAACCAGGAGGAGATCGAAAAAGCGCGGGAGGTGGACTTGTTCACCTATCTACAAGCCTGTGAGCCGCAGGAGCTTGTCCATGTTTCCGGCAATGTCTACTGCACCAGGGAACACGACAGCCTGCGTATTTCCAATGGCAAATGGTGCTGGTTTTCCCGTGGGATCGGCGGTTACAGTGCGCTGGACTATCTCATCAAGGTCAACGGCTATTCCTTTTTGGAGGCCATGGAAACTATCTCCGGAAGGGCTGCCATCCCGCCGCCTTCCTTTGTGCCAGCGCCGAAGGAGGAAAAGCCCAAGCACCTGCTTCTGCCCCAGGCCGCCCCGGATAATCGGGCGATGATGGCCTATCTCAAAGGCCGGGGCATTGACCAGGAGATTTTGGACTACTGCGTTCAGACCGGGCGGATTTATGAGAGCCGGAACAAGGGCCACAGCAACGTGGTTTTTGTGGGCTTCGACAAGGATGGCAAGGCGCGGTTCGGCTGCCTGCGGGGAATCAGTGAAGCCCGGTTCCACGGGGATTTAAGCGGCAGTGATAAGCACTTTTCCTTCGCCCTGCCCGCTTGCGTGGAAAATCCGGCAGTCCATCTGTGCGAGTGCGCCATTGATGTGATGTCCTATGCCACTCTCTGCAAGCTGGACGGGATTGACTGGCGGCGGCACAATCTGCTGTCCCTGGCCGGGGTGTACCAGCCGAAGAAAAAGATGGAGGAAAGCAAGCTGCCGGTGGCCCTCACCCGATTTTTGGATGACCACCCCCATGTGAAAACCGTCTATCTCCATTTGGACAATGACACGGCTGGCCGGCTGGCGGCCAAGGCAATCATGGCTGTCATGCCGGAGGGCTACCGTGTGGAGAACAAACCGCCGCCCCGTGGAAAGGATGTGAATGATTTTCTGTGCCACCGGCTGGGGATTCCCATTCGGGGCAGCCACAGCAAAGAGCCGGAGCGGTGAGTTGCCAGTTTTGCAGCTTCGACAGATTCTCCCTCTTGCAAATTGTTATCATATATGTTAACATTAAAGCAGTGAGGTGAGAGTATGGATGAACTGCGCAAACGGCAGAAAATCATATCCCAGCTTGTGGAGGCCCGTCTGGAGCAGGGCATTTCCCAGGCAGAACTGGCAAGGCGGCTGGGAATCCAGCGTTCCGGCATTAACCGCCTGGAAAGTGGGACACAGAACCCCACGCTTGATATGATCTTAAAAATCGCCTCGGCGCTGGGAAAGGATGTTTCACTGGAACTGAACGACAAGGAGGAGCCTATGAGTAATGTTTACAGTCTCCGCATTTATGATACGGAGCTAATGCGCTTTTCCATGGAAAAGCAGGGCTTGTCCGGCCTTGTGGCTGAAATCTTATACACCAACGAGGAGCAGGCCCATTTGCTGCCTTTGGATATGGAGCGCACCGGCGAGGGCGTCATTCATTGGCTGGAGCGGCGGGTTATCCCCAAAAACCGCGCCTTTGTGGACGAGATTTTGAAAACCCTTGGCCTCAGCCACAACGACACCAAGGGAATCATCGACGTGTGCAAGGGGCTGTCGCTCAACGACAGCTATTGGGTGGTGCCGGAAGGATTTGAGGGGGGATTCTCCCAATACAATCTTTACGAAAATCGCTTTTCCGAGATACTGGCGCTGGTGGCCTATACCGGCGCAGGCGGGAGCAGGCAGGCGTTTACCACATCCCCGGAGCTGACCACAGGCGGTATGCTGCCCAAGGCGTGGCGATATGTGGAGCACGATGGGATTTATCTCTACAAGGGCGGCACGACCGGCGCGTCCAATGCGGGCCGGGAGCCGTACTGCGAGTATTATGCTTCGCAGATTGCGGAAACCATGCGTCTGAACGCCGTGCATTATGACCTGGAGAATTGGAAAGGCATTACCGCCTCTAAGTGCGCCCTGTTTACCAACATCGACACAGCCTATATCCCCATCGGGCGCATTGTCCGAACCGGGGGCATTGCCGCCTGCCTTGCCTACTACGACAAGCTGGGGCCGGAGTTTTCCGAGCAAATCCGCAGTATGCTGGTGTTTGACGCTCTGATTTACAATGAGGACCGCCACTTTGGAAACTTTGGCGTCCTGCGGGATAACCACAGCGGCAACATTATTGCGCCCGCCCCCATTTTTGACAATGGGCTGTCCCTGTTCTGCTATGCCGGTAAGGAAGATTATGCGAATCTGGACGAGTATGCAAAAACCCGTTCTAACCCCTACAACATCTCCTATGAGGAAGTGTGTGCAGAGGTCATGGGGCCAAAGCAGAAAGAGCAGCTTCGCCGCATGATCGGGTTCCGGTTCAAGCGCCACGAAAGCCTGGGCCTGCCGGAAGAACATTTGCAGGCCATTGAGAAGCATTTGGAGAGCCGGGTGCGTAAGCTGCTGGCAATCCCCACCCGTCATCTGAAACAGGAGAAGGCGCGGTAAAAACGAATCTCTTTTTTGGAGAGCGTTCTGAAAATGGACGCTCTTTTTTGCTGCCCATTTTTAGAGAGGAGCGTGAGTGATGAACCATTATGATGTTACCATCCGGGAAACGCTGGAGGTGAAAATGAAGGTGGCGGCAAACAGCCGGGAGGAGGCCGAGCAGTTTGCCAGGGACCAATGGAAACGCGGCGAAGTCGTTCTGGACGCCAGCCATTTTACCGGCGTGGAGTTCCATGCCAAGCGGTATTTCCGTGACCGGGGCGAGCGATGAGTTCTTTTTTCGCCTGTCCCGGATTCCCCGCAGGGGAATGGAATGTAGCTGTACCAGCAAGCATCGCCTTTGTGATACCACAAAGGCCGCTTGTTAGGGGGAACGCCCCCTAATACCCCTTTTGAAAGGATGGAGGTTTTCATGGAAGGATTGTTTTTCGCCATTGGATTTCTGCTGGGCGGTGTGGTCGGCGTGCTGATTATGTGCCTGCTTCAAATCAACCGCATAGGCAGAAAGGAGGATTCGGAAGAATGAGAAAACGCAACGTACACGTACAGTTTTGGCTGGACAAAAAAGAGGCGGAAGCCTTCAACAAAAAAGTAAAGCGCAGCGGCCTTTCCCGTGAGGCGTACCTGCGCCATCTGGTGAACGGCCTGGTTCCCCAGGACGCGCCGCCGCCCGCCTACTACGACTTTATGCGGGAGCTTCACCGGATTGGCGGCAACCTCAACCAGATCGCCCAGAAAGCCCATGTGCTGGGCGTCATTGATGAGCGCCGCTATGATGAGGAAATGCGAAAATTCGACCAGCTCGTCCGGGACATCACCAAAGCGGTGATCCTTCCCCGCGCTATGGACACGAAGGGGTCCCCGCGAAGCCTGCTTCGTGGGGAGAAGGAGCACCCGCGAAGCGGTGAGCCTTTTGACGCTTGCGGCAAAAGCGGCAAGCGGAGCGCGGTGTGACGTGGCTACCACGTCTATCTGGCGGGTGAACGGCTGGCTGGGCAAGGTTCTCATCTATATCGAGAATCCAGATAAGACCGAAAATCCTGATTTCTTTGAAAAGCAGGATATGGATGGCAAGGAGGCCCAGGGCCTATCCGATGTGATCGAGTATGCCGTCCAGCAGCAAAAAACAGGCAAGACGGTGGAAAGCGAAGGCGAAACGGTCATGCGGCAGTTTGTTTCCGGGGTGAATTGCAGCCCCTCTACGGCCCGCGATGAGATGATAGCGGTAAAAAAGCGTTTCGGAAAGGAGGACGGGACTGTGGCCTACCACGGCTATCAGAGCTTTGCCCCCGGCGAGGCCACGCCGGAGCTGGCCCATGAGATCGGCCTTGCCCTGGCAAAAAAGCTGTGGGGTGAAAAATACCAGGTGCTGGTGGCTACCCATCTGGACAGGGAAAATCATCTGCACAATCATTTTGTAGTGAACACGGTTTCCTTCGTGGACGGCATCAAGTACCATCGTACCGAGCAGGATTATTTCGATATGCAGCGGGAATCCGACCGGCTGTGCCGCGAGTATGGGCTTTCTGTCATTGAGAACCCCCAGCGGGGAAAATCCAAGCACTACGGGGAATGGCGGGCCGAGCAGGAAGGCCGCCCCACCTATCTCTCCCTCATCAAAGCCGATGTGGATACTGCCATCCGCCAGTCTATGACGGAACGGCAGTTTTTTTATCATCTGCGGCAGATGGGCTATGACGTCAAGGTGGGCAAGGATATTACGGTCCGCCCGCCGAATTACCCCCGTGGACGCAAGCTCATGCGTAACTTTGGCGAGGACTACTCGATGGAGAACATCCGCAGGCGGATTTTAGCCCAGCGCCGCCCCCAGCGGGAACACAGGCCGGAGCCGTTTCGGTGCAGGCTACACGGGGATTTGAAACAGGCCAAAAAGGTGACGGGGTTCCGCGCCCTCTACTTCCACTACTGCTATCTGCTGGGGGTATTCCCCCAAAAGCAGAACCGCCCGCCCAGGCGGGTGCCTCATGCACTGCGGGAGGATTTGATCCGGGCGCAGGAGCTTACCGATGAAGCCTGCCTTCTTTCCCGCCACCGCATTGACACCCTGGAGCAGCTTAACGCCTATCGGTCCGATGTGAAATCTCAGTTTGCCGGCCTGACGGAACAGCGGAAAAGCCTGTACCGGAAACTTCGCACCAAGGCAGTGCTGGCCGACCCTGCCAGGCAGGAGTATATCCGGGCTGAGATCTCCAAACTATCTGCGCAGATCAAGGAGCTGCGCCGGGAGGTGAAGCTGTGCGGGGATATTGCCCTGCGCTCCACTTCCATCAAGGATAAGATACAGGCCGCCCGTGAGGAAGTCTCCGGCAGGGATGAGAAAGCCCGCCAGGAGCCGGAGCAGGGCCGGGCGGCTCCCCCAGGAAGGAGATGATTTTTGATGTATAACTCAGGCGACGCGGCGGAGCAAGTGGTACGGATGAGCCTGGAGGGCGCTGAATTTGCCCTCAAAATCACCGGTTCTGCTGCTAAAAATCTGGCCGCCGCCCTTTACACGGTTCTGAAAGACCAGAAAAAGACCAAGGGCAAAGCCCGCATTGAAGCCATGCTGCGGGAGAAGCGCCCCTTAAAGGTTTACACCATCAAGAAGGAGGATTGCCCGGAGTTTGCCAAGCAAGCCAAGGGGTACGGGATTCTTTATGCGCCCATCCCGGTGAAGAAAGGCGACGACACCATCGACATTCTGGTGTTCGAGGATGACGCTGCCAGAGCCAACCGGATCGTGGAGAAGTTCAAGCTCACCGTTGTGGATACGGCTTCGATCAAGGAGGATATTGAGAAATCCCGCGAACAGCGCGGCAGCGAACCCGCCGCGCCGGAGCAGGCCATGCCGGAAAAGAGTGTGGACGACCAGCTTTTGGATGAGCTGATGGAAAAGCCCACCCAGAAAGAAAAAGCCCAGCCGGAAAATCCGGCAGCGGAGAAGAACGCCCCTTTTGCCCCAGCGGCGGAAAAATCCCCTCCGTCCGAGCCTATCTCCGAGAGCAGCAGCAAGTCCGCAAGGGGTACTTCTGATGGAGCCGAGAAGCCTTCCGTCCGGCAGGAGCTGCGGGACATCCAGGCCCAGCGGAAGAAGGAGGCGGAGGCTGCCAGGGCCGAGGAGCCGGCTGCACCCCAGAAGAAGGCGGCTCAGAAAACAACCCGGCACCAGCCGCCCAAACCCAAAAAGAAGCCCAAATCGAAAGAGAGGTAATCTGTGATGAATAATTTTGACGATCTGTTTGAACAGCAGCCCCAGGCGGAGGCCGCGCCGCAAAAGCAGGAAAGCCAGAAAGAGCGCCCCAAGCGCCAGTGGTGGCAGATCCGGGAGGAAAAACAGCGAAAAGAAGCCTATGCCACCTTGGACCGGATTTTTGGAGAGTTCTCCGAGGGTACGGGCAGTATGGAGGCATATCTGGATGTGCAGAGCCGTTTTCCCTTCCACTCTGCTCGCAATGCACTTCTGATTGGGGATAAATGCCCCGACGCGGTGCGTGTAGGCGGCTACAAGGAGTGGCACGCCCAGGGGATCGAGATTTTGGAGGATGAGAAGCGTTTGCCCATCATCATTCTGGAGCCGGGCAAGGCATACCGGCGTGAGGATGGCAGCGTGGGCCAGAACTTTTACGCCAAGGAAGTCTATGATATTTCCCAGACTACGGCGCGGGATCAGGTTCAGCCCCAGGTGCGCTACGATGACCGTCTGCTCTTAAAGGGCCTGATTGCCAGTTCCCCGGTGCCCATCCGGGCCGTGGAGGAACTGCCACAGGGCCGTGGGGCCATGTTTTCTGCAGAGCAGAACGCCATCCTGGTGAAAAAGGGCATGGACGCGCCGGACATCTTCCGCTGTGTTTCTCTGGAGGTTGCCAACGTGCAGCTTGCCCAAAGCATGGACGGCTATTCCAGAGAGACAGATGGCTACAAAGCCTATGCTGTCAGCTATATGCTCTGCAAGCGGTATGGCGTGGACGCCAAAGAGTATGAGATTTCCAAACTGGACGGCGTGTTTCAGGGGCAGGTCCCCAGGGAGGATATTCCTGCTGCCCTCACCGATATGCGGGATACGTTCAAATCCCTCAATGGCCGTATGGCCAGGGCTATGGGCCTCACCCGCGACAGCAAGCAGAAGGAACAGGAACGGTAAAGGAGGAGTAGACCCATGGAAAAACAGGAAAAAGTCGTCCTCACCCTGGACAGCTATGAGCATGGGATCATGATTCGCGCCCTCAACGAACTGCGCAACGATATGCTGGAGGAACAGCGTGACCCCGGCCCGGTGGAGGACGTTCTGCTGAAAACCATTGACGCCCCAGCCCAAAAAGACAAGAAAGCGAAGCGCCGGGATGAAGCCAGATAATAAGGCGGGCGGCCCCTGGCTCTATGCCCTGGGGCTGGTCCCGGTGATCTGGTTCGCCCTGCTGATTGCGCCTGCCATTTCCGGGGGACTTTCGGAGATCGTCAGCGCCCTGCCTGCGGCAATGAACAATCCATTCAAAATCGTGTGGTGTGAGGACAGTGTAAAAACTGTCCTCATTTTTATTGCCGCCTATGGGCTGGGCATTGGCATTTATCTTTCTTCCCGGCGCAATTACAGACGAGGTGAAGAACACGGTTCCGCCAAATGGGGCGATCCGCGGGCCGTGAATAAGAAATACCGGGACAAGGATCCGTTCAAAAACCGCATTTTTACCCAGCACGTCCGCATGGGGCTGGATGGCCGGAAGCACCGCCGCAACCTCAACACTTTGGTGGTGGGCGGCAGTGGTGCGGGAAAAAGTCGGTTCTACGCCAAAGTGAACATCTGCCAATGCAATACGTCCCTTTTTATTTTGGACTGTAAGGGGGAACTGCTTCGTGACTGCGGCGGCCTGTTGGAACAGATGGGCTATGAGATCAAGGTGGTGGACCTTCTGAACATGGAGAAAAGCCATTGCTACAATCCCTTTGCCTATCTGAAATCCGACAACGATGTGCAGAAGATGGTGACGAACCTTTTCAAAGCCACCACTCCGAAAGGGAGCCAGTCCAACGACCCTTTCTGGGATACTGCGGCCAGTATGCTCCTCATGGCGCTGGTGTTTTATCTGTGGTACGAAGCGCCGGAGGATGAGAAGAATTTCCCCATGATTATGGAGATGCTCCGAGCCGGGGAGGTGCGGGAGGATGATGATTCCTACCAATCGCCGCTTGACGAACTGTTTGACCGGCTGGAAATGCGCTCCCCGGATCACATCGCTGTGAAGTATTACAAGGATTACCGTTCCGGCTCTGCCAAAACGCTGAAATCCATCCAAATCACCTTGGCGTCCCGCCTGGAAAAATTCAATCTTTCTTCGGTGGCGGCTCTTACCGCCACGGATGAACTGGACCTTTCCAGCCTGGGCGAGAAAAAAGTGGCACTCTTTGCCCTCATCCCGGACAACGACGCCAGCTTCAATTTCTTGGTAAGTTTGCTGTATGCCAGCACTTTCCAGGAACTTTTTTATTCTGCCGACCGGGTACACGGCGGTAGCCTGCCCGTACCGGTGCATTTTCTCATGGATGAGTTCGCCAACGTGAGCTTGCCGGATGATTTCGACAAGCTGCTGGCCACCATGCGCTCCCGGAATATCAGCGTTTCCATCATCATTCAGAACATTGCCCAGCTCAAGGCGCTGTTTGAAAAGCAATGGGAATCCATCATCGGCAACTGTGATGAATTTTTGTACCTGGGCGGCAATGAAACGTCCACTCACAAGCTGATCTCTGAGAACTACCTGGGGAAAAGCACCCTCTGGCTGGACACCTACGGCAAGAGCACCGGGCATTCCGGCAGCTACTCCACCAACAACCAGATCACGGGCCGGGAGCTGATGACGCCCGATGAGGTCCGTATGCTGGACAATAACCTGGCCCTGCTCTTTATCCGTGGCGAAGCGCCGCTGATGGATGAAAAGTATGACCTTTTGAAACATCCCAACATCAAGTACACCACCGATGGCGGCGCGCCTGTCTATTCCCACGGCGGCACTGAAAACGCCGTGGCGGATATGACCATTGGCCGCCTCACCCCCGGCGACCTTGCCAATATCCAGGAGCCGGAAACCCTTTACGAACTTCTGTCCGATGAGGACATGGAGAATATCTTTCAATTTAAGGAGGACACCAAAAATGAAACTGTTTCATAAGGAAAGCAAGCAGAAGAAAGAAACCCGCAGCCTGCCCATGGAAAAAAAGAGCCGGAGCGCCTTTGCTGTTTATGCAGCCCTGGTGCTCATGCTGTGCTGCTGCACCACTACGGCCTTTGCCGCCAGCGACCCGTTGACTGTTATCAACAACCTCAGTGATTTCATCTTCGGCCTGATCCGCGCCGTGGGTATGATCCTGCTGGGCTTCGGCGTCGTGCAGATCGGCCTTTCTCTGAAAAGCCATGACCCCAGCCAGAGGGCTAACGGCTTTCTCACCTTGGCCGGCGGTGTTGTGATTACGTTTGCGAAGGAGATTTTGACCCTGATTACCGGCTGATTCTAATAACGGCAGTGTGGGGGCAGGCCCATGGCGGCCTGCCCCTTACCGTTGCCGGAAAGGAGGTTGTTGAATGTCCGATAACTGGGTTGTTCAAAATTTGCAAAATGCCCTCGACACCTGGAACAAGTACCTGTCCGAGATCTGGCAGCTCATCACCCAAAGCCCGGAACAGTTTAAGGGTGGCTCCATCTGGGGCGTCATTGTCAACATCCACGACGCGGTGCGGGCCATTGGCCTTGCGCTTTTGGTGCTGTTCTTTGTAGTGGGCGTCATGCGTACCTGCGGCAGCTTTGCCGAGGTAAAGAAACCGGAGCACGCCTTAAAGCTGTTTATCCGGTTCGCCATTGCCAAAGGTGTCGTGACCTATGGGCTGGAGCTGATGATGGCCCTCTTTAATATCGTCCAGGGCCTCGTTTCAACAATAATGAACGCGGCGGGCTTTGGAACCGCGCAGCAGACGGTTCTCCCCCAGGAGATTGTCACGGCGGTGGAAAGCTGCGGCTTTTTCGAGAGTATCCCCCTCTGGGCGGTGACGCTCATTGGCGGGCTGTTTATCACGATATTGTCTTTCATTATGATAATGACCGTCTACGGGCGGTTTTTTAAGCTCTATTTATACACGGCCATCGCGCCGGTGCCCCTGTCCACCTTCGCCGGGGAACCGACCCAAAACGTGGGCAAGAGTTTTATCAAGAGCTATGCCGCCGTGTGTCTGGAAGGGGCCATCATTGTGCTGGCCTGTATCATCTTTTCCCTGTTCGCGGCGGCCCCGCCTGCTATTGACCCCAATGCGGCGGCAGTCACCCAGGTGTGGAGCTATATCGGGGAGCTGGTCTTTAATATGCTTGTCCTCGTGGGCGCGGTGAAAATGGCCGACCGCGTGGTGCGCGAGATGATGGGCCTGTAAAGGAGGAAAAGTCAATGGACGATACAAGAAACGAGGTTTGCCGCAAGGTGCTGGAAACGCCTCTTGAGGACATCCGGGAGGATGTGTTCTTCCGCGCCGACAATTTCCAGAATGAGCCGTGGTACGATGAATTTATGATCTACCGCAATCTGGGCGTTTGCCAGCCCAAGCCGGAACACGTCCTGGAGGTGCAGAAGGCGCTGAAAGTCATGGGCTATCCCACCCACGCTGCCGAGCGGAACGGGAAAACCTATCTTCTCCCCGGCGAAAAACAGCCCGAAAGCACAAAGACGTTGAGGGAGGAATGGAAAATGGCGCGGCTGGAGGAACAGAAAGAAGCTGCCTCTCGGCTGTTTTAGAAATCTTCCCGGCAAAAGGGCCGGGAGCGTTAAGAAACGGAGGGATATGTTTTGAACATGAGCAAAGAAAAGCTGATGAGGCTTGCCGGGCGCGCCCTAAAGCGTACCGAATCCTATCAATGGAACCGGGGGCTGGATGTGCCGGATGAGGAAAACTACAAAATCGACTATCTGCTGGTCAAGGGCAGCAAGGCTTCCCCGGAGGACGTGATAGCCTATGCGTCCTTTGAGGACGATATGGTGCGGTTCCATCCGCTGCGGGAAAACGACCAGCCTTTTGCGCATTACGGCGAGTGCTTCACTTACGATTCCGACCTGTTTGAGCCTTTGGAGCAAGGATATTCCCTGGCTTGTATGTCGCCGGAGGCCCATGCCTGCGCCTGGTATGAAATCGAAGATTTACAGGGCGGGATCGAACACCAGGCAGGTATGCAGAGCTATTTGCACTACTGCAAGCAGCACGGCGTTACCAGGGTGCAACTGGCCCGTCTGGCGGACTATGACGGCATGGATGTGATGAAGCTCTATGACCGGCAGGCTGTCAGAGGGGCGCAGGGCAAGCAGAAAAAAGAGTTTGAGCGATAACGGGAGGTGGCATTTTGGAAGTCAAGATCAACCGGGAAATCCGCAACTACACCGAATCCATGTTTTTCGGGCTGAGTATGCGGCAGTTCATCTTTTCTGTCCTCGCCTGCAGCGTGGCCGTGGGCCTTTACTTTATCCTGCGCCCCTACTTTGGGGTGGAAACCCTGTCCTGGATGTGCATTTTGGGGGCGGCCCCCTTTGCCATGCTGGGGTTCATCACCTATCACGGTATGACGGCGGAACAATTTATCTGGGCGTGGCTGCGCTCGGAAATGCTGGAGCCGAAGGAGTTTAAGTTCGAGGACAGCAACTACTACTATGCGGCCCTGAAAGATACCATCGAGGAGCTGCAAACCGGGCGGCCCGGCAAGAAGCGCCGGAAGGAGCCGAAACACTTTAGCAAACGGAAGGAGGCCAAGCATGATTAAGACCATCAAAACCATGTCCAAGCAGGAAAAGGAGCGTTACACCGTCCCCCGGAAGGTGCAGGATGTGATCCCCGTCCGCCGTATCTGGCCGGACGGCATCTTCCTTGTGGGGAACAAGTTCTCCAAAACCTATAAATTCAGCGACATCAACTATCTGGTGGCCAGCCGCGAGGACAAGGAATCCATGTTCCTCACCTATTCGGAGCTGCTCAATTCCCTGGATTCCGGTGCGGTGACGAAAATCACCATCAATAACCGCCGTATGAATCAGGCCAACTTTGAAACGTCCATCCTCATGCCCATGCAGGGGGATTTCCGGGATGAGTACCGGGGGGAATATAACCAAATGCTGCTGGATAAAGCCACCGGAGCCAACGGCATTATGCAGGAAAAGTATATCACCATCTCCGTGGTGAAGAAGGATATTGAGGAGGCCCGCGCCTATTTTTCTCGTGTGGGAGCCGACCTGATTTCCCACTTTGCGGCCCTTGGCTCCAAGTGCGTGGAGCTGGACGCCACCGAGCGCCTGCGTATCCTGCACGACTTCTACCGCCAAGGCGAGGAATCCGAGTTTGTTTTCAATGCCCGTGAGATGATGAAGCGGGGCCACAGCTTCAAGGACTATATCTGCCCGGACGGGATCGAAAAAAAGAGCGACTATCTGAAGCTGGGCGGCAAGTTCTGCCGGGTGCTGTTCCTCAAAGACTACGCCTCTTATATTAAGGATAACATGGTGACGGAGCTTACCGATTTCAACCGAAATCTGATGTTCTCCATCGACATTGTGCCGGTTCCCACGGATGAGGCCGTGCGGGAGGTGGAAAACCGCCTGCTGGGTGTGGAAACCAACATCACCAACTGGCAGCGCCGCCAGAACGCCAACAACAACTTCTCTGCTGTGGTCCCCTACGATATGGAATTGCAGCGCAAGGAAAGCAAGGAGTTTTTGGATGACCTCACCACCCGCGACCAGAGGATGATGTTCGCGGTGATGACCCTGGCCATCACCGCCGACACCAAGGAGCAGCTTGACAGCGATACCGAAGCGGTGCTTTCCGTGGCGCGAAAGCACATGTGCCAGCTTGCGGTGCTCAAGTTCCAGCAGCTTGATGGCCTGAACACCGCCCTGCCCATCGGGGTGCGGAAAATCAACGCCTTCCGTACCCTCACCACGGAATCCCTGGCCGTATTCATCCCCTTCAAGGTCCAGGAGATCCAGGATAAGGGCGGCATTTACTTTGGAGAGAACGCCATTTCCCACAACCTCATCATGTGCAACAAAGCAAATCTTCTGAACCAGTCGGCGTTCCTGTTGGGTGTGCCCGGTTCGGGCAAATCGTTCAGCGCCAAGGAGCTGATCGCTTTTCTCATTCTCAATACCGCCGATGATGTGTTGATCTGCGATCCGGAAAACGAATTTGGTGCGCTGGCGGCAGCTTTGGGTAAGGAAACGGCAACCGTCATTCATATGGCGGCGGGCGGCAAGGATCGCTTGAACGCCATGTATATGGTGGACGGCTACGGCGAGAACAACCCCATCGTGGAGAAATCGCAATTCATCATGTCCCTTGTGGAGCAGATCGACAAGGCAGGTGTCGGCCCGCAGCAGAAATCCATCATCGACCGCTGCACGGCGCTGGTGTATCAGGATGCCGAGCGGACGGGCAAGCCCGCTACGCTCTGTGACCTGCGAAACAAGCTGCTGGAACAGCCCGAAGAAAAGGCAAAGGAGATCGCCTTGTCGCTGGAGCTTTTCACCACCGGCTCCCTGGATATTTTCGGCCACGAAAGCACCGTTGACCTCGACAAGCGCATCGTCGTATTCGATATTCACGGTCTTGGTGAGCAGTTGAAGCCGACGGGACTGCTGGTGATCACCGACACCATCCTCAACCGTGTCACCCTCAACTGGAAAAAGGGCAAGCGCACTCACATCTTTATCGACGAATTTCATGTCGTTTTTGAAAACGAACAGAGCGGCATTTTCTTCAATTCCGCATGGCGGCAGTTCCGTAAGCGCAACGGTTATCCCACCGCCATCACACAGAATGTGGAATACCTGCTGGACTCCGTGCAGGCCAGCACGATGCTCTCCAACTCCGAGTTCGTGGTCATGCTCAATCAGGCGTTCTCCGACCGTGCCAAGCTCTCGAAGCTCCTGAATATCTCCGACGAGCAGATGAGCTATGTCACCAACGCCGACGCTGGCTGCGGGCTGATCAAGTACGGCTCGGCGCTGGTGCCGTTTATCAACCGTTTTCCCAAAGATACCGAGCTTTACCGCTTGATGACGACGCGCCCCGGCGAGGGTGTATTCGGCAGCGGAAACGCATCTTAATAGGAGGTCATATATGAAAAGCAAATACCTGATGATCGGGGCGGCCGTATGTGCCGCCCTTTTCCTTTTCTCCGGCATCATGCTCTGTCGGCAGTATGCAGACAAAAAGCAGAGCGCCGAAGCCTTTGAACAAATCGCCGCACTGGTGGAAACCGAACCGACACCCGCCAACACGCCGCCGGAAACCGAGCCGCTGCCGGAGCTGACGGCATTTGAAAAGTACCGGGCAGTGCAGGAGCAGAACAGTGACTTTGTGGGCTGGCTCTCCATCCCCGGCACGAACATCGACTATCCCGTGATGCAGACTGTGGACAAGCCGAATTTCTATTTGAAACGAGGCTTTGACAAACAGTACAGCGACTACGGTGTGCCCTATGTGCAGGAAAACTGCGACCTTGCACTCTCCGACAACTGCGTGATCTACGGCCATCACATGAACAACGGCAGTATGTTCTCCGATCTGTGCAAGTACGAGAGTGAGGATTTCTACCAGGACCACAAGACCATTCATTTTGATACGCTGGACAGCTTTGGCGAGTATGAGGTAATCGCCGCATTTAAGACGGTGGCCTACTCAGAGCAAGGCTTCAAGTATTACCACTTCGTCCGGGCCGAACAGGAAGAAGATTTTGACGAGTTTATTGCCAAGTGCAAGGAACTGGCGCTCTATGACACGGGCGTGACTGCGGAATACGGCGACCAGCTCATTACCCTTTCCACCTGCGAGTATTCCCGAACCAACGGGCGGATGGTGGTTGTCGCCAAGCTGCTGGAGGAATAAGGGCGGCCCCGCCCGGGGAAGGAGGTGAAGCCCATGGGCAAGGGTATAAAAACAAGAGTTTCTGCGAAAAAAGGCATTAAAGCGATTGATAAAGCGGCGGTTGCTTCTGAACGGATGAAGGAGGCATATATCCGCACCAAGGATAAGGCCGACCACAGCCTGTATGCGGAGGAAAGCTCTCCTGGTGAATATGCGTCCGACCGCCTTTCCGCTGGGGTGGATAACGTCACCCATGAAGCGGTTCACCAGTTTGATAAACAGGGCCGCAGAGGGGTTCAGACGACTAAGGAGAATATCTCCCAGCTCAAGGAGAAAATCCAAAAGCGGAAAGCCGCAGCCGAACAGCCGAAAAAACAAGCGGAGAAACAGGCGGCTCAGCAGGCTGGGCAGCCCGCCACACGCTGGAGTGGCCGTCAGGCAGCCGATACGGTTTCCGAGCCGGCCAAGGCGGTCCGTCAGGAGCGCGGGGCCATCAAGACCCTGGACCGCGGCAAGAAAGGCATTAAGACAGTGGACAGGGGCCGAAAAAACATCAAGCAGGCTTCTTCCACGGCCAAGGGAACCATAAAAACCACCAGCAAATCCATTAAGACGGCGGAAAAGACTGCCAAGGCCAGTATCAAGACCAGCCAACAGGCGGCTAAAGCTGCCCAGCGGACTGCCCAGGCCACGGCGCGGGCGGCCAGGGCTGCAGCTCATGCCGCCCGCATAGCGGCTCGAACTGCGGTAGTTGCGGCAAAGGCAGCGGTCAAGGCTACGGTTGCGGCGGTGAAAGCCATCATTGCAGCCACCAAGGCGCTGATTGCCGCCATCGCTGCCGGGGGCTGGATCGCCGTGCTGGTAATTATTGTAATCTGCCTCATCGGTATGATTATCGGCTCCTGCTTTGGGATTTTCTTTTCCGGCGAGGATTCCGGCACCGGGCAGACCATGCAGACTGCTGTACAGGAGATCAATACAGATTACCAGGAGAACCTGGATGAGATCAAGACGTCCCACAGCTATGATGTGTTGGAGATGTCCGGTTCCCGCGCTGTGTGGAAAGAGGTATTGGCGGTTTACGCCGTCAAAACCACCACCGATTCGGACAACGCCCAGGAAGTGGCCACCATGGATGATGAGAAGCTAGAGCTGTTAAAGGACATCTTCTGGCAGATGAATGAGATCTCGTCCAGCACGTCCACCCAGACGGAAACAGTGATTGAAACATCCGATGACGGCAACGGCAATATCGTGGAAACGGAAACCACGGTCACGCAAACCTATCTGTATATCACTGTCAGCCACAAGACTGCGGAGGAAATGGCCAACCAGTTCGGCTTTAACGAGGACCAGCGGGAACAGATGGCGGAACTTTTAGCCGATGAGAACAATTCCCTTTGGTCCCAGGTGCTTTACGGCATTACCGGAGGGGATGGCGAAATCGTCACGGTGGCGCTCTCCCAGGTGGGCAATGTTGGCGGCGAACCGTACTGGAGCTGGTACGGCTTTGGCAGTCGTGTGGAATGGTGCGCCTGCTTTGTAAGCTGGTGCGCCAATGAGTGCGGTTATATCGAAGCCGGCGTGATCCCGAAGTTTGCGGCCTGCGCGTCCCAGGGTGTTCCCTGGTTCCAGGAGCGTGGGCTGTGGCAGGATAACAGCTATGAGCCGCGCCCCGGCGACATCATCTTTTTTGACTGGGATGATGGAGGCCAAGACGGTTCTTCCGACCATGTGGGGATTGTGGAGAAGGTGGAGAATGGCCGCGTCT
>OJSP01002085.1_pt1 | contig 18074 bp, 8 predicted proteins | sample 1599561 | NCBI WGS metagenome assembly OJSP01 (sample SAMN04168659, study PRJEB22393) | human gut metagenome | biome: human gut microbiome; feature: stool | host: Homo sapiens | collected 2014-05-12
CCACCCGCTTGAATAAGGGGGCATACTCCATAAGAAGGGATATATTTCCCAATGTATGATCCTCACGCAATCCGGTAGCTCCTAATATGAGAACTTCTCGATAGCCTTGGGCATGGGCGAAGCGGATGGATTTGGAGAGGTCGTTGATCTCTTGGTCCTCTACATGGTGGATTTGGTCTGCGTAGCGTTTGCGCAGGTCGGCCATGAATTCGTCGAACTTCTCCGACAGGAGCATTTCGGCCGGGTTGGGCGGTTGCAGACCGGCGAAGATGATGTCGAGATTCTCGTGCAGGCCGCTCTGGAAGACGATGTCGTTGAGGTTGGCGATCGTTCCGGAGATGTAGCCCGATACGCCGTTTCGGTTGTCGCGCTGACCCATCTGTTTGGAGAGAGTGCGGCGGCGCAGGTCGAGGTCGACGATGACTACCTTCTTGTCGGCCAGGGCGAGCGTCATGGCCAGGTTCGTCGTGACGAAGGTCTTGCCCGCATGGGGATTCGACGAGGTGACCATGATGATCTGCAACTTGCCCGACTTGACGCTCATGAAGCCCAGGTTCGAACGGATCAGCCGGAATGCCTCCGAGACGCTGTCGCGGCCGTTGTCGCGCACCACCACCGATCCCTGCCGGGTCGAACCGTGGTATTCGGGGATGTCGCCGAGGAACGGAATGCTCAACTTGTCCTCGATGTCCTTGCGGCCGCGGATGGTGGTGTCGAGAATCTCCATCAGGTAGATGATGCCGAACGGCGTGGCCAGACCGAACAGCAGTGCGATGAAGAGGATGATGACCGAGCGGGGCGCCACGGGGGTGCTGCTGCCGTAGGCCGGATCGATGATCCGGGCGTTGTTGTCGGCGATGGCCTTGGTCAGTTCATTCTCCTCGCGTTTGTTCAACAGGTAGAGGTACAACTCCTCCTTGATACGCTGCTGGCGGGTATTGTCGAGCAGTTCGGTGCTCTGGCGGGTCGCCGAAGCGATGCGCGTGCGGGCGAGGCTCTCCTCGCGGCGGATGTTGTTCAGCTGGATTTCGAGCGTCGAGATATGCGATTGGAGCGAGGCGATGATCGCCCGCCGCAGCGCGGCCAGCTCGCTGTCGAAATCCTGGATGACGGGGCTGTTGCTCGATGCGTTGCCGGCGAGTTTGTCGCGGCGGAGCATCAGCTCGTTGTAGTTCTTGATCTGGTCGGAGATCGACACGTTGGTGATGGCGACGTTGGCCGGGATCAGGTCGCGCAGCTTGGTGTCGTTGAGCAGATAGTCGCGGATGTACTGCGCCATGCTGATCTGGTTCTCCACCGAAAGACCTGCGGTTTTGAATTGCGAACTCTCGGTCAGGCTTTGCGTGGCCTGCGCCGTGATGTCGTACATCTCGTTGTCTTTCTTATAGGTGGAGATCTTGCGGTCTACGGCGTCCAGCTCCGAACCGATGATGCGCAGCCGCTTGTCGATGAAGTCGGCCGTGTAGTCGGCGATACGGTTCTTGTCGTTGATCGACTCGTCGTTATAGCGGGCGATGAGCGTGTTGATGACGTCCTCCGCACGGCGGGGAATGTTGTCGTCGAGCGAAATGGAGATGGCGTTGGCCTGCTTCTCGACCAACTCGATGGCGATTCGCTTGTTGTAACCCGAGGCCACGCTGCTCACGATCTGTTTGCTCACCGAAATCGGGTCGCCGAAGTAGTCGTCGGACATGTAGAGCGTCGGCGTCACGACGAGCAGTCCGCACGGCGTGGTGATCGTGTCGTTGAACCGCCCCGTCATCTCGACCTCGTAGATCTCCGAATCCTTGTCCTTGTCGGAATCGGCCGAGGTGCGGTTGACGAACCTCGTGAGCGAGAACTTCTCGTTGTCGACGGGGGTCAGTTCGAACGCCAGCGCCTGCCGCTCGTTGTCGTCGATGAAGGTGACGTCGATCGGCGAACGGCGGTAGAGGTTCTCGGTGCGCAGCCCGTGTTTGACGACGTAGTTGACGTGCAGGTTGAGCCGCCGTACCACTTCGGTCATCAGGTTGCGCGATTTGAGCACGATGATCTCGTTGTCGACGTTGCGGCGTGCCGTGGCTCCCAGCAGGTCGCCGAAGGCGGCGATATCCGTTTCGCTCCCCTTCTTGCCGTCCTTGATGAGGATCGTAGCCGTGCGGTTGTAGACTTTCGGCGCCGTGTAGATATAGAAAAGCGCGCACGAAAGGCAGACGACCGTCGACAACAGGAACCAGAACCAGTTGCCGATGACCATTTGTATGAGGTCGTGGATCGAGAAGTTGATGCTGTCCTCGTTCCCTTCCGCAGGGACGTTGTTTACATTGCGATTTTCTTCCATGAAAAACTGGCGATTATTAGCGGGTGATGGTGACGAGGAGCGTCGCCACGGAGACGGCTACCGAAACGAGTGAGATGTAGAACGAACGGTTCTGGTTGATTTCGCCCGCCTGCGCCTTGTATTTGTTCGGCGTGACGTAGACGACGTCGTCCTGTTGCAGATAGAAGTAGGGCGACGTGAGGATGTCCGGGTTTTTGAGGTCGAAATAGTGCACCGTCCTCATGCCGTTCTCTTCGCGGATCAGCGCCACGTTCTCGCGCTGGCCGTAGATCGTCAGGTCGCCGGCCATGGCCAGGGCGTCGAAGAGCGAGATGCGGTCTTTGGTGATGGAGAACTGCCCGGGGCGGGCGACCTCGCCCAGGACGGAGAATTTCACGTCGGCGAACTGGATGATGACGATCGGGTCGTGCACCATCCCGTTTTCGCGGATCGTGTTTTCGATCTTTTTGGCAAGCTCGTTGCGCGTGAGTCCGTCGCAATCGATCTCGCCGATGATCGGCAGCTGGATTTTGCCCTCTTTGTCGACGGTGAGGATTTGGAGGTTTCCGTTCGAGGAACTCGAATAGGAGGAGAGTCCGTTGAGCGAGTTGTAGGAGGATGCCGCGTTGAACGGGGCTGCCAGTTCGGGGTCCTTGCTGTTGATGGTCACCGTGAGCCGGTCGAGCGGTTTGATGCGGATCTGGTAGTCCTGTTCGATGGCGGTCGGAATGTCGGTCTGTACCTGCTGGATGTAGGCCGCGCGTTTGTTGGTGGCGCACGATGCCAGCAGCAATGCGCCGAGTATGAAAATCCCGAGATGTTTCATGGGTTTTATGTCGACTTAATCTTTAATGTTTTGAATGGTTGCGCAAAGATATTACTTTTTTTCCGATAATCCGCCGCGGGAAGGGTTGAAAAGTAAAATATTTCGGATGTTGCCGAATTTTCCTATTTTTGCGGTCTGAATCGGATAAAAATGGACGAAACGACACATATTCCGCATCCCGCATGGAGTTATCCTGCGGTGATCTATGAATTGAACGTGCGGCAGCTGACGCCCGAAGGGACTTTCGCCGCCGCCGAAAAACATCTCCCCCGCCTGCGCGAGCTGGGCATCGACGCCGTGTGGCTGATGCCGATCCACCCGATCGGCGAGACGAACCGCAAGGGGACGCTGGGCTCCTACTACGCCGTGCGCGACTACTGCGGCGTCAATCCCGAATTCGGGACGATGGCCGATTTCGACCGCTTCGTGTCGACGGCGCACGGGCTGGGGCTGAAAGTGCTGCTCGACTGGGTGGCCAACCACACGGCGCGCGACGCGCGGTGGGTGACCGAGTGTCCGGCCGACTGGTACGAGCGCGACGCGGCGGGCGAGCCGGTCGTGCCCAACGGCTGGGACGACACGGCCAAGCTCAACTACGCCAACCGAGCCGTGTGGCAGGGGCAGATCGACGCCATGCGCTTCTGGCTCGCGGAGCACGGCGTGGACGGGTTCCGCTGCGATATGGCCATGCTGGTGCCCACGGCCTTCTGGCAGGAGGCTGCGGCGCAGCTGCGCGAAGTGAAGCATAATCTCTTCATGCTGGCCGAAGCCGAGCAGGCGGATCTTTTCGACCGTGCGTTCGACGCCTGCTATGCGTGGGAGTTCCACCATATCGTCAACGACATCGCGCAGGGACGTCGCCGCGTGTGGGATCTGCGCAACTACCTTTACGCCGACCGCGACCGTTATCCGCGTTCGGCCATGCGGCTGATGTTCACCTCCAATCACGACGAGAATTCGTGGAACGGCAGCGAGTTCCGCCGGCTGGGCGATGCGGCCGGAATCATGGCCGCGCTGACGTTCGTGCTGCCGCAGTCGATGCCGCTCGTCTATACGGGGCAGGAGTTCGGCTACGACCATTCGTTCGCCTTCTTCGACCGCGATCCGATGGTCGATCCCCGTCCGGGGCGCTTCACGGAGCTGTACCGGCTGCTGTGTCTGTTGAAGCACCGCAACCGCGCGTTGCAGGCGGGCGAGCGGGGCGGTTCGTTCGTCGAGATCGAGAACAACGCCAAGGATTGCCTGATGACTTTCGTGCGCGAGGTGGAGGGCAACCGCGTACTCTGCGTGATGAACCTCTCGCCCTATACGATCCACGCCGATTTCAATACGGGCATCTATCAGGGCGAATACGCCGATGCGCTGACGGGCAACCGGATCGTCGTGCCTTATCGCGTCGAGCAGGATATGGCGCCGTGGAGCTACCGGATTCTGATTCGGGAGTGATCCGGTCCGGGGCTTGTCGTGCATCGGTTCGGGTTTTGCGACGGGCGCCCGAATCGCTCGGAGAGGGCTTGGCGGTTCGGAAAATTCGAGCTATCTTTGAGACGATGATACGCAATCTCCTCCTGTTGGTCTGCCTGTGCGCGTGGCTGCCCGCCGCGGCGCATCCCTACGCGGTGGAACAGATCGAAAACGTGCAGTCGGCCGACCGCACGCGCTTCACGTCGAATCCCGACGGGATTCTCTCGCAGGCGGCCGTGGCGCGCATCGACTCGATCTGCTACGGCCTGCGCCAGCGCGGTGCGGCGCAGGTGGCCGTGGTGGCCGTCGACGCCATTGCGGGCGGCGATCCCTTCACGTTCGCCTACGAGCTCTTCTCGAAGTGGGGCGTCGGCCGCCGCGAGGACAGCAACGGCGTGGGCATCCTGCTTGTGAGGGAACAGCGCGAAATCCGCTTCGTGACGGGGCGCGGCGTCGAGGGCGTGCTGCCCGACGCGCTCTGCAAACGCATCCAGACGAATTATATGTTGCCCGCCTTCCGCGAAGGCGACTACGACCGCGGCATGGTGCGCGGCGTCGAAGCCGTGGCGGCCGTGCTCGCGGGCAGCGAACTCGAAACGGGCGTGCCGGACGCCGTTCCGCAGGAGGACGACACACCCTGGTGGGTGATCGCGCTGATCGTAGGCGGATGCGTCGCCGTGCCGCTGGTGGCCGTCGTGCGTATGCTGCGCTGTCCGCGCTGCAAGCGGTGGTTCGCGCTGCGGTCGCAGGGCGAGCGGATCGTGCTGCGTGCCGAGGGGTGGCGCATGGTCGAACAGACGCTCGTCTGCCGCCGTTGCGGCGAGACGATCCGGCGTCGCCGCAGGGAAGCCGACGGCAGCGACATCGGCGGCCGCGGCGGCGGAATGTGGATCGGAGGCCGGGGGCTCTTCGGCGGAGGTTTCGGCGGAGGACATGCGGGCGGCGGCTTCGGGGGCGGCAGCTTCGGAGGCGGCGGTGCCGGTTCGAAATGGTGAAAAGCAAAAAAGCGGCGGGCAGGTTAGTAACCTTGTCCGTTCGTCCGTATTAATTAACGTATTTAACAACGAAAACGAACCTTTTCGTTAGGCCGAGCGCCGAGCCGCACTTGTGCGGGCTATGCCGAGGCGAGAAAAGGAGCATGAAAGTGAACAACATGAAAAAGAGTCTTTGGATTGTCCTTGCGGTCGTTGCGGTGCTCGCCGTCTGGGGGTATTCGGTCTACAACGGCCTGGTCGAAAAGGAGGAGGCCGTACACGGTGCGTGGTCGAACGTCGAGACGCAGTATCAGCGCCGCTCCGATCTGATTCCCAATCTTGTCAATACGGTGAAGGGGTATGCCGCCCACGAGCAGCAGACGCTCGCGGCGGTGGTCGATGCGCGTTCGAAGGCGACTTCGATGAATGTCGACGCCGACGACCTGACGCCCGAACGGCTGGCGGCATTCCAGCAGGCGCAGGAGGGCGTGCGTTCGGCGCTGGGGCGTCTGATCGCCGTCGCCGAGAACTATCCCGATCTGAAAGCCAACAGCAATTTCCAGGAGTTGCAGGCGCAGTTGGAGGGGACGGAGAACCGCATCGCCGTAGCCCGCACGGCCTTCAACGAGAAGACGCAGGCCTACAACGTCGCCGTCCGCCGTTTTCCGGCCAATCTGGTGGCGGGAATACTCTCGTTCGGGCAGAAACCCTATTTCGAGGCGGACGACAGCGCTGCGCAGGCGCCCGAAGTCGCCTTCTGATACGACAAACTACTAACCCTGATTCGATATGAAACGATTTTTTCTGTTGACACTGGCCTCGGCGGCGCTTCTCGGCGCTTCGGCCGCACCGGTCAAAACCTATGAAGTGAAGAGTCCCGACGGTCGTCTGGCCCTCGTGCTCACGGCAGGCGAACGGCTGAGCTTTACGGTCGCCCGCGACGGGGAGACGCTGGTCGCCCCCTCCGAAATGGCGCTGACGCTCTCGACGGGCGAGGTGCTGGGCGAGTCGCCCCGGGTGCGCTCGGCACGGCGGCGTGCGGTGACCGAGACGATCGACGCGCCGCTCTACCGCCAGAGCCGTTTCGATGCGGCCTACAACGAACTCGACCTGCGCCTGCGCGGCGATTACGGCATCCTGGCCCGCGCCTACGACGACGGCGTCTGCTACCGCTTCTATACGGAGCGCGACGGCGAGCTGACGATCGTCGACGAGACGGCGCAGCTCAATTTCGAGGGCGATCCGTCGGCCTACATTCCCTATTCCAAAACGGAGATTCCGATGCGGACGTCGTTCGAAAATACCTACGAGTACGCGCCGCTGAGCAAGTTCCGGACGCAGACGGTGGCCTTCATGCCGGTGCTCGTCGATCTGGGAGAGCGGGGTTACGTGCTTTACACCGAATCGGACGTCGAGGCCTATCCGGGCGTCTACCTTACCTACGACAAGGAGGCCAGGGGGTTTGCGGCCCGTTTCGCGGAGTACCCGACCGAGACGTCGCTGACCAAACGCTTTCAGGACGTCGTGGAGCGGAGTGCCGACTACATCGCCCGCGTCGACGGCCGGCGCAGCTATCCGTGGCGCATCGTGGCCTACGCCGCGACGGTGACCGAACTGCCCGTGAACGACATGGTCTGGCAGACGGCCGAAGCGAGCCGCGTGGCCGACGCCTCGTGGGTGCGCGACGGCAAGATCGCATGGGACTGGTGGAACAACTGGGGCGTCTACGGCGTCGATTTCAAGTCGGGCATCAATACCGAAACCTATAAGTATTTCATCGATTTCGCCGCCGCCAACGGCATCGAGTACGTGGCGCTCGACGAGGGGTGGGGCGTGCGCGACGGCGACGTCATGCACGTCGTGCCGGAGATCGACCTGCCGGAGATCGTCTCCTACGCCCGCGAGAAGAAGGTGGGCATCATCCTGTGGGTGGTGGCCAAGGTGCTCGACGACAAGCTCGAGGAGGCGTGCCGCTACTATTCGGAGCTGGGCGTCGCGGGCTGGAAGGTCGACTTCATCGACCGGCAGGACCAGGCGGCCGTGGAGCGTGTCTACCGCATCGCCGACGCTGCGGCGCGCTACCGCATGATCGTGGATTTCCACGGCGTCTACAAGCCCACGGGGTTGCAGCGCACCTATCCCAACGTCGTCAATTTCGAAGGGATCTTCGGGCTGGAACAGCTCAAATGGACGGACAAGACGGCCGCCGACATGCCGGCCTACGACTGCACCTTCCCCTTCATCCGTCAGGTGGCCGGCCCGGTCGACTACACGCAGGGGGCGATGCGCAACGCTTCGCGCAAGAATTTCCGTGCGGTCAACAACCATCCGATGAGCCAGGGCACGCGCGCCCATCAGGTCGCGACCTACGTCGTCTTCGATTCGCCGCTGGTGATGCTCTGCGATTCGCCGACGGCCTACGAGAAGGAGCCTGAGACGCTCGACTACATCGTGCGCTTCCCGACGCGCTTCGACCAGACGCTGATTCCCGCCGGCGAGATCGGCCGCTACATCGTCACGGCACGGCGTGCGGGCGACCGCTGGTACCTGGGTGCGCTGACGAACTGGGATGCCCGCGAGGTGGAGGTGAAACTCGATTTCCTGGGCGACGGACGGTGGAAGGCGCGCATCTTCCGCGACGGCGTGAATGCCGACCGCTACGGCGAGGATTACCTCTTGGAGGAGCGGACGGTGACGGCGGCCGACAGCCTTGCGATGCCGATGGCCCCCGGCGGCGGTTACGCCGTGCAGTTCGAACGGGTGCAGTGAGATGAAAGTACGGGGTGCTTCGACCGAAGCACCCCATACTTTTTGATTTTGATATTCGCGTCGGTTTCGCTATATTTGCTACTCGGTAAACGAAGTTCGGCGCAGCGGCGGTCTCCGGTTCGGGTTGTGTCGGATCGAGTAAAATCGGAACCGACCGATTATCCGCTAATCCTAAATGCTATTAATTCTATGAATCCTTTCCTTCTTGCTCTTTGTGCGGCCTCTCTGTCCGTGTCGAACGTCGCGGGGATGACTCCCGACGCTACGGTGCGTGTGGATGCTTCGAAGGTCGAGGCGAACGTCACGCCGTGGCTTTACGGCGCCTGTATCGAAGATGTGAACCACGAAATTTACGGCGGTCTCTACGACCAGCGCCTTTTTGGCGAGAGTTTCGAGGAACCGGTTCCCGATCCTGCGTTTGTCGACGCTTCGGTGCACGGCGGCTCCTGGACGCTCGTCGACGGCGAGATTCGCGCCGAAGTGTATCCCGAAATAACTTCCGAAGCCGAACTGATCCGAAATTTGCCTTCGGCGGCCGATGGCCTCGAAACCGAAATCCGTTTTCTTGCGGGTGGAAGCAAAGATTATGCAGGGTTCCTCGTGCGGGCGTCGGATTCGGACGAAGGACTGCTCGGGTATGAAATCCGTATGGCGGCCGACGGCCGGCGGATAAGAGTGGGCCGGCGCGGGAAACGGTTCGAACAGCTGGGGGAAACGGCTGCCGATTGCGATCCGTCGGAGTGGAACCGTCTGGGGCTGACGGTCGGTGACGGCCGCCTGTGTGCGACGCTCAATGGCAAGACTGTCCTGACGTTCGAGGATGCAGGTGCGAAGCCGGCGGGCCGCAAGGTGGCGCTGCGGACGAAGAACGCGCGGGTGGGATTCCGCGATGTGCGGATTTCGGACGGCGGCGGGAGGCGTATGCTGACTTTCCGCACGACGCCCGCTGTGGAGGTGAGCCGGCAATGGAGCGCTTTTTCGACCGGCGACGCCGAGGCTTCCTACCGCCACCTGACGGGCGACTCCTTCAACGGAGCTTGTGCGCAGCACATGGCCTTCGTTTCGGGTACGGGTACGGTGGGGCTTGCCAACGGAGGACTCAACGGCTGGGGAATCGCCGTGCGCGCAGGGCAGACTTTCGCGGGCCGGCTCTGGCTCAAAGGACGGGGCGAGGTGGTCGTGGCGTTGCAGAGCGCGGACGGGAAGCGGGAATATGCTTCGCGGCGTTTGACGGGACTCGGTGCCGAATGGCGGTGTTTTCCGTTCGAGCTGACCGCTTCGGCGACGGACGACAGGGCGCGTTTCGCGCTTCTGCTCGATCGTCCGGGCAGCATCGAGGTCGATCAGGCCTCGCTCATGTCGACGGGTGCCGATCGGTTTCGCGGCCTGCCGGTGCGCGGCGATATCGGCGAAGCGATGGTCGACGAGGGGCTGACCTTCCTGCGCTACGGCGGCACGATGGTCAATGCCGAGGGGTATCGGTTCAAGAAGATGATCGGTGACCGCGACCGGCGTCCTCCTTACCGCGGCCATTGGTATCGCTATTCGACCAACGGTTTCGGAATCGAGGAGTTTGTGCAATTCTGCGAAAAGGCCGGTTTTGAGGCGGCATTTGCCGTCAATATCGAGGAGACGCCGGAAGATATGGCCGACATGGTCGAATATCTGAACGGTCCTGCGGATTCGGAGTGGGGCCGCCGCCGGGCTGCGAACGGTCATCCCGAACCCTATGGAGTGAGATACATCGGCATCGGCAACGAGGAGGTTTTCTTCAACGGCGACAGAGGGGATGAATACGATCACTATGTCGAACGGTTCCTGCTGCTGCACGATGCGATCAAGGCGGTCGATCCTTCGGTGCAGCTCGTTGCGACGGCGTGGTGGCGGCCCGATTCGCCTCATATGGAGCGCACGTTCCGCGCGTTGGACGGGAAGGCCGATTTCTGGGATTATCATCCGTGGGCCAATCAGCTCTCGAGCGGCCGCAAGACGGGCCGGGAGTTGCAGCGGATGTACGAACTGTTTCACGAGTGGAATCCCGCGACGAAGATGCGCTGTGCGATCTTCGAAGAGAATGGAGACAGCCACGACATGTTGCGGGTCCTGGGGCATGTCACGATCCAGAACGCCGTGCGGCGCATGGGCGATTTCGTGCTGACTTCGTGTGCAGCCAATGCGTTGCAGCCCTACGGGCAGAACGACAACGGATGGGATCAGGGACAATTGTTTTTCACTCCTTCGCGGGTCTGGGGAATGCCTCCCTACCATGCGCAGCGGATGGCTTCGACATATCATCAGCCGTTGCTCGTCGGTTGCCGGACGACGGGTGCGGAGAAGGTGCTCGATGTGACGGCCACCCGCAGCCGGGATGCCGGACGTCTCGTGCTGCATATGGTCAACACGGGCGCCGAACCGTTGCGGGTGAACTTGCAGGTCGAAGGGTTCGGTACCGTGGCTTCGGCGCGTCGGATCTCGCTTGCCGGCGGTCTGAACGCTGTCAATACGCCGGAGGAACCGCAACGTGTCGTACCGCAGGAAGACGCGCTCGCGGCCTCTGCGGATCAAAGCTGTGAATTGGAGCCTTATTCCTATACGATCGTGGTGCTGGATCGTCGGTCGTAGCGTCGGGACCGAAAGAGGGGCGGGCGGATGTTTCGAAACATCCGCCCGCCCCTCTTTCGTGAATTACATCCGCCCCTTTTCGTCTCCGGCGCCGCTCTCGACCTTGCGGGCCTTGAACGACTTGCCGGTCTTGAAGCTGTAGTTGACCGTCAGTACGAAGCGGCGGTTACGCCGTGCAGTTCGAACGGGTGCAGTAATCTCCGACCGACGATACGGGGAGCGCTTTCGGGCGCTCCTCTTTCGTTTGCGGTACGGGATACAGAAGGGGGGGCCGTCCGGCGATCGGACGGCCCCCCCCCTTGCATTCGTACAGTCGGGTGCGTCACTCCTCGAGCCAGCTGCCCAGCTCGGCGTAGATCTTGTCGGCGATGAACTTCATCGCTTCGGAGCTCGGGTGGCACCCCTTGCCCGTGGCGGGGTTGTAGTCGTGCTTGGGCATGTAGGTCTGGTCGTTGAAGCCGTTCACGGCGTAGAGGTCGACGCAGCGGGCGCCGTAGTGGCGGGCGATGGCGAGCGTCGAGCGTTCGATGCCCGTCGAGAGGTAGTCGCCGATGATGCAGACGATCTTGACGTCGGGATAACGCTCTTTCAGCAAGCGAAGCAGTTTGATGTAGGCCGTGCAGAAGGTCGTGTCGTCGAGCGCTTCGATCTCGGCGCGCGTCGCGGCCGCGTCGGCTGCGGCGAACAATTCGGCCAGCGCCGCCTCCGACGGTGCCTCGGCGCTTTGGATCGGAAGGCCCGGAGCGAGCGGGTCGACGTTGTGCGCGTAGTCGTTCGTGCCGCCGTGGATGAGCACGATATCGGGCTGCCCCACGCCGCCCTGTGCGATGAAGCGGGCGCAGAAGTCGTTGCCGTACCATGCCTGGGAAGCGTAGGCCGGATCGGTCGTGCGGGCGACGGCCGTGCCGGAGAAGGAGATGTTGCGCTCGATGCGGGCGTCGGACATCAGGTCGTGGGCCAGCCGGTACCAGTAGGTTTGCGACACGGAGGTCAGATCGTGGTCCGAGGTCGGATAGTGGCATGAATAACCCGACGGTACGAAACCTCGGAAGGTCGAAATCGAGTCGCCTATAACGCTGATGCGCTTGGTCTTGCTCACGGGCAGCAGGGTGGTCATGCCTTCGATGACGGGGTATCCGTCGGCGTCGAGCGTCCAGTTTTTCAGTGTGCGGCCGCAAGTGCCCTCGTAAGCGGCGACAGCGGCATTGAGGTCGGCCAGCAGCGTCGACATCTCTCCGTAGGCCTTGACGGTCGCTGCGTCCGCCTTGGTGAGATTCGAAATTCCCGGACCGGCCTGCGTGCTCGGGTCGAAATAACAATGTTTGAGTGAGGTGATCGTATAGCTGCCGCTGTGGATTTTGGCGTAGATGCCGCCGCAGTAGATGGAGGTCGAGGGTTCGCCGTCGGTCAGGAAGCCGTTCCTGCCGATGGTCGAGTAGAGTCCGTAGAGTTCGACGGCTGTCGGCGAGCCGTTCTGGAAACCGAGGATACCCGACAGCGTGTTGTTGGCCGAGGGATAACCGCCTGCCTTGCCTACGGTCTTGACGGTTTGGACGCGCGATGCGCAGTTGACGATGTGGGCTTTGCCCGTTCCGACTTGCAGCCAGCCGACCAGACCGGTTGCGAGCGTATAGCCGTTGGAACCGTTGTTGCCCGTCGCCTCGACCTCGCGGCCGGCGTAGATGCTGTTGACGATGTCGACGATGCAGACCGCGTCGTTGCATTTGGCGTATCCGCAGATACCGCCCACGCTGTGCTGTCCGCGGCAGTTGCCGTAGGCGATGCAGCCGTCGACGGCGGTTTCGCCTTTCGATACGATGTAGCCCACGATACCGCCCACCTGATGCAATGAGGAGCTGACGTCGCCGTAGCTCTGGCAGTTCTCGATGAAACTGTCGCCGTAGGAGGTGATCGAACCGGATATACCGCCTGTATTGTAGCCGTATCCCGTGACGGATTCCCGCGACGTGCAGTTCCGCACGATCGATGTGTGCTCCGCTGTGGCGGTTCCCTGATAGCCGGCGATGCCGCCGACGTTATCGGCTCCGAATACCATGATGTCGGTTTCGCAATCTTCGACGACGGCTGTCATATTGCTTCCGTCGTCGGCGTTTTCCTCGTTGGCTTGCAGCGCCCCGACGATGCCGCCCGTGTGATCGCCCTTCGACGAGAGCGAGGCCGAGGCAGCGATCGTGCAGCCGGAGATCTTGCCCGAAGTGAGATGTCCCGCGATTCCGCCGACATAATTGCCGTTGTAGGCCGACGCTTTGCCGCCCACCGTACAGTTCTCTATCGTCGAATTGTGACGGGCGCGGCCGACGATGCCGCCGAGGAAGTGAGTTTCGGCATCGATCGTGGCCGCGGCGTCGACCGTGCAGTCCGATATCTTCGTCCCGCTCGTGTAGCCGGCCATGCCGCCGATCTGTGCCAGCGCGCGAATAGAGCCTTTCAACGTGCAGCCTGCGATCTCGGAGTCGAGCGCGTAGCCGATGATACCGCCGACGTCGCTGACGGCATATCCGTCGAACTCCGTTTCGGCCGTTCCGACGAGCGATCCTTCAAACGTGCAGCCGCGGATCACGCTTTGTTTCGCCACGCCGGCCACACCGCCTGCATGGAGTCCGGAAGCCGAGTATTCGCACTCTTCGAGATGGATGTCCTTCACGGTCGCTCCGTCCAGATAACCGAACAGACCGCAGGCGCCGGATTCGCAGTTTGTCAGCGTGAAATTGCCGATCGTGTGGCCTCCGCCGTCGTAAACGCCCCGGAACGGCGATTGTTCGCTGAGTCCGATCGGTTGGATCGCGATCTGAGCCATGTCGATGTCGGCAATTTGGAGGTAATGTTTGTCGGCGAATTCGGCGTATTCGCCGCCGTCGCTGTTGCAAAGAGCGATCAGTCGTTGCAGGTCTTCTGCCGTCGCCACCTGATAGGGGGCTTCGGCGGTTCCTTCGCCGTTCCAGCCGTCGATGGATTCTCTGGCTGCGGTCGAAAGGTTTATGCTCGCATCGTAGCAGGCGTTACGTTTCATTTCGCATTGGAACGGCTGCGTGTACACGGCTTTTTCGGTGGTTACGGAGAGGGTCCCGTCGTAGGTGCCCGGAGCGAGTATCATGTAAATGTCTTTGGCGCTCTCCTGCGACGACGGGACGGCGTAAGGAATGGAGAGCTGGGTTTTTGCCGTGCGGGAGGCGAGTCCTGTCACGATCAGCGACGCCTCGTCACTCAGCCCGGTCAGATCCAGTTTAAATGCACCGGCCATCGGCGTATTCTCGTCGGCGAAAGCGATCGATTGCACCTTCTCGTCTCCGTACTGTCCGTCTGCGAAGACCTTTGCGCGCAGAATTCCTCCCAGCACGTGCATTTGCAGGGCGGGTATCTCAGAGAGGGACTCGGCGTCGAGTCTTTGCGGATAGGAGACCATTGGCAGGTTCGCGATGTCGAATGCGCCGGCTTCGGACTGCGACTGTACGGCAGCGATCGACAGCGCCACGTTTTTCGCATCGTTGGACGAATTGTCTTTCGTGTAGGGAAAATAGGCATGGAGCTTGTCGCCGGTTTCGGCGCGGTTGACGTGGAATGCGATCGAGCTTGTGCCATCGTTCGTTGTGACGGAGGCTTCGGCATTGAGCGTCGGTGCCGACGATACGGCGTAGACTCCGATCCTGTCGCCGCTTTCCCACGAGTGTCTGTCGTCCGTCGACGATCCGAGAGCCGCCGTCAGGTCGGATTCGACGATGCAGGTCAGGTCAACGCCTCCGCTTTTCGGTTGTTCGACGGGGGCGTCGTCCGTGCAGGCACCGAGTGCCAGTGCCAGCGTCGCAGAACAGGCGAACAGCCTTCCGATAAGACCGCTCCGGCGTTTTGCTGTCCGGACGGTCTTGTTTCGGAAGTTCTCTCTGCGAACGTCGTGTCTGTCGCTGCCGACCGTCGTGTGGCGGATTCCTGCCGTGTAGTCGGGCTTTTTGATCTCTTCTCGTTTCATAAATTTGTAGTTTGAGGTTCGATGTGTCGAAAGGTTTTCATTATGAATATACACGCCGGCGGATAAAAACACCTAAGAACGAGGCGGGATTTTTCGACGATCGCGAACGGAATCGGCCGGAAAACGACACACGGGAGCTTTTCAGAAAAACTCCCGTGCAGTTTCGGTTTCCGATGTCGGCTTCTTTTACATCCGTCCCTTTTCGTCTCCGGCGCCGCTCTCGACCTTGCGGGCCTTGAACGACTTGCCGGTCTTGAAGTTGTAGTTGACCGTCAGTACGAAGCGGCGGGGCTGCCAGTCGTTGGATACCCGCAGGTCGCGTACGAAGGTTTCGGTCTCGGCCACGAACCGCTGCGAACGGTCGAAGAGGTTCGCTACCTGCGCCGTGAGTGTCAGACGGTTGTCCAGCAGGCGTTTTTTGAGGCTCAGCGTCACGCTGTGGTAACTCTTCATGTCGATGTTGGCCTGCCGGAAGCGGCTCATGGCGTAGTATTCGGCTTCGATGAAGAACTTGCGCGGCAGCGTGAAGGTCGTCGCGGCGTTGGCGAAGGCGGCCCACGTCGTTCGCAGCGGTGCGTCGGCGGTGATGCGGTCGCGGCGGCAGATGCCCGTGAGGTTGGCGTTGAGCGTCCACCACTTCGTGAGTTGCAGGGGAATATTCGCCGCGGCGAAGTATTGCTCCGTGCGGTCGAGGTTCTCGAAACGCAGGTTGGTGATCGATGCGTCGGCGGCGTCGCTGCCGAAGACCTGCGCGATCTCGTCGTGGTGGAGTTGGGCGCCGGCGCTGAGCGAATACTTTCCGGCGAAGACGGCCGTGAGCGAGAGGTTGTCGGTGTAGGCGGGCAGCAGGTCGGGGTTGCCCGACTGGTAGGTGTAGTCCGAAATCTGCATTCGCATCGGGTTGAGCGCCCAGAAGCCCGGCCGCGAGATGTTGCGGGCGTACTGCGCCGTGAGCGACCACAGTCCCGCCGCATCGAACGCATAGGTCAGGTTGGCGTTGGGAAAGAGGCTGAAATAACGCTGGCGCACGTCGCTGCCGTAACCCGTGGTGCGGGTATATTCGCCGCGCAGCCCCGCCACGACGTTCCAATGCCCCTTTTTCAGCGTCGCGGCGGCGTAGGCGGCCGTGATGTGCTCGGTATAGTCGGTGACGTAGCTGTACGCGTCGAGCGTCTCCCACCCCTCGGGGCGGAGGTAGCGGTAGAGCGCTTCGTTGTGCATGTCGTTGTAGGTGTACTTCGCGCCGGCGCGCAGCTGCCACGCCTCGCCGAGCCGCTTTTCGAGTGCGGCGTTGAGCGCCGCCACGTTGTAAAGTCCCCGCGTGCGGTCGTCGTAGGTCGAGTCGCGCACGATGCCGGCGGCGGTCGAGCGGACGAAACTGTCGTTGCCGTGGCGGCGGTTGTTGCGGCTGTAATCGGCCATGACTTTGAGCGTCGAGCCGAGCGTGTCGATGCGCCAGATGTAGTTGAAGGTGGCCGAGAAGGTATTGACGCGCTCCGAACCGTCGTAGAGGCTTTCGTTGCGGGTCAGCCGCTCCGCTTCGCGGAAGTCGGTCGACGAGCGGTTGGGCGAGCGGTCGCGGTCGATGTAGAAGTCGGCCTCGGCGCCGATGCTGTGCCGTTCGGAGATGTCGAAGATCGCGCCGGCGCGTCCGCCGCCGCAGTTGTCGCGGCCCCGCATTTCGGAGGAGGCGTCGAGCAGTGCGCCGCCCGCACGGTATTCGGTGTGTTCGGCGGTTTTCGTGACATGCAGCGGCACGACGCTCGCCCAGCCCGAAACGTTGAAGGTCCAGCGTCCTGCGTGGCCGTTGAGCGAGAGCGAGGGGTTGTAGCCTTCGATCTGCCGGCTCTGGCGCGTCGAGAACGAAAGGTCGCCCGTGAGCCCGTTGTCGCGCTGGCGGCGGAGCGTGATGCGGATGATGCCGGCCGCCGAGTCGGCGTCGTAGTCGGCACCGGCCTGCGGGATGACCTCGATGCGCTGGATCTCCTCCGATTTCAGCCCGCGCAGGTAGTTGAGCAGCTGCTCGGTGGACATGCGCACTTCGCGGTCGTTGATGTAGACCTTGACGCCCGATGCGCCGTTGATGGCGATCTTGTCGTCGGTGAGCCAGACGCCGGGCGCCTGTTTGAGCAGTTCGGTGCCGTCCTTGCCGAGCGCGACGGGCGAGCCTGCGATCTCCATGACGAACCGGTCGGCTTCGCGGCGGACGAGACTGGTCTTGACGACCACCTCCTGCATCTCGACCGACGCGGGATGCAGTACGAATTCGCCCAGATCGCCCGGCGTATCGACGTCGCGTGTGAGCGTTTCGTAGCCGAGGTATTGGATCGTCAGGCGGTACCGGCCGGCCGGGACTTTGAGCGAGAACGACCCGTCTGCCGCGGTTGCCGTACCCGCCAACTGCGTTTCGGCGTCGAGCAGCACGACCGTGGCGTAGGCGACGGCCGTGCCGTCCGGATCGACGACCCGTCCCGTCGTCGGGGTTTGACGGGCGGCCGAGGCGTCGACGGCGAGGGCGGCGAAGAGCAGGAGCAGCGGCATACGGAGGAGATACTGTTTCATTTTCCGGTGGTTGTATGTTTCGATTGCTATTTTACGCTGCAAATATATATATAAACGAATATAGTTTGTATTGCAAAGTAGTGATTTTTTCAAAATATTTTTGTCACCTATTTTAAAAGTGCGGAAGAGGTGCGCCGGAAACGGCGGCGGAGCGGCGCGTATTGCGGCGGGGCAGGGATGCCCCTCGGCTTTCCATGCGAAAGAGGCTCGTCGGCGGCCGCCATAACCGGCCGCCGACGGGTTCGGCATGCGTGGGGCGGCGGGATGATGCGATTGCGCTCGGTTTGGATGGGTGCGGGCGGTTCCGGTGTTTTTAGCCTTCGTTGCCGGATCGGTCGCAGTGCGAAGGCGATGCGGCGGTGTGCACTTCGCCGGTGTTCGTGCGGTTCCGCCCGCTGTCGGCGGACTGCATCCGAAGCGGGGCGGATCGTCTTTTCGCGGGATTATGCCTTGTGGATAAGTCGATTGCAGAGTGGAGGGGCCGATCCGTCCGCACCCGAAATCGAGCGGGCGTCGGGGCGAAACGATCCCTCTCGGGCGAAGTGCCGGACTCCTTGTGCAGCGCTCTTGCGG
>OJSP01002096.1_pt1 | contig 17990 bp, 16 predicted proteins | sample 1599561 | NCBI WGS metagenome assembly OJSP01 (sample SAMN04168659, study PRJEB22393) | human gut metagenome | biome: human gut microbiome; feature: stool | host: Homo sapiens | collected 2014-05-12
TGTCCCATTCATGTACAATTCCCATCTGCATATAGGTAATGGGGATACTTTCCTGCTTAAACCGCGGCGGTCTGGGAGTCTCGATCCCCCCGGATCTTTTCAGGGCATAAAAAGACTTCCATGCCTTGTCCAGCAGCTTGCAGACTTCCTGGGCCGTCTGGGACGGGAGCTGTTTATACCACAGATCCTCTTTATGGGCTTTTTTCTGATAATACCAGTCCGGATGCTGCTCTATCCCAGTTTCTTTGTAATGCTGACGCTCGTAATTACAGACATTCCAGAGCTTGGATGCTGCATAGCACATATGCCCGATGAGGTTCGCATATTCCCGGCTGACCTTTATGGATGTTTTCTTTGACAGTAGCATTTCCTCTCCTCCATCGTATCAGTAAGCTTTGCTCTGATGTTCGATATACCTGCGGATATTTTCTTCCGATACAGATCCGACCGTTTCCACATAATAGGAATGGTTCCACAGCTCCCCTTTCCAAAGCTGGTTTCTTATTTCCGGAAAACGTTCGAAAAGTTTCCTGCCGGAGATCCCCTTCAGGTATTTCACGATCGCAGTTATGGATAATTTCGGAGGGGCTGACACAAAACAGTGTACATGGTCTCCTTCCCCACATTCAAACAGATGGACCGTAAAGCCCTTATCTTCTGCGATCTCCTGCACCAGTTCCTGCAGATATGCCTCGACCTCCGCACTTAATATCTTCCGCCGGTATTTTACCGACCATACCATATGGTAATTAATATTGCACACACAAGTGCGATAATGTATAAGATTTTCTTTCATACATATATGATACCATGATATCAAAAATTTCGCAATAAAATATCGAACATATTTTCTTTTTTATAATGCTGGATACAGCTTTTTATAGGGAGAGTTAAATGAATTTTTAAATTCTACCTTGCAAGAGTAAATTCTATACCTGTAGAAATTACTTCTGCATGGATTTTTCCTTCTTCTTTTTATAAAATACTACTGCAGATGATCCCCTGCCTGTGCAGAAGGAGGATAAAATGAATACAGGAAGACCAAAAGGCAACCAAAAACATCTTGACTTATCTGCACGTATTATAATTGAACAGCATTTAAATAACGGTGATTCATTTAGAAGTATTGCAATAGAATTAAGCAAGGATCCAAGTACCATATCCAAAGAAATCAGACGTCATTCCATTATCAGGGAAAGAAGCGCAGATGCATTTGCCCCTATTCCCTGTGCAAACAATTATGATAGTTCAAAGCCGCGGACAAATATATGCAATGTCATGCATATGTGCGGTGATAATGAATGCCGGCGCAAATGTGTCCTCTGCAGAAAATTCAGATGCAGCGATGTCTGTAAATTTTATAAACCAAGAGAATGTGAAAAATTAAATAAACCTCCTTATGTGTGCAATGGATGCAGCAAGAGAACGAATTGCATGATGGACAAAAAGATCTATTCTTCAAAATACGCCCAGGACTCCTATGAAACCCTTAGGACTACCAGCAGAGAAGGGATAAACCAGACACCGGAAAGTATACAGAAACTGGACAACCTGTTGTCACCGCTTCTCAAAAAAGGACAGTCCATTGCCCACATCTACGCATCTCATGCTGATGAGGTCGCCTGTTCCAGAAGAACCATATACTCTTATATAGACCGTGGCATTTTTCAAGCCAGAAACATAGATCTGCGCCGTAAAGTGGTATACAAGCAGAGAAGAAGAAAAACCACTACCAGCCTTAAAGACAGAAGTTTTCGAAAAGGCCGGAGCTATAAAGGATTCCTGGAATATATCGCAGCGAACAAATCTGTTTATGTAGTCGAAATGGATACTGTTGAAGGAGCAAAAGGTACCAGTCCCTGCTTTCTGACTATGTTCTTTCGAAACTGTAGCCTTATGCTTATGTTTCTTTTAGAAGAACAGACCCAGAAAGAAGTAACTAGGATTTTTGATCATTTAACAGAGTTACTTGGAATTGAACTGTTTCAGAAACTTTTCGAAGTAATACTTACAGACAACGGGCATGAATTTCAGGACCGGCAGAGTCTGGAATATAGCAAAAATGATGAAGTACGCACACGCATTTATTATTGTGATCCCAACCGTTCTGATCAAAAAGGTGCTCTTGAAAAGAATCATGAATATATAAGGTATGTCCTGCCAAAAGGAACAAGCTTTGAAAAAATGACAGACAAAACAACGCTGCTGTTATTAAATCATATCAATAGCGAAAAACGGGACAGCCTCAATGGACACAGTCCATATGAAGTATCCCGTCTCCTGCTGGATAACAGACTTCATAAAGCATTAGGATTAGCAGAGATACCAGCCGATGAAGTCACATTGATACCAGCATTAATAAAATAATAATAACAATACAGGCACAGGCAAGTTTCATTGCATAGAATTTAGTCTTTCCAACAGACATGTGGAATTTAGTCCTGCACACTATTTCCAGATGTCCTTTTATCATGCAAAAAACTATGCTGTTTATGCCGTATAAAAGCATTATATACTAAAAAAATCAAGTTGTATATCTCCGAAAATAGAATTAAATCCCGCATAAAATCAAGGTATATTAGAATGTAGAATTTACTTTTTCATTCAAGCCGTCTAACTCATCACTACTACTACTACAATATATTTATGGGTAATCCCCTTACTTCCAGTAAGGATTTATCCATCTCATTACTTAAACTGTTAGAATGTAGGATGCAATGGTATATCGACTTCATCACTTGGACCTCGCGTCCGTACTTTAGACTGATAACCGGCTCCTCATTCACAGTGTTCGTTTTATGCAGGTTGAATCACATTAGGTGCATTCGTGTCACACACAGTAGTTTGAACAGGTAATGAGTAAAACTGGTATTTATCCATTGTAATATTTTTTAAGGAGTGATAAATTTATGAACGCAGTAGGTATCGATGTTTCAAAAGGTAAAAGTATGGTTACAATTCTGAGACCATTTGGGGAGATTGTATCCTCTCCTTTTGAGATTAAGCACACATCCAGTGATATCCATTCACTTATTAAACTTATTCATTCTATCGAAGGTGAATCCCGGGTTGTAATGGAACATACCGGCCGCTACTACGAAGCACTTGCTCACCAGCTTTCAGCAGCAGATCTCTTTGTCAGTGCTGTTAATCCCAAGTTGGTCAAAGATTTTAATAACGATTCTCTTCGCAAGATCAAGTCCGACAAAGCTGATTCTGTCAAGATTGCCCGCTACGCTCTTGACAAATGGCAAAGTCTTGAACCGTATAGTATTACAGATGAATTACGCGCTCAGCTAAAGGTCATGAATCGTCAGTTCCATTTCTATGTGAAACAAAAAACGGCTATGAAAAATAATCTTATTGGCCTCATTGACCAGACCTATCCAAATGCAAATACTTATTTCAATAGTCCCACCCGCAGTGATGGTTCCCAGAAATGGGTTGATTTTGTCTCTACATACTGGCATGTAGATTGCATTCGTAAAATGTCTCTAAACGCTTTTGTTGAACATTATCAGAACTGGTGCAAGCGCAAAAAATATGCCTTCAATAAATCAAAAGCGGAAGAAATTTACACCAAAACAAAGGAACTTGTTCCAGTATTTCCTAAGAATGAAATAACCAAACATATCATCAGACAAGCTATCGATCAGCTCAACAGTACTTCCGTTACTGTCGAAACAATACGCACTCTCATGAACGAGACTGCCTCAAAGCTTCCTGAATACTCAATTGTCATGCAGTTTAAAGGGATTGGTCCATCTCTCGGTCCACAGCTTATGGCTGAGATCGGTGATGTAACCAGATTCACGCATAAAGGAGCCCTTACTGCATTCGCCGGAGTTGATCCTGGGGTAAACGAATCTGGTTCCTATGCACAAAAAAGCGTCCCAACATCCAAACGTGGATCTTCAAATTTAAGAAAGACTCTTTTTCAAGTAATGGATGTTCTTATCAAAACCATGCCTCAGGATGATCCTGTATATCAATTCATGGACAGAAAACGTGCCCAGGGTAAACCGTACTATGTTTACATGACTGCAGGCGCTAATAAATTTCTCAGAATTTATTATGGACGAGTGAAGGAATATCTCTGTATTCTTTCTGAGTCAAGCTAATTCAAAACTTTTATTTGCAGACCAGCACTGCTTGTGGTGGTCTTATTTTAGTGCCTAATTTTAACCATGTAAAATTTTATATTTTTTTCCCCATTAAGTCTTGACTTTTTATTTGCAGGCTAAAGTAACGAGAATGCGGTGTGCCGTTTTTCAAAACTGCTACGCCGTAGCCTGGCTCGGAAAGGTCGGTATATTTATGGTTGGAAACCTCGAACTTCGCCTTTTCCCAAGACGTGTTGCGGTAGGTTGCACGCTCGATATAACCAAACTGTACTTCATTTCTTGCAAAACGGCTCTGAACCGAAGTGTCAAACGCCGCCTTTAAGAAGCGGTGATCATCCTGCCAGTTCGTGACGGTATCAAAAACTGTCCTGGCACATTCTCGCGCCGAGCGCGGTCGCTTGCGACATAATTCTTCTTCACGCGAGTGTGCATCCACTCGGAGCGTTTTTGTTTCATAGGACGCACTTTCCTATGAAATAAAAAAGAATCCTGCTCAGCAGTATTCTCCGCCTGCTGACCTCCACCGCGATGTCATTTGTCACGAAGCAATTGCACTGCTTTTTGAAATTTTATATAATAAAGATAAAGTCCGGGTTTAAGGTTTACGGCATTTCTCCTTTTAAAGAGCTGCCAACCGACACTCGTGAACGATACGAATGGAGCTTTCCCTTTTATGAAACAGGAACTTACAAAACTCGCATCCCTCCGCGCCATTTCCATGCTGGCGGTTTTTACATTTCTCTTTTTGAGCACAGAATATTTCTATGTCAACCAAATCGCTCAGAACGCTTCCAGCGCCCGGACGGTAAACGTCCAGAATTATGCCCTCGGCGTCAGCGCGGTCGGCTTTTGCCTCTATCCGCTGCTGTTTCGGTTTTTCCGCGATCGTCTGCGCAGCGCTGTGTTTTTCACACTTGCGATGCTGGCAATCGTCTGCTTTGTCATCCTTGGCAGTCCTGTTCCGTCCGGTCTTCTGACTGCCGCCGGAATGCTTCTGTTTCTGGTTCTCGGCATCCTCGGCAACGCGGTGCATTACCATTTTCTTTGTGAAATTACTGACAAAAAATATTTCGCACGCATGGTTGGCATTTCCTATGGGTTTGCTATCCTGCTGCAGTTTCTAAACAACAGCCTGATTTCTTCTGCCCTGGCAGAACAGCTGTTGCTTTGCGCTGCGTTGCTTTTTATCGTATTTTTCCTGTTCCGGTTTCAACACCGGGAGGCAAGCCGCAGCTCCCAGATGCCGGACACTGCAAATTCCAGCCCTCAGGCGTCCGATGCGACAAATCCCTGTCCTCAAGTGTCCGATATGACAAATCCCTGTCCACATATGCCAGACGCGTCAGCTTGCGCTGCTTCCGGCAACACCGGCTCACAGCATAAGCTCCCTGCCTCCGGTGCCCTGCCGCAGCTCGTTTTGCTGATCTTTCTCGTCATTTTTATGACCTGTATTTTCAGTACGCTGGACAACACCGTTACACTGGGACACGCAGACGGAACCATGGATATCGGTCAGTGGCCCCGCGTCCTGCTCGCCTGCAGCGGGCTTGCTGCCGGATTTTTGTTTGACCTCCATGACAGACGTTTCATGAATCTCATCATGTACTGCATTATGATGCTTTCCACACTCAGCGTCGCAATCCTGCAGCTTGGCGGTTCTTTCCTGATCGGGCTGATCGTCTTTTACCTGTCCTCCGGATTTTTCGTCGTATTCTTTACGACCTCTTTTCTGGCACTGTCCGAGGACACCCGCTGCCCGCGCCTCTGGGCAGGAATGGGGCGTGCCGTCAACAATGCGGGCGCTGCCCTGGTCTCAAACCTGTCTCTCTCCCTGATCGCATCGAACAGCAGCATCACGCTGATTATCACGGCTCTTCTCCTGTTCGCAACAGTGAGCATTTTGATCGCAGCCTACAGCATGTTAAAAGAGCCGGGCATACAGACTGAGACTGGCGGCACTGTAACTCACAAAATACAGACAGCCTGCGAAGCAGGCGCGAGCCACGACACGAAAGCCGCCCTCAGCAACGATTCGTCCGCCTCTACGGCTCCGGACATTTCTTTCGATCCGGATTATCCACAGGACACTCCCAACGCAGACCCCTTTTCCACATTTTCCACGGCGTTTTCCCTGACTGACCGGGAACAGTCGGTTTTCGACCAACTCGTCAACACGGAAAGGAGCATTCAGGAAATCGCAGACAGCCTTTTCATCTCCCGTAGAACCTGTCAGCGCTATATCACATCCATTTATGAAAAGGTCGGTGCAAAATCCCGGATGGGACTGTACCAGTCCTACATCGAATGGCAGCGCAAAAACCTGTAACCGGAGCTGAAATTATATTTTCGTAAAATCTTGCTTTTTAAGTCTCAGGAACCAGCTCTTTTAAAATATCCGAATACGTCACAAGCCGGACATTGCCAAGATGTTCGGCTTTTTCTATGCAGCCCTGGGTGAAACCGGTCTTGGCAAACAGATAAAGAAAGGTCTGACCATAATGAAACAACTGGCTGCGCTCAACAAGCGTATCCAACACACCTACATCCACTTTTTCATTCGTCCATTTGCATTCTCCAAACAAAGCTGCCTGCCGATCCTGCTCTGCCATAATGTCGATCTCCGTCTGGCTTCTGGTACGCGGATCTGTTCCCCACCAACGTCCCAGCTCCGAAAAATCAATCGGGCTTTTTCCTTTCAGCAGCAATGCCCAGAGATACTGCGAACAGATATCCTCAAAAATATGTCCCATATAATCCGACAAGTGCGGCTCAATCCGCCTGTAAGCCAGTTCCACCGCGCCACGGGCGATGATCGAATTATTTTCCGGAACAAAACGATACCAGAACCGGAACATATTATCCTCGATCGAATAAATCGTTTTGCGCGTCGTTTTTTCCCCATAAGGAACTTCCTTACGGATAATACCGAGGGCAATCAGATTTTTCACATAGGTCGAACAAACACTGGAATCCTCCCCTACTTTCGTCGAAATCTCAGCCATCCGGGATGCCCCTGTTGCTATCGCTGTAATAATTGCATTGTAAATCGCAGGTTCCCGCACCTCCTGCTTCAGCAGACTGGAAGGTTCTTCATAAATTGCGGAGTTCGGATTTAAAAAAGTATTTTTAATATTTTCCTCCACACTCTGATGACCATTCATCTGTAAAAGGTACTGTGGCGTACCTCCTACAACTCCATACATCAGTGCTTTTTCTTCTGGACTGAAATGCTGGCAATAACGACAGGTTTCCGCAAAATCAAACGGCTGTATTTTCATCTGGGCAGTGCGCCTTCCATACAAGGGAGCTTTATATGCCAGAACCTGATCCTCCATATAAGACATCGAGGATCCGCAGAGAATCAGCATCAGTTTTGAAGATTCTTTATATTTATCAATCAACAACTGTAATGTGGAAGCAAGGCTTTTGGAAGCGCGCGCCACATACGGATATTCATCGATCGTCAGAATGACCCGTTTCTTTTCTGCCAGTCGGAACACATATTCCAGTGCCGCCTGAAAAGAAAGAAAGGACGTCTCAGCCTCTATCCCGCTGCTGTATTCCATAATACTTTTGCTCAAGTTTTCAAGATTTTGTTTTTCACTGCTTTCAACACCCATAAAATAAATCGCATCTTTATCCTGAATAAAACGACTGATCAAAGCAGTTTTTCCCACACGCCGTCTGCCGTAAATAACAGCGAACTCAAAATGATCCGAATAAAACAGCCGCTCCAGCGTCTGCAGCTCTCTTTCCCGTCCGATAAACATTCTGCCGTACCTCCTGTTTCTTTCATCATAGTATCGAATTACGGTTTAGTCAATTACGATTTACTAAAGTATGATTCGATAAATTGCATTTTTCTCAAATTACCGACTCAAATCGATTCCTAATCCACACTTCTCCCTATTTTCCCCCTGGCGCACCAGCGCCAAACCGCATTTTTCGCCGTTTTGGCGCGCATACGGCATACCCGGATGACCGCCCGACGCGTAGACTGAAGGTAACAATAAAACTGCAAAACGGAAAATGCCCGCCTGACGCAAACCGCAGCGCAGCGTTCAATGCAGTCGCATTTTCCTTCGGAAAACAAGGAGGACTCTATGAATCAGTGTGATAATGGTCATTTCTATGATGAAGCAAGATTTGAAAGCTGTCCGTATTGCAAGGAGAATACAGGGATCGGAAAGACGATGGCTGCAGCGGATATCGGCAAGACAGTGGCTGCCTTTCCGGGCAATCCTGCTGCAGCAGCTGCGACAGCCTTCGACAGCGGAAAAACAGTCGCTGTGATGAAAAAGAAAATCGGTATTGATCCGGCAGTCGGCTTTTTGATCTGCATCGAAGGTCCACACCGCGGAACGGATTTCCGTCTCATTTCAGGAAGAAACTTTATCGGCCGGGCTGCCGCGATGGATGTTTCCCTGCCAGACGACGATACCGTATCCCGTGAAAGCCATGCACTGGTCACTTACGATGCCAAACACAATGCCTTTTCCCTTTCGTCCGGGCAGGGACGCGGCATTACCTACTGCAATGATGAACAGGTCGAAATGGTTCATCCACTCAAAGCATACGACATCATCGAGGTCGGGAAAAGCCGACTGCTTTTCCTGCCTCTTTGCAGCCAACAGTTTCAGTGGAGCGAGGAATAGCCCATGTTCTTTTTTAAAAAGCGAAAAAAAGTACAGACTCAGCAGCAGCCATCCGAACCAGCACCGGAGTCGCTTTGCGTTACCACCGTTCTGACTTCGGAACAGACCTCTATTCTGGACATTGCAAACCTGCAGGGAATCGGGCAGCGTGAGCAGCAGCAGGATGCCTTCGGAATTTCTCCGGCAGACCGCTATGAAACAGACGGAATTTTAGCCGTTCTCTGTGACGGCATGGGCGGAATGGCGGAAGGACAACGGATCGCAATTCAAACCGTATCCTGTCTGTTAAACCATTTCCCATTTCCTGAGCCGCAGACAAAAGCTGTATCGGAGCTGATCTTTACATGCACCCGGAAGATCTATCAGCAGTTTTACGGCCATGGCGGCTGCACCCTTGTCGCTGCCTGGATTTCGGGAAATCAACTGCACTTCTGGAGCGTCGGAGACAGTGACCTTTTTCTGCTCCGGGAACATCAGCTCTATGCATTAAACACCCGGCAGGAATTTCAAAAGGACCTGCTGCTGCGTTCCTTTCACGGCGCATTTCCCATCGAGGAAGCTTTTTCTGACCCACAGGCAGGCGCACTTTCCCAATATATCGGGAAGGAGGAGGTCACGCCGGATCGCACCTACATTCCACTTTCCCTTTTCCCGGGGGACGTCCTGCTCTTATGCTCCGACGGAATCAGCGATCCGCTGACCCTGAAACAAATCCGCGAGGCGATGGAGCTTCCGGTTCAGGACTGCTGCAGCGCGCTCGAAACAGCAATCCGAAAAGCCGCACTTCCCACACAGGATAACTATACCGCAATCGTTTTACATTATTACGGGAAAAAGGAGAATACCGAATGAAAACCAAACGAATCTCTTCCAAACAGCTGATTGCCCTTGTGCTGATCCTGATCGGCGCTGTCTCATCCATCTTCGGCATCACAGGGCTGACCAAACGCTACTCTGAGGATCCCTATGAATCCAGAAACGGTATCGTCATGGTCTATGCGACAGTCTATGACAACGAAGGAAACAGCGAAGCCGGAATGGGAACCGGCTGGGCCATCGGCACGCCCGGACAGCCGATTCAATACATTGTGACCAACGGCCATGTCGTCAACAAAGCCTATACCTATCCCCGCTATGATTCCAGTCTTTACGGAGGGGAAATTGATGTCTTTTTTTCCGCAGCGGAAAACGACTATGTAAAAGCCAAGGTCGTCTACTTTTCCCCTCAGGAGGAAAAGGATATCGCCATCCTGCAGCTGCCCTCCCCGACGGATAAACGGACTGCCCTGACGCTGCGCGACTCCGGCGACATCAAGATCGGCGACACTGCCTACGCGCTCGGCTATCCCGGCAATTCCTCCCAGCGTCAGGATTTTGCCACCTACGATATAGACGATATTACAATCACCCGAGGCATCATCAGCAAACGTACAACCACCTCTTTTTCCACCTATGAGGCATTTCAGATGGACGTTTCCATCGCTCCCGGCAACTCCGGCGGTCCTCTGGTCGATGAAAAAGGAAACGTAATCGGTATCAACGTTGCAGGTGCCATCGATCCCAATACCGGGCTGAGCCTTGACATGAACTATGCCATCATCATCAACGAGCTGACGAAAATCCTGGATGTTGAGCGCATTCCCTACACGCTTTCGGGCTCCGGTTTTTCCCTGTTCCACGGTCCCGGCAGTACTGTGCTGCTCCTGCTCGGCATTCTGCTGATCGCAGCGGGCGCGTTTTTCTTCTGGAAGGAAAGAAAGGCTGCGGCGGGCGCTGCAAATAGCCGCAGCGGCCTGGCAGATCGAAGCAGCAGCTTTGGCGGCGGTCTGGCAAATGGCACTGCAAGCGGCGCGAGCCGCAATCCTGTACCCTCCGGCGCGGCGGGCAGCTCCAGCGCTCATGCGATCCTGCGCGGAATGACCGGCAGCTACGCAGGGCAGAGCTTCGACCTGCTCAAGGGAAAGGTTACCATCGGCAGAGATCCTGCGTTCTGCAACATCGTTTATGAAAAGAGCACGCCCGGCATCAGCAGTCGCCACTGCCAGCTTTCCTACAATCCAGGCGAAGGCTGCTTCGTTCTGACTGATCTCGGTTCTTCCTATGGAACCTTTCTTGGAAACGGGAAAAAGCTCGCCCCGAACGTCCCCGAAAAGCTCTATGCCGGAGATACGTTCTTCCTCTGCGATCCTGCAAACCGTTTTCTCGTTGCAAAGGAATAAACGATTGAAAAATAAAATTTATCAATCGCAAGATTTGTGTCCGCGCGCACTTGGCACAAACTCGACATGCACAAAAAGCGTGCGCAGAAATGAGAGAACCTATGACTGCATCTGATACGATTTCTACTCAAACAGGGCTTTCCTGTGCGGCTCTCCTTGAAACGCGGCTGGTCGAGCTCTCCCCCGATACGCTTTCTTTTCCCGAAGCTGCCGTCTTTTACCATCTGATGGCAGATGGACGGCTGCAAAAAGAGACTTCCCTCCCGGTGCTTTTGCCGGGGGAAGGCAGCCTTGTCTGCTGCGGAGATTTTTATATTGAACCTTTGGAAATCCAGATTGAATTTTCAAAAGCCAACAACGCGACAGACTGGCTCGTAGGGCTGCTGTTTCGCCATACGGAACGCATCCGCAGCATCGATGGAACGCTTTTCGTTCTGACCTGCATCAGCCGTCCCGATGCGATCTCGCCAGCCTTTTCCTAATACACCGGAACATTTTACAACTGTCTATCATCAAAAGCCGCTTTTGCGGCGGAATGTGAGGAATTATGAATCCCGAACGTATCTGTTACGGCTGCTTTTCCGAAAAAGAACCCGGCACGGTCTGCCCTGTCTGCGGGTTCGATGAAACAAAGCAGCAGCCCTATCTCGCCCTTCCCCTGGGCACAATTGTAAACGGCCGCTACCTGATCGGCAAAGTCCTCGGCATCGGTGGCTTCGGCATTACCTACCTCGGCTTTGACCTGACCCTCGAAATCAAAGTCGCCATCAAAGAATATATGCCCTCCGCCATGGCTACCCGGAATACCGACCGCTATACTGTCGTTCTGACCAGTCATCAGGAAAAGGATTATCAATCCGGAATGGAACGTTTTCTGGAGGAAGCACGCATTCTGGCAAAGCTCCAGAACACACCGAATATCGTTTCCGTCCAGAACTATTTCCGGGAAAACAACACCGCATACTTCGTCATGGAATACGTGAACGGCACCAGTCTAAAAGCCTATCTTGCTGCGCACGGGGAAAAAATTTCCTGCGAAGAAGCATTAAAAATCCTGCTGCCTGTTATGAACGCGCTCGTTTCTGTCCACTCCATGCAGCTTTTGCACCGGGATATCAGCCCAGACAACATTTACCTGACCGCCGACGGTGACAGCAGGCTTCTGGACTTCGGCGCAGCGCGCTTTGCTTCCGGTGATGGGAAAAGCGTTTCCGTTATTCTAAAGCATGGCTATGCCCCGGAGGAGCAATACTCTTCCCATGGAAATCAGGGACCCTGGACAGACGTTTATGCCATGGGTGCAACGCTTTACCGCTGCATCACCGGAGTTCTTCCACCGGATTCCATCGAACGGATTCACGGCGATACGCTCAAACGCCCCTCCGAGCTTGGCATCTCCATTTCCCTTGCCATCGAACAGGCGATTCTGAAGGCGCTCAGCATCCGTACGGAAGACCGCTTCATGAGCATGGAAGCCTTTATCTGCGCGCTGAACGGGGATGTCGCAACTGCATCGGCACAATCGCCATCCCCCGGATCAACGGCAAACGCACCGCAGCCATATTCCGGCGCGGTGTCTTCCCGACCTGCCACATTTTTTGCTGTCCTGTCGGCACATCTGAAACAAAATCCGCTTCTGGCAGTCGCTCTTGGCGGCGCTTTGGTCACGGTAGTCGCCCTCGTCCTCTTTTTGCCCCTTTCCGGAAAGTCCGGAAAAAATACCAGCTACACAAACTCTGCTTCGTCCATGAATCCTTCTTCTGCATCTGCACCTCCCGGTTCGGATACGCCGGCGCCCTCTCAAACCCCGCCCGGGCAGGATTCAGACGCACCGGACGATCCTTCTTCCGGCGATTCAAACGACAGCACCGGTACGGAAGTTGTCACCTATGATCTCGGAATTTTAAATGCTACCATCGACGTTCCGGCAGAGTATAGCGTTTCAGATGATGGTTTTACTTTTACCAGCAATGCCAGAAACTGCCGGATCGAAACCAGCTTCAACTGGGCTACAATTGTTCCGATCTATTCCCTTGCCGACATCGAAAACTACCGGGAGGATATTGTTTCCTCCTACGCAGAGGGCTACGGTCTTACCGACGCCATGATTCTGACCGCAGGACCGGACGACTTCGGCGGACAGTCCGCTTACCAGATTTTCTTCCAGGGAACAGATTCCAGCCAGACCACCCTGCAGCATGTACTGCTTGCAGTAGAAGGAAGGAATGACTTTGGCGCATATCTACTCGTCGGCTCCTATCCAAAGGATTCCGAAACAGACCACACACAGATTTACAACAGTCTGACATCCTTTCGTATAAATGGTCCTGTGGATACTACCTACGAGCGCTATTGCGACACCGCTGCAGGCATCCAATGCATCACGGATTCCACTCAGATCAGCAGCACAAGACGCAGCAGCTTTACGCTTCCAAACGGCAACAGCGGAACCGCCCTCCTTCTTTTCCTTTCCTCCAACGAAGAGGAATATATTGAGGTGGAGCAGGGACTTTCTGCCGGAAAAAACGCAGACGAATGTATTGCTTACCTTTCCGGCATCTGGGAAGATGTCTCCGGCGCTTCCCTTTCGGAGATCATGACAGAAAGCCGTGAAGACGATATTGTCTGGCAATTTCGGATCGTTTCTCACGATTCTGATATTTCTATCTTCGCTGCAGCTGATATCGACGGTGTCCCCTATATCGTCGGTGCAAGCACATCCGAAGAAAATATTGATAACTCCAGCAATGTGCTTGCCGAAATAATAGGCACGCTGCGGCCGCTGTAAGTCTGCAGCATTGAAAAAAGCAAAAAACGCCAGTTTTCATTGGAAAATGTAATAGGAGGGCTCTCTCATGTTCACGCTCAAACAGGATCTAGGCTGTCCGCGGCGTATGACCGTCTATGCGATTTTTGATATTCTGGATCGCCTGAAAAGCTCCTATGACCAAGTTATGACCGGTGATATTCAGGCGCAGGTTTCCGTATTTGGCAAAGAATGTCTCTGTGCCTTTGCAGTTACGGAAAGCTCTCTGGATACCTCAATTCTCCACATCACTCTCCTGCAGCCGATTTCCGACATGACAAAGGAGGACGAGCAACTCGTCCTCCTCTATCTCATGGAACATATTCTTCTTCATATTGATGAAGTTCTGGTACACTGAAAATCATTTTTGTCTAGCTTTCGATAATACCACATGTTTAACAGTGCCGCAAATATCCACGCCAGCGGATAGGCCATTGCCAGTCCCGGAAAGCCCCAGATACGGCTTAAGCAAAGTGCTGCAAAAACACGCATGAGAAGCTCCAAAAATCCGCCCATCATCGGGATCTTCGTATTTCCGGTTCCCTGCACCGCGCCCCGGTAGGTGAACAACAGTGCCGCACACCATAAGCAGCTGGCTTCAATACTGTTGTAAATTCTGGACAGCCGGATCACCTCTACTGCACCGCTTCCAACGAAAATCGAAACGAGCGGCTTACAGAACACAATGATCAATCCGCCTACCACAACACTGAAAAAGAGACAGCTCAAAAGGGAAACCTTCATTCCTTTTCGAATTCTCTGATATTGCTTCGCACCAAAATTCTGTGCTGTAAACGTTACCATGGCAACTGCGATCGAATACATCGGCATCACGACAAAGGTTTCCAGCTTATTACATGCAGTGTATGCCGCAATCGCATCTGCACCCATCCCGTTTAGCGCACTCTGAAATACCATCATTCCGACGCCCGTAATGGAGTCCTGAATCGAAAGCGGCAGCCCTACCCGGAGATGATCCGCTAGAAAAGCAAATGATATTTTAAAATCTTCTTTTCTGACACGCAGCTGCGGATATTTCCGAAAGCTGTAGATCAGACAGCCGACCCCGGAAAGGCTTTGGGCCAGAATCGTCGCTGCAGCTGCTCCGATCACATCCATATGAAACACCAGAATAAACACAAAATCCAATATAATATTCAACACAGAGGAAATGATCAGAAAAATAAGCGGTACTTTGCTGTTTCCAATCGCCCTCAAAAGGCTTGATTCCACGTTGTATAAAAGCTGTCCTCCAAGTCCGATAAAGCAGACCAGCTGATAAGCATACGCACGCTGAAACAGATTTTCCGGCATATTCAAAATATGCAAAAGCCCTGGCAGGCAAACAATACCTACCACGGTACAAAGCAGGGAAACCACCGCCCAGATCATATAGATCACCGCTGTGGAACGTCTCGCATTTTCCGTTTTTCCTGCGCCAATAAACTGAGATGTCACAACTGTCACACCGCCGGCAAGGCCGGAACAAAATCCAAACACCAGAAACTGCAGACTTCCGATACTTCCAACCGACGCCAGCGCGTCAGAACCAAGGGTACGGCCCACGATGATCGTATCCACAGCAGAATACAGCTGTTGAAATACGTTTCCTGCCAGGATCGGCAGCATAAACATCAGGATCGTCCGGAAAACATCTCCCTTTGTCAAATCGTATTTTCTTTCCAATTTCTTCTTCCAAACCTTTCCTTCGATTTTACCCTGCTGCTATTATATCTGTCCGTTTTGGCACTGTCAACACTGTAAAAAAGTAAAGTTTTACTTCCTCACAATGTTTTTATCAACTGACAGTTTCGATTATGAAAAAATCAGCCGAAATGCACTATCGCGCCCCGGCTGATGACTTATCTTTTCAAATTTTACTCAGCAAAATTTCATTCATCTGATCATAAGAATCCCAGCATTCTTTTTTAATATTCATTCCGGCATAAAGGAACGATTTTTTTATCATCTCCATGATCTGCTCCCCGGTAAATCCAGTCTCTTTTCTGATACTGATATCCGTTACAGAAATCATCTGATGTGCCGCTAAATTCCGAAGCTTGCTTTCTACTGATCGAAGATTTTCAACAGTTTTTTTACAGTTTATATCCTGTCCGAGCTCTTTAAGCAAAATACAAAGCTGGAAGGAAGACACATCTCCATATCGAAACGCATTTTTCCCATAGAAATTTTCCAACACCTGTAAAACTTTCGTTCCACTCATTTTTCGATCATTCCACCGCCAGCTTCCCTCTTTACTTTTTATACAATAATCTTTTAAAGCAATGCCTGCCTGTTTTTCTAAAATTCTTTCAAACAAACCTGCCAGCAACGGGCTAATCGCACGAATATAATCTGCATATTCGCCTCTTTTCAGTTTAATATCCAGACTTAACGCATATTCAAAAAACTTTTTAATAGAAGAATCCTTTACCGGCAACACAAATTCATTGTTATTTGCCAAAATCTGATCGACCGATGTAAAATCAAGCAGTACCCTTTTGGAAGCCATTTTCAACAGTTCCAGATAATTTTTTGTTTCTTCTTCCGGCAGCTGCTTTGCCAATTCCATAGCCGCATAATAATCATATTCCTGAATCAATCTCTTGATATTATTTTCCTGCTGAATCATTGACAATGTTGGACATTTTACTTCTTTACACCGGTTTTCAAACTTCTCTTCGTTATCCTCATTTAATTCCATCAAAAGTTTTACATCATATCCGCTATGGATATGCTCGTTCATTTTCTTTTCCGGCGTTGCAACCTGGATCGCCTTACATGGAAACTCTCCCAATGTCTTCAAAACCAACAATCCACTTTTCATTGCAGGAGTACCTGATGAAACATTCAACAGCAGCGTATCACTGTCATCCATCGTTTTCATCAACTCCGCAATCAAGCCTCTAAACTCCTGATAAAAATAATCAAACTCCTGTACATTCTCCATCTCGGGACGTTCAATAATTTCATATTGATATTTCCATCCTGTCTTCTGTGAAAGCTGATCAAGACAGTATAAGTAACGATTGTCTTTCTTATGCGACTGCAAAATTTCCTTTGACATGTACAAAACAACTCGATCCGGTCGATAAACTCTGCAGATATGCAATAATGACCCATCCCGCATATTCGTTGATGAAATTGGATCTGTTCCTCCTACTGGCGAAAAAAGTATCGTTTGATTCATATTATCCCCCATTCTGCAAATGACTTTTCAGATAATCATCACGTCATCCGCTTCTATTTTATCGTTTACTCCAAATAAATTTACTTCTCCATATCCCGTCATCCGATAGATTCGAACACTGTCTTCTGTGGGTTCTATCAGCTTTGGGATCTCTTTTCTCAGCTTTTGAAACAAATTTTCTTCAATCAATGCTTCAAAGGCTGACCATTCAACATTCCCATAACCAGTGTATCAATCAAAACAGCTCGCCATTCCTCCATCATATCGCTGGCCAGCGTCGGATGTTTTTCCCGGTCTTTATGTAAAATTCCAAAGTATGGATTTAATCCTTTTCCTTCCAGCTTCCCATAAATTTCATTTAAAATGATGGAGTATCCCAGACTTATCATAGAGTTAAACGGATCAAGAGGCGGTCGCTTATTTCTCCCAGAAAATGTAAACTCAGAATCAATAAGTTTCCCCAACGTTGAAAAATAGATTCTGGCTGCAGCTCCTTCATATCCCATAATTTCTTCGACACTTTTACAGAATAACAATTTCCCTCTTAAATTCTGCATCGCCAGAATTTCTTTTTCCGTATCTATGCTTCCATTTCTTGTATAACGACGCAAAATTACACATTGATTCCGTATTTTTGCATCAATCATTTTTCTGGCTAAATTTGACTTCAACTCTTCTGACATTGCCGCCTGTTTTCTCTGTCTTCCTACATTCACATGATTCGTTGAAATCAAGCGACCATAATATGCCCCATTCGCAGAATAGTAAACAATAGAATGCACGCTCTGCGAGCATTCTATTGTCATGAATAACGGAAACTCCCTTCTTTAAGCATTCTGCCATACATTGCGTCGTCATCTGGATATTTCCAAAAACTTCAATCATCTCCAAGGTTTCTGCTGGAACACTTTTCAACAAATCATTTTTATATTTCACTTGAAACCGATTTGCCTCATATCCAATGGTTGCCCCCTGTTCGCAAACATACAGATAGCT
>OJSP01002114.1_pt1 | contig 17848 bp, 9 predicted proteins | sample 1599561 | NCBI WGS metagenome assembly OJSP01 (sample SAMN04168659, study PRJEB22393) | human gut metagenome | biome: human gut microbiome; feature: stool | host: Homo sapiens | collected 2014-05-12
ACATCTGCCGCTCGATCCCGACGGGCGTGCGGGGCATTATGGTCATCGGCCTGCTGGCCGCCGCGCTGTCGAGTTTCAACTCGGCGATCAACGCCATGGCCAGCAGCTTCGTCGCCGACATCTACATGCCGCTGCGCAAGCGTATGGGACATGCGATCACGTCGGACAGCGACCAGATGTCGTCGTCGAAGAAAATGGTGGTGCTCATGGGGACCGTGCTCACCGGTTTTGCGATCGTCACGGCCGTCATGCAGGAGAAGAGCGGGCTGAACCTGGTCGATTTCGCTACGGGCGTGATGAGCTTCTCCTACGCCGGGATGCTCGGCGTCTTCCTGTGCGCGCTTTTCACCGGACGGGGCAATACGCGGAGCGTCGTCGCGGCGCTCGTCGTCGGCCTGCTGGTCGTCCTGTTGCTGCAACCCTATGTGCTCGGCCCGTTGAGCGAATGGCTCGTCGGCCGCCGCGTAAACATCGCGTGGCCGTGGTGGTGCCCGATCGGCGGTGTCGTCAGCTTCGCCGTCTGCTGCCTCGGCAAGAAGAAAAATGAAAAATAATTAGTAACTTTACAACCATGAGACAAGTCGTTTTGACCGCCCCGAAACAGATCGAATTCAGGGAGGTCGCCGCCCCCGAGGCGGGAAACCTGAAATCCGACGAGGTGTTGCTGCGCATTCTGCGCATCGGTATCTGCGGCTCGGAGATACACTCTTATCACGGACAGCATCCCGCCACCTTCTATCCGGTGGTGCAGGGGCACGAGTATTCGGCCGAGGTGGTGGCCGTGGGCAGTGCGGTGCGCAAGGTGAAGCCGGGCGACCGCGTGACGGGGCGTCCGCAGCTCGTCTGCGGCGAGTGCAACCCCTGCAAGCGCGGGCAGTATAACGTCTGCTCGAACCTGCGCGTCGAGGCCTTCCAGGCCGACGGCGTGGCGCAGGACTACTTCGTCATCCCCGAAGAGCGCGTCGTCGCGCTGCCCGAAGGGATGTCGCCCGACTACGGCGCGATGGTCGAACCGACGGCCGTGGCAGCGCACGCCACCAGCCGCCCGCGGGCGTTGGAAGGGCGCAACGTCGTCGTTTCGGGTGCCGGGACGATCGGCAATCTGGTGGCGCAGTTCGCCCGTGCGCGCGGTGCGAAGAGGGTGGTCATCACCGACGTGAGCGACTACCGGCTTTCGAAGGCGCGCGAATGCGGCATTGAGCGTACGCTCAATGTCGCCAGGGAGCCGCTCGACGGGAAGATCGCCGAGTTGTTCGGCGACGAGGGCTACCAGGTGGCCTTCGAGTGCGCCGGCGTCGAGTCGTCGGTGCGGTCGCTCATGGCCACGGTCGAGAAGGGCGGCGACGTCGTCATCGTCGGCGTCCATGCCAAGGATCCCGCCGTGAGCATGTTCCATCTGGGCGAGCACGAACTGAACCTGATCGGCTCGATGATGTACCGCCACGAAGACTATCTGAAAGCCGTCGAGGAGATCTCGGCGGGGCGTATCCGGCTCGCGCCGCTGGTTTCGAACCGTTTTCCGCTGGAGAAATATCGGGAGGCCTACGAATTCATCGACGCCAACCGCGAAACTTGTATGAAGGTGCTGATCGATCTGGAAGATGGGAAAGCCTAAGATCGTCGGTATCGGAGAGTTGTTGTGGGACGTGCTGCCGGCCGGGCGGAGGCTCGGCGGCGCGCCCGTCAACTTCGCCTTCTATGCGCAGGAGCAGGGTGCCGAGGCGTGCATCGTGAGCGCCGTAGGGCAGGATGCTTCGGGCGACGAACTGCTCGGCGGCATCGCCGCGCTGGGACTCGGCGTGCGTGCCGTGCAGCGCAACGCGCATCCCACGAGTACGGTCGAGGTGACGCTCGACGCAGCGGGCGTTCCCGCCTACCGCATCCGCGAGCAGGTGGCGTGGGACTACATCGAACGCACGGCGGAGGCCGATGCCGCCGTAGCCGGCGCTGCCGTGGTCTGCTGGGGGTCGCTGGCGCAGCGCAACGCCGTGTCGCGCCGCACGATTCTTGCGCTCGTCGACGCCGCGCCGGTCGGGTGTCTGCGGCTGTTCGACATCAACCTGCGCCTGAATTATTACGACGAACGGATCGTCCGCGACTCGCTCGAACGGGCCGACATCCTGAAACTCAACGAGGACGAACTCCCCGTTGTGGCCCGTTTCTTCGGGCTGGAAGGTGCTGCGGAGCGGGTTGTCGCGCAGCTCGTCGAGCGCTTTTCGCTCCGTTACGTCGTCTTCACCGAGGGCGGCAGGGGCAGCCGTGTGACGGCCGCCGACGGCCGCACGTCGTACCTCGCTACGCCCCGCGTCGAGGTGGCCGACACGGTCGGCGCCGGCGATGCGTTCACCGCCACGTTCGCCGCCTCGCTCATGCAGGGGCTTCCGATGGAGGAGTGCCATCGCCGCGCGGTCGCGGTCGCCGCATTCGTCTGCACCCGGCACGGGGCGATCGCGCCGCTGTCCGAATTCATGAAAACCGAAATTACGAACCGTTAACCAACCGATCCATGAACCTTATTTCCATTTTCCGCCGCCTGTTCCTTCCGCTCGTCGTCCTGCTGCTGGCCGCAACGGCCGGTGCGCAGAGCGCCTACGACGAAATCAAGGCGGACATCGACAAGGCCGGAGGGGTCTATTTCATGTACCCCTTCGATACGCCGTCGGCGACGCCTGCTCCGAAAGGGTACGAGCCTTTCTACATCAGCCACTACGGCCGCCACGGCGCCCGTTACATCCTCTCGAACGACCAGTACGACAACGTGGCCGAGGTGCTGCGCCGGGCGCGCGCCGACGGCAAGCTGACGGCGCGGGGAATCGACGCCTGCGACCGGTTTCTGGCGATCTATCCGCACCTGAAAGGGCGCGCCGGCGATCTGACGCCGAAAGGACAGATGCAGCACAGGCGGCTGGCCGGGCGGATGTATGCCGCCTATCCCGAAATTTTCCGCCGTCATCCGCGCATCGAGGCCTATTCGACGGTCGTGCCCCGCTGCATCATGAGTATGGCGGCCTTCTGCGAAGGGTTGAAGGAGGCCGATCCGTCGTTGGAAATCTTCACGGAGACGAGCAGCGTGAACATGTACTACCTCAATCCGCACTCGACGGGCAATCCGGCGGGCACGGCGGAGGATTTCCGCTACAAGAGCGCCGACGCCCCCTGGCGGCCGGAGTGGCGCCGTTTCTGCGAGGAGCGTATCGACGTTGAGACCATTCTGGTGCGCCTGTTTACCGATACGGCCTATGCGCGGTCGATCTGCGATCCGCTGAAATTCGAACAGGATCTCTTCTCCGTGGCGGCCCACATGCAGTGTACCGATCTCGACGAGTCGTTCTACGACCTCTTCACGTTCGACGAACTGTGCCGTTTCTGGGAGTGCGACAACTATACCTATTATGTCGAGAAAGGGCCCGATCCGCGCAACCGCGGGCGCGGCACGGCGCTGGCCGAGACGTTGCTCGACGACATCGTGTCGCGCGCCGGCGAGGATATGGCCGCAGGCGAACCGTCGGTGCGCCTGCGTTTCGGCCACGACGGCTGCATCATGGCGCTGCTGACGCTCATGCGGATCGACGGCTGGACGACGCCCGTTACCGATCCGGCGAAGATCAAGGACGTATGGCAGGTTCACCGGATCCCCATGGCGTCGAACATGCAGTTCGTCTTCTACCGCAACAAGAAGAATCCCGACGACGTTCTCGTGCGGGTCTTGCTCAACGAAAAGGAACTCCGTCTTCCGCTTCCCGGCGACCGGGCTCCCTACTACCGGTGGGAGGATTTCCGGGATTTCTATGCCGGAATCGTACGGGAAGCCCGACTTAAACTCGAAGCCACGAAATGAAACCGATTCGCAAAATGCGGCTTTTCGCAGCCGCACTGGCGGTCGCCTGCCTGCTGGCGGCGACCGTCCGGACCGTTGCCGCCGGACGCGGCAAGGCCGTACTCACGGGTGTCGTCTACGGCGACGGAGCGCCTCTGGCGGGCGTCTGCGTGTCGGACGGCGTGCAGTTCGCGACGACCGACGCCGCCGGCCGCTACCGCATCGAATCCGACAAGTCGGCGGGCTTCGTCTTCGCCGTCACGCCGTCGAACTGGGTCGCTGCCGAGGCCGACGGCGTCCAGCCGCTTTTCTGGGCGGCGCTCGACGAGGCGGATGCCCGTGACGAACAGCACGACTTCCATTTTGCAAGCGTCGATCAGTCGCGCTACACGGTGATGTTCTTCACGGATCTACATCTGACCAACTCCTCCGAAAAGCGCGATCTCGATCACTACCGCAGCATCGCGCTGGCGTCGATCTCCGACGAGGCGGCGCAGGCGTCGGCGCGCGGACCGGTCTACTCGCTCAATTTGGGCGATCTGTCGCACGATCTCTATTGGTATCAGTACGATTTCGACGTTTCCTCGGCCAAACGTTTCCTCGAACAAAACGGTTTTCCGACGTTGCTGTACAGCATTCCGGGCAACCACGACAACGACGGGGCGACGCCCGCCGGAGCCGGTGTCGACCGTCGTGCCGAACATCTTTATCGCCGTACGTTCGGCCCGACCTACTATGCGATGAATATCGGCGACGTGCATTGGATCATGATGGACAACATCATCTATAAGAATACGCCCGGCAAGGGGAAGAAAAACGTCGGTGTAGTCGGCGCCCGAGACTACGACAAGGGGTTCACGCCCGAACAGCTGGCGTGGCTTCGGCGCGACCTGGCGACGGTCGACGCCTCGAAAACAGTCTGCCTCTGCACGCACTGTCCGGTCTTCTTCGACCGCGACCGCCGGACGCTGCTGACCGACCGCAGTCAGGTGGATTCGCTCGATGCGCTCTTCTCGCGCTTCGAGCGGGTGCATATCTTTTCGGGACACGCTCACCGGACGCTCTATACGCAGGACGCCGACTACCCGCGTTTCGACCAGTACGTGCTGCCCGCCACGTCGGGCGACATGTGGGTGGCGAACAACGATTTTCAGGCGTTGTGCCCCGACGGCAGCGATGCGGGGTTCGTCGTGGCGAGCGTCGACGGCGGAAAGTTGCGCTGCGACTACCGCACGCATCTCTACGGCCGCAAGGTGTTGCGTGCCTACGATATGAATGCCGTGGGCGAATACTACCGTAACGACAGTCTCGTCCGCGTGCAGCGACGGCTCTATCCCGACCGTGCCGACTACGGTCGCGAGGAGTATGCGAACTGCGTCTACGTCAACTATTGGGGGTATCTGCCGGGGCATCGGGTCGAACTGTTCGAGGAGGGGCGCTCGCTCGAAGTCGTGCAGGTCGAAGACGGAGACCCGCTCTACAACATCAGCCACTACCTGCCCGAACTGGCGCGGAAACCCGTCTTCAAGAAGGGCGATGCCAGGGTCGTCAGCCACCACATGTTCGCCGCCAGGGCGCGGACGGCGACGGCTCCCGTCGAAATCCGGATTACGGATGCCGACGGCGTTCTCCTGCACAGGGAGACGCTCGAACGTCCCAAGAAATTCGACAAGGAGGCGCGGTAATCTCTCCGTTCTTTTTTGAATATTGCTAATCGGTTGTTTTATATCCGATTAGCGATATTTATACCCGATTTATTGAAACGTTACAACTAAAACGAACTCTGTTGCGATCAGAATTGTCTGATTTTAATAAATTATATTCCTTATTGGAACGTTTCAATTTTTCGATTTTTTTCATACCTTTATGAATCGACTAACCAATTCACATTACTAACCAAACACTTATCGTATGATCCGAAACTTACTACCATGGACGGCGGGGTGCCTTTTGGCGGCATTCGCCGTGTCGTCGTGCGAGAGCGACGACGTCGACTACGGACCCATTTCGGCGGCTATCGAGATCGGCGTGGAGGAGGTTACGCCGAGCTCCGCGAAGATCAGGCTGACGACCGAACAGGAGAACGTGGCCTCCTACAAGATCGTCAAGCCGACGCCGATCTCCGAATTCGAGTATGCGGCCCACGACGCCATCGACCGTCTGGCCTTCATCGAGGAGCGCGGCGAAGCGGCCGGGGCTCCTTTCGAGCAGACGTTGGCCGGCCTGATGCCCAAGGTGGAGTACTCCTTCGCCGTGGTGGGACTCGACGCCTCCGGCCAGCGGATTACGGCTCCCACGTTCGCACGTTTCACGACCGCTTACGCTTCGTCGCTGGTCGAAGCCCGCTTCGAGACGAATCCCGACGAGACCTTCACCTTCACGGGCAAGATCACGCCGAACGCTTACACGGTCTCCTACCGCTACATTTTCGACAGCGACCACAACGAAGCCACCGAGGCCGAGCTCAGGGCGCTGCTCGAAGCCGGCGGCAGCGGCGTGAAGACCGACAAGGGCGTCAAGGAGCTGGAACTCGTCAAGTCGGACAAGGCGGGCGTCACGCTGGCCGTTCTCTCTTATGACGATGCGAACCGTCCGGGCGAATTCACCAGTACGTTCGTTTCGACCGAGGACATGGCGTCGGTGATCGTCGACGGCAAGGAGACGCAGCTGGCCCGTCCGACCGAGGGCGTCGACATCTTCGAAGGAAAGGTCGCCGTGCCGGCCAAGTCCGGGTTTACGGTCGAAATCAACAAGGTCGCCTACGGATTCGCACCTTACAGCGGCAACGGCGGCGTGGGCAAGGTCGAGAACATGATGTCGGCCGCACCCTATTACAGCAGCAGTACGATCGCCGATTCGCGCGGTTACGACTGCAAGATGGCCGTAGGGCGGATGGCCGCGACGGCCGACGGCGGCAATGATTTCTGGACGAATCTTTCGGAGGATGCACAGATCCTCGTCCGCGTCGATCTGACTTATGCCGACGGCACGCCGCGCTATTGGTTGGAACTGGTCGAGGCCGACGACCCGAATCTGCTGCTCGAACAGAATTTCGATCTCTTCGTCTGGGGCGGCGACTATACGTTGGCCTCCGGCGGCAAGGGAACCGCGCCCATTGCCGACAGCGAATCGGCGGCCGACCTCGACGGTACGGAAGAGGGTACCAAGGGCGGTGCGACCTACACGACTCCCAAACCCGATATTTGGAGCACGGCGGACGGTGCCGCCGACGGCGATGTGATCGCCGGCGATCTCTATCTGAAAAACCGGAATATGACGGGGTGGGAAGTCCGCCGCATCGCCGAGCATCCCGGGACGGTGCGTCTGAACAAGTCTGCATCGGGCTCTCATAAGTACAGCGGTTATCTCAAAACGCCGAAACTGGCTGCCCTGACCGCCCCGACGAACATCACGCTCGAATTCGATATTTGCCGTTTCGCGGGCGACGGCGATATTTACATCACCGTCGAGGGCGCCGGAACGTATACCGCAGCTGCGGTCAATATCGACGGCGCTGCCGCCGCGACGACCGTCGCCGCTTCGGGAACGGATTTCGTAGTGACGAACGACTTGTGCTCGAAGCAGGCCAATACCGTAATAAACAAGCCGTGGTCGCATGTCGAGTTGTCGATCGCCGGTGCGACGGCCGAGACGCAGATCAAGTTCGACGGTTCGAGAGGCAAGGACTCCGCGTCGGATCGCTGTCTGTTGGATAACATCAAAATCACGAAGTAATCCGTCTACTTAACAAGACCTGTCATGAATAAAATCAAGCATATAATCGTCCGTAGCGTACTCGTCGTCCTGCTCGTAGCAGTAGGGGGGGGGAAATTTGTACGCGCAGAAATCGCAGCTTAGCGGTACTGTAAGCGATGCGGAGAATACCCCGCTCGTAGGCGCCTCGATCATCGTCGAGGGAACGCATGTAGGTACTACGACCGACGCCGACGGAGCCTTCCGCCTTCCTGCCGCTCCGGGGCAGCGACTCACCGTCTCCTATCTGGGTTACAAGTCCAAAACCGTAACCGTCGGCAGCAGGACCTCGCTGGACATCATACTCGAAAGCGACAATTCACTCATCAACGAAGTCGTGGTCGTCGGCTACGACACGCAGAAAAAGGTCAATCTGACCGGTTCCGTCGCGTCGGTCTCGGCCGAAGACCTCGCCAACCGTCCCATCGTATCCTCGTCGACCGCTCTCCAAGGCATCGCCCCCGGCGTGACCGTTACCACGCAGAGCGGAGCTCCGGGCGGCGACGGCGGCATGATCCGCGTGCGCGGTATCGGAACCTTCGGCGGTTCGAGCGCCGCGCCGCTGGTGCTCATCGACGGGGTGGAGGGCAGCCTCGATGCCGTCGACGCCACGCAGATCGACCAGATTTCGGTGTTGAAGGACGCCGCCTCGTCGGCCATCTACGGTTCGCGTGCGGCCAACGGCGTCATCCTCGTGACGACCAAGCGCGGCAAGAAGGGGCAGACGTCGGTCACCTACCGCGGTTACGTCGGCTGGCAGTCGCCCACCGACACGCCCGAAACGGTCAGCGCCGAGGAGTACATGATCCTCAGCCGCGAAACGTCGTTCAACGACGGCAAGGAGTCGATCTATACCGACGACTACATTGCCCGCTACCGCGAGAACAACCGTATCGATCCCGACAACTATCCGCTCACCGACTGGCAGGATCAGATTCTCACCGGATCGGGATTCACCCACAACCACAATCTCTCGCTGACGGCCAGCACCGAACGCGTGCGCGTCATGACCTCGTTCGGCTACCTCGACCAGAAGGGCATCATCAAGCGCACCGACTACCAGCGGTACAACGTGCGCAACAACATGAACATCGACTTCTCGGACAAGCTCTCGATGCGCTTCGACGTTTCGTTCGTCAACGGCGACCGCCGCCGCATCCCGCAGCAGAATACGCTGTTCAACTACATGAACACGCGCGACCCGCTGATCCTGTCGCGCTGGTCGACGGGCTACTGGGCCGGTCTGTCGGGCGGCAGCACCAACGTCCTGCCGACGCTCGAAGGCGAGGGAGGCAACGTGAAGAACAACACGATCCGCCTGAACGGAGCCGTGACGCTCACCTTCAAGCCCGTCAAGTGGCTGACGCTCGAAGGCATGGTCGCTCCGCGCTACGTGACGACCAACAACCATACCTTCGTCAAGAAGATGAAATTCTACTCCGACGCCTTCGGCACGGTGTCGAACAGCTCCAACGTCGCGTTCAACTACCTCGACGAGTCGGCCAACCGCTCGTTCTACGGCAACTACCAGTTCACGGCCGCCTTGCAGCATACCTTCGCGCAGAACCACAATTTCAAACTGTTGCTGGGCGCTTCGCGCGAGACCTACGACAACAAGACCCTTTCGGCGCACCGCGAGGACTTCGCCTATCCCGATTACGAGGTGATCGGCGCCGGCGCCGACAACGAGACGAAGGACAACGGCGGCGGTCATGCGCAATGGGCGTTGCAGTCCTTCTTCGGCCGTCTGAACTACAACTTCAAGGAGCGTTACCTTTTCGAGGCGAACGTCCGTTTCGACGGCTCGTCGCGTTTCGCCAAGGGGAATCGCTGGGGTATCTTCCCCTCGTTCTCCGGAGCGTGGCGTCTGACCGAGGAGCCTTTCATGCAGGATGTACGCCGGACGCTGAGCGAATTCAAGATCCGCGCCTCCTACGGCCAGTTGGGCAACCAGAACATCGGCTCGAACTATCCCACGATCCAACAGCTGGACGTCAGCTCGATTTCGGTCAACGACGTCATCACCCCGATCGTCACGCAGACGACGCTGGCCAATCCCGACATTACCTGGGAATCGACCGAAATGTACGACGTGGGTATCGACGCTACGCTTTTCGACAAGCTGAGCGTCACGGCCGACTGGTATTACAAGAAGACCCACGATATTCTGCTTACGCTCGATATCCCGTCGATCATCGGTCTCGGCGCCCCCTATCAGAATGCTGGAACGGTGCGCAACGTGGGTTGGGAGGTCGCCGTCGGGTATCATAACAAGTGGCGCGATTTCTCGTTCGGCGTCGAGGCCAACCTGTCGGACGTGGTCAACAAGATCATCGACATGAAGGGCACCACGGGCGGCAGCGGCGCGATCCGCAATCAGGAGGGATCGGCCATCAACTCGATCTACGGGCTCAAATGCGTGGGAATGGCCCGCACGCAGGAGGAGGCCGACTGGGTGAACGAGAACTGTCCGCAGTACGGCGTGACGACCAAGCCCGGCGATCTGATCTATGCCGATATGGATGACAGCGGTACGATCGACGACAAGGACATGACGATCATCGGCAGCACGGTGCCGCGCTATACCTACGGCGTGAATCTCAGCTTCGGATGGAAAGGACTGAATCTGAGTGCCTTCTTCCAGGGTGTCGGCAAGGTCGACGGCTATCTGAGCTCCTATTACGTGCAGCCCTGCCAGCAGGGCGGAACCTTCCGCAAGGAGCACCTTGACCGCTGGAACGAGACGAATCCCAACGGCAAGTATCCCCGTCTGACGATGACCGACGCCAACAACTGGAAGCAGTCATCGTTCTGGATGCGCAGCGCGGCCTATTGCCGTCTGAAAAATATCCAGTTGAGCTATACGCTTCCCAGAACATGGCTGAAAAAGCTGCGCATGAAGTCGGCGATGGTCTTCGTCAATGCGCAGAACCTTTTCACGATCACCGATTTCTATCAGGGCTTCGATCCCGAGGTGGCCTATTCGGGATCGGGCGACGGCGTGGAACTGGGCGCCGTGGCCTACAACTATCCGCAGGTGAAAGTAGTTACGATGGGTGTCGAACTGAAATTCTAAAAAAGCAGAATCATGTTAAAGAAAATAATCTATCTGATCGTATCGGGCGGTCTGCTGCTGTCGGGCTGCTCGCTGGATTACGAACCGCTCAACGGCCCCTCTTCGGGATCGTTCCCCGCGAGCGAGGAGGAGGCGATGGCAGGGCTTTACGCCGCCTACAAGGGGTTGGCGAACATGACGGTCAAGGAGACCCCCTTCCCCATGCGGATCAACGACTGCATCAGCGACATCGGCACCTACCGTACGGGTGCAGGCAATCAGATCAAGGCGATGAGCTCGACGCTGACGGCCGACAACACGATGTGCGAGAAGGTATACAAGACGGTCTACAAAATCGCCGGCCGCGTGCATCTGGTGCTGGACAATCTGGACAGACTGCGGGGCGTCATCCCCGAAGACAGGTTCAACCAGATCAAAGCCGAGCTGCTCTGTATCCGCGCCTATTACTACGACTTGGGGTGCCAGTTCTACGGCGACATCCCCTTCATCGACCACCAGCTCGATCTGGACGATTACTCCGACTATCCGCGTATCCCGCGCGAGCAGGTGACCGCGCGGCTGTTGCAGGATCTCGACGACGACCTGCTCGATTACCTGCCCGTGCAGTGGAATCCGGGCACCTACGGTACGACGCGCATCGGCCGTGTGGCCGCCTACGCCCTCAAAGCGCGCATCGCGCTGAACTGGGGGTTGTGGGAGGAGGCCGCACGCTGTTCGAAGATCGCCACGACGCTCGCCGAGGGCGTCTACGATCTCGAACCGCTCGACTGCACCTACTACGCTACCCACGCCGACGGCGAACCTTCGGCGGCGAACCTATTCGGATTCGCCGGCCAGACCAGCCGCGAATGGTTGTGGGCGATTCAGTATAACCGTCTGATCAACTACACGTCTGCCACCTACTATGAAGCGCCTCGTATCCACGGCGGTTGCAGCTGGCTCGGCCCGTCGCAGGCGATGGTCGACACCTTCCAGTGCACCGACGGCAAGCCGATCACCGAATCGCCGCTCTACGACTGGCAGAATCCGTGGGCGAACCGCGATCCGCGTCTCGATCTGTTCTGTCTGCGTCCCGACACCCGCTTGTGGGGAGTCCAGTACGACACCGACGTGCGTGTCGAAAAGGTGAAGGACTACAACCAGTCGACGGCGGGCAAAGAGGTGCTCATCAGCAACGCCGACGCCGTGGGCAACAAGAGCGAGTATGCGGCCAACGGCAGCAAGGGGCCCGGCGGTTATCTGTGGCGCAAGTACTCCGACAAGGGGATGATGGGACTGGTCAACGGTACGAAGACGGAGGACGACATCAATGCGGGAATCATCCGTTTCGCCGAACTGCTGCTCATCGAGGCCGAGGCCAACATCGAGTGGGACGGCGGCGATCTGGCGATCGCCGAGGCGAACATCAACCGGGTGCGCGCCCGTGTGAACATGCCTCCCGTGACCGACCGTTCGCGCGAGGGCTTGCGCAAGGCGCTGCGCTACGAGCGCAAGGCCGAACTGTGCAACGAAGGGTTCCGCTGGTTCGACATCCGCCGCTGGAAGATCGCTTCCAAGGCGGTCAACGGCCCGATGTACGCTCCGGGGTATTCGACGGTGCAGAATCCGGGAAACTACATCTCCAACGTCAGGCCTTCGTTCGACGACGACTGGGTGGTGACTTACGATCTTTCCGATACGTGGGACGGCAAGACGGGCAACCTGCGCGTGTTCCAGACGATGGTCTTCAATCCCGAAAAGGATTACCTCTGGCCGATCCCCTACACCGAGCTGGTGACGAATCCGGCGATCGGCGTCGAAAACCAGAATCCCGGTTATTGACGGCGTTCCATCGGTGCGGAGTCCGCTTTCGGGCGCTCTCCCGCACCGGTTTTTACCGATGAACAGTATAAATTTCAATAAACATGTATATGAGAACCAGATATTTCATTGCGGGCATTCTGCTTCTGGCGCTCTTCGCGGGATGTTCGTCGGATTCCGGCGAAGGCGACGCGCCCGGCGGCGGTTCGGGCGATCTCTACGGCTACGTTCGGGACGCTTCGGGGAGTGCGATCGAGGGGGTCGTCGTCTCCGACGGCTACACCTGTACGGTCACCGGCGCCGACGGACGCTATGCGATGCAGCGGCATCCGAACGCCTATTACGTCTACTATTCGACGCCGGCCGACTGCAAGGTCGAGGTCGACCCCTCGACGGGACTGCCGCTGTTCTACCAGAAGATCAGGAAATCGCAGCCGCAGTACGATTTCACTCTTACCCGTCAGGCCGAGGAGACGAAATTCCGCATGCTGGCCATCGGCGACCCGCAGGTGACCACCACGGCGCAGGTCTACCGTTTCGAGACGGAGACCGTCGCCGACATCAACTCCTACGTGGCGGCCCAGACGGACGGACTGCCCACCTATGCGATCACGCTGGGCGACATCGTGGGCAACAAATGGGAACTCTATCCCGATATGGTCAAGGCGATGGCGCGGAGCAAGACGTCGGTTCCCGTCTTCCAGACGATCGGCAACCACGACCACGAGTTTCCGCAGGTGACCGACCTCTCGGCGCAGCGTAGATACGAAGCCTCGTTCGGGCCGGTCAACTACTCCTTCACGCGGGGCGACGTCCACTTCGTCTCGATGGACGACATTATCCACAAGGCGACGGGCAGCGATGCCTACACGAGCGGTTTTCTCGACTGGCAGTTCGAGTGGCTGAAACAAGATCTGAGCTATGTGCCCAGGACGTGCGCCGTGGTGCTGTGCGTCCACATTCCGTTCCGCGGCGGATTCAACGGCGCGGGCGAGACCTATTTCGACGAGGTGCTGGAGCTGCTGGCGCAGTTCGACCGGGCGTGGATCTTCTCGGCGCATACGCACAACAACAAGACGAACTACACGCACACGGTCGGTTCGAAAAAGATCCGCGAGTATATCCTCGGGACGTCGTGCGGCGCGTGGTGGCACGGTACGGTCTGCACCGACGGAGCGCCCAACGGCTACGGCGTCTTCGAGTACGACGGCACGTCGCTCACGAACATGATCTACAAGCCGACACGCTACGACGAGACCTTCCAGATCCGTCTCTACAACGGCGAAGACGTCTTTACGGGCGGTACGGCCAAGTCGTGGAAGTTCGATCTGCAACAGCCGAAGAACCGGCTGATGGCCAACGTCTGGAACGCCGACGATACGTGGACGATCGAGGTCTACGAGAACGGCGTGAAGACGGGCGACATGGCGAAGAAATCGATGATCGATCCGTGGTCGTCGGCCTATTTCTGCGGCTTCTGCGGTTTGAAGGAGAGCTACGCCAGCAAGAACGACCATATCTTTTATTATACGGTCAAGAGTCCCGGTGCCGCGCTGCGCGTCGTGGCGCGCGACGGTTACGGCAACGTCTTCGAGCAGACCGAGATCACGACGCCGCTCGAAGCGGACTATCCCGACGCCTATTGACCGCTCGCTACGGTCGGTAGTATTTAGTTCCAGCGAAGGAGGCCCGGCGATCCGCCGGGCCTCTGGCGTAATTGGGCGGGATGTCGCGCTCCTCCCGTTTCCTCGCCGGATGGGGCGTTATTGTTCGAACGCTACGACCTTCGCCCGTATCGCCGTGAGGGTGATCCCTCCGGCGAGCGCCGTGATGCGCAGGGCAGGTGCGGCGTCGTGGAGCAGCACCTGGTGCGTGACGGTGCGCTTGTCGGGGACGTCGAGCGTGAAGGTTTGGCCGCCCAGCTCGATGCGGGCGCTACCTTCGGCTTCCAGTTCCAGGTAGAGGGCGCCGAAGGGTACGGCGGGCAGCTGCCGTTTCGGGACGATGCTCTGCCCCTCGCCGAGGCGGATCGCGCCCTCGTCGGCCGATGCGGGGAGCACGAACCCGTCGGCCCGTGCGTACTCGGCGAGCAGCCGGCCCTGCCCGCGGTAGTCGGGCGCCAGGAAATCGGTCGAGACGAAATCGATGTCGTGGCGGTTGATCCGGTCGAAATGCACGAACTTGTCGGCGTGCGATTCGCACATCAGCCCCGCTGCCTTGACCCGTGCGACCTGACGGGAGTAGTCCGCTTCGTCGAAGCGGGTGGCGCTGACGGCCACGATGACGTCGCCCAGCGCCTCGATCCGTTCGAACGTGGTCTGGTAGAGAATGCCCATCAGCCGCACGTCGTCGATGCCGGTGCGGCGGATGACGTCGTTCGCGCGGTTGTTGGAGGTGACGACGTAGCGGTCGCGTCCCAGTGCGGCGTCGGCCGCGGCGACGATGTCGCGGTAATGCCGTCCCGTCGGGTCGTAGAGTTTCGGCTCGATGAAGGTGTAGAGTCCGTTGCGGGCGCACTCGGCCAGATACTCTTCGAGCGTGGGGATGCGCGTCCGGCGGGCGGGGTCGGCGGCTTTGAGGATGTAGTCCGACCGCAGCTCTCGGAGCGTCTTGCCGGCGACTGCGACCGGTTCCGACAGCGGTGTGCCGTCGGCATGCAGGCAGGTGCGGTTGAGCGTGCTGTCGTGCATGACCACCAGCGCCCCGTCGGCCGAAAGCCGCACGTCGGTCTCGATGGCGCCGAATCCCGCCGCCTTTGCCAGCCGGATGGCTTCCAGCGAGTTTTCGCCCGCTACGGTGCTGCGCATGTTCACGCCGCGGTGGGCGATGAACACCCGTTTGCGGGGGCGTGCCGCGGAGTCGGCGGGGGTTTGGCACAGGGCCGTCGCACTCCATGCGAGTGCGGCGAAAAGGAACAGGAGCATATTTTTCATGGTCGGAAATTTGTCGCCGGTGGCGGGTTGTCGTTGGTTTTCTCTCTTCGTTTTCTCGCTTCGGCACAGCCTGAACAAGTTCGGCTCTGCGCTCGGCTTAACGAAAACGTTCACAAAGATAATACGAAGCGGGTTCAGAGACAAATATATTTGTCTCTGTCGCGGGGGCGTTCCATCGGGTCGGACGCGTGCTTCGGCGGAGTTGCCGCAAAGGAGGTTCGGATTCTGTCCCGAGCTTTTGTCCGGAGAGGGCTGCAATCCGGAGAAAAAGGTAACATCGAATGAAAAAAAAGTTATCTTTGTAGTATGGACGGTTCGGAAAATAGGGATTGCGGTCTTTTTACTGTTCTTTTCGAACAGTACAGGGAGCCCTTTACGCGCTTCGCCAACTCGTTCGTCAGGGATCGCGCCGTTTCGGAGAACCTCTTCGTGGACGCGCTGGTCGATTACTGGCAGCGGCGCGGTTCGCTGCCCGAAGATACGAACGTCCCGGCCTATCTGCTCACGTCGGTGCGCAACAAGGCGCTCAATCACCTGCGCCATCAGCGTATCCGCGAACGGTCGTCCGACGAGCTGATGCGCCGCGCCCGCAGCGAACTGGACTTCCGTATCTCCTCGCTCGAAGATTTCACCACGCAGTCGCTCTTTTCGTCCGAGATTCATGAAATCGTCCGGCAGACGCTTGCCGAGATGCCGGCCCAAACGCGCCGCATCTTCGAGATGAGCCGCTTCGAGAACCGCCGCAATACCGAAATCGCCGCCGAACTGAACCTTTCGATCAAGACCGTCGAATTCCATATCGGCAAGGTACTCAAAGTACTGCGCGTGCGACTGAAAGACTATCTGCTTTTCTTTTTCGTATTTATTTTGCGTTGAGGCGGATTTCCCGTTAGGGTATTTCCCGCCGTGCGTGTTATTACAGATAGAAGCGCCCGCCTCCGGTGCGGCGCCATAGTGAAGATGTGTATGGAACGTGACCTGTTATATCGCTATTTCGACGGCGACACGACCCCCGACGAGGAGCGGCGGATCATGGAGTGGGCGGAGGCTTCGCCCGAAAATTACCGTCTCTACCTCGAAGAGCGGCGGTTGTGGTGCGCATTGTTGCTCCATGCCGGACGACGGACGGTGCGCCGTCCCGCGCTCTGGCGACGGTTGGCGGCATGGCGTGTGAGCGGTGCGGCGGCCTGCATCCTGCTGCTGGTCGGCCTTGCGGGAATCTTCTTCGGGGGCCGCATGTTTCCCGACGAGCGGATGCAGCAGGTGGTCGTTCCCGCCGGACAGCGTGTCGAGCTGCGGCTCGCCGACGGTACGAAGGTGTGGCTCAATTCGAAGAGCCGGTTGGAGTATCCGTCGTCGTTCGGACGGCGTTCGCGTCGGGTGACGCTCTGCGGCGAGGGCTATTTCGAGGTGGCGCACGATGAGCGCAAGCCGTTTGTCGTCGAGACCGGGCAGTACGACGTGCGGGTGCTCGGTACGACCTTCAACGTCTATGCCTACGACAACGACCGTGCGGCGTTCGAGACGGCGCTGATGGAGGGGTCGGTCGAGGTTTCGTCGCGCAGCGACGCTTCGCAGCGGCTCGTGCTGCAACCCAACGAGGCGGCCGTCATGGCCGCCGACGGCCGTCTCGTGCGGACGCGCCTGACCGATATGGGGCGTTTCCGCTGGACCGAAGGGCTGATCTGTCTCAACGACATTCCCTTCGGCGAGCTGCTCGAACGTTTCAGCGACTACTACGACATCCGCATCCTGCTGACACGGTGGAGCACCGCTTTCGTACTACTCGGGGTCTTGGCCGTCGCGATGGCCGGAGCCACGCTGATCGAGGCCGGAATGAACCTGCAGGCGGCCCGCGGCATCATTTACAACGCCTGGTGGTTCGACCTGCTACTATTACTGCTCTGCGTGAATTTCATGCTGATCGGCCGGAGGCTGAACCTCTGGAGCCGGCGGCGGTGGGGAGCGTTATTGCTGCATTACGGATTCGTCGTCATCCTCGCCGGAGCTTTTATCACGCACATGTGGGGCGAAGAAGGCTACATGCACATCCGCGAGGGAGAAACCGCCCGGCGGATGATGACTCCCGACCGCAAAGTGCAGACGTTGCCGTTTTCGGTTACGCTGAACCGGTTCACACTTCATCGCTACCACGGTTCGCAAAGCCCGTCTTCGTATGAAAGCGACGTGACGATCCGCTACCGGGACGATGTCTCGCACCGGAAAATCTACATGAACAACATCGCGCGGGTAGGGGGATACCGCCTTTACCAATCGTCCTACGACCCGGACGAACAGGGCACGATTCTGTCGGTGAACCACGATCCGGTCGGCACGGCCGTTTCTTACGCCGGCTATTTCCTGCTGATCGCCGGACTGATAGCCGCCTTGTGCCAGAAAGGCTCCCGTTTCAGAACGCTTTACGCGAAACTGGGAAAAGCGACGCTGGTCGTTCTGTTCGCCGGCTCG